>Ga0315282_10011348_pt1 | contig 13820 bp, 11 predicted proteins | sample YL17G07_20_MG_FD_203693 | JGI IMG/M metagenome (GOLD analysis project Ga0315282, IMG submission 203693) | Sediment microbial communities from Yellowstone Lake, YNP, Wyoming, USA - YL17G07_20 | ecosystem: Environmental > Aquatic > Freshwater > Lake > Sediment | place: USA: Wyoming | collected... | reverse complement strand
TCTCCTTCCCGGGGCTGAAGCGACATGCCAACCAAAGCCCAACGGCTGGCTTTGGTTGCATATATGCCTGACCCGCGGTTTTTCGGACAGGCTCTTCGACCGCGGTAAGGATGCTACACTATCTGAAAACGTCAGCGGATGACGAAGCGTCATGGTGAGGTGATGCAGCAGTCGCAAACGGGGTTCTGTTAGAGTTCCTCGTCCGCACTGAGCGTTTCTTCGAGGCTGCTCGCGAGGAATACTACGACCGGCTGCGGGGCGTCGTCGAACGCGCCGAGTGGGAACCGTGGCTGGAGTACTTCCTCAACGGTGTGGCCCGCACGTCCGAGGACGTGCTGGGGCGGGCGGAACGCATCAATGCACTCCTGTCCGAATGGCGGAGGGCCGTTTCCGGAACGAGTTCGGCAACCCCGGCGGCGCTCGCGGGCCTCTTGGCAGAGAACCCCTTCTGGACGGCGAAGAAGGCGGCCGAGCGGCTGCACGTGGCTTTCACGACGGCCCAGCGTGCCGTGGACAGACTGGAGAAGATGTCGGTCCTCACAAAAGTCTCCGGCGTCAAGCGAGACCGTGTCTACTGCGCTCGCCACATTATGGACATTCTGGACGAACCGGCCCGTCTGACACCCAAGTCACAGCCATAGCCGCCGGCGCACCGGGACGCGACCGGAAAAAGAACTTGCAAATTTGCGCTCGGAGTGCAAAATTGCGCGGTATGGGGACGACCACACAAACCAATTACATTCCGCGAAGCATCGAGCCGATCCTGAGGCGAGCGGCGCGGCAGTTCCCGGTCGTTGTCCTGACCGGCCCGCGACAGTCCGGCAAGACGACGCTCCTGAAGCACCTCTTTGCCCGGCGGTGCCGCTACGTATCGCTGGAGCCGCCCGATGTTCGGGCCTCGGCGGCGGCCGACCCGCGGGGCTTCTTGGCGATGTACGGGCCGCCGGCCATCTTCGACGAGATCCAGTACGCCCCCGGCCTCCTCCCGTACATCAAGGAACACGTCGATGCCCACCGCGAGCAGGCGGGCCAGTACCTCCTGACCGGCTCCCAGAACCTGCTGATGCTCGAGCGCGTGTCAGAGACCCTTGCGGGGCGCGCCGCCATCCTACGGCTTCTGCCTCTTTCCTACCACGAAATCACAGGGCGCCCCGGCACAAGCCTCCCCTGGGAGTCCGGTCGGCGGCAGGCGGGACGCACGCTCGCGCCCAGGGACCTCTGGGCACGCATCCTTCGCGGCGGGTATCCCGAACTCGTGGCCCACCCGAAACGAGACATCGCCCTCTGGCACGCCAGTTACGTGCAGACGTACCTGGAGCGCGATGTCCGCACCCTCCGGCAGGTTGGGGACCTGACGCAGTTCCAGAGCCTGCTGCGGGTCTTGGCCGCGCGAAGCGCCCAACTCCTGGGCCTGACGGACCTCTCCCGCGAACTGGGCATAGCGGTCAACACCGTCAAGGCCTGGCTCTCGGTGCTCGAGGCCACCTTCCAGATCATCGTGCTGCGACCCTACTTCGCCAACATCGGCAAGCGCCTCGTCAAGACGCCCAAGGTCTACTTCGTCGACACGGGTACCCTCTGTTACCTGGCGGGCCTGAAGACGGCGGACCACGCGGCCGCGGGCCCCATGGGTGGGGCCATTCTTGAGACTGCCGTCGTGTCGGAGATCGTCAAGGGATACTGGAACTGCGGCGCGGAGCCTCGGGTCTGGTTCTGGCGCACATCCACGGGCACGGAAGTGGATGTGGTGGTCGAGAGCGAGGGCTGGCTCATCCCCGTCGAGGCGAAACTCTCGGCCACGCCTACCCCCAGTATGGCGCGCGGCATTGAAGCCTTCCGGAAGGACCTAGGCCAGTGCGCGGCAAAGGGCTACATCATCCACCCGGGTGACGTACGACTGCCGCTGGGCCCCGATGCGATGTCTATGCCGTTCGCAGAACTCTGACCCCTCGTCCGGTCGCGACCCGCGGCAACGGCGGACGTAACGGCCTCAAGGCGCCAACCGCCCACTGAACAAGGACATTCCCCCAACGACTGGTGCCGCATGGTCGGCAGGCGGAACTCATGGACGATGGCCCGCAAGTATCCGAGGCGGGAAGCCGCTGGGATCCAGTCGAGCGGGAAGCGGTTGCCTTCCTGCGCCGACCTCAGCATGTGGTCCGGCAGGTCGCATGGCCCGACCCACCAACCTGCGGACTCAAGAGTCAACCGGGGGCGGGGCGTAACGCTTTGGAAGATAAAGGCTTACGTGTTTCAGCCGAGAGCCCTTCAGCGCCCCTTCAGCGCGCGTGCGGAACGGCCGAGACCGCTCCCAAGATGCCGCCTGACCTGGCCAAACTGGTCGCCGCCTGGCACCGCCTGCCACGGGCGATCCGGGCGGGGATCGTCGCGATGGTTTCAGCCGCGGCTACAGGGTATTGAGCGAAAGCAGGCCGGCTCGTTGTTTTCGATTTGTGGCGATTCCGAAAATAACTCACTTGCTTGTTTTCGACGCCGCCGGAATTCGCTTGATCGGCTCCGCACTTCGTCTAAACTGCAATAGCGGTGCAAATTAGACGGAGGCGGCCATGTACTACCCAAGGGCGATGGACCGGTGCTGGTTGGGGGCCTCTGAGCAATTCCCGGTGGTCCTCATGACCGGGCCTCGGCAGGTCGGCAAGACGACGTTGCTCCAGCACCTGTGTGAGCCGAAACGCAAGTACGTCACCCTGGACGACCCGAACCTGCGCGCGCTGGCCCAGGAGGACCCTGGCCTGTTTCTTCAGCGGTTTGAGCCTCCGGTCCTGATCGACGAGATCCAGTATGCGCCGCGGCTCCTGCCCCTCATCAAGATGGCCGTGGACGCCAGGCGTGAGACTGGTCTGTTCTGGCTTACCGGGTCGCAGCAGTTTCAGATGATGAAAGGGGTCTCGGAGACGTTGGCCGGCCGCGTGGCCATCCTGAACCTGCTGGGTTTTTCGGGCCGCGAGCGGCACCGGCTGCCGCTGGACGTTCCGCCGTTCCTGCCAGCGCCCGAGCCGCTCAAGGCGCGCGAGGCGTCGGCCATATCGCTCGGCCTGAAGAAGGCCTACCAGGACATCTGGGTGGGGGCGTTCCCGGCCCTGATCGCCGGGCCTGCGAGGGATCGCGACCTTTTCTACGGCTCGTATCTCCAGACTTACCTTCAACGTGACGTGAAGGACCTTGCCCAAGTGGGCAACGAGGCGGCGTTCCTGCGGTTCCTCAGGGCCTGCGCGGCCCGGACGGCGCAGATGCTTAACCTGACGGAACTGGCGCGGGACGCCGATGTCAGCGTCAACACGGCCAAGAACTGGCTCTCGATCCTCCAGGCGAGTCTTCAAGTACGATTGCTCCAGCCGTACCACACAAGTGCCACGAAGCGCCTGGTCAAGACGCCCAAACTGTACTTCCTCGACACGGGCCTCTGCGCTTATCTTGCGGAGTGGTCCACAGCGGCCACGCTGGAGGCCGGCGCCATGGCGGGGGCGATTCTGGAGACCTACGTGTTCGCCGAGGTGGTCAAGTCGTGGTGGCACCACGGGAAGACCCCGCCGCTTTACTACTATCGGGACAAAGAGGGGAAGGAGATCGACCTTCTCTTCGTGCAGGACGGGGCGTTCTACCCCTTGGAGGTCCGCAAGTCGGCCGCTCCGCGGCGCGAGTGGGCCCAGGCGTTCTCGGTGCTGGACCGGTTCAAGCGGGGCTGGGCGGCAGGGGGCGTGGTCTGCCTCTCGCGCGAGACGCTCCCGTTGAGCGAGAAGGTTAGAGCGATCCCGCTTGGGGTGGTCTGAGCGCCTGCCATCGCCCGATCGCCGGCCACATCCGGACCGTCCCGCCCGCCTTGACCAGTATGGGCTCGAACTTCGGACTGCCCGGCTGCAATCGCCAAACGCCGCCGGGCAGGGCCGGAACCCGGGGTGGTTCCGCAACACCTTCTCCGGGGAAGACCTGCAAAGTTTGCAGGCCAATGTGCTCCTGTGGCGCCGGGGACGGGTGTACTTCCAGGACGGCGAAGACCAGTTCCCCGTCTGCAAGAGCAACGACGGGCTGCAACCCGCCCCCGCGATCGCGGCCGCCAAGAACGACTGCTGCGGCCACTGGAACGACTACGGCCAGTTCGTGCCGGAGTGTCGGCTGGCCGCGTGGCGGTTCCACGAGGGTCGCCGGCTGGCGCCACTTCCTCCACATTCTCGTGTGCGATGGCTTCCAATGCCATCTCTGTGGAAGCCACCGCAATCTTGAGGTACATCACATCCGCTATCGCTCGCGGGGCGGCGATGATTCGAGCATGAATCGCGTGACGCTCTGCAACACTTGCCACACGGATGTCCACGCTGGCAACACTCACTTACGGGCTGCACGGGTCGATCGCTGACAGGGGACTGAGCCTCGATGAAACAGGATAGTGTAGCATCCTTACCGCGGTCGAAGAGCCTGTCCGAAAAACCGCGGGTCAGGCATATATGCAACCAAAGCCAGCCGTTGGGCTTTGGTTGGCATGTCGCTTCAGCCCCGGGAAGGAGAACCGCAACAACTTTACTGAGGCAAACGCAAAAGCGCGTTTGCCTCAATAAATATGCCTGACCCTCGGTTTTTCGGACAGCCTCTACGCCGGTAATGCTGCTACAGTCTCCAAGAAGGCGACAATTGTGGAACTGGTACGGCGATTTCTCACGGCCCCCAAGGGCAGTTTCTTTCTGTTCGGCCCAGGGGGAACGGGCAAGGAATCCTGCCAGGCGCGGCTGTACCACCGCGGGCCACTCCGGCGCACCGGAGAAGCGACACGGAATTGACCTTGCAAAACGAAACCGACTCTTTTATTATGCCTGGCATGAAGAGAGCCTACGAATCGCAACTGCGGGAGTACCTCAAGACCTTCCCCTGCGTCGGCATTATCGGCCCTCGCCAGTGCGGCAAGACGACGTTCCTGGAGACGCTTCCTGCCGACTGGAAACGCTTCGACCTGGAGCGTACCAGCGACCACCAGATCGTGGCGGGCGACCCGGAGTTGTTCCTGCGCCTCAATCCGCGGCACGTGGCCATCGACGAGGCCCAACTGCTGCCAGGACTGTTCTCGGCCTTGCGGGTCGCTATCGACGCCCATCGGAGACAGCCGGGGCGGTTCGTGATCACCGGGTCAAGCTCGCCGGACCTGCTGAAGTCGGTCTCCGAGTCCCTCGCTGGCCGGATCGGGATCATCGAGATGGCCCCGTTTGCATGGAGCGAAGTCCATCCTTCCAAGGGGCTGTCCTGCGCCTCCCTGCTGGCCGACCGCAAGGCCAAGGCTGCGGACTTCGAGGCCCTGAAGCCTCGCGGAGACTTGAAGGCCGTCCACGATTACTGGTTCCGCGGCGGCTATCCCGAGCCGTGGATCAAGGGCACCCAACGCTTCCGAGAGCTGTGGATGGACCAGTACGTCCGAACGTACCTCTTTCGGGACGTGGCCCGGTTGTTTCCGGGACTGGACCAGAACAAGTTCCGCCTCTTCCTACAGATGCTGGGCGGCCTGTCCGGCACGATCATCAACTATGCGGACGTCGCCCGGGCCTTGAGCGTCTCCGCTCCGACAGTGCGCGACTACTTCGAGATCGCCCACGGCACGTTCGTCTGGCGGCGGATTCCGCCCTATGAGAAGAACGCCATGAAGCGGGTCGTCAAGCACCCAAAGGGCCACCTGCGAGACAGCGGCCTGCTGCACTACCTGCTGCGAATCCCCGACGCCCGCGCGCTCGCGGGCCACCCCCAGGTCGGGCGTTCCTGGGAAGGCATGGTCATCGAGGAGATCATCCGCCAACTGACGTGTGTCGGGGCCAGTTTCGACTGCTATTTCTACCGCACAGCGGCCGGGGCCGAGGTGGACCTGGTGCTGGAGGGCGACTTCGGCCTCGTGCCCGTTGAGATCAAACACACCCAGTCCATCGACCCCCGGAAACTCCGTTCACTGAAGGACTTCATCCAAGAGCGGCGCTGCCGGATGGGCCTGGTCATCAACAACGACCAGACGCCGCGGCTCTATGACGAGAGCATCCTGGGGTTGCCGTTCGCGTATCTGTGATTGAGAGCAATGAGGTTGGCGATACTCAGACAAGTAGGCGTAGTACCCCCAAGAGAGCGTACTGGTGAGCGTAGGGTCGTCGGGCTCCGGGAGAGCGTGTTACGCGCACGAGAAGGTAAGAAAGCAGGCTGTTAAGAGTCGGCTAACGGCGGGGCGTAACGCTTGGGAAAATAAAGGCTTACGCGTTTCGGCCGAGGGGCCTTCATCGCCCTTTTAGTGCGCGGGCGGAACGGCCGAAGCCGCTCCCAGGATGCCGCCCGACCTGGCCAAACTGGTCGCCGCCTGGCACAGCCTGCCACCGGCAATTCGGGCGGGGATTGTGGCAACGGTCGAGGGGGCCAAGTAGGGGTGCGCTGTCAAGGCGACACACTTGTAGGGCCTTGGCGGGACCCAACAATTCCAGCGAACATGTTCCCGTACGAAGGCTTCCCAGAACCACTTGCCAGCAGTATCCTCTGTGCGCGGTGAAGGAAGCCGCGAGCGAACCTCGCATGGAGGAGCCGTGGGTGTCGGATGCCTCGGATGCCGAAAGGAGACGGCCATGAACTGGCAGGAACGTATTACGCTGGACCCCAAGGTCTTGGTAGGCAAGCCAACGAGTTAAGAGTTTTTGCGTCGCAACGCCGACGCAAAAACTCTTAACTCGTTTTCCAGCATCGTATCAGAGCCGGGGGTGACCGGGTAATGCTGACACCTGGCCGCTGAAACATGACCGTGAAGACACTGGAACTGGCCGGCAAGCGATGGGTCATTCTGCCGGAGAAGGACTTCAAACGCCTGGCGGCCCAGGCCGCCGAAGGCGGTTGGCCGGAACTGCCCAAGCCCGACGCCCAAGCCTGACACGCCCCGCCCCGCGTGCCCGCCAAGCTGCGCGCCGTCCAGACCGAAGTCCAGACCGAAGCGCGTTGACCTGAAGCCCGCCCCGACGTAGTGCTCTGTCGCGTGTCAATTGAGGCGTGGCATGGAGCGCGGCATCCGTTCCGCGCTCCATGCATGCCCACGCAAAAGCGGCGTGGGCATGCCACCCGGCTATCCACCAATTCACGAGCGACAGAGCAGTAGCCTTGTGCCACAACCAAAGGAAAGGCGATATTCGCCGATGCCGTACCCCAGCGGTGCACCTCTACCGTCCACTTCTCGGCGGCCCCTCGAACGCGACCATGTCCTACGGATTCTCGCGTAAGGAACGGACAGAATCGAGCCCCTTCTGGTCGGGCGTCGCCCTGATGATACCGCCGGGGGCATTGTCGGCTTCTACCGGCAGGTCAAGGCAAGACCGAGGGGCTTGATGTTGGCGGCGTGGAGGAGGGCGATGGCCCGGGAGACGGAGGGGCGGCGGGTCTTGTGCAGGCGGACAACCAGGAGCGCTTGCGCGGCGGCGCGGCCGAGAAAGCCGACGTCCGGCGCGACGCGGATCGGCGGGGAGTCCACGAGGACGTAGTCGAACTGGTGCCGCAGGTCAGCCACGACGTCATCAAGCGCCGGACTCCGCAGCAGATCGCCGACCTCGTACGCTGCCGCACGGCCCGCGGGAATCGCAAAGAGGTTCGGGGCCATGGTGTTCCATGTCACGTCGGCCAGCGTCGCAGCGCGGCGGAGGACGTCGGCCACGCCCGGGGCGGCGGCAGTCCTCAAGAGCGCGGCCACCTGCGGTCGGCGCAGGTTGCAGTCCACAACCACCGTGCGGCGGTCGCGGTCCTCGGCCAGCGCGAAGGCTAGGTTCAGGCAGGTGACGGTCTTCCCTTCGCGGGGTTCGGCCGACGTGACGAGAAGGCAGAACTTCTTCTCGCGGAACTGGCAGCACAGGTTGTCGCGCAGGGCCCGGTACTCCTCGGCAATGCGGCCGGCAGGATCATAAGGGATGACCACGTTCCGGGCACACCGGCCGAGAGGCGGACGGTAGAGTTGCGTCGGGCCGGCGGCCGGGGCGCCCGCCCAAGCCGCCCCCTCAGCCTGGCCGGGCGGCCGGCGAGCCGCCTGCTGCGCCTGGGATTTCTTCATCGCGTCGTAAACGTTAGCCACGGTCTCTCCCGTGCCGGTCAAGGCCCGTGCGCGTCCGGCAAGCGAGACGGCGTCCGGAGGCCCCAGCACGTCATCTCGCGTATGACCCCGGTCACGAGGCCGTCGGTGATGGTCCGCATGCCCTTGGCGTAGCCGACCAGCAGGGCGTTGTCGCAGACGGTGTTGATGAGGCGCGGAATGCCGTCGGTGGCCGCGTGAACGGCCGCCAGCGCCTCGGGCGTGAACCGCGCGTTCGGCCGTTTGTCGCCCGCGACGCGCAGGCGATGCGCGACGTAATCCGCCGTGTCGCTCGCGGAAAGCGGGCCGAGATGGTAACTCAGCGCGATCCGCTGCCGCAGGGCCTCCCACTGCGGCTCGAGCAGTTTCGCCCGCAGGTCCGGCTGGCCGATGACGACGATCTGCGCGAGGCGCTGGCCGTCGCGCTCCCAGTTCCACAGCCGGCGCAGTTCCTCCAGGGCCGGGGCGGTCAGGTCCTGGGCCTCGTCGAACACCAGGGCCACGAGCCGCCCGCGATTGAGGAGGCGGATCAACTGGTCCTCCAGGGCCGCGAGCAGTCCGGGCCGATCGTCCGGCGCCGGAGCGTCCACGTCGAGCCTTGCGGCCACGGCCCGGAGGAGTTGGTCTCCCGTCTGCGGGGGGTTCTTGAGCATCGCGGCCAGGCATCCCGCCCCCAGCCGCGCGCCCAGCATGCTGCCCAGAAACGTCTTGCCGGAGCCCACCTCGCCGGTGATCAGCACCATCCCCTTGCGCTGCTGGATGGTGTAGAGCATGTTGGCGAGGGCTTCGGCGTGGGCCGGGCTCTCGAAGAAGAACTTCGCGTCGCACGTGGTCGCGAACGGGAATTCCATCAATTTGTAGAACTCAAGATACATAGGACGGTCTCACAACGGCTCCCGCAGCCCCCCGGCCCAGTCGGCCAGGTGCTGCCGGACAAACGTCTGCGGATGCTCGCTCCATCGCGCGTACTGGTCCGGGCAGTGGAGCCGCAGGACCACGTTGAGGGAGGCCACGCCGAGGGCCGCGAGTATCACGAGGGCCGCCGCAGGCCTGAGAACCCAGCGGTTGACGGCCCGCCACACGCGCCGGCGAGGACTTACCATCTCGCTGATGACGCCGCAGACTGGCACATTGAACGCCCGGCCGGCCTCGTCGGCCGTGGAGATCGTGCGGTCCATCGCCCGGGCCGCCAGCGCCAGGCCGGTCCCGGCGGCCAACCCCGCCAGCAGGGCCAGGCCCAACACGTGCCAGAGCACAGGGAACGAGGGGCGGGACGGCTTCTCGGCCAACCGCATCCCTGCGGAATCGCGTTTGCCCTCCTCGGCCGCGCGGGCCGCCTGGGCCTCGGCCAGCCGCTCCTGCCGCCGCTTGAGTTCCGCGCGCTCATCGTCGATCTGCTTGAGGATCGCGAGGTACTCCTGCCTGGCGGGCCCGAAACCCGCCAGAGCGCCCTCGGCCTCGGCCAGCCGCGCGCCGAGCCGCTCGATCTCCATGGCGGCCTTGTCGGCTTCGGACTGGGCCGAGGCCAGTTGCACGGCCAGATCATTGCCGGCGGCGGTCTTCGGGCCATACACTTTCTGGACCACAATCTCCCGAGGGGTCTGGTCGATCTGCTTCTTGAGGGCATCGAGTTTCTTGCGGAGCGCCTGGACCGTGGGGTGGTCGTCCCGCATGTTGCGCACCTCGGTCGCTGTGGAATACTCCGCCTGGCATTCCCGCAACTGGTCCTCGAGTGGCTTGAGTGCCGGGTTCGGCCCCTTGATGACCTCCGCGGGCTCTTCCGGCGGCTTGGCGGTCGTCGCCAGGAGTCGAAGCCGAGCAACTTTCTGCTTGGCCGCCGATTCCTGGACCCGAAGGGCGTCGATCTGCATCTGGATGTCGCGAATCCGTTGATGGATGACGCCCGGCGTCTCGGGAAGCGTCGCGCCGTGCTTCGTCTCGTAGTCGACCTGGCGCTTCGTCAGTTCCGCCAGCCGGGTGTCGCTATCGCTGACCTGCTTCTGGAGCGCATCGCGGTTCTCGGCGAGGCGCTTAAGCCTCTGCTCGCGGGTCGCCAGGACATATCTCTTCACAAGGACGTTGGGAAGTTCCACGGCCAGTTGCGGATCGCGACCCGTGCAGGTGATGGAGATCATGTCCGGCTGGCCGGGGTGCGGCTCGCGGAACACGCGGAGGCTGCTGAGAAGACGATTGACGATCTCCTGCCTGGGGGTGAGGCTGCCAGCAGCGAGGTCCTCATCGGAGTCTCGCGGAAGCCAGCGCGTCAGGCCCAACTCATCGGCCGCCTTCTCGACGGCCGCCCGGCCCGCCACAACCGTCGGCATGCTGGGCGCGGCGGGCTTCTCGACGCTGCCAGGTGCCGGCGTGGCAGCGAGCTCGTCCTGAATCTCAACGGTGGCTGTGGCCGTGTACTGGAGTGGAAGCCACGCTGATACCGCGAGAACCGCGAAGGCGGCGGCCGACGCACCCAGCAGGAAAGCGCGGCGCCGGCGAAAGAGCACCCTGAACACGTCTGGCGGCCTCCTTCTCCCGGCCCTGCAGACTAAGGCGCCTTTGAAACGTCAGCGGCCCCCGGCTCCACCGGTTTGTGCAGTGGTGACCGCAGTTACTACACCCGCTGGCGCCATCACTGTCTCTGCCACCGGGACATCTCGCCACCTCCTTCAATCACCGTTTCCGGGGGTGGCCATCACGGTCCGTAGCCATGGCTGTAGCTAGTGCCAGCCGCCGCCCTTTTCGCAGTGTAGTACTCAATATACGCTTCAGCGGACTGGGTGTAGGGGGACAGGATCTGCTGCAACGCCAAGCCTACCCACGCCAGAGGGTTTGCCGGCACATAGACGACATCGTCCGGTTGAAGGAGCACATTCTTCGACAGGTCACCCCGTTCGACCATCTGCTTCATATTGACGATCATCACTACGGCCTTGGTCTGGTCCGTATCCGCCGGCAACTCGTCTTTCTTCTTCGGCTGCTCGCCAGTGGGTGCCGGCTTCTCGCCCGGCTTCGGAGCGGTCTCTTCCGCGACCGTCTTGGGTTTGGCAACACCGGGAGCCTCCGCGGACTCCGCCTGGTTCGCCAGTTGCTCGGCGTCCTTGGACTTGAGCACCCCGCCCCTTGTCGGCCTCGCCCCGCGGACCACCTTGATCCGCTCCGGCCAGGCGAGGTTCGTCGGCGTGGACTGCGCCAGCACATCCAGAAGCGTGTTGGCGCCGTTCCACGGCTGGGGCCCGGGGCGAACGACCTGGCCAAACACGTAGACCTTCTGCGAGTTGAACGCCTCCACCTGGACCGTCGCGTCCACCTCGGTGTAGTACTTCTTGCACGCCTCCTCGATCTTCGTCTGGATCTGCTTGGGCGTCAGGTCGTTCACCTTGATCTCGCCGATCAAGGGCAGGTTGATCATCCCGTCGGGTCGGACCATCTGCCGCACGGCGTTGATCTCAATCACCCGTACCGAGTAAACCCCGATGACGTCCGGCGGCAAGACGTGGTACGTCTCGGCATAGGCCGTTCCCGAAATGGGGGAGCGCGGTTGCTGGAGGAACGTCTTGAGTTTTTCGTTGCCGCACCCTACGGTCAGGAGGGCCATCGTGACCATGGCAGCCAGCAGCATCAGGCCGGAGCGTTTCATCGCTGTGTCCTCCTTCTGTGAGGCGCTCAAGCCAATCGTGCGCCTGAGCTGGTTGTAACGCCTGTGCCAAATCCCTGTGCCGCACCCGCTTATATATCGTCGGCGGCCCGCTCTTGCAATACGCAATCTTGCGGAGGCAGGGGCGAAGGAGCACTGGGGATGCCTCGCCTGCGGGTATCGTCCGGTCGGATGCGACGGCCCTTTCCCCTGCATTCCCCAGATGCCCCAAGCCGCCAAGGCGGGAGCGCCGCGTCCATGCGCCGCCCGCGAACGTGTTTGACTTCTCTCGCTATACGTGTAGGATATGGGATAAGGGTGGGCAGCGGTTGGTGTGTGCGCAGGAACTGGGCAGCGCCTCCAGGGCAGTCCCACGGGGGAGCGGATGTACCTCGAGTTTTACAAACTCCGGGAATTCCCGTTCGCGCTGACGTGCGACGAGCGCTACTTCTACGAGAGCCCCCGCCTGGCCGAGGCGCTCGCGAAGATGCTCTACTCCGTCCAGCAGCGGCGCGGCCTGGTCCTCGTGACGGGCGAGGTCGGCGCCGGAAAGACGTTCGTGGCCAAGGTCCTGGCCTCCCGCCTGGGGCTCGGCTGCCAGACGCTGACGATGGGCCATCCGCTGGACTCGGCCGAGCAGGCGCTTCGGGCGGTGGGCAAGTCTCTGGGGATCAACCTCCCGCCCGCCAGCGATAAACTGACCCTCCTGGAGGGTCTTGAGCAGCACCTGGTCACTTTGAACCGGCGCGGGCGCCTTGTGGCCCTCATCTTCGACGAGGCCCAGAACCTGGGCGACGAGGCCCTGGAAGAGATCCGCCTGCTGTGGAACCTGGAGGCGGACGGCCAGCGCCTGGTCCAGATCATCCTGTTCGGCCAGCCGGAGTTCCGCGATCGGCTGCAATCGCCCCGATGGGAACCTCTGATGCAGCGCGTCGTCCTGAGCCACCATCTGGGGCCGCTGACCGAGGAAGAGACGCATGCCTACATCCTGCACCGGCGGCGAATAGCAAAGGACGACGGCTGCCTCCTTCAGTTCACGCCTAACGCGATAGGCGCCGTTCATCGGGTGAGCCGAGGAATCCCGCGGCTCATCAACATCGTCTGCGACAACGCCTTGCTTCTGGGCTACGCGAAGAAGAATCACACCGTCAATTCCGCCGGGGTGGCCGAGGCTGCGAAGGACCTGGCCGTATCGGACCCCCGCCTCCTCCCCCGCCCCTCGCGCGACCGCGACCTGTTCGTGCGCGATCCGTGAGAAGCCCTGCGCCAGAGACTTACCGGACCTTCGCTCACGTAGCCTCTGTTGGCAGGATGCCTGCGCACGGAGTCAGACAACTCGGCATCCGCGAGGCAAGTTGCACAAAGTGAACACGCCCAATTCTCGGGCATTCCTGGGTATGGTTCAGACTCGCAGGTGGCAGGGATACACTTTGCGCTCGCGACAAGACCGGACTTCGCGCCGCAAGTCCTTGTCATTGAACAAGTTGCGCGCCATCTTCAGGGCCTCTGTTGCCGAGAAAGCGTAACCCTGGACTGAACCAGGCCCATTTCTGGCCCCCGAGAATGGCCAGACCCCACAAGGATCGGTTGTCTCGGACCTGTTTGCATGGGAGGGATTTATGGGCTATAATTCAGTCTGATGCGGGGAGTCATATAGAATCACGGGGTTGCGGTTCGGGCTGGTCTCGGCGGGGGAGGCTGGCCTTTTCTCTCGGCAGGTCCGGGACCGGGGGAAGTTGGCCGAGCAAGGGCCGTCTCTCCCGCTACGTTTTCGCGGCCGGGCGGACCAAGACGGAGAATGAGTCATGAGAACGACACGGCCCCCCCGCCATCGCAACTGCGGCGAACCTCTTCGCGGCAACTTCATCTGGGATACGGTGTGCGTGGGACGCGCCAGGAGCATGACCATGCGCAAGACCGCCTTCGCCCGCTGCGCCGCGGCGCTCGCCGCCATTTTCCTGCCGGCGGTTGCCTTCGGGATGGTAGTCAACGGCTACTCACCTGTCCGACATGACCGCTTCAGTTCCGGTTATCCCACGTCTCCGGTCGCCAACACCAGCAGCGAGTTCATCGGGAGCGGCTATGACTGGTCGGGCGTTGGATGGTTGGCCGGCG
>Ga0315282_10011347_pt1 | contig 13821 bp, 11 predicted proteins | sample YL17G07_20_MG_FD_203693 | JGI IMG/M metagenome (GOLD analysis project Ga0315282, IMG submission 203693) | Sediment microbial communities from Yellowstone Lake, YNP, Wyoming, USA - YL17G07_20 | ecosystem: Environmental > Aquatic > Freshwater > Lake > Sediment | place: USA: Wyoming | collected... | reverse complement strand
CGGGCGCGGCCTGGACGACCGTCCTGGACTCGGCGAAGGCCAGGACGAGCACCACGGCCAGCGGAAGAATGAGCAGAGGCTTCCACTTGGCCAATCCTTTTGTCTCCTGCTTGGATAACATGGTGATTCTCCTTTTGATTTGGGATGTCCGGAAGCTGCTCGCCAGCTCGAGCAGCTGTCCGCCCACATGCTGCTCGACGATGAGCAGTTGATACCGGGCGAGACTGCAGCCCTGCGCGATGACTGCTCGGTCCGCCAGGTATTCGTGGGTTTCGCGCAGCGATCTTTTGTACGGCCATACAAAAGGATTGAACCATTGGATGACGGTCAGCAATTCGGCGAAGACGATGTCGAAGGAATGGACCTGGCGGACGTGGGCCAGTTCGTGGGCCAGGATCCGGTCCAGGTCTCCGTCGGGGATCTTCGCTTTATTGAGAAAAACGAAATGAAAGAACGAGAAAGACTCGCCGGGATGGCCGCAGACGACGATCCGCATGCCGCGGCGCCGCTCGCAGCCGCAACGGCTCGCCATCAGGGCCAGGCGGCCCACCTTGATGAAAAAAGACAGGAGGAAGAAGCCGGCGCCGGCGGCGTAGACGAGAAGGAGGATATCGGGCCGGGCCGCCGCGTGCGCCGCGGGGAGCGCCGCGGCCGCGTACGTCTCGGCCGGCGGGGCGGAGGCGTAGGCCACGGTCTTGAAGAAGGGCGAGGGAACGCGCACGAGGGGCAGGGCGAGCGAAAGGACCGCCGACCCGAGGAGGAAGGCGCGGTTGAGGGCGAAACAGGTCTCCCGCTTCAGGACGAGCCAGTAGAAGGCGTAGAACATGGCCAGGCAGGCCCCGGACCGGAAAAGATAAATGAAAAGGTCATTCATTTTTTTCCGCCTTTTGTTTTTTGATCTCCTCGCGGAGGGCGGTCAGGATGTCCTCGAGCTCGGAGACCGTCAGGTCCTTGTCCCTGGCGAAAAAGGAAACCAGCTCCTGGTAGGAATCGTCGAAATAGTCCTTGACGAAGCTTTTGAGAAACGCCTGGGTGTAGTCCTCCTTGGCGACAACGGGCCGGTAGAGATGGGTCTTTCCGAAGGCCTTGTGGCCGACGAAACCCTTCTTCTCCAGGATGCGGACGATCGTCGAGACCGTGTTGTAGGCGGGCTTGGGGGAGGGCAGGCGCTCGATGATGTCCTTGACGTAGGCCTGCTTGAGATACCACAGGACGTGCATGATCTGCTCTTCGGCGCGGGTGAGTTCTTTCATGGCGTTTCTAATATATAACTAAGCTGTTAGTTTGTCAACTAAATAGTTAGTTGATACTTTTTCAAAGCGACTTCGTCCCCATTATTGACCCCTGGCATTTGCCCCGGCATCGATGCTATAAAAGGACCGAGGGGTATTCAAAGACTCGGGGCGCAGGGCATCGCCTCGAACCCGCCCCGTGGGGAGGGAGCGTGAACACCATCTATGTCGTTTCAGACGGGACCGGGAGCACGGCCGAACGGGCCCTGAGCGCGGCCCTGGTGCAATTCCCCACCGCGGAAGTCGAAATCAGCGTCCGGTCGCGGGTGAGGACAAGGAAGCGGGCGCTCGAGGTCGTCCTCGAGGCGGCCGGCGCCGGGGGCTTCATCGTCCATACCATCGTGACGGACGCGGTCCGTGAAGCGCTGATCAACGCCGGGCGCGAGCACAACGTGGAGACCATCGACCTGATGGGGCCCCTGCTCGCCCGGCTGTCCGAGACCCTGGCCTCGTCGCCTTCCGAGAAACCGGGCTTGTTCACCCAGCTCAACAAGTCGTATTTCCGCCGCATCGAGTCGATGGAATTCACCTTCCGGCACGACGACGGCCAGCGCGTCGAGGACCTGCGCAAGGCGGAAATCGTTCTCCTCGGCGTATCCCGGACGTTCAAGACGCCGCTCAGCATCTACCTGGCCTTCAAGGGCTGGTTCGTGGCCAACGTCCCGATCATCCTCCAGCACGAGCCGCCGGTCGTCCTCCCGAAACTCGCACCGAACAAGGTTTTCTGTCTGGACACGAACGCCCGCCAGCTGGCGGAACTCCGCCGGGCGCGCCACGATTATCTGACGGGCGCCGTCGGCGATTACGCCGACCAGGAATACGTGAGGATTGAATTGATGCACGCCAGGAAATATTATAGCGAGCATCCCCGGTGGAGGATCATCAACGTGACCAACAAGCCGATCGAGGAGATCGCGACGGAAATCCTGACCCTTCGGGGACAAGCCAAGAAGCTCGAGAGTTATGATCTCGTCTAGGGGAAAACGCATGAAACGAAACATCCGGCCGGCCGCGCGGTTCTTGCTTGCCTTGCTTCTTCTCGTCGTCGTCGGGGCGTCGTGCGCGAAGACGCCCAGGGACATCGCGGCTTTTGATCGGGCCGTCGACGGACTGTTCGCCCAGGGCTCCCCGCGGGAGCTCGAAATGTATTTCTGCTCGCTCGGCACCAATCCCGACCTCGGCTTCCGCTGGGCCGGGACCACCGCCGAGCGCGCCGCCGGGACGCGCGCGGCGGCCGAGATGCGGGCCGCGGGCCTGGTCAATGTTCGGCTCGAGCCCGTTCCCGTCGACGTCTTCGAATTCAAGAACGCAAGCCTCGCGGTCGGCGGCCGCGTCATGACCGCCTCGACCGCCGGCGGCGTCCCGCCCACTCCCGCCGCGGGCGTCACCGCGCCGGTCGTCTATGCCAAGGGCGGCACGGCGGCCGACTTCGACGCGGCCGGGGACGTCGGCGGCAAGCTTGTCCTCCTCGACCTGCGGTTGAGCTCGTGGTGGCTCTCCCTGCCGGCCTTCGAGGCGGGGCGCCGCGGCGCCGCCGGCGTCATCTGCACCTTCACGCCCGACGACCCGAAATATTTCTCGGTGAACGAGCGGGCCCTCGGCAGTTTCGACGGGCAGTACGATCTCGCCGCCCCGCCCTGGATCTACATATGCCGGGCGGACGGCGACCGCCTGAAGGCCGAGCTCAAGGCGGGGCCGGTGACGGCGACCATGCTCCTCGAGGAGAAGGTCACGCTGACGCGGGACGGCGGCCTGGCCTATAACGTCGTCGGCGAGCTCCCCGGCTCCCGGCCCGACGGCCGCATGATTCTCGTGGCCGCGCACCAGGACGCCCACTTCCGCGCCGGCGCGGACGACACGGGCGGGCTGGTCAACATGCTGACGGTGGCCAAGGCCATGCGCGCGGCCGATTTCCGGCCGAAGACGACGATCGTCTTCCTGGCCACGGCCGGCGAGGAGTGCGGCTATACCGACGCCTACTATGACTGGATCATCGGTGCGTGGTGGGCGGCCGTCCACGCCCATCCGGACTGGGCCGGACGGGTCAAGGCGATGATCAACTTCGAAACCATGGCCGTCAAGGGCGCCCCTCTCGCCCTGCGTTCCACGCCGGAACTCAGGCCCTGGCTCGAGAAGCTCGCCGCGAAGAGTTCCAGGCTGCTGCCGCACAAGACGGAATTCCTCACGCCCGTCAATTCCTGGAACGACCAATGGACCTTCACGGCGGCGGGCATCCCCAGCCTGAAGTTCGGCACCACGAACGACGGATACGACAAGCTCTACCACTCGAACTTCGAGACCTCGGACCTCGTGGACTGGGACTACATGGCGAGGATCGCGAAGTTCGCCTTCCGGGTCGTCCTGCGGCTCGACGACGGCCTCCTGCCCTACAGCCTCAAGGCCCGGGCGGAGGATCTGGCCTTGGCCGTGAAGGCGGATGAACTCGTCGGCGCGGGCGCCGCCGCCGCTCCGGTTTCCCGGCTGGCCGCCGCCCTGACCGCCTTCCGCGAGGCCGCGGCCGCCTTCGAATCGGCCGCCGGTTCGATTCCCGCGGCCAGGATCGAGGCGGCGAACGGAAGCCTCCTCGCCATCGAGAAAGCTCTCAACGGCGGCCTCACGGCCATCTCGCCGCCGGACGACGACGCCACCGTCTATCCGCACCAGCTCGCGCTGAAGAACGCGCAGGGGATCAACGGCGCGCTGGCCGCGCTCAGGGCCGCCAAGCTCGACCGGGCCGCCGCACTGAAGGCCCTGGCCGGGACGTCGCTGACGCGGCTCGGCCTCGCCTTCAGCCTTCCGATTTATCAAAAACAGCTCGGCCGGCTCGATCCCGCATTCGACCGGATCACCTGGGCCGCGCAGGGCCATCTGGCGAAGCCGCTCGATGTCCTGCCCGAGTACCGTAAAATCGAGGCAGGGGATTACGCCGGGGCGATCGCCGGTCTCGAGGCCAAACGCCGCGTCGAGATCTCCCGGCTCGATGAACGCCTGGCCGCGATGGCCGGCCTTCTCGAGTCCGTGACGCCGCGCCTCCGGGCGTTGCGCGGCCGCTAACCGGGGAAACTGATTTTTCTTTAACGGCATAAATCGCCCAACGGCAAGTTGTGGCGGGCGGATCCGGAACGGGCCTGGTCCGTCCGAGCTCTCCCGCCACTGAAGGAGGTCGTCATGGTGAAACGGTTCTTGATTCTGGCGGCGATTCTCGTCCTGGGCTCGCAGGTCGTCCTGGCCCAGGCGGTGAGGGTGGGAAGAGGGAGAATTGCGCCGCCCGAAAAGGCCAAGGTCAGGTCCGCGATCACGGTCATCGACCTGCGGAATATCGCCGGCGAAAAGAAGCCGCCGAAAAGGGAGGCCGATTCGACCTTCTCGATGCGGATGATGACCGGCCCGAGAACGGGCGGCGGCAAGGTCGGGTTGCAGGCGAGGCAGCTGAGCGAGGCGCTCCAGACGGCGGGCTTGGCCGTCGCGCAGCCCAATGTCTATGCCCGGTTCACGCCGGAGAGAATCCACGTTCCGGGCAAGGGATACATGTTCCTGGTGTACCCGGCCGCGGTCTATCCCGACCGTATCGAATTCCAGTCCACCAACCGCGGCGACCCCGGCCGGGCCGAAAACGGGCCCTTGGTCGTTCTCCGGGAGCAGGGGACGTACGTCCTCGATTTCCTGGTCGAGTTCCCGGACGTTCCGGTCGGCGCGGCTTTTCAATGCGTCATCCTGAGAGGGGCCAACCATTTCCATATGCAGGTCGTATATGCCCAGGGGGGGCCCCAGCATATCCTCGTCATCGCCAACCAGGACGCGGAGTATCAGGGCCTGGAAGATTGGCAAAAATCCATCGGCATCCATTGCCTGCGGGAGAGCGCTGGGAGCGCGCTTGTTCCCTGGACGCTTTATCTGGTGGACGTCAACAAGCTTTAGGCGCAGCGGAGCCGGCATCGATTCCGGCGCGGCCGTTTTCCGGAATACCTGCGGGGAGGTTTGCCGATGAGGCGATGCGATAAGCTCTCGAGGCGGAACGAAAGACTTCCACGGAAACCCGCGGCTGTCCTGGCCGTGATCACGGCGGCCGTGGTCATCCTCTCGACGCTCGCGGCCGGCCAGCGTTCAGACGCCGGAAAGGGCGGCCGCAGGATCCCGGCGGACATCCCGATCATGACCTGGCCGGGCCCGGACGCCTCGCTCCTCACGTCCGAGGCCTTCCGCCTTGTCGCGGAGGCGGGCTTCTCGGTCAATATGTCCTTCCTCGGCGGCCGCGAGGCGAACCTCAAAGCCCTCGATCTGGCCCGCGCCTGCCGCCTGCGGCTGATGATCCAGGACAGCCGCGTGTCGAAGCTCGTCGAAGATCCGGGCCTTCCCCTCGACGTCCTGGCCGATGTCGCCGCCGACTACAAGGAGCATCCCGCGCTCTTCGGCTATTTCATCACGGACGAGCCGAACGCCTCGAAGTTCGGGCGGCTCGCCGCCATTGTCCGCCGGCTCGAGGAGCTCGATCCGGGCCACCCCGCCTATGTCAACCTCTTCCCGACTTACGCCAGCGAGCAGCAGCTCGGCACGCCGACGTACGAAGAGCACGTCGGGCGCTATCTCGACACGGTGCGCCCGCCCTTCCTGAGCTTCGACCATTATCCGGTGACAAGGTCCGGGCTGCGTCCGGACTACTACCGGAACCTCGAAATCGTCCGGCGGATGGCCCTCGAGCGCGGCCTCGACTTCTGGGCCTTCACGCTCGCGACGCCGCACGCAGTCTATCCGCCGCCCGCCGCCGGCCACCTCCGGCTCCAGCTCTGGAGCGATATCGCCTATGGAGCCAAAGGCCTCCAGTATTTCACCTTCGCGACGCCGGGCGGGACGGACTATGACTGGGGGAGCGGGCTCATCGACAGGCAGGGCCGCCCGGGGCCGGCCTATTCTCTGGCGCGCGAGGTCAACGCCGAGATCCGCCGCGTCGAGGGCCTGATCATGAGATGGAAATCCGTCGCGGTCTATCACTCGGAGCCCATCCCCGAGGGCGCCAGACCGCCGGGCGGCGAGGGCCCCGTCCTTTCGATCGCGGGCGCGCCGCTCGTCATCGGCGTCTTTGCGGACGGGCCGGTGCGCTATGTCATTTTCGTCAACCGGGATTACGAGAGGGAGAGGACGGCCGTTGTCCGCTTTTCGGCGGACGTCCGGCAGGCCCAAGAGATTGCAACGGGCCCGTCCGCCCCAGCCCGGTTCGCCTGGCCGGCCGGTCAGGACGACCACGCTTGCGCCCTCGAATTCGGCCCCGGCGCCGCGCGGATCTTCCGCCTGAAGTAGGACGGATCGAGAGGAACCGGCGCCGCCGTCAGACCTCGGCCTGAGGCTCTTCGAGACGGCGGAGGAACACCGCGCGCACGCGCTCGACGAGCTCGCCGATATTCTCCTTGGAATAACCGGCCGTCGAAACGGCGGGTTCGATCGTCATCTCGACCCGGCCCGGCCGGACGAGGCGGCTTCCCCTCCGGTTGATGCGCCCGGCGCCGGCCTGGACGAGCGGCAGGATCTCGAGCCCCGTCTCGACGGCGAGGAGAAAGCCGCCGCGCTTGAAGGGGCCGAGGCGTCCGTCGCGCGTCCGCGTCCCCTCGGGCAGGACGACAAAAGAAAAACGGGGGCTCCGGCGGATCCACTCCGCCGCGCGCTTCAGGCTGGCCACGGCCTTGGCCGGATCTTTCCGGCTGATGGGGATGATTCCCAGACGCTCGATCGTCCCGCCGTAGACCGGCCAGCGGAAATGGCTTTCCTCCTCGACGCCGCGGGCGAAGCCGGGGAAGGCCGCGCAGAGGACGAGCGGGTCGAAGAAATTGACGTGGTTCATCATGACGATGTATTGCCGGCCGGGAAGGAGGTTTTCGCGGCCGCTGAGGCGGATCCGGACGCCGCAGAAAAAGAGGACGAGCCGGCAGGCCCCCTTGACCAGGCGCTCGAGAGGAGGGCCGGAGAGGGCGAAGGAGCCGAGCCAGACGACGAGACAGGCCGCGATGAAGACCGGGAAAGCGACGATCCAGATAAGGACGGAGCGGACGCGTTCGAAGGCGGTTCTCATGTGAGGAGGGTCAGCTCTCCGGCCAGGACGGTCAGCCTGAGCGGCGTGTGCCCGAGGAGCTCGCCGTCGGCCATCAGCCGCAGGGGCGGATCGGCCTCGACCGTGATCCGGGACGCCTGGCGCATTTCGACCTTGGGGTGTCCGGCGTGCCTGCCGGAGAACACGCCGCCGAAGATGGCGACTATCTCGCGGCGGTTGACCTCGTTGAAGAGGACGAGGTCGGCCCGGCCGTCGGAGACGTCGGCCGTGGGCGCGATTTTCATCTTCCCTCCCGTGAACTTGGAGTTGGAGATGACGAGGGCGCTGTTGGAGACCGTCTGCCGGACCCCGTCCGTTTCGATCTCGATCCGGTTCCTCATGCCGCGGGCCAGTCTGAGGAGGACGGCCAGGCTGTAGCCCGCAGCGCCGAGGAATTTCAGCCGCTCGTTGGTCAGCCGCAGGATGTCGGCGATAAGCCCGACGCCGAGGATGTTCAGCGAATAACGCCGCATGACCCGGCCGTCGGCCTGGTATTCGAACTCGACGAGGTCGACGGGACGGCGCCGGCCGCTCACGATATTGTCGAGCGCTTCCTCGGGCGTCGCCGTCCCGAAATCGCGGAGGAACGAGTTCCCCGTCCCCGCAGGAATGAAGCCCATCTCCGGGCGCTTGGCCGGACGCCCCTGCTCGTAGAGGCCGCTGATCGTCTCGAAGGGCGTCCCGTCGCCGCCCAGGCAGACGAGGCGCTCGAAGCCCTCTCCGGCCGCCCGCCGACCGATCTCGAAGGCGTGGCCGGGATATTCGGAGAAACGGATGTCGACTCCCGGCATTTTTTCCCGCAGCGAAGGCTCCAGCCGCTCGAAGCACTTTTTCCCGCGGCCGTGCCCCGCGGCCGGATTGACGACGAGAAGCGTTTTCATATCTATTTTTTCTCGGTCGCGGCGGCCGCCTTTTCACCGGTCTTTTCGGGCAGGGGGAGAACAGTCAGATCGGGCTTCGGATCGCCAAAAATGTAGTGGCCGAACCAGGCCAGGTTATGCTCCATGACGGCCCGCATGGCCTTGGGCTTGCTGATGCCGTGGCCGAAGCCCTTATACACGACCATCTCGACGGGCACGCCGCGGTCCATGAGCCCCTGCCGCAGTTCGTAGCCGTTCGGAATGGGGACGCGCCGGTCGTTCTCGCCGTGCTGGATGAGGGTCGGCGTGGCCGCGTTCTTGATGTAGGTCATGGGCGATGTCTTGAGGTAGATCTGCGGGTCCGCGACGGGATCGGCGCCGAGGTACTGGATGGTGAACGGCGTGATGTCGGTGTTGTAGTAATAGGTGGCCCAGTTGGAGATGCCGGCCCCGACGGAGATCGCCTTGAAGGCCCGGCTCGAGGTCGTCAGGAAGGCCGAGATGTAGCCGCCCTGGCTCCAGCCCATGCAGCCGACGCGACTCGCGTCGACCCAGCCCTTCTTGACCAGAAAGTCGACTCCCGACAGGACGTCCCAGGCGTCGCCCACGCCGAGGTTCCGGACATTGAGCCTCCGGAACTTCTCGCCGTAGCCGGCGCTGCCCCGATAGTTGACCTTGAGGATGAGGGCGCCGCGCGCGGCCCAGATGTCGGCCGGGTAGTACCGGGCGTCGGGAGAGAGGAGAAGCGGCCGGTCCGTGCCCGTCGGCCCGCCGTGGATGACGCAGAGCAGGGCGTATTTTTTCGCCGGGTTGAAATCCGCCGGCTTGATGAGCACACCCTCGATTTCGGTCCCGTCCTTGCTCTTCCACGAGACGACCTCGCGCGTCCCCAGGATGAAGGCTCCGGCCTGCTCCGTCATCCGCGTCAGGGTCCGCGGCGCGAACGGGAGGCCGGAGACGCAGATCTCGCCCAGGGTCGTCGGGGACGCGGCCGTGAAAGCGATCCTCTTTCCGTCGCGGGAGAAGGAGAACGAGGAAACAACCGCGTTGTCGGGCGACGTGACGCGGCTAATCTTGAGCGTCGCCGGGTCGAGCCGGAAAAGATGGAGAGCGGTTTTTTGCGAAGCGCTGAAGTAAATCCCGTTGTCCGTCCACTCCGCGCCGTACATGTTTTCGTCGAAGGCGTCGGTCAGCGAGCTAACGGCGCCGCCCTCGGCCGGGACGACGGCCAGGCGCGTGTTCCTGGCAAAATAATCCGGCTTGCCCATGGCGCTCGAAAAGAGGATCGACCGGCCGTCGGGCGACCAACCGGCGAAATAGTCCGGGCCGGGCTGGCCGACGATCTTTTTCACCGTGTCGCCGGCCAGGTCGAGGACGTAGACATCGGACGTGCCGTTGTTGATGAGGTCGGAGTTAACGGTCGCGCTGAAGGCGATCTTCGTCCCGTCGGGCGACCAGTCGAAGCCGTTGACCGTCCAGTCCGTGCCGGAGGTGCGGCGACGCCCCGCCTGCGGCGCCTTCAGGGCCTCGGCGACGTCGATCGTCCAGAGGTGCGCGAAGCGGTATTCCTTGCGAACGACCTCGTAATCGCCATAGAAATCCTTGCGGTTCTTGGCTTCCTTGGCCTCGGGGTCGGTCGCCGAGAAGGCGATGGTTTTGCCGTCGCGCGACCAGGCGTAGCCGTTGATCCCGGTCTCGCTCTTCGTCAGCTGGACGGCCTCGCCGCCGTTCGGGTTGATGACGAAGAGCTGGGACTTGTCGTCGGCGCGGCTCGAGGTGAAGGCCAGCCAGCGGCCGTCGGGGGACCAGGCGGGGCCGGACGAGGATTTCTTGCCGCGGGTGAGCTGGAAGCTCTGCCCGGTGGCGGCGTCGACCAGCCAGATCTGGGTGACGTAGGCGTCCTGGTCGAAGTCCGTCTCCGTGACGGTGTAGGCGACCTTCGCCCCGTCGGGCGAGATCGCGGCCGAGCCGGCCGACTTCAGGTTCATGAGCTCCTCGACCGTCGGGACGTGTTTGGCGGGCGCGGACTTCGCCGCGGGCGCGGACGGGACCGGCGACGAGGCCTGCGCGGCCGTCGCCGGTACCGCGGGAATTAATGACAGTGCGATGAACATCCCCATCGCGATGAAAATCAAGCCGAATCTCGGTCTCATGGGAAACCTCCTGGGGAAATTTGACGCCGGACTCTCCATCATCATGGATCTATCCTAATTCAGGTCGGCGTCGCGGACAAGAAAATTCCCGAGCCGGCCGAGCGGCGACCGTTCGGCGGCTTGCCAAACGCCCGGCCCCGGCATAAGATCTCAGATTATCAGGCATTCCCATGAAAAAAAGTAATATAAGCAAGGTCTTCGCGCCGGGTTGCGCCCTGATGCTGTATAAGCCGGAGCTCGCGGAACGGCTGCATAACCTTCTCAAAGAAAACCTCGGCGATATGGCCCAGTGGCTGCGCTGCTGTCGGAAAGATCCGGAGTTCAAAGCCAAAACCCGGGTCATCAATATCTGCCCGGGCTGCGACAAGAGGTTCCGGAAGGACTACCCGAGCTCCTCAACCATCTCGCTCTGGGAAGTCCTGGCCGAGACGGACTTTTTCCCTTTCCCTGACTATCGGGGCCAATTCATGTCGATCATTGACGCCTGCCCGACCCGCGAACAAACCAAGATCCATGAGGCGATCAGGACGCTTCTCAAGAAGATGAATATCTCCCTGCAGGAACCCAAGAACACGCGGACCAAAAGCACGTGCTGCGGCGACACTTTTTGGAGCGAGATTCCGACGGACGAGGTCAAGGAGCGAATGAAGAAACGGGCTTCCGAGATGCCGGCCGACGATGTCGTCGTCTATTGCGTGTCGTGCAGCAAGGCCGTCTTCATCGGCGGCAAAAGACCGCGCTACATGATCGATCTCCTGTTCGGCGAGGAAACGCTTCCCAAGACGCTCGACCCGGACGAATGGCACAAACAACTCAATGAATATATCGACGCCCATTGAGCGGATGTGGAACGCCATCCTTCCGAACGGTCCTTTGCCCGCCGCCGCCGTCTTTCATGCCTCGCGGCAGCCGAATGCGAGAATCATCCCCTGTGACTCTTGGCGAGTTCTCGATAAAAACTTGACAACTCGGGCTTCCGGCCGATTCATATAGATAAGGGAACGCGCCAAGCGAAAGGAGCCTTGCCATGAGCAGGAACCACCGTGCCCCGGGGACGACCTTGAGGATCGCCTCGATCCTGGCCGCGATTTTCCTCGCCGCTGTCCATTCTTTCGCCGGCCAGGATTATCAGGATAATTATTTCGGCGGACCCGGGGGGAAATGGGAGATCGGCCTGACCTTCGGCGGGGCGTTCCCCACGGGGGCCTTCCGGGACAACCTCGGGCATGACGGCTTCAGCCTCGATCTCTTCGCGGGCAGCCGACTCGGGAATTCCCCCTTCACTTTCGGCCTGGATGTCTTCTACATGATCTACGGCCTCAGGTCCCGGGACGAATACATTGGAGGTGACATCCCCGTCCAAGTGAACGTCGAAACGTCCAACAACGTCCTCCAGGGCCTTCTTTACCTGAAGTGCCAGCCCCGGAACGGCCGGATGAGGCCGTACGTCGAGGTCCTGGCCGGTTTCAGCTACTTGTACACGCGGACTTCACTCAGCGGCACCGAGTACCCGTATGACGAGATCGTCTCCGATACGAACTTCGACGACACCACGCTCTGCGAGGGGGGCGGCATCGGCGTCGATATCCTCCTCAAGAGGGGCCGCCGGAACACGAGCGGCGGGAGGGGCAGCGAGATCCGTCTCGACTTCAAGGTGCGTTACCTCCTCGGCGGCCGGGCCCAGTACCTCAGGGACGATTCCATCCTTTATGAGGACGGGAGGTTCACCTACCTCTACCGGGAATCGGCGACGAACCTGGTCAGCGCCCAGGCGGGCCTGCTGTTCGTTTTCTGAGCGCGCCGGACGCCCTTTTGTAATCCTTCCGACTGATTCCAAAATACCTGCGGCTTTTAGAATCATTTGCATAAAAAGCACCCCCTTGCTTACAATGGGCCCAGACCCGATCGGCGCCGGGCCTAGCCCGGCCAAGGAGGCACTCATGAACAAAACTCTCCTATGTCACTCGTCACGAGCCGCTCGTCGCGAGAGGCCGCTCGGGGCATTCACGGCCGTCCTGGCGGCCGGGGCCTTGCTCGCCCTCGCCATGCCGCTGGCGGCGCAGATGGACAACCTGACCAACCTGAGCGTGCAGTGGATGCGCATGCCGGCGCGCAACGCCGCCACGGACTCGGCCGACATCGTCGTCTACAACCCGGCCGCCTTGGTCCGCCTGGGCGACGGCTTCCACCTGAACATCGGCAACCAGAGCCTCATGCGCAAACCCAACCACGCCTACAGCCTGCCCGGCATCGGCGACCGCTCCTTTGGCCAGGACGGCCTCGACGCCTTCCTCCCCAATCTCTATGCCGCCTATACGAAGGGCCGGTGGGCGGTCTATGGCGGGCTCTACATCTCCGGCGGCGGCGCCGTGGCCGACTATCCGAACGGATCGCTGACCACGGACATGATCACCCTGTCTGTTTGGAATTCTCCGGTTCTGGATGAGTACGGCAATCCCACCGGCTATCTCTACCAAGACCTCTACCCGGGAGCCACGGACGGCTATCTGAAAGCATCTTCGTATTATCTGACCGGAACGCTGGGCGGCGCCTATGCCCTCACGGAGTCTCTGTCGGCGTCCTTCGGCCTGCGCTATGTCAGCGCCGTCAACAAGACCAAGCTGGGCCTGACCCTGGTTGCCGCCGAGGGATCGGGCCTCCCCGACCTGCCCCTGGCTTTCGACGCCAAGGACAAGGCTTCGGGCCTGGGCTTCGTCGCGGGCCTTCATTATGCCGCGACCTCGAAGCTGGATCTGTCCGCCCACTACGAGAGCAGGGTCAAGCTCGATTTCGAGACGAACGTGAATTGGGACGACTTCGGCCTGACCGAGGACGGCGCCAAGAGCCGGCGCGACCTGCCGGCCGTGCTCTACCTGGGCGCCGGCTATCGCTGGACCAAGAAGCTGCACATGCTGGTCGATTTCAACTATTGGTTCCAGAAGGCCGCCGATTGGGGACTGGCGGCGGAGGACCTGGGGTGGTCGAAGATCGCCGGCGACTGCTATGCCGCCGGCATCGGCTTTTCCTATGATGTGAATGAGCGCGTCCAAGTCAGCGTGGGCACGGTATTCACCAAGTTCCTGTTCAAGGACAAGGAGCTCTACTACACGCGGCTGGGAGAGTTTGAAGCTCCCAAGGGCAACAACTGGAACAACGGCATCGGGCTCGCCTACAAGGCCGCCAAGGGCCTGACCCTGGAAGTGGCGCTGGGGGGAACGTTCTGGAGGAAGGCGTCGATCCTCTCGTCGATCGAAATTCCGGTCGAGGTCAAGGCCCACTCGTATTCCCTGTCCGTCGGGGCCGACATCGACCTATGAACCGGTTAGCAAAAACATGCGGGGCGGCCGAACGGCGTGCGGCCGGCCGATCTCTTTCTCAACCGGGGACGCACGGAGAGTGAAGGAGGAGGGAGACATGAAAAAGAACCATTTCCAATC
>Ga0315282_10011346_pt1 | contig 13822 bp, 9 predicted proteins | sample YL17G07_20_MG_FD_203693 | JGI IMG/M metagenome (GOLD analysis project Ga0315282, IMG submission 203693) | Sediment microbial communities from Yellowstone Lake, YNP, Wyoming, USA - YL17G07_20 | ecosystem: Environmental > Aquatic > Freshwater > Lake > Sediment | place: USA: Wyoming | collected... | reverse complement strand
GGATTCTTCCCTTTCGATCTTGAATGTGAATAAAACTGGCTTTACCGAAGTCACGGATCGCCATGATCCGACCTGCAAGGCAGAAGGTTTCTCCAACCGATTTTAATTCCTCATCAGAGAGGGAATCGAAGGTCTCATGGAGATCTCTGGAGGTATGGGTTACCCTGAAATCGTTTGGGTAGGGATCGATCCCCTCCTTTCTTAAGGCCTCCAATTTTCGGATCCTCTGTTGGATCAATTCACTCGTTTCATCCATTTCTTTCGCTCGGAGTGGTAACCTTCCCTATGGTATTAATCTCATTAATGTTTAAGAAAGTTTAAGACTTACCAAACTAACCCATTTTCACATATCCGTCAAGGAAAAAGGCAGCAAGAGGAGTTAAGGAAGGACTCTTTCAATCTGGGCAACCAGGTCATAGGGAAGGGCTTGGGTCATTCGAGCTTCTACCCAGTCGCCAGGCCGAGCTTTTCCATTCAAGAAGACAGAGCCATCGATCTCGGGGGCTTGTGTTTGAAGCCTCCCCCGTAAGACACCTCGTTCACGCTTTGGTCCTTCTACAAGAACCACCCTTCTTTGGCCCACCATTTCTTGATATTTTTTCAAAGAGATCTTTTTCTGAATCTCCATCAAGGTCCTTAGACGTTCTTCCTTCACCCTTTCTGGGATGGAATGAGGAAGTCGAGAAGCGGGCGTTCCTTCTTCTGCAGAGTATTCAAAGGCACCGAGGTGATCAAACTGAATCTCCTTCACAAAATCGAGAAGCGCTTTGAATTGGTTTTCCTTTTCCCCTGGGAAGCCCACGATCAAGGAGGACCGTAAGCTGACTTCTGGAAGAAAGGTCCTTATCTTTTGTAAGAGGGTCCGAATTTCATTGCTCCTCACCCTTCGCCCCATCCGTTTAAGAATTTCATCGTCGATATGCTGGATGGGGAGATCAAGGTAAGAACAGATCTTTTCTTCCTGAGCCATGAGTTCAAGAAGCCCGTCGGTGAAATTGTCCGCTTTGGGGTAAGAGTAGAGGATTCGAATCCAACGAAGTCCTTTTACTTTAGCCAGCTTTTTCAGGAGTTTTTCCAAATTAGTTCCGTCTCGAAGGTCTCTTCCGTAAGCCGTCGTATCCTGAGCAATCAGGATGAGTTCCTGAACCCCTTGACCTGCAAGTCTTTGAGCCTCATCGAGGACAGATCGAACTTTTCTACTTCGGTAACGACCTCTGATCTTTGGAACGGTACAAAAGGTGCAGGCATTGGAACAACCCTCCGCAATCTTCAGGTAGGCGATGAAAGGAGGTGTGGAGAGGATCCGAGGTGTCGTTTCGTCGTAGAGAAAAGTGGGTTTGGAGAGGAAACTTCTTTTCTTCGGTTTCTGTGCTAAGAGCTTGGGAAGGTTTTGGAAGTCTCCGGTGCCAACGAAGTAATCAACTTCCGGTAATTCCTTTTCCAAAACTTTCCCATATCGTTGAGGGAGGCATCCAGAAACAATGAGAAGACGACAACGACCTTCTTTTTTAAAATGTGAGAGTTGAATAATATTTTCGATGGCTTCTTTTGTTGCATCCTCAATAAAGGAGCAGGTATTGACGATGAGGACTTCTGCTCTCAAGGGATCAGTGGTCAGGAGATAACCCTCTTTTGAAAGGAGGCCGAGGATGACTTCGGAATCAACTAAATTCTTGGGGCATCCCAGACTGACAAGGCAGACCGTTTCTTTCATCGGTTAAATATCGTTCGCGATTTTTGGGAAAGTCGCTGTTCACTACTCAAAATATTTTTTAGACCACTCTAAAACTCGCTTCACTGCAAATGGAAGCTTCCCGCCCATAGGCCGACGCTTCCCGGAGATGAGAATTATTTTATATTGTGCCCCTTAAAGGGGCACGGACCGGCAAAAACTCGGCAGCCATTACCCACTGCTTGCAGTAATCAAGATCGCTAAGAATGGTTCCCGAAAAAATCTTAATTCGCGCTCAGAGCTTCCTTTCCCATTTTCAATGATCTCACAATTATACCTAAGAGATGGCTATTTTCCAATGAGAGGTGGAGAATCCTTCTAACCTATTTTATCGGCTATGAGAATAAAAAATTATTTAAATGATGTAAATGATTATGGTATAGATTTCTTGAGAGGGACCGTCCATGGAAGTGGTTGTCATTGGTGGTGGAATTGTGGGATGTCATATTGCTTATCGTTTGGTGAAAGAGGGGAAAGAGGTTTTTCTCTTGGAAAAGGAAAAGGCCTTAGGAGAGCACACCAGCACACGAAATAGTGGTGTGATCCATGGAGGGATTTATTATCCCCAAGAATCTCTCAAAACCAGATTGTGCGTTCGAGGTCGCCATTTGACCTATGAATTTCTGGAAAACCATGATGTCCCCCATTGGAAATGCGGGAAGATCATTGTGGCCCTGGTGGCTTCGGAATTGAAGGCACTGGAGGAGCTAAAAAAACGAGGGGATGACAACGGTGTGGAAAACCTGAGGCTAATCGATGAGGCAGAGGTTTGGAAGATTGAGCCCCGTGTCAGGTGTTTAGCAGCCCTTCACTCTCCGGAAACAGGGATTCTTGACATGGCCGCCTACATGAGGGTCATGGAAAGAATGCTTAAAGGATTGGGAGTCACGATTGTGAAGCAATGCAAGGTCCTTTCCATTGAAGATCATAACACTCTGAGGACGACTCGAGGTCAAATGGAGGCTGAGAGTATCATCAATGCTGCAGGACTTTATAGTGACAGCATTGCAAGAATGTGTGGTCTTGAGGGATACGAAATCATTCCTCACAAGGGTGATTATTATAATACGACTGAGGAGGTGATCAGAGGGTTAGTCTACCCAGTTCCGGATTCTCCCTATAGCTTGGGAATCCATCTGACCCGAATGCTTGGAGAGGAAACCCTGATCGGTCCTTCAGCTATCCAGGTGTCCGATAAAGATGACTATGAGATTAGAACACCCCGGGAAGAATATGAGAAGGGGGCCCTCGCCATGATTCCTGACTTTAATATCCATAGGATCTATCCAGGCTATTCAGGCAATCGTCCTAAAGTTTATTATCAAGGTGAGTTGCAAACAGATTTTGTAATCAAGAAACAAGAAAAGGGAAGGATTCATCTTCTGGGAATTGAATCCCCGGGATTGACGGCTGCACCTGCCATCGCCGAATATGTTGCAAAGATAATAAAATAAATGCCCACCAGACATTTAATTTTAATTGACCTTTTTGTCCATCCTGATAAAATCCTATCGAAAGTAAGTTACTCTCCCTCAACCGTTTAACCCTTATTTAAAAAAGAGGTGGTATATGGCTTAGAGGTGGATTAAACCCAATCCCTTAATGGGGAATTGGGTTTTTTTATCTCATTCATCCGAGGACGCTACCTATAACACTTCTGATGAAGGATATAGAAAATGAAATGTCCAAAGTGCCAATTTGACAATCCTGAAGGTGCCAAGTTCTGCAACGAATGCGGCCATAAATTTGGAGAAGAACTGGCGATTGAGGGTGAGCGGAAACAGGTTACAGTCCTTTTTTCTGACCTTTCCGGATATACTGCCATGTCGGAAAGACTCGATCCTGAAGAAGTTAAGAACATTATAAGCCGAATCTTTGGAGAAATAGCACAGGTTGTTGTTAAATACGATGGGTCTATCGAGAAATTTATTGGCGATGCAGTGGTGGCCTTTTTTGGAGTGCCAAAGGCGCACGAGGATGATCCGGTCAGGGCCCTCCGGGCAGCCAGAGAGATACACGAAATAGTCAACGCCATGAGTCATCAGTTTGAATCTAAAGTCGGAAAGCCCCTGTCGATGCATACAGGGATTAATACCGGTCTTGTTGTGACTGGTGGAGTGACGACGGAAAAGGGACCCCTTGGAGTTACAGGTGATACCGTAAACGTAGCCTCACGGTTGTCAGGACTTGCAAAGCCTGGTGAAATCTTAGTGGGTGAGGATACATATCGTCAGGCTGAAGGGCTTTTCAATTTTGCACCTCTAACACCCGTTAGCGTCAAGGGCAAGGCAGAACCCATTAGGGCTTGTAGGGTATTATCTGCCAAGGAAGAGCCCACGAAGACCCACCGCTTATCAGGTTTAAGATCAGAGCTTATCGGCCGCAAGGTCGAGATGTCCCAGCTCAAGGAAGCGGCACAAAAGCTCCTGGAAGGGAAAGGGGCCATCTTCTATATCACCGGCGATGCGGGAACGGGGAAGAGCCGACTTATCGAGGAATTCAAAGCGACCTTAGACCCGAACAGGATACAGTGGAGGGAGGGCCATTCCTACGCCTACGCCTCCAACATTCCCTACTTTCCCCTCATGGACCTTCTGAGCAGGGCCTGGCAGATCGAAGAGGGAGATTCCCAGGAGAGGTTGAAACAGAAGATTGAGGCAGGGATCACCAACCTCATGGGGGATGGAAAGGACGTAATCCCCTTCATCGGGAGCCTATATTCCATCAAGTACCCGGAGATCGAAAACATCAGCCCTGAATACTGGAAGATGAAGCTCCATGAATCCATCCAGTCCATTGTATCAGGATTAACCCGCAGGGCTCCCGCAGTCATCTGTCTTGAAGACCTCCACTGGACTGATCCCTCTTCCATAGAGCTTCTGAGGACGATCCTCCTCAAATTCAACTACCCGGCCCTTTTCTTATGTGTCTCCCGTCCCCAGTTCAGCCTCTTTACCTCCCAGCAGCTCTCGGGGATCGGGAAGTTCTACTATGAGATGAGGCTCCAGGACTTATCCCCCACGGAGGCCCAGGGGATGGTGGAATCCCTCCTCAAGACGGAGACCATCCCTGCAGAACTGAGAAACTTTATCCAGCGTAAGGCGGAGGGAAACCCCTTTTATCTGGAAGAGGTCATCAACTCCCTCATCGAAACGGAGACCCTCACCGAAAAGGACAACACCTGGGTTCTCACCAGGCCCCTTGCAGGGATTGATATCCCCTCTACCATCCAGGGAGTCATCTCGGCAAGGCTTGACCGTCTGGAAAAAGAAACAAAACGCATCCTTCAGGAGGCCTCGGTCATTGGCAGGGTCTTTCTCTACGAGATCTTAAAGAGGATCACCGAGCTCAAGGAACAGATAGACCGGTCCCTCCACGGGCTGGAGAGGCTCGATCTCATAAGAACCCGCACCCTCGATCCCGACCTGGAGTACATCTTCAAGCATGCCCTCACCCAGGAGGTGGTCTATAATGGACTCCTCAAGAAGGAGAGGCGGGTCATACACGAAAAGATAGCGAATGTCATGGAGGAACTCTTCCGGGAAAGGCTCCCAGAGTTCTATGAAACCTTAGCCTATCACTACAAACAGGGTCAGTCCTACCTCAAGGCCGTAGACTACCTCATGAAGGCGGGTGAGAAGTGTTTCGAACGCTATACCATAGAGGAATCTCATCAATATTACAAAGAGGCTTTCGACATTTTATCCAATAGAACTGACAGGTCTAAGGACGAAGACATCCTCCTCATCGATCTCCTTCTCCAATGGAGCTTGGTATACCATGTTCGTGCAGATTATGGAGGATTAGAGGACTTGCTGAAAAGTCATGAGGCATTTGTAAGATCGTCCGGTGATGACGCAAGGCTCGGTATGTTCTTAGCCTGGCTTGGCTACTCTTTAAGTCAGAGAGAAAAATATCTTGACTCATATCGATATCTTTCCCATGCCCTCGAAATAGGCGAGAGGATCAATAATAGTAAAATTATCGGATATTCCTCTGCCTGGCTCTGCCAAACCTGTTCAAATCTCGGTCGCTTTGACGAGGCGTTGGCCTGTGGAAGAAGGGCTCAGGAAATTTTAGAAATGATGCCATCCGACAGATTTCTTTTTCGGACCACCTTTCTCTCAATGGCAATAAATCACTTCTACAGAGGCGAGAACAAGGGAGCCGCTGAATGCGGAAGGATTCTCCTGGACTATGGTGAGAAGCACGCTGAGGTGAGATGCGCAGGCTGGGGCCATTTTGCTTTAGGTATGGGTTTTTCAGCAGCAGGTGACCACGATCGAGCGATAGAGTGTTGCAAAAAAATGATTCAGGTTTCTTTAGAACCTCTTTTTCAATATAGCGCAAAAATCATGCTCGGTTTCTGTTATGTTTCTACCGGCCGTTTCCATGAAGCAGAATCCGTCTGTGAAGACATGATAAAATTTGCAGAGGAGTCTGGCTTTGAATTCGTCGGAAGCAATGCTCAAGCATTTATGGGTATTGTCATGATTACGAAGGGTGATGTAGCCAGGGGAATCAATATTGTTAAAAGCATGATACAGCGATCTTTAGAAAACGGCAATAGGTGGCAATACGCTGCGGCAAACCATATGCTGGGAAGGGTGTATTCGCAGATCGCCCAGGGCGGTGGTGGTGAGAAAAGCTTTTCCTTTCTTCTGAAGAATATCGGTTTCTTGATTAAAACGGTCCCCTTCGCTGCCAGAAAGGCTGAAGGGTATTTCCACACGGCGATAGAGACGGCAAAGGAAATCGGTGCCAAATCCGTTCTCGGTCAGGCCTATCTGGATTTGGGCAAGCTCCATAAAGCCAAGGGCAGACTGGCTGATGCCAGAATATGTATTTCCCAGGCGGTACAGTCTTTTGAAGAGTGTGAAGCCGATGTTTATCTGAAACAGGCTCGGGAGGCGTTGGCTTCGCTGGGTTAGGAAAGAAGGATTAAACATGGCCGCATGGTTCAATTTATTAGAATTGCATTAAGGGATCTCTTTTAAATGAGCACCTAAAAATGAAGTGCCCAAAATGCCAGACTGAAAATCCTGAGACAAAAAAGTTTTGCCGTAAGTGTGGCACAAAACTTTCGTTGCTGTGTCCCCAGTGTGGTTCTGAATATCTCCCTGGAGATGAATTTTGTGGTGAGTGCGGTCACGACTTAACCCTTCCTTCAAAACCAATCCCTAAAGAACTCTCCTTTGAGGAAAAACTTGCAAAAATTCAGCGATACCTGCCAAAAGACCTAACCCAGAAGATCCTGGCACAAAGAGATAGGATTGAAGGTGAGCGAAAGCAGGTCACGGTGATGTTCTGTGACATGGAGGGATTTACCGGTCTTACTGAAAAGCTTGGTTCTGAAGAAATGTATTCCGTAATGGATCAGGTCTACGAAATCCTAATCCATAAAGTCCATGATTACGAGGGGACAGTAAACGAACTGACCGGTGATGGGATTATGGCTCTTTTTGGAGCACCGATTGCCCTTGAGGATGCTCCTCAGAGAGCTATTCGATCTGCATTAGCTATCCATCAAGAAATAAATAAATTCAGTGATCGGTTAAAACAAGAAAAAGGAATTCCAACTCTTAAGATGAGGATTGGGATTCATACGGGTCCTGTAATTGTGGGCACGCTGGGTAATGACCTTCGGGTGGAATTCAAAGCAGTTGGGGATACAGTGAATTTAGCTTCCCGAATGGAAGGATTGGCTGACCCAGGGACAACCTATGTGACTGAAGATACCTTTAAGCTTACCGAGGGATTCTTTAGGTTTGAGGCTCTGGGTGAAAAGAAGATTAAGGGCAAGGAAGAACCAGTAAAGGTCTACCAGGTAATTGCCCCCAGCACCAGGAGGACGAAATTTGATGTCAGTGCTGAGCGGGGTTTAACTCCCTTTGTGGGAAGGGAGCGTGAGCTTGAGCTTCTATTGGATGGATTCCAACGAGCCAAATTAGGTAAAGGTCAAGCCTTTTCTATCATATCTGAAGCTGGTTGCGGTAAATCGAGGCTATTATATGAATTCAGAAAGGCTGTTGCCAACGAGGACGTTAACTTCTTGGAGGGGAAGTGCCTCTCTTACAGCAGGGGTGTAGCCTATCATCCAGTGATAGATATCCTGAAGTCAAACTTCGATATACAGGAGGGAGAAGGAGATCCGGAGATCAGAGAAAAAGTCAAGAAGGGACTGAAATTAATAGGAGTCGATGAATCCTCAACCCTTCCTTATCTTCTGGAACTTCTATCGGTGAAGGATAGTGGTATTGATCAAATCTCTATGAGTCCTGAGGCAAGAAAAGACAGGATGATTGAGGCAATCAAGCGGATTGTTCTCAAGGGTTCTGAGATGCGACCCCTGATTTTAGCCATTGAGGACTTGCACTGGATGGATAAGAGTTCAGAGGATGTAGTTAGAAGCATTTTAGAAAGTATACCTGGGGCAGGAATATTTTTGATGTTTACCTATCGGCCTGAGTTTGTTCACACCTGGGGAGCAAAGTCCTATCACAATCAACTAACGTTGCATCGGCTTTCCAATCGAGAAAGCCTTGAGATGGTGATCCACATTTTGGGAACAAAGGAAATTGAGAAGCCTCTTGAGGAATTATTCCTTGAGAAGACAGAAGGCGTCCCATTTTTTATCGAGCAGTTTATAAAGTCCCTTAATGACTTAAAAATTATAGAAAAGAAAGAAAACGTATATCGTTTATCAAGAGATATCCAGCACCTGACCATTCCTTCTACAATCCAGGATGTGATCATGGCAAGGGTTGATTCCTTACCTGAGAAAACAAAGGAAGTGCTTCAGATGGGGTCTGTCATTGAGAGGGAGTTCAGCTATCCATTGATCAATCGTGTAACAGGCTTCCCAGAAAAAGAATTACTTTCGCACCTGTCCATCTTAAAGGACTCAGAGCTCCTCTACGAGAGAGGTATATATCCCGAATCCAATTATATCTTTAAGCATGCCCTGACTCGTGAGGTAGTTTATGACTCGATTTTGTCCAAAAGAAAGAAAAAACTTCATGAGGAGATCGGGAAAGCCATCGAGGAATTATACAAAAATAACCTGGGTGAACATTGTGAAGTTTTGGCTGAGCACTACTTTTTAGGTGATAACTATTTAAAGAGTGCTGAGTATTCAAAATTGGCAAGCAGGAAGGCTGAAAAGACAGCCTCGCTAAATGATGCGATTGCCTATACCAAGAAAAGAGTAACGTCTCTTGAACGGTTACCCCAGACAGACGATGTGCAAAAACAGATTATTGATGGCAGGACGGCTCTTGGGCTCTACATGATTCAAATGAACTATCATGCTGAGGCAGAACAAGCTATCGGCCCAATTATTGATTTGGCCATCAAACATGATTATAAGAGGAGGCTTTGCCAGATATACACGGTCTTGGGGGCAAACTATCTGTTTGCGGAAGATAATTGTTTGAAAGCACTTAAAGTTTTGGAGGAGGCCTTAAAGATATTGAAGGAAATAAAAGACTATGCTACCTCGCTTTTTGCAAGCTACTGGTATGGAGTTGCTTTAAGTCTTAACTGTGAATTTGAAAGATCAGAACGCTATATCCAGAGGGCCCTTGATATTAATGTGGCGGTAAAAAATCTTTGGGGGATTTCAGCAATAAAGGGTGATCTGGCTTATTTTAGTTATTTCTACGCTGGAAAAATAAATTTAGGATTCCAAACAACCCACGAGGCTGTCCGTATTGCAGAAGAAAGCGGGGATATTTTTTCGAAAACAGTGGCGTATACCATGCACGGGATTTCCTGCTACGGAAAAAGATTCCTGGAGGAGGCAGAAAAAAACATGCTCAAGGGGGTCGAATTTTCTGAAAGGATTAATCTCCAAAGTCGGAATGGGGGCACACGATTTTATCTGGGAGAGACTTACTTTGAAATGAGAGATTTTCCGAGATCCAAAGAACATTATGAAAAAGTGATTTTGATTTTAGAGAATATTCGATTATGGCCTTCATGGGCGAATCTTGCAAAAGTTGGTTTAGCAAGATCAAAGGTGTTGAATAAAGAAAAGGATATGGATTTAGAATCTTTGTATGCCCATTCAAGAAATAATAAGGTAAACGTATATGAGGGCTGGATTCAAAGGTATATCGGAGAGATTTTACTTAACATTGATGATAAGCACACGTCTGAGGCAGAAAACTGGATTCAGAAGGCTATTGAAGCAGATCAAAAGAACCGAATGATGTTCAACTTAGGAAAAGATTATGCCCTTTATGCAGACCTGTTCAAACGAAAAGGCGATAGACCAAAAGCCCAAGAGAATCTCGGCAAAGCCATAGACATCTTCAAAGAATGCGGCGCCGACGGCTGGGTAACAAAAGCTGAAAAAGAACTGGCCACACTTTCATAATAGAACGTCATTTCTTTTTTGGGAGAGAAATAAATGAAATGTCTAAAATGCCAATCTGAAAATCCTGAAGGCATGAAATGTTGTGGGGGATGTGGTGCCAAATTAGAAATCATTTGCCCAAACTGCAATTTCTCCAATCCAACTCAATTCAAATTCTGTGGTGAGAGCGGTCAAAAATTAGAGGAAGCCGTAACCTGAAAGAAGGTGACATTTTGTACTTCTTGACAAAAATTTTTAATAGTTATACTATTTCTATAAATCGTACAACTTTTATATAAGAGGTTAAACTTTTATGGCTATCGTTAAAACATTATCAAAAGGACAGATTGTTATCCCTTCCGAGATCAGAAAGAGGTACCGCATCGAACCTGGCACCGAGATGCAGATTATGGAATATGGGGGTATCATCTATCTCATTCCTCCTGTTCAAGACCCGATCAAGGCAGCCTGTGGCATTCTACCCCTTAAACCCTCTCTATCGGAGAAACTCCTCAAGGAACGCAGGAAGGAATTTAAATAATGTCGAAGGGGCCTTTTATCTTTGACAGCCATGCGCTCCTCAAGTTCTTCCAGAAGGAAAAGGGATATGAAAAAGTTCTTCATCTTCTTGAGGAGATAGAGAAATCGGGTGCAAATAAATTTCTAAATGTCATTAATCTAGGTGAGATTATCTATTCGACAAAAAGGGAATTTGGGGACCAGAAGAAGTTGGAAGTCGTCGCAAATATAGAAAGGTTAAACTTTACCCTTCTTTCGGTTTCCAATAATCTGGTCTTTCAGGCCGCAGAATACAAAGCCGAATACAACATCTCATACGCCGACTGCTTCATTCTTGCTTCTGCCATGGAGCATAAAGCTATTGTCGTAACCGGAGATCCAGAATTTAAAAAAGTGGAACCCTTGGTCGAGATCGTTTGGGTATGAAAAGAAGAACCGCTACCTCAAATGGGGTTCGCAACTTTTGATTCTTTCAATTTCCCTCCGGACCTTATCATTTATTCTTAACAACATTTCCTTTGGGCTCTTTTCCATATACCTTCCTTTAGATTCCTACACATTGAAGTCTGAGAGTTTATATAAGTTAAGGTATTGACAAATCTTGGTTTCGTGGTAATTTTTCTTAAAATTAATACAAACTATTAAACAAAATTATATCACCCCCAACCCTGCCTACCGGCAGGCAGGCTCACCCTCCCCCCCTTGAGGGGAGGGGCGGGGTGGGGGAGGATAATGTGATGAATTTCGATTACGATGTCATTGTGGTGGGTGCGGGGCCGGGAGGTTCGACCGCGGCGAGGTTTTGTGCCAGCACGGGGTTGAAGACACTTATCATTGAAAAGGAACAATTACCCAGATACAAACCCTGCGGAGGGTGTCTATCGGTCAAGAGCGCTCATCTGCTCGGCTTCGATCTCAGTCCCGTCATCGAGAATACCGTCTGCGGCGCAAAATTCACCTACTGCTTCAAAAACCCCTTCTTCATCAAGTCCGAAGAACCCATTGCCCTTATGGTGATGAGAGACCGCTTCGATCAGCTTTTAGTCAACAAAGCCTTAGAAAATGGTGCAGCGAAACTTGAAGGAGAAAAAGTTACGAGAGCAGAAGAGAAGGGTAATGGGGTAGAAGTGGAATTGGCGAAAGGGGAGAGGATTCGTTGTGAATATCTCATCGGTGCAGATGGAGCAAGAAGCGTGGTCGCCAAATCCTTTTCTTATTTCAAAACAAAAGGTCCTGGAGATGGAATTGGGTTGGAGTGTGAAATCCCTTTTGAGTCAACGATCAACTTCCCGAAGGAAGATCTTCATATGATGCATTTCGATTTCGGTCGGGTTCCCAATGGCTATGGCTGGGTTTTTCCAAAAGGAAAATGGCTTTCAATCGGGGTCGGGGGGATTTTTGGAAGAAGAGGAAGAAAGACCCCAATACAACATTTCAATGACATCATCAAAGGTTTGAATTTCATCCAGGGGAGCCGGATTGGGAAAATCCTCGCCCATCCCATCCCTTCCTTTTATAGTGGAGAGCAAAATGTTTCCCAGGGGAAAGTCTTTCTCGTAGGCGATGCTGCTCATCTCGTAGACCCCCTGACAGGGGAGGGGATCTACTATGCCCTTCGAAGCGGAATCCTAGCTGCGGAGGCCATTGTCCGATCAAAGGAAAATGGAAGGGATGCCTCCGCCTATTATCAGAGAGCAGTAAAGGAACTCCTTTTTGAGGATCTGAAATCAGCTCATAACGTTTCTCAGTTCATCTACCGCTTTACCCAATTGGCCTATCAGACGCTCAAACACTACCCCGAACTGGGGAACTTCTATGTCCAAGTGTTGGAGGGAAAAGAGACCTATCAGGGTTTTGTGACGAGAGTAAAGGATCGGGCAAGGGATTTCCTGAAGGGAAGCCTGAGCGAGAAGCTCAAAAAGGTTTTGGCCAAGCCTTAATGGTAACCTCTTTGCAAAATAATGGACCCAAAAAAATTAGAGCAAAGGTTAGAAGGGCCACCCTCCTTTTGGAAAAACAATATGGGATCCCCCGAAGAGAGGGTCCGGGGAATCCTCTCGATATTCTCATCGAAACCATTCTTTCACAGAATACCAACGATCAAAATCAGGACGTGGCCTATCGGAGATTGAAAAAACGTTTTCCCAGTTGGGAGGATGTCCTCGGGGCGAAAACCCAAAACATTGTTTCAGCCATCCGACCGGGTGGTTTGGCTGAACAGAAGGCAAAGCGCATCCGTGAAATCCTTCATTGGATCAAGAAACGGGAAGGGAGGCTGAGCCTTTCATTCATAAAAAGAATGGATTCCGAGGAAATTAAAAAAACGATTGGCGCCCTGAAGGGGATCGGCCCAAAAACTCTTCACTGTCTTCTTCTTTTTGGTCTCGGAAGAGAAGTGTTTCCAGTGGATACTCATATCCTTCGAATTGGGAAGCGTCTTGGTTTCATTCCAGAATGGATGAGCGCAGAAAAAGCACATCAATGGATGGTGCCTCTACTTCCAAAGAGAAAGTCCTTATCACTGCACCTCAACCTCATTCGATTTGGAAGATCCATCTGCAAAGCGAAAAACCCTTTATGTAATGCCTGTTTTCTCAATAAGGAATGTCTCCATTCGTGTCACGGCAATATTCCAATATCCTCCCTCTCCCTTGACGGGAGAGGGAGTGCCTGTCTGCGGTAGGCAGGGGTGAGGGTGAACAGAAATTACCCCCCACCTTAATCCTCCCCCGCAAGAGACTGTATCGTAATGTCATTCTGAGGCCACAGCCGAAGAATCTCTGTTTTGTAACTTATTGATTCCCTGAGATTCTTCACTTCGTTCAGAATGACAAATTTTGCATTTCCCTCATTACGACACTGTCTCCAAGGGGGGAGGAGATAAGTTTTTGGAAATTATTTTCTTATAACAAAGGGATTGGATGACCAAATGCGGCACTTAAAAGACTTGATTAAAAAACTCCTACATATCGAAGACACACCTGAGCGAACAGCCCTGGCCTATTCCATTGGCATCTTCTTAGGCTTTTCACCATTATTAGGTTTTCACACCCTTGTGGGTTTAGTGATTGCCTTTCTATTCGGGTTGAACCGGGTGGCCATTCTTTTAGGAGTTTGGACAAACACTCCTTGGTGGATCGTCCCCTATTATGTGATGGCTACATGGGTAGGAATGCGGGTGACAAGATTTTCGATTGATTGGGCGACACTCA
>Ga0315282_10011345_pt1 | contig 13825 bp, 12 predicted proteins | sample YL17G07_20_MG_FD_203693 | JGI IMG/M metagenome (GOLD analysis project Ga0315282, IMG submission 203693) | Sediment microbial communities from Yellowstone Lake, YNP, Wyoming, USA - YL17G07_20 | ecosystem: Environmental > Aquatic > Freshwater > Lake > Sediment | place: USA: Wyoming | collected... | reverse complement strand
GATTTTAAAATCGGTCAAGGTGAGATTAACGGTTGTAGCACCGGAGGATCCGCCTCCTCCAGCACAAGCTGCCAGGATGACAGCAGCCAGAAGAAATATTGAAACCGTTGTGATAATTCTTAATTTGAAATTTTTCATTCGTCCCTCTAGAAATAGGATAGTTTACATCGTTATTAATATCACAATGAAGATTAGAAGTCAATTAAGTGTATGATGAGAGTTGTACTCGGACTTAGCAGGCGCCACGCGTCTGCGATGTCTCTTCTCAGGTACATTCTACCTTTTGATCCAACTTCTTTCCCCGCAACGCGGCACTGATCATGGCGGCCGCGCATCCAACTCCGCTATCTACACTAATGGCAGAAGTGGGGCAGTTGAGCTGGCAGGCGCCGCATTCCATGCATTCCCACGGTTTGGCCAGTTGGACGGCCTTTTTACCAGGGATAAATACCCCATGCGGGCAAACGTCCAGGCAGATTTCACAATTTATACACTTCGTGGGTTGGTAGTATAAACTGGTCTCTACATAAGAATTAAACATCACATCATCCCCAGGTTGTGAACCAGGATTGCGCCCAGGGCCAGCAATATCCCACCGCCAAACAGGCCCGCCATTAATGGAATATAGGCAAAAATCTCTTTCCTAACCCCGCTGCGTGAAGTGAATGGAGTTGAGCCGGTAAAGTTGAGCGTGATGAACGCGGTAACAACCGGCAGCGATAACTGCAGCGCCAGGGCCATCCCCGCTTGCAGCCACCAGATAGGCGCGGCGCCTCTGAACAGCGTGGCGAGTGTAAATGGCAGGGTGACCAGCATACCTAGAATCCAACCTTTGCTGCTGAAATCGCGAGTCGGCAGCCAGGGCAGCAAGATCGGGAAAATCGCTACACCGGCAAAAATCGCCAGGAGCGTAGCCAGGGCGGGTAGCAATCCTCCCAGAAAATACATGATCACCCCGGCAATAATAAGCGGAATCAGTACGTGGACCAATTCAACCGGGATGAGTGTTATCCGATCCTTGAGGTTGAAACGCACGGAGCGCATTGCCTGGCTGGCCTGGTGAGTCTTCAGATACTCTGGCAGGTCTTCTGCCCGGATTGGCCCATATTCGATGCGGAAACCGGTGCGTTTCTTCACCTCATGCGCGGCTACCCCAGGAGCGCCCAATTGGGGCAGAATTAATAGCCAGGAAGTGACCACTTCTTTCAGACGGCAAACCTCGATACGGTTAACCAATTCTGCGGTTCCGAAAGTGCCTTTACCGGCGGCGCACCAGACATTGATTCCTTGAGTATCCAGGACGAGGATGTATGCGTCCATTTCACCCAAAGCGCTGCGCAGGGCATCAAAGCTAAGCGTGTAGTTGGCGGTTACGAAGACCGGCGCGGTGGGTTGAGGGTTTCCCAGGGCATACAAACCTGGCGTAACCCGGAGCCGCCCGCGACGAATTCCCCAGCGCGCCTGGATGTGGTCCCAGGAATTTTTTCTGCTAAGCTTGCTTGTGGTTGAGAAGATATTTATTTTCTCGGGGGCTGCCATCGGAAGGTTCATTTCTATATTCTAACTTAAAAACACCAATCCGACTCGCTCGATGCGGGTGGAAGATGGATCGAAGCCCATGCCTGACAGGACCTCTTCCGGGCGTCCGGTAGCGCCTTGGCGCGCTGATAACTGCATCAGCAGGACCGGCTGTCCTTTTTCGTCCGGACTGATGATTTCTAATTCCTGGATGTAAGGGCGCAGGTCATAGGTTTTTTCGCGCCAATGGCGAGGAAGGTTCGCTGAGGAAAGGATAGCGTTCACTTTTTCTGACAATTCTTTCAGGCTCACCCGGTTTTCACCAGGAAGGGTAATTATGGTCACCTGGTAGCGTGAAGCAGCCACCCTGGTCTGAAGCGCCGGCTCATGCAGGTCGATAGCTTCCAGGTGGCCGATCTCGAACCCTGGTGGAATACTTTTCAACAACTGTTTGGTAACCTGCTCCAGAGGTAGCTCGGGTTCCAGCCAGATGTCGACGATTTCCGCCCGGCTGAGAATGCCAAGCGGCAGCGGGCAGGCCTGGTTAATCTTGGGCTGAGGGTGAAAGCCCTGGCTGTAAGCCAGGGGTAGTCTCGCCCGGCGCAGGGTACGTTCCCATATTTTATGTACATCCAGGTTGCCGGTATAGCGCAGGGCCTGCGTCTTGGAATAGTAGATGCGGATCCTTTGCATGGTTTTTCCTTATACTTCGGGGCATTTCCACTGCTCGCCTGTGTTCCTGCGGCGCAGCTCGATATAACCAGGCAGGATCCCGCAGGCATAACACTGCTCACGGCAGTCCTGGCGCGTCTTTCCCTCCAGGCTCCAGCGGTAATCCTCAGCCAGGAAGCGTCTGGTGACACCCGGGTTAATATGGTCCCACGGGAATACCTCATCCAGGGAGCGGGTACGTTGAGAATAAAAAGTCGGGTCGAGACCAGCCTCTGTAAAGGCTGCCTGCCAGGCATCGAAGTTATCCTGGTCTTGCCAGGCATCGAACCGGGCGCCTTTTTTCCAGGCCAGGTAAATGACCTGCGCCATGCGCCGGTCGCCACGCGAAAGCCAGGCTTCCAACAGGCTGTCTTTGGGGTCGGTCCAGTTAAGCTTGATCCCAGGACCCGATAATTCTTTCCTCAATAACCTTTGTTTGGCCAAGATACTTTCCACGCCGTCACAGGCGACCCACTGGAAAGGGGTATGTGGTTTGGGGACGAAGGTACTCACGCCGGCATGCAGATTAGCGCGCCGCCCTATGAGCTTACGGCCTTCGCCGATTACAGCTTTGCACAGGTCGGCAATCGCCTGGACGTCTTCAAGAGTTTCCGAAGGGTGACCGATCATGAAGTACAGTTTGATGGTCAGCCAGCCGCGGCTGTAGATGGCACGGGCGGTTTCCAACATCTGTTCTTCTGAGATAGGTTTATTGATGATCTCACGCATGCGGTCGGTGGCCGCTTCGGGCGCCAGCGTAAAGCCACCCTGGCGTGAGCCTCTTAGTTTTTCAAAGAGATCAACCGAGGTGGATTCGATCCGCAGGGATGGCAGAGAAATGGTCAGATGCTGGCCGACGAAACGCCGGCTGACAGCTTCGACCAACTCCAAGATGTGGCTGTAATCCGAGGAAGAGAGGGACAGAAGGGCGATTTCCTCGAAACCGGTATTGTCAAGAGATTGTTGGATAGATTCGACAATTTCGGCTACGCTGCGCTCGCGTACCGGTCGAGAGATCATGCCGGCATGGCAAAACCGGCAGCCGCGCGTGCAGCCGCGCATGATTTCCACCGCAACCCGGTTGTGCACCACATCAATCGAAGGCACAATAAAATGAGTAGGCGGGGCGGGCAGCTTGCCCAGGATGCGTTTTTTGACCGATTTAGGCGCTGTCGTAGATATACCGGCTATGGAAGAAATCGTGCCATCTGGGTTATACCAGACGGTGTATAAAGAGGGCACATACACCCCGGGGATCTCGGCCAGCCGGCTCAGCAAACTTTTGCGCGACTGCCCAGAGACTTTCCCTGCCTGAACTGTATCGACTATCTCGTGAATGACTTCTTCACCTTCACCGATCACGAAGGCGTCGATGAAAGAGGACATCGGTTCAGGGTTATACGTGGAATGACCACCGGCGATGATCAGGGGGTGGCGTTCATCCCGCTCAGCGGACTGAAGGGGGATGCCAGCCAGGTCGAGCAGGTTCAATACATTGGTAAATAAGGTCTCGTAAGGCAGGCTGAAGCCGATGATATCGAAATCAAGCAGGGCATGTTTGCTTTCCAATGAAAATAATGGAATACCGGACTGGCGCATGGCAGCTTCCATGTCCAGCCAGGGAGCGTAAGCCCGTTCAGCCAGCACATCCGGACGCTGGTTGAGGGATTCATACAGGATTGCCAGGCCAAGGTTTGGCAATCCAAGGTCGTAGATATCCGGAAAGATCAGGGCGATATGGGTGGCGACGGTTTCCCAGTTTTTCACTACCTGGTTGAGCTCGCCGCCCACGTATCGACCGGGTTTTTGGACGCGCAGTAATATTCGCTCCAGCCGGTCCTGGATTTCATTTGGAGATAGCACCATTAAACTCCTGGACAAATTGAATAAAAACAGTCTGATTTTACCCGATTTCCACCGGTCCCTGGCTAATAGGTGGCTTTATATAAGCCGCCATCCACCTGCAGCATCACTCCGGTGAGATAAGAAGCAGCCGGAGAAACCAGGAAAACTGCCGCATTGGCAAATTCTTCAGGCGCAGCAATACGCCCCAGGGCACTGTCGCGCGCCTGACTGGCATATTCTTCCTCTATCGAAATCCCTTTTTGCTCGGCGCGCTGGCTGGAAAGGTTGGCCACCCGATCGGTATCCACCCAGGCCGGTAGGATCGAATTGAAGCGGATACCGTCTTTGCCCAATTCGAGCGCCAGCGACTTAGTCAATCCGATGGTAGCCGAGCGGATGCTGTTGGACAGTACCAGGTTTGGGATTGGCTGCTTGACAGAAATGGATGTGATGGTCAGCACGCTGGCAGCCTTGGATGTACGTAAAAAGGGCAGGGCGGCGCGGATAAGGCGAACCTGGCTGAGAAAGGACAGCTCAACAGCTTTTTGCCATGCCTCGTCGTCAAAGGTCTCAAACTGACCTGCCGGCGGACCTCCGGCATTGGTGATCAGGATATCCAGACCGCCTAAGAAAGTCGCTGCCTGCTCGACCAGCCTGGCAGGAACAGCGGGATCGGCGACATCGCCAGGCAGGCCGAACACAAGAGCCTGGGTTTCCTGTTTGATTTTTCGAACAGCTTCTGCTATTTTACTTGCACTGCGGCTGTTGATGACAACGCGGGCGCCTTCTTCGGCCAGAAGGTGTGCGGTAGCATAACCGAGCCCGCGGCTGGCGCCAGTGATCAGGACGGTCTTGTCTTTCAGGTGAAGGTCCATGCTGGTCTCTTTCTACAACAATTCGATACGATAATCGAGAATTTCCAGGTCGGGCCAATGTTTAGGCAAGAAATCCTTGACAGCTTGCAGGGCTCTTTGCGTGTAGTCATGATCATTGCTTATCATAGCGCAGGCAAGAACGGCTTCCTGCCACATATCCTGTCGCTCGATTTCCGCTGAGGAGATATTAAACTCGCGGTGTAAGCGCGCCAGGACAGGTTTGATACGGCTGCGTTTCTCCTTGAGTGAGGCGCAGCCGGGAAGGAGCAGGTGGAGAGTTAAAAGCCCAATCGACATACCTGGTCATTCTGTACTGAGGTGTTCATCTTTAGCCTTGCATTTAGCATGCACGGCGGGTACAATCTTTGCGAATTATTATACGACAGTTGGTGGTATACAATTATGACAGATATCGATGAAGCCTATCAAAAAGCCCTGGATTATTTATACAGCTATGTAGATTATTCTCTGACTCGCAATCTGCGCTATTCCCCGGACAAGTTCAACCTGGGGCGGATGGTAGAATTAATGGGCCGGTTGGAGAATCCACACAGCCAATATCCGGTTATCCATATTGCCGGTACGAAAGGCAAAGGTTCAATTTCTGCCTTGATTGCCAGTACCCTGAAGGCGGCCGGGTACAAAACGGGCTTGTACACATCACCACACTTGCAGGATTACACTGAACGCATTCAGGTCAACCACCAGCAAATTCCCCGTGAGGAATTAGTGGCATTACTTGAAGAAATTAAACCGCATGCCGAACAAATAGATCATATCACAACCTTCGAGCTGACCACTGCGCTGGGCTTCTTATACTTTGCCCGGCAAAAGGTGAACGCGGCAGTGGTTGAGGTAGGTCTGGGCGGACGTTTGGATGCGACCAATGTAGTCACTCCTCTCGTTTCCATTATTTCCTCTCTGTCGCTGGATCACGTGGCTGTCCTCGGCGATACATTGGCGCAAATCGCCGGAGAAAAAGCTGGGATCATAAAGCCCGGAAGGCCGGTCGTCCTGGCTCCTCAGCGGGAAGAGGCCAGGCGTGTGGTCGAACGGGTAGCCAGAGAACGTGGTTCGACCCTTATCCAGGTTGGTCGCGAGTACCTGTTTGCTCCCTGGCGGCATTCTTTGGATAACCAGTCTTTGTTGGTGTGGCCGGCCAGCGAACAGGTCCTGGTAGATGAATTCATCGAATCGGGCGGCCGGCGCGATTGGGAGCCCTTACGCCTGACTATTCCCTTATTGGGTTACCATCAGGTCGAAAATGCTGCCACTGCCTACACCGGGCTGCAGATCGCCCGGCAAGAAGGTCTAGATATTAAGGAAGAAGCCATTTTGAGCGGTTTTGCCCAGGTATCCTGGCCTGGACGGTTTGAAGTGCTGCAACGGAATCCGCCCGTGATCGTTGATTCAGCCCACAACCAGGACTCCGCCTTGAGATTGCGCCTGGCGTTGGATGATTACCTGCCCGGCCAACCGGTCATCCTGGTCTTCGGGGCTTCAGAAGATAAAGATATCCACGGCATGTTCGCTGAGTTGATTCCTCGGGTTCGCCAGATGATCGCCACACAATCGGAACACCCGCGTGCTATTAACTCCGATAAACTGGTAGAATTAGCCCATCAATTTGGATGTCCTGCACGAGCCATTACTCCAGTTGAAAATGCAATTTCCTGGGCTTTAGAATTGGCAGGCCAGGAAGCTGCCGTGGTCGTAGCCGGCAGTATATTTGTTGCCGCGGCTGCCCGCGAAGCCTGGCCGAGGCTGGTGAACAACCGGTCGTATGAGAGGATTTTATGAAGGATGAATGGTTCCCCCGTCAGGAGAACTCAGAGGATTTTGCCAATTCGCTGCATCAACGCACCGAAGAGCTTTACCGCATCCCGGACGGCTTGCCGGATGAAAATGGCCTGATCGAATGTCCCGTAATGATGCTGCGGGATATTGTAGTTTTCCCGCGCATGGTCTCGCCGATTTTCATATCACCCAGCCCCAATCTCCTGTCGATCCAGGAAGCGCAGGTAAATTTCCAGACCATGGTGGCGCTGGTTCAAAAAGATCCGGATGCTGAGGACGCACGTCCCGAAGATTTCCTGCTCATCGGCGTTGAAGTAGCGGTTGGACGTCTGCTGAATATGCCTGATGGAAATAATTCCACGCTTGCCCAGGGACGCCGCCGGGTAGAAGTGGTCGAATTTACACAGGTTGAACCTTTTTTCAAAGTGAAAGTGCGCGTGGTTCGCGAACCTCCTGAGGTTAATCGGCACATCGATGCCTTGATGAGGACGGCCCGTGACCTGTTTGAGAAGTGCGTCCAGCTTGATCGCAGTTTGCCTGAAGAAGCCTATCTGTTTTCGCTAAATATTTCCGAACCGGGCTGGCTGGCGGATATGATTGCCACGGCTATATCGCTGCCGTTCAAGGAACGCCAGACGCTACTGATGTTGCCGGAACCACAAGCGCGGCTCAAGCGAGTGAACTGGCTGTTAGCCCAGGAATTGGATGTGCTCCAACTCGAAGATGAAATTCAGACGCGCGTGCAGAGCGAAGTCGATCGCAGCCAGCGTGAATTCTATTTGCGCGAGCAAATGAAAGCCATCCAGACTGAATTGGGTGAAGGGGACGTATGGTCGCGAGAGCTGCTCGACCTGCGCGAGAAAATTGAACAGCTTCAGCTTCCCAACGAGGCTAAAGAAGCTTCTCTAAAAGAGCTCGACCGATTGTCGCAAATGCCCCCAATGTCGCCTGAAGTCGGTATCATCCGCGCCTATATAGATTGGATTCTGGATCTCCCCTGGACTCGAGAAACCGAAGATAATCTGGATGTTCGGCATGCGGCTGAAACTCTCGACAAGTTCCATTATGGCCTGGGAAAGGCCAAAGACCGCATCCTGGAATATATTGCTGTACGTGGGCTGAAGCCCAAGAAATCTCGCCAGCCGATCTTGTGCTTTGTGGGCGCCCCAGGCACTGGGAAAACTTCCCTGGGTCGCTCGATTGCCGAAGCATTAGGCCGGAAGTTTGTGCGCCTGTCGTTAGGCGGAGTGCGTGATGAGGCGGAAATACGCGGGCACCGGCGTACTTACATAGGGGCGCTGCCTGGCCGTATTCTGCAAACCATGCGACGTGCCGGAACGATCAATCCGCTTTTCATGCTGGATGAAATTGATAAATTGGGGGCCGATTTCCGTGGGGATCCATCTGCGGCGCTGCTGGAAGTGCTGGACCCCGAGCAGAACAACACCTTTTCAGATCATTACCTGGAACTGCCTTATGATCTTTCAAAAGTATTATTCATCACTACCGCAAATACCTTGATGTCCGTCCCTCCAGCCTTGCAGGACAGGATGGAAGTGATCGAATTCCCTGGTTACATTGAGGAAGAAAAACTGGAAATCGCTAACCAGTTTCTGATCCCCCGCCAGCTTGACGAGGCTGGTCTGGAGACTAACGAAGTAATTTTCCTGGAACAGGCTATTCGGCGTATCGTCCGTGAATACACTTACGAGGCTGGCGTCCGGAACTTAGAACGTGAGATCGGGCGCATGTGCCGTAAAGTCGCCCGCCTGAAATCGGAGAAACGCAAATATCCCACACGACTGGGTTCACCGACCGTAGAGCGTTTCCTGGGCCCGCCGCAGTTCTTCGAGACCGAAGCTGAGCGCAAGGACGAAGTAGGCGTGGCTACTGCGGTAGCCTGGACTGAAAACGGCGGTGAAATTATGCCGGTCGAAGTCCTGGTACTGGAAGAGGGGAAAGGCAACCTGCAAATTACCGGGCAAATCGGTGAAATTATGCAGGAATCAGCCCAGGCGGCGCTCTCCTATATGAAATCGCGTTCCCGGCAGTTAGGCCTCGATCCGGATATTTACGAGCATCTGGATATTCATATTCATGTGCCCGAGGGTGCGATCCCGAAAGATGGTCCCAGCGCGGGTATTACCATGGCAGCCGCTTTGATCTCTGCCTTTACTGAGCGAAAAGTATACAAAGAAGTCGGGATGACCGGGGAAATAACCTTACGCGGGAGAGTACTTCCGATTGGCGGTGTACGCGAAAAAGTTCTGGCAGCCCATCGCGCTGGATTAAAAACGGTTATTATCCCTGAGAGGAACCTGAAAGATCTGGTAGATGTCCCCAAGAAGGTGCGTGACGACCTTAAAATCGTGCCTGTCCTGCATATGGACCAGGTCCTGGAAGTAGCCCTTCACCCGCCCTTTGAAAAACCTAACCGCTCTAAATGGGCGCAGGTGAAGAAAGAAGAAAAAGAATCCGAAAGCGAGGCTGAATTTCCCGAGAAATAGACTCTAATTTTGGCAGTCTATTTTACCGGGGCGGCTGGCTGGCGGTCGTTTTGCAACGTGCGAATTCCATTGCGGACCTGGCTCAAGGTGCGGTCAAGTTCCATTTCGAGGTTGGTCAGCGTTTCAAGCACATATTGGTCCGCTTCCCGTTTTGTGCCTTCGCCTTCACCGCGTGACTGTTCGATGATTTGATCTGCACGGGCTTGGGCAGCCTGGACGATCTGGTCGCGTTCAACCATTTGTTCGCTTTTTTCACGCGCCAGGGCGAGCGTCCGGTTGGCTTCTTCCTGGGCTTGCGCCAGAAGTCGATCGCGCTGGGCTAAAAGCTGCTGGGCTTTCTTGATCTCATCTGGTATGGACACCCGCATCTGGTCGATTATATCCAGCATGCGGTCTTCGTCCACCACCACGCTATGCGTAAAAGGGATGGAGCGGCTTTCGTTGAACAATTCTTCAAGACGATCTACAAGGTGCAAAATATCCATACCATCCTCCGCTGTACTTGTGTCCTAAGGTTGCAATTTTCAGGCCAGTTATCCTGATGTTCTAATCTCGCAATGCCGTAATTTGTACTACCTGCTGTCCATCTCCCAATTCCTTAAAGCGGGTCTTTAGGGCCTGGGCAACGTGTGGGGGAACCATAGAGGTCACATTTCCATCCAATGAGGCGATTTCACGTACAGTGGTGGAGGATAGAAAAGTATGTTCCTCATTGGTGATCAGTGCAATCACTTCGATGTCGGGGGCCAGGCGATGGTTGGCGAGCGCCATGCGGAATTCATGTTCGAAATCTGAAAAGACGCGCAACCCGCGCACGATAACTTGCGCCCGAATCGATTTGCAAAACTCTACAGTCAGGCCTCGGTAGCCAGTGACGCGGATTTTTGCGTCCCCATCGAAAGTCTGGCGGACCAGAGCAATGCGCTCGTTGGGTGTAAATAGCAAATTTTTCAAAGGCCGGTCATATACGGCCACGATGACCTCATCGAAAAGCCGCGCCGCCCGGTAGGCAATATCAATATGCCCGTAGTGAATTGGATCAAAAGTTCCCGGAAAAACAGCTCGTACCATTTTTAACTCACATCTCCTCTACCATCGCCCCAAAACCGGTGAAAGGTTTTTAATAGGCCAGCATGGTCGGGATTGGAAAGATCAGGATCCTGATCGAATAGAGCAATGGCTTGCTTACGGGCTTTTTCGATCAGGCGAATATCGGTCAGGTTGGCCATCTTGAATTCGGCAAACCCAGATTGGCGTGTGCCCAGAAAATCACCAGGACCACGTTGGTCCAGGTCATGTTCTGCCAGGACGAAGCCATCATTTGTTTCGGCCATCACCGCCAGGCGTTTATTCTCCGCTGCGTCTTCTGTTTCTGGGATCAGCAGGCAGAAGGATTTGTCCTGGCCGCGGCCAACCCGGCCGCGAAACTGGTGTAATTGAGAAAGTCCAAATCGATTGGCGCCTTCGATCAACATGACCGTGGCATTGGGGACATCCACCCCTACTTCAACGACAGAAGTGGAGACCAGAATTTGGTATTCCCCTGCGCGGAATTGGGACATGACCTGGTCTTTCTCGGCGGGTTTCATCCGGCCATGCAACAAGCCGATCTTCAATAGCGGAAAAACCTCGGATTGCAGGCGGGCGTGTTCCTCGACAGCGGCTTTAACCTCGTCTCGTTCTCCCTTTTCAACCAGGGGATAGATGATAAATGCCTGGCGCCCTTCGGCGATTTGCGAGCGGATCAGCGTGTAGGCGCGCTCCTGTTCGAGCGGAGCCAATACGTGGGTTTCAATTGGCTGCCGGCCGGCGGGCAACTCGTCGAGCACCGAAAGATCGAGATCGCCGTAAATGGTCAAAGCCAGCGAGCGAGGGATCGGCGTGGCAGTCATCACCAATAGGTGGGGATTGTTACCTTTTGCACGCAGTAAAGAGCGCTGGGCGACGCCAAAGCGATGTTGTTCATCGATGATGATCAACTGCAAGTCCTGGAAAATGACCGGATCTTCGATGAGGGCGTGGGTGCCGATGATTAACCGGATTGCGCCGTCTGCCAGGCCATTGCGTATCTCTTCTTTTTCAGTTTCCGGTGTATCGCCCACCAGCAGGCGAATCTGGTCGACAGTCAGCGGAGTCTCGGAAGCTTCATCAGGGGGGAAGAACGTCTTCAGCACATTGCGGTAGTGTTGTTCAGCCAGGATACCTGTGGGAGCCATGATGGCCGCCTGGGCGGAATGGTGAACCACCATGGATATTACCAGGAAGGCCAGAATGGTTTTACCTGAACCGACATCTCCCTGGAGCAAGCGGTTCATCGGGTGGCCCGATTCCAAATCAGTGCGCAGATCCTGCAGGGTGCGTTTTTGGGCATTGGTTAGCTCAAAAGGCAGACGGTCAACCTGCCCTGCCAGCCAATCTTCTGGGCTGGGGAATATTCTGCCAGACGCAGATTCCCAATTACGTTTTTGTTGGAGGACCCCCAACTGCAAGAAAAATATTTCGTCGAAAGCCAAGCGCGCCCGGGCAGACTCCAATTTTGAGGTAGAATCCGGGAAATGAGTCTGGGCAATGGCGGTAGGTAAATCGACAAGTCCGGCACTTTCGCGAATGGAAGAAGGCAGATAGTCTGGAACACGCGGAGCCCAGAAATTTATTGTCTGGTACATGATCTTCCTCAACCAACGCTGAGTAATATGGCCTGATAACGGATAAACTGGTACGATACGATTGGTATGCAGGTGATCCTGTTCCAGGGGTTCCCAATCCGGGCTGTTCATACCCAAACGTCCCAGGTACATGTCTATCTTCCCAGATACTACAATGGATTTCCCGGGTAAAATTTGGCTGGTCAGCCAGGGCTGGTTGAACCATGTCAATCGTAAATAACCGGTGCCATCTCCCAATACCGCCTCGGTGATCTGCATCTGGCCACCTTTCGCCGAGCGATTAGAGATGGTCTGGACCGTGCCAATCACGGTCAAGTCTTCGCCATACTGCAGGCGGTTGATTGGTTTTAATGTACTGTAATCGTCATAACGGCGGGGAAAATAATAGAGCAGGTCACTCAGGGTATTCAGCCCCAATATACTCAAGGACTCAGCGCTGCGCGGGCCAATTCCATGGATGACTGTCAGAGGAGCATTTACGCCCTGCGTGCTAGGGACGTTTTCGACCCAAGTCATGGAGTCGTGTGGATTTCTAGGAGGCCGTTGGGGAGAAAAGCGTTCTTGACGGCTCATGTCAAGAGGCGTTTCAGGCATTTTTTCAATGCGTGGGTGTGCTTCTCCTTTTCTGAACGGTTTTGCCGGTTGGCTCTCGTGAGTAATTTCAAGCAGCTCTCTGATCGTAGTAGCGCGCTGCTGTAAGTTCAATTCGGGGTACTGGTTTAGGCGCGCAGAGATCGTCCGGAGGAGTGTCTCATTGACATTTTCTTTACGAGCATCGTTTTCCCAGGCGGGTAGAATTCTATTCAGGCCCCCTACAACAGCCCGATTATCATACCCGCGTTCGGCTTCCAGGCGCAGGAACTTCTGAAGTTTTTCAAGTGGTGAAGGCATATATTAATTTTACCGCTATTTTCTTTTATGATTGGTTGCTTCGAGGAGGAAAAGCCCACTGGCTGAAGGTCCGAGGAGGACCGCCAACGGCAAATTGATAGTATGCTCGGTAAAGGATATCTTAGTAAATTCCAACTGAACGTGCTCACGTAACAGGCGTGCATCTTGAGCATTGGGTACAGCGTTCTGAAGTAAAGCGATATGCTGGAGATGGTCGAATTCGTCCATGAATTCCTGATAGAAATCGATGGTATGCCGGCGGTTGCGAACTTTTTCCAGGGGAGTCAGTTTACCTTCCTCCAATGAGAAAATGGGCAGTAACCCCATCATTTCCCCAACGATGGCTTGAGCCTGATCGAGGAAACCTGCATAAAAGAGATACGACAGGCTGGGCGTGCAAAAAGCGGCGTATATGTGGGGCACAAGGCTGCGGATCAGGTGTTCGATATCTATGAGGTTCAGACCGTGCGCCAAAGCATCGGCGGCCGCCTGAACCAGGAAACCCAAGCCGATCGATGTTGTCTGGGAATCGATTAAACTGATTGTGTTGTGGCTGTGCAAGGAAGCTGCCGCCTGTTCGGCCTGGGTATAACAAATACTTAATGAAGAAGAAAGAAAAAGGCCAAAGATCTGGTCGTATTTTTGGGACAGCGTCATAAATAACTGCCGGAATTGTTCCTGAGACGGCGCGACCAGTTCTGGGTGTAACTCATCATCGGCTGAAAAGGGTAAATTGCTGGCCTTGACCGCATTCACGTCTTGCAGAGCTCCATGTAAACGGACGCCAAGCGGTACGATAGTTATGCTGTTTCTCCCGACGAAGGAAGGCTGGGTGAATTGGGCGGTGTTGTCAGTAACGATGCAGATGGAGCCCATAATTATTCTATCAAGATAATGAACTGATAATGGGGTTGACCGCCTTCGTGAAGCTCGATTTCATGCGAAGGGTAGGCGGCCCGAATGTTATCGACGATGCGGTTGATCTCGTTGCCCGAGATGTTTTCCCCGTAGAAAA
>Ga0315282_10011344_pt1 | contig 13827 bp, 9 predicted proteins | sample YL17G07_20_MG_FD_203693 | JGI IMG/M metagenome (GOLD analysis project Ga0315282, IMG submission 203693) | Sediment microbial communities from Yellowstone Lake, YNP, Wyoming, USA - YL17G07_20 | ecosystem: Environmental > Aquatic > Freshwater > Lake > Sediment | place: USA: Wyoming | collected... | reverse complement strand
AGCCTACAGCCCACAGCCCGTTTTATGCTTTTCGTTCTCGACAACTACGATTCGTTCACCTACAACCTGGTCCAGTACCTGGGCGAGATGGGTGAGGATCCCGTGGTGCGCCGCAACGACCAGGTGACCGTCGACGAGATCGAGCGCCTGAACCCCGAGCGCATCGTCATTTCGCCCGGCCCGTGCACGCCTCGGGAGGCGGGTATCAGCATTGACCTGATCCGCCATTTCGCGGGGCGCAAGCCGCTGCTGGGGGTCTGCCTGGGGCACCAAGCCATCGGGGAGGCCTTCGGCGGCAGGGTGGTGCGCGCGCCCTACCTGATGCACGGCAAGCTGAGCCGCATCCATCACGACGGCCGCACCATTTTCCGCGGGCTGCCGCAGGATTTTCCCGCCACGCGTTACCATTCCCTGATCGTGGAGCGCGAGGGGCTGCCCGATGTGCTGGAGATCTCCGCCGCCACCGACGACGGCCTCATCATGGGCCTGCGTCACCGCCGCTTCCCGGTGGAAGGCGTGCAGTTCCATCCCGAATCCATCCTGACCGAGCCCGGCAAGGCCCTGCTCCGCAATTTCCTGCAACTGTAGTGAAAAGCCCTTGTACCGCCGGCGTCCCGCCTCGCGGGATGGTCCCCGTTCCAGCCGCCATCGGCCCAGCGAAGCCGCTGTAGGGACGCGCGTTCGGCCCTGTCTGTAACCAAAACCTCACGGCGTTTTGGAATCAGCAATAAGAGACCTGTCCGGTTTTGGGGGTCCATTACAGAGTGCTTCGTCAGGTCAGCGGCCGCGAATAACGCGCCGCATAGGCGTCCAGAAGCCGCCGAATCATTCTTTGATACTGCGTATTGTACCTCTTCGCCTCGCTCTTAAAGAACTCGACGCTTCGTTTGCTCAGGGATATTGTGACTTTCACGCCTTCATCCCGCAGGACCAAATCCTGAGGGCGAGGAAGAAAGTCGGGAATCACTGTTAATTTTCCGAGAGGCTCATCCGTGTATCTTGTTTTCCCGCTCATAGATCACTTTTCCCTGGGTCCCAGTCGAAATTGGCGCCTGGCACTTGATTAGGTTAACACGTATAAGGGCAAATAGCCATACGTATATATGGCTTCCTGGCGAACGGGGGAACGGACTTGGGGATGCGAGGAGATTAGCCGGGGGTGGAGTCCGCCCCGGCGGACGACACCCCCGGAACCCGGGTATACCACCCAAACGCATCCCGATCGGCGAAATCCGCGGCTCAAAGGGTTGGACTTGTGCGGATGCAGGCGGATCAAACGTCCGACGACGCGGCGAATGCGGCCAGATCGGAGAGGCGGGTCGGCTGCAGGGCTTCGAATTCCTTCTGGGGAACCTTGACGTACCTCCACGATTTGCCGGTCAGCCGCGTGGCATTCTCGCACCAGAGCGCGGCGGCCAGGTCCTTGCGCGCCACTTCGGTGGTTTCCAGCCCCTTGGTTTCCATGAGCCAGAATCGCTCGCCGTCATCGACCGCGACGAAGTCCGGATGGTAGTAGCGTAGGTTCATGGCGGCATCCGTATACTCGATTGCGAATCCGAATGCCTGGGGAATCTTGGCAAACGCCCGGACGCCCTCGGCGCTGTCCAGGAACTTCGCGAAGTCGCGCTCGAAGTCGTTGTCGCAGGGTACGAGGTTGAACACGCACCTGCGCCCTTCCCAAACCGGCCGCGACCAGGGGAACGGCGGACAGGAGGACAACATCCGCGCCGGTTCCAGCAGTTGCGGCGTCTGCTCCTCGATGCTCAGGCCCAGTAAAGCTTTCTTGAAAACGTCCACACAGACATAGTGTGCCACGGCGGTGCTCATCGCCTTTACGGTCTTGGGGTCGTCCAGTTCCACCCACTGCCCGAACGCCTTCACTTCAAAGAATTCCCGCACCTTGGGCGCCAGCGCCGCGAACTGAGACGGCAACTTCACAGCTTCCGCGATGCGCCGCGCGTAGTAGCCGATCACCTCCTGGGCGGTCTGCGGCTCGGGAATGGCGTACTGGCGCTCGATCTCCTTCTTGAGCGTGATGATGTCGTATCCCTCGTAGCGGAACGTCTTGTTCCGCGGGTCATCCTCGCTCATGGGGAGGACGATGCTCTGGAAACCGGCGGGATTGAGGCTCGCGATCTCCTCCGCCAGGCTCTTCTTTCTGACCAACAGCGGCGTCAGCGCCGGGAGCCCGATATCGAACTCCCTGCGCTCCTCCAGCGGCATGATGGTGACGATCCGCAGTCTGTCCTCGCCCAGCTCGAACGTTCCGAACTTCAATTCCTCCAGCTTCTCCAGATCATCCACAAAATCGAGGAAGGCTTTGTTGCCGATGATATCCACCCGTTCGATGTAGCTGCTCGGCAACTCGCGGAACATCAGGCGCAACCCGCGGCCGATGGTCTGTTCCGGCAGGATGTTGGCCTTGGCGGTGTAGGGGCGCAATCCCACCACCACGGTCACATTCTGCACGTCCCATCCCTCCCTCAGCATCAGGACACTGACAATGGCATTGATCGGACTGTTTTCGAGATCGACGTTTCTGACTGCTCCGCGCGCTTTGTCCAGATCCCTCTTGCTGACCTCGCCCGACTTGTCCGTATGGATCACCTGCGTTTTCTCATCGCCGCCAAAATCCTCTGGGTATTTGGTGCGCAGCCAGTCGGCGACATCTTCAGCATCCTCGATATCGTTCATCATGACGAACAACACCGGCCTCTTCCTGAGCGGCTTGAGCTGCTCGCGGTACTCGCGCCAGCGCCCAACCCCGGCCGCCAGATAGGCCCGGTAGCGGACGCTGGCCATGTCCGACTTCGCCTCTGTAATCTTGGCGATGCCCTTCATCGGTCGCTTTACGATTCCGTCGATGATGGCCTGCTTCAACGGGTAGTCGAAGATAGTCCAGGGGAAGATCGCACCCTTCTGAAAGCGCGGCGTGGCGGACAAATCGAGTTGCGCGGCCAGCGGGTTTTTGGCGTGCAGGCCGCGGATTACCGTGTTCCACTCGTTGTCTTCCTGGTGCGTGTGGTGGGCTTCGTCGTTGACCACCAGCAGGTTGCCGGCGCGCAGGGCGATTCGGTCGCGGAAGTCGGCCAAATCCAGCTTCTGAACCGGCGGCTTCGGCCCGAGGACGGCGGTCATGGCTTCGGGTTCCTGCTCGGCCGCTCGGTCGGAGCGTTCGTAGAACTGCTGGATATTGGTCAGGAACAGCGTGCCCTCGGCGTGTGCCTTTTCTCCCTCACCTCTGATAACGCAATCGAATTCCCAGAAAATTCCCAGCTCGCGCGGAATCACCGGGTCCACTCGGAAGATACGCCCGTTGGCAAAATCAACCTTGAGGCGCTCGAGCACGATCACGTTCGGGGCGAGAACCAGGAAGGTCGTCGCGTAGTCCTTCGCGATTTCATCACGCTCACGGGCGGCATTCAAAAACTGCCAGGCAACGGCCAGCGCCATCACCTTGGTCTTGCCGCTGCCGGTGGCCATCTTGATGCAGTAGCGGGCAAAGTCGTCATAGGGAGGAAGGCGCAGATCGCGTAAGTCCTGCGCGTAGCGCTCCAGCAGTGCCTTCCGCCCGCGCACCTTCTCTGATTCCCAGACAAAAATGAGCGTTTCGATGGCTTCCTGCTGCGACGGGTGATAGCGAAAGGGGATTCCCGTCGCCAGCTTGTGGTCAGTGTAGAACCAGTAGTTGAGCAGGACGCGGGTTGTTTCGGTGATGCCCCGGTAGCCGCCAGCGCGCCAGGCTTTCACCGCTTCCCGCAGCGCCGGCACGCACGGGCCAGTTCGCAGCTTCGCGGTGATGTCAAGCAATTCACCCTGGCCGGCCGCCGGTTCCGCTTTCCGTTTGCGCGCCATTTTTAGATCTCCTCTGGGAGCGCGGCCCTCTCGGCCGCCCCGTTGTACCGCTGGCGTCCCGCCGACCGCCCCCATGTACCGCTGGCGTCTCGCCGGCCGGCCCTGCATGTCGGGCCACTACCCCCGGAGGCGGACTGGAAGGGGCCGGCCGGCGGGACGCCAGCGCTCCATAAAACCTTTCATCGCACATCGACCTCGATCGCTTTTGTCGTATCGTTCCCCAGAATATCGATCACCTTGATGACGACCGTGTACTTCCCCGCCTCCGGGTAGACGTGGCTGGCCTCCAGCTCGATTTTCGGCTCTTTGCGCGTGCGGTAGCTCTGCCACTGGTTATGGAATGTGTCGTCCTTGAAGTCCCAGTCCACGGCCCAATAGTCGATCATCTGGCTCCAATGCTTGATGGCCTTGCGCACCTCTTCGGGAATGTCGTCGATGGGGATCAGGAAATCGCTGAGCTTAAGCGCCAGCTCCCGCTTTTTCTGCTGGGGAGCGACCGAAAGCGCCCCAAGCTCAAAGAACCTGACGTCTCCTTGCTCCACGGCCTTCTTGTCCAGCACCTCGTGCGGGATCTTCTTGAGGGCGACGTCCACGCGGGACTCCGCCGCAACCTGCCGGGCCAGTTCGTTCACCTCGAAGGCGAACTCCCAGCCCAGAATATCCGCGCCCGCCTTGGCGGGGCCGTCCTTGCCCGTCCCGGCGGCCTTCCATACCTCTTTGGCGATGGCCTTCACATCGGCGAGCGTCACCGGGGCATCGACCGGGGCGACGTGCACCATCCGCCCGCCCCGGCAGCCGTGGAGCCAAACGTGGCCGCTGATGGGCGTGGCGCGGTACAGCTCCAGGATGAAATTGCGGTAGGCTCGGTCGCGTTGCCGCGCCGCCTCTGCGCCATCCCCACCGCTGGCCGGGAACTCGGCTGCCTGCCACACCTGCCGCTCGTATTTGCCCAGGTTCTGGACGATGAACGGTTTCACCCCGCAAATGCCGAGCAGCCGCTTTCGCGTTGTGTGGATTGCGAAACGACTCAGGTCACAGGCGATCCAACGGCGATTGAGTTTCTCCGCAACGACCGCGGTGGTTCCGCTGCCGACGAAGCAATCAAGGACCAAGTCGGCCTCGTTAGAGGACGTTCGAACGATTCTTTCGAGCAGAGTCTCGGGCTTTTGCGTGTCGTAGTTCAGACGCTCGGAGCCCTGCGGAGCGACCGGCCTGATATCGGTCCACAAGTCTTGGAGCGGGACGCCCGGCATTTCGTCGAGGTAGCGTTTGTAGGAGGGCATCTTCCCAGGTTCGTGCCAGACACGCCCCTCCTTTACAAGCCGGTGCATGGCGGTCTGAACCGTCTCTCCAGACCTCAGCCCGAGGGCCCAATGCCTTCCGGGTGCCGGAGACACCTTATCACCGTTGACCAGCAGGGGTCCGCCTGACTCCCCTCTCCTCGATCCAGCCGCGGTAAGATCGCTCAAACGAAAACGCCTGCCCATTCCAGGTTCCACATACTTGTAAAAGGAGCTGAGGTACTCGTCGTCGTATGGCAAATACTGCTGATTCCAGACCCACGAGTCGGACCTCGCGTAGAAGAGAATGACCTCGTGAATGCGTCCGTGCTGGTTGATTCCCCCGAAGGCGCCGCCCTTGGCAGATTGTCGCTTCCAAACTATTTCATTGACGAACCTCTCCGCGCCGAAAACCTCGTCCAGCACAGCTTTTGCGTAATGGCTCACGTTCGGCCCGATGTGGAAATACATCGCTCCGTTCTGCACCAAAAGCTCCTGCAGCAGCACGACCGTTTCGTAAATCCACTTGATATAACGGTCGAGTTGCTGCACGCCCCGATGTCTCTCTTCCGAACTGACCCCCCAGGTATCGCGGTAGGCCTTCTGTTCAAGAACTGACGGCTCCTTGACGAAGTAGGCGGTCTCGTCTTCGGCCGTGTCCGGGTAGTCAGGGAGAGTCGCAGTGAACGAAAAATCCTGGCCGGTGTCAAACGGCGGGTCGATATAGATGAGGTTCACCTTGCCGGCAAACTCCGGCAGCAGCGAGGGCAGAACGTATTTCTTGTCGCCCCAGATCAGCCGGTTTCGCCATTCCGTCTCACGGCCGGCGGCGAACCACTCCAGCGTGCGCTGGCGGTCCTTCGCGCTTTCGTTTACGGTCTCGACGGTTTGAAAGGGAAGCGCCACGCGCACCGGCCCCTGCTTCTTCCCGTCCTTGTACTTTCCATCCCAGACTAGTTCTGTCATTTTCGTTCTTCTGGTGTTCGTTTATACAGCACGCCGCCAGCACAGGCAAGCTCAGAAGAAAAGGAGGGTCCTATCCGAAAAGTGTAACGGTACTTGAGGCCCTTTGGATGCTTGAGCTTGCGGGCCAGCGCGGTTTCCATGAGTGGGCTCGCCATCGCGTATCCGCGCCTGGCAGCTCCCGCGATGTCGGAGGCACTGGCTTCGCACGAGGCGTGCCTTTTATGGAGCGCTGGCATCTTGCCGGCCCCTCGGGGCGGGAACAGCGATTGGAAAAATCCCGGGGGCCGGCGGGACGCCAGCGCTCCATAAAACCCGGCCGACGGGTCCGGCGTTCTGGGAAACTCACAACTCATTGGTGCAAAACCGCTTATCCGCAACTACACTTTTGGTACAGGAGCCGAAAAGGAGGGCGCTCAGGGCATGGGATGCGTGCATTGGCGGTCAAGAAGCGGAAGCCTTGAAGCTGGTGTCAAAAGCTGCGCGACATCGGGCAACTGCGCTCCCTGCTCGTTGGGGCTGCGCCGTTCTCAATCGCCGCCGCGCTTGAACTGGCGGCGGACGGCGAGGATGAACAGGGCGGCCAGCGTGGAGGTAAACGCCAGTTCCAGGATTCCCAGGAACCGCCCCAGGCCGTAGGCCGGCTCGTAATAGGCCGCCTCGCGTTGCAGCGAAGCCACGGCCAGCGTGGTCATGGCGCTGTGTCTCAACAAGCAAACTGGCCCCGGAACCCAACCCGTCGCTTCGGGAAGGTTCCAGTAGGTGATTGGCTTCACCTGCGGCGCCGGCTGCACGGGTTGGGTTCTAGGCCGGAGGCCCGCGACCGGATAGAGCAGCGTGAACAGCAGCAGCACGCCGGCCAGCCAGGCCAGCGGCCGCGCCATGCTCAATCCGTACTGGCTGGCGTACTTGTAAAGCGCGGTCAGGCCAACACACGGCCAGCGGCTGGACCGCCGCCGCATCTCCATTTCGCCGTAGTGGAAGTCGTTGGCGGTCCACGGGTCGCCCCTGCTGTCGTAATTGTTTTTGAGCTGGTGGTAGGTTTCCGCGATCAGGTGGCAGTCGGGTTCGTTGCGGCTGCGTTCGGGCGGCCTCAGTGCTTCCGCGGCTTCACCTTTGAGCGCGACCGTCTCCTCATAAAGCCTGACGCGCTCCCCGTCGCGTCCCCACTCAACATCGGAGAAACTCAGCTTTGACACGTCGCAGTTGACGAACAGCGTTTGCCCAAGCCAGGTCTTGTAGAAGGTCACGCGCTCCGGTTTCTCAAATCTCGCGAGGCTGAATACCGGCTGCGCCGTCGAGTTGCCGGACTTGCCGAACACCGCCTCACGGAAGTCGGCGTAGTCCTGGAATCTTGCGTTCTCGAAGCGCACTCTGTCCCTGAACTCGCAGGGCCTCGCTTCCTCCTCTCCACCTATGGAGAACGGCGCAAAGCGGGCCGGCCCCGTGAAGACGGCGTGGGCGAAATAGGTGGGACCGGCAAAAGCGGCCCCGAAGAAGTCGGCTTCCTTCGTGAACGTGGCCCCGCTGAAGCTGGCGTCCTTCGAGAACTCGGCCCTGTTGAAGTGGGCGGACTGCGTGAACGTGGCCCCGATGAAGTCGGCGGCCTGCGCGAACTTGGCCCGGCCGAAGTTGGCATCCTGCGTGAACGTGGCCCACATGAAGCCAACGGCCTGCGTGAACGCGGCCTCGAGGAAGTACGCGTCCTGCGTGAACGTGGCCCGGCCGAACTCGGCGTCCTTCGTGAACGTGGCCTTGCTGAAGTCGGCGACCTGCGTGAACGCGGCCTCGAAGAAGTACGCGGCCTGCGTGAACTTGGCCCGGCCGAACTCGGCGGCCTGCGTGAACGTGGCCCCATTGAAGTTGGCGTCCTGCGTGAACCTGGCCTCGCGGAAGTCGGCGTCCTGCGTGAACGTGGCCTTGTAGAAGATAACGCCCTGCGTGAACTTGGCCCTATGAAAAATGCAGCGGGCGGAGAACTTTCGGTCAAGACGCGGGACGCTCGGGAAAACAAATCCCGTAAAGTCCGCAACCCCATCGCCCGCCTCTGCCAGGATTCGCTCGAACTCCCTTTGGAATTCCTCGTCGCTCTTGGCAGAGTCCTTCGAGTGCATCAGGCAGACGGGTCGCTCATCGACGCCCGCCGAGGCGTGGTGAATCGGCCGCCCGCACCATAGCAACCCGTGCATTCGCACCCCGCAGCAGTGCTCAGCCGGCGCCTCCTCCGCCTCCGCCTGCCCCGCAGACACCTGCGGTGGCACTTCCGGCTGTTCCGTTTCTTCCTGCGCCGGCGGCGCTTCTGCCTCGGCTTCGATCGTCTCCGCCGTTGCCTCTGGTTCCATCGCTTTGGGCGCGGCAACCGGCTCCGGTTCGGGCACGGCAGCCTCGGTCTGCTGGGGCTGTTCCGTGGCTTTCTGTTCGGGCGGGTCCTGCTGATCGTTCATAGCGACGGATTGTACCAGATTGCGCCGGAGGAACCACGCAAGCCACCATACTCAGAGCAACTCGATCCGGAGGTCACGCCCGACCGCCCGCGCCGCTCTGCATAGGGTTTGCAGCGTGACCGAAGCGTTGCCGGGATCGAGCAGCCGATCCAGGGCCGCGCGGCTTGTGTTCATGCGCCGCGCCATTTGGACCTTGTTGATCCTCCCTTTCTTCATCGCCTCCTGTACCTGCCAGGCCAGAGCTTCCTTGAGAGCGATGGCGCGGGTTTCCTCGAGCACGCCCTCCTCCGCCAGGAAGCCATCCAGCGACGAGCCAATATGCCGGTTGCGCTTCTTCATGCCGTTACCTCTTTCATCCGTCGTTTTGCGAGGGTGAGATCTTCTGCCGGCGTCTTCCGCGTCTTCTTGATGAAACCGTGAAGCACGACAAGCGTGCCCCCGTGAAAGCACAGGATCAGCCGTGCAATCCTCCGGTTCCGCAGCGTGCAGCGCACCTCCCACATGCCCTCCTTCAAGCTTCGCACCAGAGGCATCCCGATGGGCCATCCGAACTGCACGCGCATCAGATCCAGCCCGATCGTGCGGCGGTCTTCCTTGTCCAGGCACCGCAGCCACTCAAGCACCGGCTCCCTGCCCGCGTCCGTCCGGTAAAAACGCACGGGTATCTCAGGTGCTCGTTCTTTCGTCATCTCGCCTCGTCCCCCATTATGTACCACAAGTGGTACATTGTCCAGCCCGTTGTCGTTTTTCGGCCCGCACGGTTCAGCCGAGGACCCTCGCTATGGCAGCCGGCCCGTGGACAGGCCGGGGGCCTGTCACCACGGGGCCTGTCACCAGAGCATCCTATACAGGCACCAGGTAAACCTGGGCGACGCCGGTGCGGTCCGAAGTGTAGGCCACGAACTTGCCCGTGCGGCTGACGCTGGGATGCACGTGCCCGATCTGCTCCGAGGTGGCCGAGGAGTCGGGCCAGCAGAGAACCTGGTGCTTCCCGGAAGCAAGATCGATGAGGAGCAGCGGATTATCATGGGCCTTCTGCACGTCGGAGACGATGAAGCGCTCGTCCGGCGAGATCATGGAGTGGCCGAGCTGCAGCGTTTCGGAAGTGAAGTGGGTGCGCAGGTCGCTGCCGTCGCGCTTCATGGAGCAGATGCCGGCGGGCACCCAGCCGGGCACGCGCTTCTTGTGGAAATAGAAGCGGTCGCCTTTCGGTGACCAGTATTCGTGAGTGGCCCGCCAGCCATAGGGCATGATCAGAAACGGCCGAATCTGCCCGGTGCGAAAGTCGATGATCATGGAGCGGGCGCGCTGCTCCATGGGCAGCTTCATGTTGTTCTGCTGGTCCGGGGCGTGCACGAAGGTGACCAGGTAGGGGTCGGCCGGGCAAACCAAAGTGTGACCACCGGTTCCCCCGGGCACTTCGACATACTTTGTCACGATTCCCTTGGCGAGGTTGACCAGGGCAACGCCCGCTTTCCCAGCAGCGTCGGTCCATCCGACTGCGCTGTACTCGCCATCCGGCGTGAATGTCCGTCCGAACGAGAACTTGATCGGCCGCTGGTAGCGGGAGACCGCGAATCCGGCTTCAAACTCGAGCACCGCCGTGGCGCCGGTCATCACGTCAGTTCTGTGAACCCGCCCGCCCACCGTGTAGTAAACCGTCTTCCCGTCCGGCGCTATCGAGTACGAGAGCGACGAGATACCGTATCCATGGGTCACGGGGCAGGTTTCTTCGGAGGCCAGGTCCAGGCGGTAAAGCTGATAAACACCCGAGCGCTTGGAAGCGTACACCAGGTGGCGGTCGCCGGCGGTGAAGGCCTGGGCCTCGAAGTAGCAACTGTTGCTGGGTGCCTGCCCGCTGGTGATCTGCCAGACTTCCCGGCCGGTCCGCTTGTCGGCGGCCTTGATGATTTTTTCCGAGCTGTCGCAGCCGCCCTTGCCGGCCGATTGGCTTGCGGACAAAGAGGGAGCGGCGGCCGCCAGCGCCAGGCTGCCGGCGGCGCGGTGAAGAAATCCACGGCGTGTTACAGACATAGAGAACCGATGGCAATTTCGGATTGCGGATTGCGGATTTCAAGCGCCGCTTTGTTTGAAATCCGCAATCCGCAATCCCAAATCCGCAATTCCCATGCGGTAAAGCTGTTTGTGAGACAGTACACTAACCCAGCTTCCAGCCATTGAAATACGGCGGGCGCACCAGCTTGTTGGCCGCGGCGTGGTTGGTGACCCGCATGGCCTTGCCGTCCCACAGCAGCTTGCCTTCGAAGCGCTCGGCGAGCACGCCCAGCAACACCCACTCGGTGAACGGCCCGGCATAGTCGAAGTTCGAGCAGGGCCGCTCGCCGCCCTTGCAGGCCCGCAGCCAGTCGCGGTAATGGCCGGGCGAGCGCGTCAGCCACTGGTCGGGGAACTTGTAGCCCTTCATGCGGGAATCGGGCAGCAGGCGGGTGCCGGCCCCGTACGTCCCGGTGGTGATGTATCCCTTCTCCCCGATGAACAGCGAGCCGTTGTTGCCCTCGCCGAGCTTGGTGTCTTTGGGCAGGTCCTCGGGCAGCGGCGGCTTCAACCCGCCTTCATACCAGAACAGCGTCACGGGCGGCATGATGCCGCGCGCCGGAAATTCGAACTTCGTGATTGATTTGGTCGGGAAGGTGTACGGGTTGCGCCCCTCGATCTTGATGCACTCGACGCTGACCGGCCCGGCGCCAAGCTCGAGCGACCAGTTGGCGGCATCCAGGATGTGGCAGGCCATGTCGCCCAGCGCGCCGCAGCCGTAATCGTACCAGCCGCGCCACCGGAACGGGGCGTAGCCGGAATTGTACGCGCGGCGCCTGGTCCCGCCCTGCCACAGGTTCCAATCGAGCTTCTCCGGCGCTTTTTCTTCCGGCAGCGGGTCCCGAATGCCTTGCGGCCAGGTGGGGCGGTTGGTCCAGGCGTGGACCTCCTTGACATTGCCGATCTCACCCGCCCAGATCATTTCGCAAAGCTGGCGCGCGCCCTCGTTGGAATGCCCCTGGTTGCCCATTTGGGTCATCACGTTGTGCTTGCGGGCGGCCTCGGCCAGCTTCCGGGCCTCGAAGATGGTGCGGGTGAGCGGCTTCTGCACGTAGACATGCAGGCCCCGCTCCATGCAGCGCATCGCCGCCAGGGCGTGCATGTGGTCGGGCGTGGAGATGGTGACGGCGTCCAGGGTGCGCTCCTTGTCCAGCATCTGCCGGAAATCCTTGTAGCGGGTGGCCTTCGGAAACCCGTCAAAGGTCTTGGCCCCGCGGTCCCAGTCCACGTCGCACAGGGCCACCACGTTCTCGGTGGCGCAGCCGCGGACGTCGGACGAGCCCTTCCCGCCCGCGCCGATGGCGGCCACGTTCAGCTTCTCGTTGGGGGACTTGTAGCCGGCCCGCTTCAACGATGGCGTGCGCGCCTTCGCTTCCAGCTTCAGGGAGGCGGCCGCCAGCCCGCACATCACGAAGTACCTTCTCGATAATCCGCTCATGACCTCTCCTCAAATCATTGCCGATCCGCCTGCACGGGATCGATCCCTCAAATGGCGCAGTGTAACGGCGGCGCGCGGCAACAGCAAGCAAGAAATGCTGTAGGCTGTGGGCTGTGGGCTGTAGGCTGTGGGCCGCGCCTTCTGCCTACAGCCTACAGCCTACCGCCTACAGAGGGATTGTTTCGGCTTGACTCAGACCCGATTCCCTCGTAAATTTCCTGCCGTCCGTCCGGATGGGCTCCTTCCCTTGGGCCGGTTCAAGGGACGGGAGGGAATCATGCATCTCACGATCACACAACAACGTATCGACCCGAACATCACCGTGATGCGGCTTGAGGGCAGGCTGACGATGGGTCCCGACAGCGACGAGCTCGAGTCGCAGATCAGCGAGCTGATCCGCCTGAACCAGCAGAGGATCGTCCTGGATCTGACGCAGCTCAACTACATGGATAGCACCGGCCTGGGCACCGTCGCAACCTGCTCGGGCAAACTGCGCCAGGCGGGCGGCGAACTATGCCTGGCGGGCCTCAAAGGGTCCGTCCAAAAGCTCTTCAAGCTGACGGGGGTCGAGAGGATCTTCCGAATCCACGCCACAGCGGCCCAGGGCATCGAGTATTTTGGGGGCCGCGCCACCGGAGCATGAATCGGAATCCAGGTGCTGCGTTCTGTGCCGGGATGCGGAACGCGGCGTTCCAGCCGCGAGGGCGACCCCGAGGGTCGCCCCTACAGCGCGGCCGTGGGCGTCGGGGGTGTTCGACTACTTCTTCTCCGAGAGCGTGAAGTTGACGGTCACGTCGGTGCTGGCCTCGACGGCCTTCCCGTCCACCTGGACCGGCTCGTATTCCCATTGCCGGACCGCCTCGACCGTGGCCTCCACCAGCTTGGGTTCGCCCTCCTTGACCACGATCTCCTTGACTGTGCCGTCGGTGGCCACCTTGACGTGAAGCAGAACCGTGCCCTGGATGCCTGCTTGCTTGGCCTCCGGCGGATACTGGGGCCTGACCATGCGGACCAGCTTGAGCGGCTGCTTGCTCTCGTCGCTGATGTTTATGGTCGCATCTCCGGCCCACAGCAGTGTGCCTGCGCCCAGCGCGAGCGCCAGCAGGATCATTGCCGTTCTCTTTGCCATCACTCCTCCTGGTGTGTGATTGCCCGTCCAGCGGAATAGACACCAGCCGCCGGCTGAATGTTCCGGGTTCTGAGGACCTCTCCGGCGAAAATGCCTGCAGCGTGGCTCCGCCGCGGGCGCCGCCTGCTGCGGAATTGTGCAAAAAACGTGGTGGTCGAAGACCCGCCGCGGGCTGACCGGGGGGGTCTCCCGGGGGGCCGTCGGCGGCAGATAAGTGGTTTTCAGTCAGTCGCTTAGACAGACCATTCGCTTACTCTTTGGGGACCAGAGCGCCCGCCTGATGCCCGCACACCTTGGTCTGTAGCGTTTTCTCACAGGTTTTTCCACAGGCCCAAAAAGCCTGTCAGGTCGGTGGATTCCCGCGTCTTTCCATGCCTGTGACGGAGAAATTCGCATCGCCTTGGCGAGGCGCTCGGACAACTTTTGCACAATGCCCGACCCCGCCGTGGTTCTTTGTGCCCTTTGCGGCTTTGTGGTGAATCAAGCCTTCATGTCTCGGAAGAGCTCTTCGACTTCGGCTTTTACCGCCGGCGAGGGCGGCAGCAGGGGCAGCCGTGGCGGCCCGCCGTAGTACCCGTTCAGGTCCATGGCGTACTTCAAAGCGGGGATGCTGTGCCTGGCGGTGACGGCGATGGCGGGAGCGGTGATCGAGCGCTGCTGCCG
>Ga0315282_10011343_pt1 | contig 13829 bp, 16 predicted proteins | sample YL17G07_20_MG_FD_203693 | JGI IMG/M metagenome (GOLD analysis project Ga0315282, IMG submission 203693) | Sediment microbial communities from Yellowstone Lake, YNP, Wyoming, USA - YL17G07_20 | ecosystem: Environmental > Aquatic > Freshwater > Lake > Sediment | place: USA: Wyoming | collected... | reverse complement strand
TAAGTTATGAGCTTTCAGGTGCCAGGTGGTAGTAGAGACGATGCCGGTCGCGAGAATCCGATTTGAAGTGCCATCGGATGACACCAATACGATGTCAGGTGCGGGCGGCGTCAAGTCTGGTGCGGCGCTCTCCACGGCGGCACCCGATCCCAGAAACCTGACACCTGCTTTTTCGGGGCGTGGCGCAGCCTGGTAGCGCGCTTGCCTTGGGCGCAAGAGGTCCCCGGTTCGAATCCGGGCGCCCCGACCATTTTTCAATAACTTACGGAGCCTCCGACCTCCGCAATTCTGTCAGAAGCTCTCAAAGAGGGAACAAAGGGGAACAATTGCTTCGCCCATTGCTCCAGGGCAGCACGCTTATGCTCGGTGAATGGGTCTATGTACCCGAGTGTGGTCTGAGCGTCGGTGTGACCCGCGAGAGACTGCAAGACCGGCATGGCGACTCCTTCATTGCCGTTGTACGTGAGGAAAGTGTGCCTCAGAGAGTGCCAGCTGAAGTGGGGCAACTTCAGTCGCCGAATCGCCGGCTGGACATGTTTGAGGAAGAGCGTGCGGTCGTTGTGGCGATTTCCTTTACGTGTCGGGAAGAGCCACTCCGATTGCACCCGGCGGCTCGTTAAGTACTGCCGGATCAGATGGCCAATTAGAGAAGGAAGCGGGAAGCGCCGTTCGCTTCCGGGAGTCTTGGTCGGACCGATTTCGCTTCTGGACACCGATCGGCGAACGTAGAGGATGTCGCGTTCGAGGTCCACGTCCTCGACCTTCAGTCCAAGTAATTCACCGATGCGCAGCCCGAGGAGGAGGCCCAGAACGAAGACTGTCCGGGCGGGCTCCCGCAGGACTTTAGAAAGCTCGCCGATTTCGTCGAAAGTCAACACGCGTGGAATGCGCTTGCGTTCCATGTGCGGCAAGGTCACGCCCTTTGTGGGATTCTCGTCGAGCCACCTCCAAAGGACAGCGGTTCCCAGCATCTTGCTGAGCGCATTCCTCAGGTGTGCGATGGTTTGTGGAGAGTAGCCTGCGACCTGCTTTATGGAGACAAACTCCTGGATGTCATACCGGGATAGGTCACAGAGTTTGCGGCCACCGAGGTACGGGCCGATATGCTTGCGGTAGAGGTGGCCGTATAGCTTCTGGGTGTTGAGCCTTTTCTTCTGAACGATCTGTGGTTGAAAGTAACGGGTCCAAAAGTCATCCACCGTCATTGCCGCCTTCGGACGGTTCCCTTCAAGGCAGTGTTTACGCAGGAACTCATCCTTGGCGCGGACGGCTTCCGTCCGTGTCACCCGGCCAAACGAAATAGATTTGTGCACCGTCCCGATGGTCCCCTCTGCCTGCAGGTGGAATTCGCGGTAGCGAAACACCCAGACCTTTCCTTTCTTGGTTAAACAGCCTGTTTGGAAATGCCGTCGAGCCATAAGAGAATTTTCCTTTCCCTCGCTGGCTCGCCAGCCTCTTCTTCGGTCGCCGTCAAGTGTACTCGCTTGATTAGGCACGGCGCAACGTCTCCAGGTATTCCTCAACCTCGGCGAGGCGGAAACGCACATACTTGCCAACCTTGAGGTGCGGGAGCCGTCCGATGCCCCGCCGTCGCGTTCGCTCATACACCCAGGAAACCGGCACCTTCAGGACTGCAGCGACTTCTTGGACATTCAAAAGCACACCATTCTCGAAAGACACTTCGACTGCAGAACCCCTTGCCAGGTCATTCTTTCTATCAGTGATGACACTCATTGCTTGTGCCACGCCTCAGAATCAGCTTCCATGCTGGCCGCCCACCCGCCGGGGCACGTGCCCCGGCTGCTCCCTCATCTGACCCGCAAGCCGAAGACCTTGCCGTTCCCGCCTTTTTTGCGGTTCTCTTTGGAGAGCTCTTCCAGCATCCCGCAAAGAAAGCTGACCATTGCTTGATCCCGTTTCTTTTCGTCAGCGACAATCTCCTCCGGCGTCTTCTCTGGTACCGGAACTCCATCGAGGATTTCCAACTGCGAAGGTTCTAGCTCCAAAACCACCCGGCCGTTCGTTTCGGAATACCACTCGATGTAAGGATAGGCAGCGTAGGGATAGTAGAGGTCTCCTGCCACAATGTGCTGGCGGTAGCGTTCAGCAAACTCCTTGCGCCGGCTTTCCCGCTCAGCTCCTTGAAGACCGGCTTCATCCCAGATGAGCTCGTTTTGCGCCATGAGCTTCTGGCTGAGTTCTTCGGTCCAGGCTCCGAGCGGCAGCCCGGCGGTGATGTCGCCGACCTGACCCCGTTGCACACGGGAAAATCCCTCCATGTACGTGCCTTCCCGATCAAGGTCTCCATTCCGATCCGAAGGCTCGGGATTTTTGAGCCGGATGACCTTGCCACGGATGTCCTCATGGAAGTCACCCTTCAGATCGAAGACAACCTTCAGAGGCCGCTTGCCGCGACGATAAAAACGCATCCAACCGGTCACCTTCCCCGGAATGCGGTTGTCAAGCTCCCCGTCGATGAGGTTTTCGTAAGGTCGCCACGCCATACTCCGGTTGCGCCTTGTTGGTACTCCGGGCTCGACCTGCACCCGGCGGGTGAGCGATATCCTCATCGTGGTCTTATAGTGTTTCTGTCTGTTCCTGCCGATCATTTTCCGAAGATGCCCTGGCAGCTGGCCGGGAACGGCGCCTCCGAATAATAGCCGGAGGGTCCGGGTTCTGGCCGGAGCGCTCCTGTTGACGCTGCCGCAGTTTTTCGAAAACGATGTTGAAAACAGCCTCGACCTTCTCGACAAGGGCGGTGTCGAAGAACCGCAGCACCTGCACTTCATCGGGCTGGTTAGTTCCTGCCATAGGTATCACTGGTTGGCTTAAGAGGCCGTGGCTAAGTTGGAAGAACCTCCTTGTTTTGTTGAGGTTGCTGTTCCAAAAGCCTCCTCAGGTGAGGAGACCGGATGAGGAGACTTGGCAGAGAGCGTTATTGGCCTTCCGTCAGGAGACTGAAAAAAAATCGGAGCTGAGATACCCTGTTTGCGGATCAGGTTAAGAGTAGTAAAAAGCACGGGGCAACCCCGATTGGAAATGGTTCTAGCCAGAGATTTCATCCTTGATTCCGCTTCAGTAACGATGATGAGGGCCGTGATCGGAAAACCCGTGAAGCCTCGGAGATAGACTCCAATTTTGGTTTTGACGAAGAACTGAAGCCCCTCCGGCCCGCGGTCGAACTCTACCGCATAGGTCCGACCATCGAAGCAAAAGACTGCGTCAGGGATCACTGGGTAGCGCCAGCCCACGCAAGGTAACTCCCAGAAGGCGAAAAAGTAGGAAAGCCCAGCGCCGAGCTCGGCAGCGATGCGCACATCGTTCACGCCTAAGAAGTGCTCAAGCTGCTTGGGCGGCCGACGCTCCAAAATGATTTCGTTTACTCCACGCATCGCAAGCAGGCGCTTCCCTTCCGGTCCGAGAGTAAAAAGCGCCTGGCTCATGCGATGCTCCTGCACCATGCGAAGGTAGCCGGCTCGGGTGAGCTTACGCAGGCGTTTCTGGGCCGCATTGCGTGTAGCGTGAGCAAAAAATCGCTGGTGCACCTGCCTGGTCGTGAGCCAACGCGCCGCCCGCAGGAGCCATAGCAGGTCAATACACCGCTTCGTCAGTCTCATGGCTCGGGCAATCTCCTGGTCACCCCGCAGCTATAGCAGCGGACCATTCGGGGCAAGGAACCGCACGCTGGACAGACGCGAAGAACGTGGCCGCGGTAAGTAAAGCCGCACCCGCAACGCCAGAGTCCGACCAGCGAAACCGTAGCGCGGCAGTTTTGACAGACGAGCTGGCACCTGTAAGCCAGGCGAAGGAAAAGGAAGTGCCGGACGACCCGGACGAGCCAGCAGAGGAACAGAATGGGGCTGGCCAGTAACCAGAGAACGAGGTCAATGACAATGCCCTTCACTTCGTTCCTCCTCGAATCCGCTGGTAGGCCCCGGCGAAGGCCTCATTCAGATCTGCTTCTGGTTCGGCCAGCCACTCCCGGTCCCGCTGACTGATCCGGCGGAGGTATTCTTTGCGCGAAAGCCGCTGGCCAATACTGGGATCACGGCACAGGGGCCGGGTAGCCTCATCCAGATCCTGACCCTCAGGAGTCACCAGGTCCTGGGTCTTGAGGTGGAGGGCTTCGGCCGAGCGGGTTCTCAGCCAGAGCCAGCCTACCCGGTCAGGCAGATTGGCGATCGAGTCCCACTCGATCGTTCGCTCCTCGGCGATCGAGTAGAAGCTCTTTTCTTGAAAAGGATCGGCCTGAGGCCGGAGCTTTCTTCCGCTGACCGGCAAGACCGGCTTCAAGAAAGCGCAGTCGTTCGGTTCCCCACGCATTGAAAAGGACCAGCGCATGTTCGTCCAGAGCGTCCTGAGCAACCGGGCGTCCTGGACCGCAGTCGTCATATTTTGGGTGAAACACAAGAAGAAGGAGCCGAAGCTCCGGGACATCGTCAAGAGATCAGCCATGTTGTCCCGCAGCTTCGGGGTCAGGAAGCAGTTCTGGGCTTCGTCGAAAAGCCAAACGAAGGGGTTGTCCCTGCGCCGGCGGCTGAAGACGGCCTGGGTGATGTCGGAAACCACCAGGGCCTGGAGCAGCCGCCGGACGCTGCGGCTGATGGTCTGGCCGAAGCAGTTGATCAAGACGATCTTTGACTCGTCCTGAGCCAAACGAAAATCCGGGGTCGTACCGCCGGCCAGGGAGAGACGGACACCCTCGGAAGAAAAGAGGGCATCGAGGCGCCGCCGGAGCGCCTCAATGGTCGGCCTCGGCACGCTCGGGAACTGCCGGGCAAAGTAGGCTGCCAGCGCGGCGTTCTTGGACTTGGCCAGCAAGCCCCTGCGCAGGTCTTCGTTATGCAGAAGCTCTTCGGCGGCGCTAATTGGCAGGTTGAACTCGGAAAGGAGAAGAATCAATTTTTGAAGCAGGGCGCCCCCACTTAGACTGAGCTCTTCTCCGCCGGGTAGCAGATCAAAGAGGAGATCGGCGCGGCTTGCGGCAAAGAAATCCGGCTCGGTATTGGGCCAGCGCGCGGTGATGTTGTAGCTGCTCAAAGGATCGCGGCTGGCGAAATCCAAGATAATGACCCGCCGGCGAAGCTCTCTGGCCGCTTCAGAATCATGCTCGGCAAGCTCGTTGAGCCGGGCCTGCAACAGAAAGAGCGCTCCCTGGTATAGGTCGCCTTTTGCGTCCAGGACGCCAAAACCCATTGTCCGCGTCTGGGGAAGGAGGTCGATCAGGGTTTTGAGCATCAACAAACCGAAGCGGGTCTTGCCGGAGCCTGAGCCGCCGGTCACTAGGCCGTGAGCCATGAGGAGCTCACTGAGTGGCACGGCCACTGGCTCGGCCCAGGATGTTTCTCCGAGCGTCACCTTGGGTCCGGGTTCGGCCTCTAAGCGGGATAGGAGCCAGCTTGCGTTCTGGCGGGACTGAAGTTCTGGCCAGCGAATCAGTTGCTGAAGATAGCGATCGGTCTCTCTCGCAATTCCCAGGAGCCGGTCAAGTACGCAATAACTCATTCGACCTCCTGCCAAGGAAGGACCGGCCTGCGCTCCAGTCTGGCCAGCGGTAGTCTGAGCTGACGGCGCGGCTGATGGGATTGGCGCACAAAATAGGCTGTTAGACTGATTACAGGGATTGCGCCGATCAGGACCTGCCGAGGGATCGCGTTCCACAGGGAACTACCGAGCACGGCCACAAGGAACAAGAGGACAGCGCCGCTGGCGGTCCTTTCGAGCAGCGTTAACGCCCGGCTCGGACTGATGAGATAGACAAAGGCGGCAACGATCAGGACGACCGCGATTCCGACGCCGATGACACGGAGAATGGCGTCCATCACGGCACCTCAACTCAATGGACCCAGTCCAGGATGATGCGACCTAGAATGAAAATCGCAACCCCCACCGCCACGTTCTTCAAGACTCGCCAGCCCAGACTTGGGGCGAACATCATAACCAGCCCAGCTATGACGATACAAAGGAGCGTCAGCTCAAAAAATAAAGCTGATACAAAGTGGATTGCCTCCGTAAAGTTAGCTTCGGTTGCCATGTTTCCAACTCCTGATTAGGGCAATCGAATGATCTTCTTGACTGATATCGGCGGAACGCGTTTGTAGTGTGTCTTCACTTCGCCATAGCCAGGTTGGCCACCCAAAACCTTGTTCACCTTGACTTGTGTCCCGGCCGGCAACTCCACCTCGACACGAGCGCCTCGTTTACGAGGCAGGCCGTAGCGCTCCTTTGTCAGACTGGCACTCGGTGGTCGGCCAGGACCTGCGCCCGATGTGAAGTGCGTGCCCGGTGGCACGCCGTGGCGTTTATACGCCTTCGCCTGTTGGAGAGTGGTGAAGCGGTACACCCGGCGTGGTTTGCTGAGGCGAATCGCTTTAGTCTGGGCATCACGCAATTGGTCGATTCGCAAGACTCGCAGGAGTGACGGTCTGGGTTTCGTTGGCCGGAAGACTTTCCGAACTAACCCGCGTGCCGCTCCTCGACCAACGGCTCTCCCATACCCTCCTGCGAGGAGGTTTTCCGGCAAGATCGTAACCAACACCGTGGCCATTGCCAACATCTTTGCCGCGCCCATACCCCTCATTCCTCGGTAATGTAGTTTTTCAAAATCGCCGAGCGGCCCACCACACGGCACGGAACGGCAAGAAAACCATTCGGAATGCGAAACGAACCGCATCTGCCGCCAGAGTTCCGGCCATCGAGGCAGCGGCCTCACGACCGATGAGGAACGAAGCTAGCACCTGCAAGATCGAGAGACCGATTCCGACCAAGAAGAGAACTTGCACCCACCAGGGCAGCTGCTCGAGTAGTGCTTCAATGAAAGGCGCGAAAAGCAACAAGAGCACAACAATACCCAGAATGGCGATAACCCTGCGAAAACTGAGAATTCCCATCATCACTGCCAGTGCCAAGCCGACAACCACAACGGGCAGATACTCATCGGGCAACAGTGCCAGAAGCCATTCCATTTTCGTCTCCGCTTCCTGAAAGCTTCGTCATTAGCACGTGCTATGCGCACACAAGGCGCTTCTTTGCCCGCTCGAGGCAGCCCACTATCTGTTCCAGGTAGCCTTCGGGCAGTCCTGACCATTCACTGCCCAAGCCGAGACCGAGCTCGAAGCAGCGGGCTTCCGCAACCGGGCAATCCCCCATTCGATACCGCCGTCTCGATCCTGTTTGCTTCCAGGGCCAGCCAGGCGCTCCGTAGCCTCTCTTTTGGAAGACCGGATCAAGATGCAAGGGCCGGCGGATGAAATCGGCGAAAAGCGGCACGCCTTCGCCGTTGAGGATGTCAATGAACCGCTCCCGCGTGATGCCCCGGATCTCTTTGGGAACAAAGGTGGGGCTGTAACGATGCCAGGTGTGTTCAGCCCCTTCTCTGGTTGCGGGGGGCCGAATGCCCGGCGTCTTAACCAAGGCTTGGCCGAGGCGCTCGCAGTTAGTGCGGCGCTCTTCGAGTCTCGACTCCAGTTGGTTGAGCTCCACCAAGGCCCGCGCTGCGGCCATCGGGCTGATACGGAAGTTGGGGGCCAAATCGGAAAGCGGTCCCATCTTCGCCAGGCGCTTCATCTGTGCTACAGGATGCTGGCTCCAGGCCACGGCGGATTCGTAGATTGATCGATCATTCGTTACCAAAAGCCCGCCTTCCCCAGCGGAGACGATCTTGCCGCGGCCAAGACTGAAGCACCCTACATCGCCCATGGTCCCCACAGGCCGGCCTCGCAAACTGGCTCCCAGCGCCTGGGCCGCGTCCTCGATGACCCGCACTCCGCGAGGCCGGGCAAAAGCGCCAATGGCATCAATGTCAGCCGGATGGCCAAAGAGGTGCGTGGCGACAATGGCTCTAGTGCGTTCCCGGAGCCGACCACGTATAGAGGAAGGGTCCAGAGTGTAGAAAAGCGGATCAATGTCGGCGAGAACAGGGATGGCGCCGATGCGCAGCACGGCTCCGGCTGCCGCTCCCCAGTCATAAGCGGATAGGATAACTTCGCTACCGAACCCCACTCGGCAGGCGCGGAGAGCAATCTCGAGCGCGGCTGTACCACTCGACACGGCCAGAACATACTGGACCCGCAGGAGCCGTGCGAAGACCGCCTCTAGCTCCTCAATGGTGGCTGCTTCAGTCGGTTGAGGTGTTGCGATCCAGGGCATCTCGAAGCGCGCACACATCCAAGGGCTGTTGGCCGGGCCTGCCTGGGGTTGGGTTAGGGTACGCATTTCGTCCTGGACCTTCTCATATTCAAAAGCGGCCTATGGCGGCTTCAACCTGCAAGCTACGGCCGAGTTCTTGAATCCGCTTGTCGAGAGCATCCGAATCCAATTCTCCCGTTTCATCCACGATCCCTTGCAGGTAAGCCGGAATTTCGGCACCGGGCCTTAACTGGATCTGCACCCCGGTCCGGCACATCCACGGGTACAACGATTTGAAGGTGGTCTTCCGGAGTGCGATCAAGGCAATGTACTCGTGCTGCCTCGGGTTGCAGGTTGGGCGGTAGGCTGCGGCGGCTGCTGTCAGGTACTCATTGGTAATAGCCGAACCCGAGCCGCGATCGGCATCGACCCAATGCCCGGCCATCGCGACAACTTCCAGCAGGCCGCGAGCGGTGCTCCCTTCCAGACACGGTAGTGCGGCGATAGCACGGGGGTCTACATCAGGTGCGAAGTGCCGTCCGACCTGGCTAGCCAAGACCGGCAGAAGGACGGCTCGCTCTTCGCGGGAGGGATGAAGGAACGGGAGCTTCACCCCGAAGCGGTCGTCGATGGCCGGGTCGAGCACGTGAGGCGCGTTCGTCGCCGCCACGAAGAGAACGTTTCCTCGATTGCGTTCCTCTGCCAGAAACTCCATTGTCCGCTTGAGCATCCTTTGAGAAGTCCCCGCATCGCCTCCTTCGCCGCGCTTGACGAGCGCCTGATCAATCTCGTCGATGAAGAGGAGGCAAGGACTCATGTCACTGCAAGTCTGGAAGACTTCCTCCAAATTGCGTTCGCTCTCTCCGACCCACTTCGACAAGATGCTTCTCATGACCAGGCAGTTCCAGCCCAGGCTGGCGGCCAGCGCGCCGACGATGTAGGTCTTGCCGGTGCCGGGGACCCCCGTGAGCAAGATCGCGCGCGGGACATCCCGGCCCCCAGCCTTCAGTCGGCCGGCAAGCTCCTTGAGATATTCGACGACGTGAGGCAGACCGGTAATTTCTTCCAGGCTACAGGTGGGTTCCAGCACTTCAAGCAGGTCTGCGCATCGTTGCGAAATGACCCGGACCTTCTCGCGGCGAATCATGTCCACGCTTAAGGGCTGGCCGCGAGCGGCGGCAGCACGCGTAAGGGCTTCCAAGTCCGCCAAGCGCAATCCGGCTGCCAGGGCTGCTGTTCGCTCCGTCGTTAAATCAGATGCGAGCGGTCCGAACTCCGAACGGCCGCGCTGGTGTAATTCTGCGAGCAGTGAAACGAAACGGCAACGGTCCTGGTAATTGGGTAGGCCCACGTGGATCACCCGGTAGCCGCCGGTTTTTGTCAGCAGTTCATGGACCGGTTCGGGGGCCAGAAGAATTAAGATGTTCCCGGAGGACCGGATGCCCTCATCCTGGCTCCACCGGTGAGCGTGCTCCAGAGCTGCTTGCTGCTCTGGAGAAACCACCGCCGCCATGTTGCTTGGCGTGCTCGGGACAACGTGCTGAGCGAAATCCAACAAGACAGCCACGCGGCGCTCGTGCTGGCGCAACAGTTGGGCGATGCCACTGAGAAGCTCGTTCAGATCACGCGGGCTGGAGCCGCCACCTGAGGGGGCATCTGGCCGTTCCTGGGCACGAAAGCCGCTGACCCGCTGGAGCCATCCCACTGATTCCCGGCGAGCCGGGGCATCCCCGTCTGACGCGACCTGCCATCCCAGCGAGCGTGAGATCAGTATAGGTAAATAACCGTCCCGTTCCAGAACCTTTGCCAAGACCGCCGTCAGCCGGGCAGGAGGAATACCTGGGACCAGGATCAAGTCCCAGAGATTCCCCTGGAGGATGAAACCCCGCACACCAGCACGTCGGCCCTCATTAATTTGGTCTAGCAGCGTCATGGCTACACCCCAACCCTCTGCCGCTGGCCCCAAAGCCAAGCCATCGTGATTTGTCGCTGGCGTTCGGCTTCTGATGTTTTGCTGGACACGTGTCTCCGGCGCATCTGCTCGGGTGTCTGAAGGCGACCTGCCGCGACCAGAAGATCCTTAGGATCGGCTTTCGCGTGCTCTAGCAGCGGCCCGCCCTCTCGTCGGCCATGGGGCCGGCTGACCAGCTCTTCAACGGCAATCCCCTCCTCCCGGAGCTTGTGAAACAGGGCGGCGATCGCCGGGCGGCAGGCCTGACCTTCAAAGCCGGCGGCCTCCACGATCAGCTTCCCGCTCTCAGTTACCACAACGCCGAGGACACGGTCTTCGGAACTGGCGCGCAGGGCTACACATCCACTGGCGGAGGCCTCTTGCACGCGATAGCCGAGAGCAGGGAGCACACCTCGGAGCTTTTCTGTAACGAACTGCTGTTGGGCCTCCGCCAGTTTTTTAGCAGCCTGCCGCGCCCCGCGAGCCAAGATTTCTTCCGCAACGCGAGCGCTGTACACTGCTTCGCGCAATGAGTGTCCTGAATAGGCCAGCTTCGCCTGATCGAGCGCTTGAAGTGCGGTGGCAATCTGGGGGTGTTGATTTGCTTCAGCCACCGCTGCCAAGACCGGCTGCGATCTGAAGGCCTCGCGCACTGCCAGCGCCCTGGCCAATACGTCGCGGGCCTGGCACGAAGACGCAGTAGTATTTGTCGGCAACTCCCGTAAGAACCGGTCCCGCGCCGCCCGAGCCGTAGCCACATACTGGCCGGCCAGGGTGTCGGCGCCGATGGGCTCGGCAAGATCGATCACCTCATCCGAAAGGAGCGTGGCTAGGTGCCCTACGGCCCAGACTGCTCCTACCACTCCGGCCGCTGCAACTCCTGCTAATGCCAGAAGCGGCGCAGCGGCGGTGCTGGTTACCGCCCCCGTTGTTGCAATGGTGGTCGTAGACATGCCTCCCTTTCCTCCTGTCTCGATTCAAGCTGAGGATTCACGGCCCACCGCATAGCCGTCTTTATCAGTCTTCGGATTAGTTCCATCGGCAGAACCAGGATCGCCGAGAAGATCTGCGGGCACCGCGAGGGGGTTAGGCTCCAGCGCGGCCCGAAGCGCTGTCAGGTCCGCACCAGGCTCACCATCCGATTTATCGGTCGGGCCGACAGGGACTTCCGTTGGGATCGAGGAAGGAGCACTGGAAGCATAGCGATCTGGCGCGGGTTGTACAGGGGCATGCTGTGGCAGGCCGGTGGTCCTCAGTTGGGCCGACCGATCGGGAATCGTAGTGGAAACTTCGGCATGGGCGGAAGAAGTTGTTGGCATCTCGGTGGCTTCACCCCCGCGGGCTGCTGGTGCGTTATCCGCCGGCCCGATGAGCCGCAGGCCGCTTTCAACAAAAGCCGCAGAGCGGGCCAGAAAATTCAGGACAAGCCGGACGACAGCAGCCAGGAGTATGATTGGCCCGATCACCCCCGCGACCGCCAGTCCACTGACACCGATGGTGACGCGGTGCAAAGCGAACGCTCCGATGATGCCGGCGGCCAGTGGCACGAGAAAGCCCAGCGCTGCCTGAACCCAAATGGGGAGCCCATCCCAGAACCGGGTGAAGACAGATTGGGGCGCTGGTGGCACACTCGGAAGAGCCTGGTCTGATGGGCTGCTGCTGTCGAGCAAAAGCCTTGCTTCGAGAGCCTCAGCATGCCCTGCCTGGCGGTCTTCCCAGGCGCGGACCAGGGCAATTGCTCCCTGCAGAGCGCACACAACAAGCAGGGCGAGAAGACAGAGGGTCGCGGCAAGTCTCTTGGCCCGGGGCGAGATATTCCACTCAAAAAACTGGGCTAGGCCGCTCAGGTCCAGAAAAAGATGTCCAAAGATGAGCGCCAAGCTCACCCCGGTTAGCGCGATCAAGGCTGCACCCGACCAGGTCCCAATGAAGGGGATCGGTTCTGACTCGGCCGAGGTTCCGAGTAAAACCTGCAGACCCCACTGCAGGAGTCTGAAGTCGGCCAGTACGGCGACGAAAGCCGCAGCCCCGATCAGCAACCCGCCCAGCAAGGGCGGCAACCCGAAATATTCCCTAAATTCCTGCCGCCAGTACTGGCGCGCGGCGCCAATGAAATGTAGAAGGCCCTCATGCGCGTCCCCCAGCAGCCCGATGGGGAGACCAAAAGCGTTCCTGACTGCATCCAGCGTGAGGGTGAGACGCCAGCGGGCAAGAAGCAGAAGAACCAGCAGGAAAACGGCAGAAACCACAAGACCGTCCTGCATCAGTTGCCTCCCTTTCGAATACGGGTGCTTGGAGTCGACGGCCGAGCATTCGACGGCACCGCTTGCAACTCGTTGAACGCGACCGCAGCACCGGCTTTTATCAAGCGCTCAGTCCAGATCTTGATTCGGGCCTGGAACGACTCGAATGTGTCCTGATTTCGGCGGGGCACTACCAGTCTCGCCGTCACCCCGTCCAGTCGCAAAGGAAGGCCATGCGGCCGGAGGTTACGGTTATCGTCCAGATCGGTAAAAAGGTACAGATCCCGCTGGCGCGCAGACAAATTCTGGAGCGTGACGGATGCGCTGTACAGCGACTGCCAGATGTCTGTGCGGGAGGCAGGCTTGAGTTGAAGAATCCCATCGAGCCGCTCAACTATCCTCCGTTTGCGGAGCACGATCTCGGTTCGATGAGCGGCGTCGATGGTGCGCCGGGGCATCGGGAGGCGCTCTAGCTGGACAATATCGTTACTCACGCCGAAGCTGTCGCCCGAAATGCCGCGGGCGAGGAAGCAATCTCCGGGACCCAGTCCAAGCAACAGCCGCCTAATCTCCGAAACGGCGGCTGGTAGATGCGCGCTGAAACTTCCGCTCAGGTCGGGCATCACCATGACCAGCCGGCCACAGGCCCCTTCTTCTCTAGCGGCCTCCGCCGGGGGCGTGGCACTCAAAGCGAGCAAGCTCATCCAGACGGGAAGAATCCGCAAGACGGTGTCGCGGATTCTGGCTACTCGTGCTTTGTTATTCATAGACCTTTTCTTTTATCGACTGTCCTTTTATCGACTCTCAGCGTACTTCGGTCTTCGTGTCGGTGATCTCACTTGCGCGTCTTTCGTCCTACTATTTCGTCAAGCAAGTCGAATTCGTCGGACGGCTGCAAGGATGAGAACTCCCCAAAGACTCGCGACAAGGACGACAACGCAGACGGCGCCGATAAACCTCTCGCTTTCGAATTTCGCTAAAGCGCTGTCCAACAAAAACGCGCCCACGATGCCAATGGCGAGGGCCGGGTCTCCCGCCCAAGACCGAAAAGTGTGAGTGTGAGGGGCGCAAAGAACATCGCTGCGGCAGCAAGTACGGAGGCCAAGCTTGGGGAGGATGGCCTCAGCTTCACTGAGCTTTTGTCGCTTCTGTTTCTCACGCGCACAAATGTGCCTGGCGTGGTCGATTGCCTGATCGAGTGCACCACTGTCGAGTTCATAGGCGTGATCTTCGATCAGTATTTCGGGTCTCATGATTCGTCCCTTTAGTTGGGACCACAGCTACTGATCCCTTGAGCCTCCTACTGTTCATCTTATGCGAAGAAATCAGGCCAGCGTTATCCATTAAGCAGGCTCGGGGGAAACGTCCTCGGTGGTCACTTCAAAACCGGCCAATGATGGTCACCTGAAAACCGGCCAACGGAGACACCCTCCGGGACATTGACAAGAGCACGAGGCGTTAGCCTCGTAGCTATGGCCAATGTCTTGAGTGACGACAAGAAACAACAA
>Ga0315282_10011342_pt1 | contig 13830 bp, 14 predicted proteins | sample YL17G07_20_MG_FD_203693 | JGI IMG/M metagenome (GOLD analysis project Ga0315282, IMG submission 203693) | Sediment microbial communities from Yellowstone Lake, YNP, Wyoming, USA - YL17G07_20 | ecosystem: Environmental > Aquatic > Freshwater > Lake > Sediment | place: USA: Wyoming | collected... | reverse complement strand
AGTATGGTTCTGGAATGTGCTTTATTACTGCGATTTTGTAGCCTCTTGTTGTAAGCTCTCTTGTTAGAGCTTCTATTGTTGTTGTTTTTCCGGAGCTTTTGCTTCCAACAACTGCAATGACAACTGGTCTCCTCATTGTTGCACCTTTGTCATCTCATTTCTTCAGCAAAGATTTTTTCTAACGTTTTCCTGTTTACGTGCAGTTTTTCTGAAAGGTCCTTGACCCATTTTATATATGTCCTAAAAAGGTTTTGCAGTATTTCCGCCTTTTCTTTTTCAGACAAATCTTTTTCTTCAGCAAGTAATAATGCAAACCACTTGCCTAAGTCTGAAAGTTGATACGCTTTAACCCATACAATTCGTCTTTCTTTCTTAATCTTCTCCATGTCCTCCCTCAACACTTCAAGGTTGGTTAGCGATTTCAAATTTTCAATTATCGTTTTATTTGAGTAGGAAAGTTTTTTGACAAGGTCTTTTTGGTAAATTTTGTTTGAAATGCCTTGGCTGAGTGAAAATTTTAAAACGTCAACTGCTGCCTTAGAACCGAAAATTGCGCTTAATATTTTGGTTTTTTGTTCGGATGGAAGAAAAACTACATAAGGGTGAAATTTTTGATTCATATTGTTCACTATATGAAAATGATGAGTTTTAACGGTTACTGTTTGGTTCGACCTGTTTGTTCAAGTATGAATGCGGTGGCTATGCTCATCAATGAAACGCAGAGCAATATGAAAAGCAATATGAAGGACGACGGTTCTTCCGTGAAGATGCCAGTTATTTCGTTGTACGCGTTTATGCAGAAAGCGTAAGCCGTCCAGAGTATTCCAACCCAGCCTAAATAGAAAAGCAGAAAATAAAGTATGCGAGACGCTTTACTCTCCATATTCATCCCAACCTTATCATACCGCTTTTTCTGAGAGCAAGTATGAGACCATATGCTAGGTAAACTGTGATAACTGTCATCAGTAACCTTTCAACAACTGTTACCGGTAGAGCCGTGGCGAAAATTGCCCCAAGTGGGTCTTCTGGAGGAGGTGGCAACCCCGATTTTAGCCAGAAGAATCCAAGATTTTTCAAAGTGTCCTTTATGGCTTTAAGGGAAACAAACCAACCAATCGACCCGATGTATATAAGATTGCCCGTCATGTGGTTTGCCATTATGCCTCCAAAGCAACAAATTGTTGCACCCAAAACTTTTTTGAGATTTGCGTCTGAGTTTAAGAAGCTCTGGACTTTTTCTCTGAATATCAGTATGAGGGCAAAAGCTGTCCAATGTAGAAACGGGTAATAGAGCACTTCCTGTCCTGGAGGGGTTAGATACCAAAGTCCCATAAGCACAGCATATATTATTACAGCAAACTTCCAGTTAGCATTTTTATCTTTTCTTGCTAGACTTCCACTAACAATAGCTGCTATAGGCCCGCAGGGAAGATTCAGCAGACCGTAAAAAGATGTTGTTGGAATTATCCAAGCAACAAAGTTGCCTAAAAGAGAGGTTAATCCGCCAATCCAAGGTCCCAGCAAAATCCCAACAATAGGGTCTAATATTACTACTAGTTCTATCTTGCTGCCTACTCCAATCATAGGAATCCCTGGGAGTCTTGAGATTATTGCGTATAGGGCTGCAAAAATGGATGTTACGGCTATTTGTCTTGATGAGAGTTTCATTTTCGACACAGCGATGTAATTAATTACATTTCCTTTTTAAATCTTACTGCATTATCGAGTTTTAAGAGAGGTTTAGGGTTTATTTTTCGACCCATCTTCTGTAGAGGAGAACACCGACTCCATATAGTATGACTGCTGAAACGGTTAGGGTTATTATTGGCAGTAGTAGGTCGTTTAGTGTGGCGTTACGAATCATTATGTCTCTTAAGGCTTGGGCTGCATAGGTCATTGGTATGACTTTACCGATCTGTTGGAGGTATGTTGGAAGGTATTCAATCGGGAAATACATTCCGATGAAGAACTGGAGCACAATGGCGATTGTTGTTGCTGCGTTTGATGCTTCCTGTGGTGCTCTACCGATGCAGGATATTATCAGGCCTAAAGCGATTCCGTTCATTGAACCTAGAAACATTATTGGGATCAGTAATTGCACGTTCCAGTTTAGTGTTGGAGCGAGTAGAGTCACTGCTAGAACTGCCATGATGAGTATTGTTATTGCAGTTTGGAACAAAGCGGCAATGGTCTTGCCGATAAGCACGTTTATTGGACGGATTGGTGAAGCCCTTATCTTCTTTAGTGTCCCTCTTTCTCTCTCGTAGACGATTGCTCCAGTAGACACAACCATGCTTGAAAACAAAAGCGGGTAACATAGCATGCCTGGCACAAGGTTTTCTTTGTAGCCTACTTTCTGCCCTACAAATGATGTTTCTTCATCAACTGTTATCGGCTCAGTGTAGTTCAACTTCAAGAAATCTCTATAGTAAATCACAACGGAAGTTTTAAACGCACCACGAATCAACTGCGCCGCGTCTGGACTAGTTCCATCAACAACAAGCGACACAGTTGCATGACCAAGAGACATTAAGTCTTGGCTGAAGTTTTGAGGTATTGTTATAACGGCGCGCACTGTTGTTGCGTTTAATTCTTTTAGTGCGTCGTTTTGTGTCGTAAAATTTTTGATGGTGAAAAGTCCTGTGCTATTGAACACTGATATTAACCCTTCAGATAATGTAGGTTGATTATCGTTGTTTACTAATCCAATGTTTGCATTGAAAGGTATTTCTCTGCCAAAGATTGCTGTGAAAAGCAGCATTATCAAAATAGGGAAAGCCATAGTCCAGAAAAGTGTTCCTCTTTCTCTAAAGAAATATTTGATGTCTTTAACAGCTATTCCTATTGTCGAGTTCATTTTTCTCCTTCCTCCTCAGTGAGTCTTCTTCCGCTTAATTTTATGAAAACATCCTCCAAAGTTGGTTCGATAATCTCAACCTTGTCTGTGTAAACTCCCTGAGAGACTAGCTTATCTGAAACCTCAGTCATCATCTCCCACGGATTTGTCGCAGAAACCCGAATTTCATCAGCTACGACTGTGCATTTGTATTTTTCAAGAATTTTGAGTGCCTTTTTTACATGAGATTCTTTCACTTTTATGTGGAGCGATGGTTCTCCTCCTATCGTCTTTTTTAGCACGTGAGGCTTGTCAAGTGCGGCGATTTTTCCTTTTTCCATTATTGCTACTCTGTCGCAGATTTCGTCAGCTTCATACATGTCATGGGTAGAAAGAAGAACCGTCTTTCCATAGCTCTTAAGATTTCTGATTAACTCCCAAAACTCCCTTTTGATCGTCGGATCGAAGCCAACGGTTGGCTCGTCCAAAATTACGATAGGCGGATCATGAATGATTGATGCTGCCAGATTTGCACGCCTCTTCATTCCACCAGACAACTGCTGAACTCTTCTTTTAAGGAATTCACCAACGCCCAGAACTTTGGAAGAGAATTCAACTCGCTCCTTAAACTTTTTTGAACTCATCGAATAAAGTGCAGCAGAAAAGGCGAGGTTCTCTCGCACGCTTAACAAATCATAAAGCAATGTTTCTTGAGGACAGAATCCGATTGAAGCGCGAACTTTTAAGGAATCTTTAACCAAGTCAAATCCGTGTATTGTCACTTTTCCTTGGTCAAATCTTCGCAGACCGCACATTATCTCCATTAATGTGGTTTTGCCAGCGCCGTTTGGTCCTAAGAGCCCGAAAGTTTCGCCTTCCTGGACGCTGAAGGAGACGCCGTCAACTGCCTTAACTTCGCCGTAATGTTTCACTAGACCCTCAACTTCAATAATCATTTTTTGACTCATCAATTATCAGCCTAACTTGTTCGGAAACATCGATGCTGAATTATCTTTAACTTAAAAATGTTTCTAGTTCGAAAGGAAAGATAGATTGAGTTAAATTTGTGTTATTTTTCAAATATATACTAAAAGCGAGAATTATCATACTGAAAAGCTGAGGTTATTAAATATGGAGAATCTAAAACTGCGGGTAACATTGCTTACTGGAAGAACAATAGAGCAAGGCGTAGGAAAAGAGCGTGGAAAAGCCTCAAAAGAATACTTTGAAAGCGTTTCAGTTTGCTACATGGATCCCGAAGACCTAAAGAGGCTTGGAATAAAAGAGAAAACTAACGTTCAAGTTTCAACAGAACATGGCTCAGTAGTCGTCAAAGCCGTAAAATCTCTGAGAACTCCCCATCCAGGCGTAATTTTTATTCCTTATGGTCCATGGGCAAATGCTGTCGTCGACCCAGAAACAAATAGCATTGGTATGCCTTCCTTGAAGGGAATTCCGGCGGAAGTTGAACCTGCTCCCAACAAACCTATTTTAATGCTAGAAAAGCTTCTTGAGGAACAATTTGGGAAAGACTAGTATGCCGGTTGTTAAGGCTGTTGCATGTCCCGTTTGCGGATGCTTATGCGACGACATAGAGTTAAAGGTTGAAAATGGGAAAATAGTTAAAGTTAAAAATGGCTGTGCAATGTGCGAATCGAAATTTTTTGGCTATAGTGGGCATAGGCTTTTGAAGCCGCTTATAAGAAGGAACGGCGGACTCGTTGAAGTTTCACTTGGCGAAGCCATAAAGAAAGCTGCCAAAATACTTAGCGAAGCAAATTATCCAATACTATATGGTTGGAGCTCCACAAGTTGCGAAGCTATACGCGTTGGCATTGCATTGGCAGAGGAAGTCAACGGAATAATCGATAACACTTCAACCATTTGTCATGGCCCATCCACCTTAAGCACTCAAGATGTTGGAATGGCCTCTTCCACGCTTGGGCAGATCAGGCACAGAGCAGATCTCATAATTTATTGGGGAAGCAACCCATGGAGCGCCCATCCACGCCACATTGAAAGATACACAGCCTTTACCGAAGGAAGGTTTGCGAAAAGCGCATGGAAAGGGTACTTAACCAAAACTAAAGCTTCAAACGTTAAGAAAAAAATTGAAAGCGCCCTTAGGAGACTGCAACGTAAAGAAAAACTTTCTGTGTCTTCGCTATGTGCTTGTCCTTACCCAGCCCTTTTGAAGGAAGGGAGAAAGCTCGTAGTTGTCGATGTTAGGAGGACGAGGACTGCAGACATAGCCGACTATTTCATTCAGGTTGAGCCGAACAAGGATTACGAGCTTCTCCATGCTTTACGAGCGTTGATTCGAGACCAAGAAGTTGAAGTTGACGATGTTGCGGGTATTCCTATAGAATATTTGGAAGAAGTTGCTGATGTGATGGTTAACTGTAATTTTGGTGTGCTTTTCTTTGGACTTGGACTGACAATGAGCAGAGGCAAGCTCAGAAACATAGACGCTGCTCTCAGTTTGACTCGGGATTTAAATATGCGAACCAAGTTCATCATAATGCCCATGCGTGGACATTTTAATGTCACAGGTGCAGACACAGTTTTCACGTGGCAGACAGGTTTCCCCTATGCTGTTGACTTTTCGTTAGGCTATCCGCGGTATAATCCCGGAGAAACATCCGCAGTCGATGTTCTTTTGCGCAAAGAGTCAGATTCAGCCCTAATAGTTGCATCGGACCCCGTGGCAAACTTTCCTAGAAAGGCAGTGGAACATTTAGTTAAGAACCCTTTGATTGTTATTGACCCTCACATGAATGCAACAGCCCAAATGGCTGACATTGTCTTTCCATCAGCATTCGTTGGGATAGAAGCAAACGGAACAGCCTACCGCATGGACCACGTGCCACTTCCCCTCAAAAAAATTGTTGACCCACCCCGAGGAGTGCTTCCAGATGAGGAAATCTTGAGAAGAATCCTTTCAGAAGTTAAGAAAATGAGAAAAAGAAAACAAGCGGAGGCATCGTAATGGAGCTTCTAATAAAAAATGGCTTCGTTTACGACCCTACTAGTGGTGTTAATGGCGAAAAAATGGACATTGCAGTTAAAGACGGAAAAATAGTTGAAAAAGTCAACGAGCGTAAGGCAAGGAAAGTAGATGCTTCTGGAATGGTTGTTATGCCCGGCGGAGTTGACATCCACTGCCACATTGCTGGTTCAGAAGTAAACACTGGAAGACTTCTAAGACCTGAAGACCACCTTAAGGATTTTGAACGGAAAACATCCGTAACAAGGTCTGGAGTTGGTCATTCGATTCCATCAACTTTTACAACCGGTTATCGCTATGCAAGAATGGGTTACACTACAATTATGAATCCTTCCATGCCGCCTTTAGAGGCTAAACACACACATGAAGAATTGAGCGATACTCCCATGGTTGATAAGGCTAGCTACCCGCTTCTCGGCGACTGGTGGTTTGTGCTTGAATATTTGAAAGAGGGAAAAATCGAGGAATGCGCGAGATACGTGGCGTGGATGATAAGTTCGACGAAGGGATACGCTATAAAAATTGTTAATCCTGGCGGACTTGAGGCTTGGGGTTTTGGCCACAATGTTAACAGTTTAGACGACCAAGTTCCGTATTTCTGCATTACTCCACGTGAAATCATCCGTGGACTGTGCAAAGTGAACAAGCTCCTAAACTTGCCCCACACAATTCATGTTCACACAAACAATCTTGGAAAGCCAGGAAACTATCTGACAGCTTTAGAAACTATGAAATGCGTTGAAGACTTAGCTGCTGAAAACAAACCCGCAATTCACATAACTCACTGCCAATTCAGTGCCTTCAAGGGTTCTGACTGGAGAACATTGGAATCTGGCGCAGGGGAAATCGCAAACTACGTGAACAATCATTCTCATGCAACTTTGGACATGGGTCAAGTAATATTTACGGACACAACTACCATGACGGCTGACGGTCCTTTTCAGTATACGCTTTATGAGCTGAGTGGAAATAAATGGGTAAACCACGACGTGGAAACTGAAACAAGCTCAGGCATTGTGCCCTTCCGTTATCGCCGTAAAAGCTACGTTCACGCAATCCAATGGTCAATAGGCCTCGAACTAGCCCTATTAATTACGGACCCGTGGAAAATCTTTATGACAACAGATCATCCAAACGGCGGTCCGTTCACCTCTTATCCGAGAATAATTGCTTGGTTAATGAGCAAAAAAGCTAGAGAAGCAACGTTAAAAAGGGTTAATCCCCGAGCAAGGAGTAGAAGTCTTCTTCCGACACTAGACCGTGAATTGAGCTTTTATGAGATTGCAATCGTGACGAGGGCTGGACAAGCAAAAGCACTAGGGCTTAAAAGTAAGGGACATTTAGGCGTGGGGGCAGACGCGGACATAGCCATATACAACGTAAACCCAGAAACAACAGACCCTTCAAGAAAGTATAAGGCTGTGAGAAGGGCGTTCAAACGTGCTGCTTACACCATTAAAGGTGGAAAAGTAGTTGTTAAAGATGGGGAAATAGTGAGGCATGTTGAAGGCGCTACTATGTGGCTTGATGTGCAATCCTTGGATCCTGTAAAAATAACTGATGAAATGCGAAGGAGATTCAGGAAATACTGGACAGTTGAGTACGAAAATTACCCAGTGACAGAGAATTATCTTGAATTTTCAAAGCGCATAACTGTGAGGGCTAGTGTGTAAAATGATAAAACTATCTCCGATAAGAGAATTTAGGTATCCAATAATTGCTGAATGCGTAAACCCAGACGTTTTTGATGGCAAAACCCGTGAAGAAATAGAAGGGCTAGAAATTTGGGAGGGAAACAAACAGAAAAAGCTTGGAGAACTCTTCAAAGTTGAAGAAAACAACTCAGAGAACTCACAGGAAAAAGGAGCCATCACTATTCACGGTAATGCAAGCAAGGTTCGAAGAATAGGCGCAGGTATGAAAAGCGGAGAAATAACGATTTACGGAGATGCTGGGATGCACTTAGGCGAGGAGATGAAGGAAGGCAAAATAGTTGTGCATGGAAACGTCGGAGGATGGGCTGGTTCAATGATGAAGGGCGGAATAATCGAAATTCATGGCAATGCCAGTGACTATTTGGGCGCTCCATACCGCGGAAGCAGTGAAGGCATGAGAGGAGGGAAAATAATTGTTTGTGGGAATGTTGGAAACGAAGCAGGCGCTCACATGAGAGGAGGCATAATCAAAATCTACGGCTGTACGGGTCAATTTGTGGGTTTTCGCATGCGCGACGGAACCATTTATGTTCAGAAAGATGCTGAAGCAAGGGCAGGGGCATGCATGATTGGCGGCAAAATCGTCGTTGGTGGGTTTTTAGAGTCTGTTCTGCCAACCTTCACTATAGAGAGCATTAAAGAAAAGGTTAAAATTGAAGAAGGCGAAACAGCAGAAGGACCCTTTTACCTTTTTCTCGGAGACCTTGCGGAACATGGAGACGGCAAACTTTATGTTTTCAAAGAGAAAAACCTCCATTTAGGTTGTTATGAAAGACTTCTTTGAGGAGAAAAACTTCTTGAAAAAAGCCTTAAGCGTTAATCGTCTGGCATGGAAACTATTGGAAAAATTATGTGAAAACTCGGAGTTTTTTGGAGTGAAAGTTGAAAAAGAAAACTCTGGGATAACGGTTGTGGATGCTGGGATAAGGGCTAAAGGAGGATTTCAGGCGGGAAAAATCATAACCGAAATTTGCATGGGCGGCTGCGGAAAAGCAGAAATAACTTGTAGGCGATACGGCGAAGTTGAGCTTCCTTCAATATTTGTTTACACAGACCATCCGGTTATCGCAACTTTGGGTTCGCAGTATGCTGGGTGGCAAATAAAAGAGGGGGACTTTTTCGCAATAGGTTCTGGACCTGCAAGGGCTTTGGCTTTAAAGCCTAGGGAAATCTACGAAAAAATTGGGTATAGAGACGATTTTGACAAGGCCGTTGTTGTTCTGGAAACTGACAATCATCCACCAGCGAAACTATTAGAACGTTTTGTAAAAGACTGCCATGTTCAGCCTGAAAATTTAGCAGTGATTCTGACTCCGACAGCCAGCATAGCAGGAGCAACACAAGTCTCAGGAAGAATAGTTGAAACAGGAATTCACAAACTCAGTAGACTCGGATTAAATCCCAACGTGATTTTTTATGCTTGGGGATGCGCACCAATTCCGCCTATTCATCCAAAGTTTGTACAGGCAATGGCAAGAACAAACGATGCAATCCTCTATGGGGGAATAGCCTACTACACAGTTGAATATGAGGATGAAGAAGAACTGAAGAGAATTGTGGATAAGTCTCCATCAAATGCCTCTAAAAGTTATGGGAAACCCTTCATAGAAACTTTCAAACAGGCAGATTACGATTTCTATAAAATCGACCCAAATCTCTTCGCACCAGCAATTCTAATTATTAACAACTTGAAAACTGGCAATACATTTGCGAGAGGAGAAATAAACGCTAAAGCGCTAGAAAAATCGTTCGGCTTCAAGAATCTTCTCTGATCGATTTACTTATTTTTTTACTATGCGATTTTTCCAATTTTGAAGTGTAAAAGAACCTACGTATAAATTCCTTGAAGCCTACGTTTCCTACAAGTGCGCCCATTAGAATGCTCATTACGGCTATTTCTATCCATGCTTTTGGAATGACGATGGGTATCATGAAGCTCATTGCAGTTCCATAAACATATAGTACTATGTATAGAAAATAGAAGATGGTGTAGATGCATTCTGGAATATATGACATGAGTGTTATTGGAACAGTTATGGTGGAAGACCGTGAGCTATTATTTATTTTTAGTTTTTTGTAGAGAAAACCCGCCGTCAAACCAGTCAAGGCTTTTCCAAATGGCACTCCTATAAGAGAAAGTACGCCAAGCGAACCCATCACGTAACCAAAATAATAACCAGCATAAATACCGCTTAGAAACCCAACTATTGCCCCTATGTAGGGTCCGCCGAAAATGGCCGCTATAAAGGTCGCGATGTGAGACAGGTCTAACGCTGCCCCGCTTTGACCAACTGCCCTCAACAAAGGCGCAGCATTAAGTGAGGTTGCAGAGAGAAGAAGCCCCAAAGCACTCATCATGGCAACAAATGATGTTTGTTTTGCATCCACGCTTTTCATCCCGAAATGTCATGTTACCTTGATTATTATTTAAGAGTAGCTACTCAAAAAAGAGTGATTTGAGCAGAAACTTTTCTCGAAAAACTCGAAAAATAAATATGGCTTCCGCATATCTTTTAATGGGAAGCCCTTTGTCTGAAATCTTAAAGTTTTCCTCGAGCGACATTAAAGGCTGGCTTGAAAGCGAGACTTGTTCAATTTTCAATCCAGTTCATGCGAAGGCTCAAACTCTACTTGACGAGATGCGTGGAGCAATTGAAAATCTTGCAGATGTTAGTAAGACGCTTTTTGAGAATAGCGGAAAAGAAATTGAGAAAAGGAATATGAAGACTTATGGGAGAGCCAGAGCGTTAAACAAGCTTGCACGCATGTTCCTTGACAGAATAAGGCCGATTAAAGTTCCAGAACAAGTTTATTATGATAGCTTTCGCGATTTTGTCCAAGAAACCCAAAGGACATTTTTAGTAACCGAAGTTGATGTTAGAAACTGGTTTCCAAGGATTTCTCCCTTCTTCATACTTGACAGAAGAAAATTCCTAACAGTTTTCGAAAAAGCGAAGGAATTGCTTAAAGAAATGCACGATTTCTTAACAAAGGAGTATGTTAAAACCAAAACCTTGGAAGAAACTTTCCAACTTATAGATAAGCTCAAAACCCTTAAAGATCAGCTAACAAACCTAAAGGAGAAAAAAGCAAAAGCTGAAGGTGAAAAGGCTTCAATTGAGAAAGAAATCGCCGAAACGCAACAAAAAATGGCTGATTTGAAAAGTAAAGGAGGGATAAGCCAACTAAACCAAGTAGCCATGGAAATAGAAGCGTTAAGCACGGAAGTAAAGCATAATTTGCAGCATCTTCAAAAACCCTTCATAAAACTTCAGTCCCTAACTCTTCACGGCGGAGGAAGCGGCTTAACTCCAGAAGAACTTAATAAACTCGATCAATACTTGGAAAAACCCTTTGAAGCCCTAGCGACGGAAGAGACTGGCTATCCACTGTTGAGGCAGATTCTGCAAAAATTAGCCCGTTCAATGGCTGAGGGAAAGCTAAAACTGAAACCGTATAAAATGCGAAAGGCAGAACAAGCCATAGAAAACGTTCTAAACAAAAATTCCCTGGCAAGTCTTCATCAAAAATGCGTTGATATCATAACGCGGAAAAGGCAACTCTCAACATCGGCAGAGGTGGCAGAAACAAAAGGCGACTTGTCAAGACTTCAGGAGTTTCTAGAAAAACTAGAAAGGAGAAGGAATAGCGTTGAGTCAGAGGAAAGGGCGACAGAAAGAGCCCATGACGAAACGTTGGAAAAAATTCGAAATCATAAAAACCAAGTAGAAAAGAACATTTTTGGTTTTATGGGCAGAAGAGTTCGCATTGAATAATATTTGAGGTGCTACATTTGCAGATAAACTTTTCACAGATTGTTAAAGAAGCCTTAGAAGTCCAATGTGATGGGTTTACGCAACTGGTTGAAGATGCTGCTCGTTTGCTTTGCAAAGAAAATGGGAAGGTTGGAAACCTTAACATTTTGGGAAGACTTGTCCAACTCAAAGCCCAAGGCGAGGCACTAATAGTTAGCGACTTACACGGAGACTTCGAAAGCCTAATCCAGATCATGAAAGAAAGCAACTTCCTACAAAAAATGAGCCAAAACAGTCATGCATTTCTAATTTTCGTGGGAGACTATGGCGACCGAGGCGAATACTCAAAAGAAGTCTACTACACAGTCTTAAAATTGAAACTCGCCTTCCCAGAACAACTCATTCTGATGCGTGGAAACCATGAGGGACCAGAAGACCTTCTAGCTTCTCCCCACGACTTGCCAATGGAGTTTCAAATAAAATTTGGCAAAAAATGGACAGAGGCATACTCAAAAATCCGCGAATTGTTTACCTGCCTCTACAATGCTGTGCTGGTTGAAAAACGCTACTTAATAATTCATGGTGGCGTACCACCCCAAGCTAAAACAATTAAGGACTTAGCATACGCCCACACCTTACATCCAAAACAAAGTTTTTTGGAAGAAATGCTATGGAGCGACCCAAACGAAAGCGTCAAAGAAATATGCGCATCGCCAAGGGGTGCAGGTAAACTCTTTGGCGAAAACATAACAAACCAAGCGCTAAAAAGATTTGACGCTAGAATCTTGATAAGAGGACACGAACCATGCGAAGATGGCTTCAAAATTTCTCATAATGGCAAGGTTTTAACAATATTTTCTCGAAAGGGACCGCCATACTTCAACACCTACGGCGCCTATCTAGAGTTGGAGCTTTCTGAAAAGCCTGACAATGCAGAACAGCTAATCCCATGCGTTCATAAATTTTAGAAATATGGTTTTACAATTATTTTGCAACAAGAAAAACTAGCTCACTTCCGAATTCTAGTCGTTGAATGACCCAGTCTTTTTCTTCTGTTAACTTGTTAAACCTTGCCTCATAGTGTTTTAGCATGTTCTTTTCTTTTCCTCCGAGAGTTTGAGCTGGAAATGAAACTGCAAGAAAATTTGCATTGATCGATTCTAGAATCTTCAAGCCAGCCATTTTGTCAATTTGTTCAAGGCATGGTATTGTGTTGAGGATAAAAGCCAAATCTGTAGTGATCTCTGGTGCATGTTGTGTAACGTCTCTGACTTCAGCATACCCTTGAACATTATTAATAACCATAAATTCATTTAGAAAACTTATCATATCCTTGTAAACATCATAAGCATAATACTTCACCTTCGCGGACACGGGCATCCAAGGAATTGACAGTGGGTGGAACCCACAGGCAACATCCATTATCGATTGGACGGACGGAAGAAGCGAAAATATTCTGGTATAAAATTGATCCAAAATATTCAGTCGTTCCCTCGTAGAGTAGTGATAACTCATTATTTCTGCGCAAGTTTTACGAAATAAATCCTCATTTCCTGATTTCTTGGCTTTTCTCAGTTTTTCCAGCCAAAAGCCATAATTAGGCTTCTTTAAAAAATAGGCTCCACCAATCTGGTGCAATTTGTTCTTCGTAGATTTGACAGCTATTTTCAGATTTTTCCGTTTCGACAGTTCGCACATACCTATGTTTTCGATGAGGTCCTCACAGACATTTCTATATTTAGAGCTTTTTAAGACAGCCTTTACCAGCTGATCAAGTTGCTTTTTCTCCTCAGTTGCTTCTGCACTTTTCATCAGGACACACGAGTAACCATTTATTTTTAGTTTTCATATAAACATGACTTAACCCGTATTGAAAACAGAAAAGGGGGTTTGCGGGAGTAGCTCGCTTGAATAGTTGGCTTTTCAGCAAATCTGATATACTACACAAGACAATAGGAGGACTAAGTTTTTAAAAAGAAAGGTCATCATCTTCTTACATTATGTATTACATGTTACTTTATCATCCAAAGTTTGATAGGAAAACTGAAGAGAATATCAAGGCTTTCCGCAGAAAATATGACCCTTTTGTAGATTCTTGGAAACCACACATACCATTCATATTCCCAGTCGCTTGCAGTGAGGTTGAAGAAGAAAAATTAACAGAACATATTGAAACAGTGTTGAAGAATTGGAAACCTTTCCCCATTCATATAGGAGGCTTCAGGAAATCTTGGGACCACTGGTTGTTTCTTCTACTAAAAAAAGGAAATGAAGAAGCTATTGCTTTGCATGATGAACTGTACACTGGCGTGTTGTCGCCTTATTTAAGGAGAGATATTGAGTATATTCCCCATATTGGTATTGGTTTATTTGTGAGAGAAGACGCTGGGTATAATGTTCTAGACCCAAAAAAAGTTGACTTTAATGCGAAACTGTATTCCCAAGCATTAAAAGAAGCGAAATCCCTTAAGATAAGTAGCTTTGACACTGTTGATAGACTATTTCTAACAAAAGTCA
>Ga0315282_10011341_pt1 | contig 13830 bp, 12 predicted proteins | sample YL17G07_20_MG_FD_203693 | JGI IMG/M metagenome (GOLD analysis project Ga0315282, IMG submission 203693) | Sediment microbial communities from Yellowstone Lake, YNP, Wyoming, USA - YL17G07_20 | ecosystem: Environmental > Aquatic > Freshwater > Lake > Sediment | place: USA: Wyoming | collected... | reverse complement strand
GACCCCACAGCCAAAACCCAGAGTGGAACTATTCGATCCTTCCCCGCGGCAATTGAAAGAGTCAAATGGTAAACTTTATTGTGCGGCACTCGCTTAGTGCAATCCGCCAGTCAGGCGCCGGCGAAGACACCGGCAGGTGGGGAAAATGCCCCCGGGAAATCGTGAGTTAGGAAGGCGGACAGTCGTCTTCACCTCTGAAAGGGCCGTTGCCGTGTCAAGCGAGTTCGGACGGTCTGGAAACGGAGGCAGAAAATTGAGCAAAAAAGGGGTGAAACATGGCAGACCCTCTCAACGTAATCGTTGACCTATCGCATCACAACGGAAACGTGGATTTAGCCCAAGCGCAGGCGGCTGGCATTGTTGGAGTGATTCACAAGGCGACGCAGGGGACGGGTTACGCAGACCCCATGTACGCGGCGAACCGGACCCGGGCACAAGCTGCGGGCCTTCTGTGGGGCGCGTATCACTTTGGCGTGGGCGCCGACGGAGTGGAACAGGCAGACCACTTTCTGCAAGTCGTACAGCCCGGGCAACAAGATTTGCTGGTCCTCGATTTTGAGGCGAACGGTCAGGGTCCCAGCATGACATTGGAAGAAGCACGGGCCTTTGTGACTCACATTAACCAAACCCTCGGCAGGTTCCCTGGCCTGTACTCCGGTTATTACATCAAAGAGCTTCTGGGCACAAACACCGATCCGGTTTTGGCCAGTTGCTGGTTCTGGCTATCACAATTTGGCCCGACACCCGTCGTGCCGGTTAATTGGTCAACCTGGACGATGTGGCAATACACCGACGGCGCTTTGGGGCCTCCACCCTATGAGGTTCCAGGCATCGGGCGCTGTGACCGCGACCAGTTTAACGGCGATATGGCCGCGCTGAATAGGTTGTGGGGAGTGCCGAGCAGATAGCCCCAAAGAGCGTTTTTCTGAGCTGGGCTTTTTCCCTGAATCTACTCTATTACGGGAGGTTTTTACCCCATGCTAGACCATCCCTGCATCGTAATACCGGGAATCAAGGGAACGGGCCTTGAAAATATTTACAAGTTGCCGCCGGCGACCACGTGGTCAACCTGGGAAGCTGGGGTCGTCGTGCCGGATTTTGACAGCCTGGCCCTTGAATCGAACGGCGAAGTGGATGAGGCCGAAATCGTGGTGAACCGGGCCTCTCAGCTCCTCGGCGTCGCGTACGACTCTCTCGTTCAGTCACTGCGGGGCCGGGACTTGCCCGTGTATGTGTTCCCCTACGATTGGCGCTATTCCATGGCCCGCAGCGCGAAAAAGCTGGTGAATTACGTCCTGGCGCTGCAGAAGAAAAATCTCCGGTCGCTCGCCCCCGCCAATTGGGACAAGGCGTTTGACTTCGCCTGCCACAGCATGGGGGGGCTGGTCTTTCGGCAGTTCGTGGCCGCTTGGAGAAGCGCCATGCCTGGCACCCCCGTTCCCGTCAACCGCGTGGTCTTCATCGCCACGCCCCACCTCGGATCAGTAGACGCGGTTGAGTCGATGATTCGCGGTGAAACCGTGTTGTTCGGTGGGCAAAAGGAATTGCGCAAACTGGCCCGAACTTTCCCGGGGGTGTACGAGCTTCTGCCCAATCCGAGACTCCCCAATACGGTCGTGAATCAGAATGGTGTTTCCCTGGACATCTTCGACGTCCACAACTGGCAATCGAGCGTCACCCCGGACCCGAACGACCCGGAAGATTTTGATGTGGAACAGACCCACCTGACCGCGGCGCGTGGCGCCTTGAACGCTCTGCCGGATGTCACTAATCCAGAGTTTGGACTTACCGGACGCATTCTGGTGATTTATGGCAACAAACCAAAATCGACCTTGCGCACGGTAAAGGTTTTGCCTGAAGTCAATGGGATCAAGAATTGGTACGATTTCGACGACGCCGATAAACCAAAGAACAAAGGAGCCGGAGACGAGGTCGTCCTGGTTGAATCCGCCGTGCTGGCAGGGGTTCCGTCAGCGGAGGTTCGCGGAGAAGACGTTTCAGTGTTCAACTTAAAATCCCACGTTCTCCCCTTGCATGCCCTGCTTCCTTCCTTGGATGAGGTCTCCTCGATTACGTCACGATTCTTCTCCGGCGTAACTGGTGCTGCGCTTCTCCCCAAGGGAACTGACCCGACGCGCTTCCATCCGTAAGATTAGTTTTCGCGGCGCCGCGGGCCGGGGACGCGGCCCGCGGTTGCGAAATTCCCTCACGAACTTACAAAAGCTTCATTTCATCCGGATCCCAACGGGCCGGCTGGCCGCTTTCGTAGCTGACGTTTGAGAGCAGGGCGGTGCCGGCAGCTCGGAAGCCGAAGACCGGATCTTCCACGATGGGTTGCCGGGTGCGAATGGCGTCGATCCAGTTCTTCACGTGGTCGTAGTGCTCACTGTAACCCTTGGGAGCGACGTATCGTTCCTCACCCAGCAGAGCTTCCCCGGTGGGATGGGTGATGGGATATTTCTCGTGATAGATTTCCAGCATACGCTTCTGAATCGCCTCACCAAACGGGCCGACGCGAACGCCGGGCTCCTTCTCGCGGGGAGCACGGGCGATGGTGACTCCGTCGCCGGCGATGGTCATGGAGCCTTCCGAACCGGTAAAGACGCACCCTTCGCTGTCAGATCCGCCATCAACGAAATTCGTGCGCACGCTCAAGTTGAAGCCCTGCGCGTAGTCATAGAGTGAAATCATCACGTCCGGCACATCCCGGCCGTCTTTCCAAAAGCGCAGCCCACCCGTCGACAGGGCGCGCGTGGGACCATTAGTATTGGTGATGAGGTGTACACCGCTGAACAAGTGGACAAACAAATCGCCCGCCACGCCGCTGCCGTAGGCCTTCCACTTACGCCACTGGAAGAAGTGTTCGCCGTTGAAAGGAATCTTCGGCGCGGTGCCGAGCCAGCGATCCCAGTCGCAAGTGGTGGGCGAGGCATCGTAGGGCACCGTATACTGCCACGCGCCTTGCGCCGAATTGCGGTCGTACCAGACGGTCACCATGTTGAGCTTGCCGATGGCTCCCGAGGCCAGCAGTTCTTTCGCCTTCTTAAAAATGATCGAACTCACCCGCTGGCTGCCGATTTGCATGATCCGGTTCGTCTTGCGCCAGGTGTCAATGATTTTTGGCCCGTCGGAGTAAACGTGGATCATGGGCTTTTCGCAATAAACGTCTTTGCCCGCATTCATGGCATCCACCGACGCCTGCATATGCCAGTGATCCGGCGTGCCGATAACGACTGCGTCAATGTCCTTCCGCGCCAGAATCTCGTTGTAGTCGCGGGTGGCCTGGATATCCTTCCCCCATAATTCCTTGGCACGTTCCAGACATCCGTCGTAACAGTCTGCCGCCGCCACCACCTTGACACCGGGAATTGACGCTGCCAGCTTCGTATCACCCTGCCCTTGCCCGCCCGCTCCAATCAAGGCAATTTGAATATGGTCGTTCGCGGCGATGGGCTTTGCCGGCTCTGCCTCCGGCGCCGCCATCAAATGCATTTTCGTCGATCCGGCAAAATAACTTCCCACAGTTGCAATGCTTCCGGTCTTAAGAAAATCCCTGCGATCCATGTTGGCCACAATATCCTCCTCTGTTAAGAATGTTGCCCTCCCGGCTCTCCCCGGTCCTCATCTGCGCCACCGGTTGGCTGCACCCGGAGAATCGCGCGGGCGCGATCATTGTATTCCAATTTGTATTGCCTTGCGCAGCCCGGATTTCCAAGTCGGGCTTCCGGACTCGCGATTCGGGGCTCGGGATTTTGCATTGAGTCAGTCTTGCTCCTTCAACGGCCGGACCCAAATATTTCGATAGCGCACCAAGTCGCCGTGATCCTGGAGCCGGATGGGGCCTTTCGGGCCGCGGTCGGTGTAGCGCGGAAAGATACGATGCCCGGTTTCGCCCATGAGGGTGGTGTGGTTTTGGATCACCACGCCGTTCTGAAAGACCGTGATGTACACGGGGGTTTCAAGTTTTCCGTCCTTAAACCGCGCGGGGTTGAAGATGATGTCATAAACCTGCCATTGGCCCGGGTCGCGGGAAGGGTTCACGAGCGGCGGGTATTGGCCGTAAATCGCTCCGGCCTGGCCGTCGGCATAGATCAGGTTGCGGCTGCTTTCGAAGACCTGAAGCTCGTAAACGCCAAAAAGGAAAACTCCGCTGTTCCCTTGCCACACGTTTCCCGGCTTGAGGGGAGCAGGAGTCCTCCACTCGACGTGAAGTTGAATGTCGCCGAACTCCTCGCGCGTATAGATGTCGCCGGTCTTGGGCGCCACCTCCAGGTAGCCGTCCCGCACTGTCCAGTTGGCGGGCCCGCCTTTAGCACTTCGCCACTTGGAAAGATCCTTGCCTCCGAACAGAACCTCCGCATCGGAAGGCGGAAGTCCCGCGCGCTCTTGCGTGCTGCACGTCCCCGCTGTGACCTTTACCGGCTGCGGACGCCTGGCGTCGTGGACGTGCCACTTGCCGCCGGGCAGCATGGGGGTGTCCTCATAGCCCATGCCGGACTCGTGTTGCGCGCTCTGCGCCCGACCCAGTAGAAGAATGCCGCCCATGATGAATGCAGCGACAAGAAGGATGAGACTGTTCCAGGTTTTCATCGGATCTCCTCTTTGATGGTTCGTCAACTTGCTCTTGGTGAAACCGGGCTTGCCATTTCGTGGCCCCGGAAAGGCGCTAGTGTACGCCTTACCCATTCAATTTGGAACCTCGCTTTTGAATCGACCTTCCCTGCCCGTGCCGTCTCATCGGACCGCTATAGGTTCATCGACACCAGACGAAAGAATTGGTCGCAATGGAGGGGCTTGGGCGTATACTATGCGCATCCAGAAGGCCAAAATGGAAAATCTCGTCGAAAGGAGGCATTGTGGTGTTCACGCCAAACTACCATAAACTGAAGTATCCACTGCTCTTGACCCCAGTCGTCGCACTGATTTTGGCACTGAGCGGATGCCAGCAGCTACCACCCCCTCAAGCGCCGGACACAAGAGCGGCAGATGAGACTGCCATAAGGGCCGCTGAGGCCGACATGACAAAGGCCTTCGCGGCCTTCGACCCAGCGAAAACGGCAAGTTTCTACACCGACGACGTCGTCGGCATGTCCGTGGATGCTCCCGTGATCCAGGGCAAAGAGAACATGCAGAAGTACTTTGAAACGATGATGAAGGACAAGCCGGAAGTCTCCTGGACGCCAGTGAAAGTCGAGGTTGCCCGATCGGGTGATCTCGCCTATAGCTGGGGCAAAGGGAAAGTGAGTATGAAAGACAAGAGAGGCAAGGTTGCCGAAACGACCCATAAGTACCTCAGCGTGTGGAAGAAGCAGGCGGACGGGGGCTGGAAGATTGTGGTCGACACGATGATTCCTGATCCGCCCGAAGCGAAAAAGTAGGCAAGAGGGAATCACAGATTAGCCCAGTGAAGGGCGGGTGGCGTACTCATCATCGCCCGCCCTTCCTCTTTAGATTACGCCACCTTTTTTTGCAACAGTTCACCGGCCCGATGTTGGGAATCAGCACGTAAAGGAGTTCTACCATGAAGCAGAGTTCACGTTGCCGGATCATGGGGCGATGCCTCGTCTTCATTATGCTTTTTTCTTCCAATGCAATTCTACACTCGCAGGGTAACGGCCTTGCTCCAAAACCACCCATGGGCTGGAACAGTTGGTACGGCAACATTTGCCAGGTGTCGGACGCCCTGATTCGAGCCCAGGCCGACGCGATGGTCCGGAATGGCATGAAGGCCCTCGGCTATGAGTATGTCAACATCGATGACTGCTGGGCGGGCGAGCGCGACGCCCAGGGGGTGATCCACGGGGATAAGAACTTTCCCGATATGAAAGCGCTTGCCGACTACATCCACAGTAAAGGTCTAAAGTTTGGATTGTATTCGTCACCAGGTCCTACAACTTGCGACCGCCGCGAAGGCAGCTACGGCCATGAAGAACTGGATGCGCAGACTTACGCCGCGTGGGGAGTCGACTTCCTGAAATACGACTGGTGCAGCGCGGGGCAGGTTTACAAGCCGGAGGAAATGCAGGCCGCATACAAGAAAATGGGCGACGCGCTCAAACGCACCGGGCGGCCAATCCTCTACAGCCTCTGTCAGTACGGCCTGCAGAAGGTTTGGACCTGGGCTCCCTCCGTGGGTGGGAACATGTGGCGCACCGCGGGCGACCTTGATTACAACTACGACCGCATATCGCTTGTCGGCTTCCAGCAAGACGGCCTGGAAAGTTTTGCCGGGCCCGGCCACTGGAACGACCCGGACATGCTGCTGGTCGGGCTGAAGAAGATCAAAGACGATGAGAATCGCACGCAAATTAGCTTGTGGTGCTTGCTCGCTGCCCCGCTGCTGGCAAGCGCTGACCTGACCACTGTTTCTCCGGCATCGCTCGCCATCATGACGAATCCCGAAGTGATTGCGGTGGACCAGGACGCCGCCGGCATTCAGGGCCACCGGGTGTCAGAAGAAGGTCCACTGGAAGTTTGGGTGAAGCCCCTCGCCGATGGGAGCAAGGCCGTCGGCCTCTTCAACCGCGGGGAAGGCTCCAACCCCGTCACTGTGAACTTCAAAGATCTGGGCGTGAAAAAGGCCGTCACCGTGCGCGACCTCTGGGCCGCGAAAGACCTGGGCACGTTCAAAGGCAGCTTTACCGCCGATGTTCCCAGGCACGGCGTGGTGATAGTGAAAATCAAGTAACCCAGTGCCATCAGCGACATCGTGGCGGAGATACGAGCTAAGAAACTTTTTCAGCCTAGCTGGGTCAAGCCGCGCGCGCTCATCTCGCGGGAGAGTTCCGGGGGAAGGAGGAAGGTGACTTTCTCGTCGATGGCCATGACTTCTTCCACTTGCTCGACTCCCATCGAGCAGAAATAGGCCACCACTTGTTGGACAAGATATTCCGGCGCGGACGCGCCTGCCGTGATGGCCACACATTCCACGCCCTCTAACCATGCAGGATCAATCTCTGAGGCATCATCGATGAGGAAGGCCTTCGCCCCGGCGCCCTCGGCGACTTCGCGCAGGCGGCGGGAATTAGAGCTGTTATCCGAACCCAGAACCAGAACGAGGTCGGCATCCTCGGCCAGGAGTTTGACCGCCGTCTGCCGGTTTTGGGTGGCGTAACAAATGTCGTCACTCGTGGGGGTAATCAAATTCGGGAATCGTCGGCGAAGGACCTCAATGATGACGTTGGCGTCATCAACGCCCAGGGTGGTCTGGGTGGTCACCGCCACGCGGTCAGGGTCCGGGACCTGCACTTTTTCCGCCTGTTCGATGCTGCCGACCAGTCGAATCTGACCCGGGACTTCCCCCATCGTGCCGATCACTTCGTCGTGGCCGGCATGCCCAACAAGAATGATGGTGCGGTTTTCGTTGGCGTAACGAACCGCCTCCATATGAACCTTGGTAACCAACGGACAAGTGGCGTCAATGACCTTCAGATTCTTCGCGGTGGCCGTGGCTCGGACTGCCGGCGAGACACCGTGGGCGCTGAAAATTGCCACCGCGCCATCCGGGACCTCGTCGAGTTCGTCGACAAAAACCGCACCCTTCGCTGCAAGGGACCGGATGACGTACTTGTTGTGGACAATCTCCTTGCGGACATACACCGGGGAGCCATAAAGTTGCAGCGCCATGCTTACAACATCGATGGCGCGGTCGACACCAGCACAGAATCCGCGCGGCTTTGCTAGCACCACTCTTTTGATTGGCATCTTAGTCGCTCGACTCAGCCCTCACCCTGGGAGGATAGCCCAATGCTTGATTCTATAGGAATCAAGCGGGTTCGTCAAAATTCGATTATCATAAGATGGATCTCGCCTTTGCCGGGAAAGGGAATCAGGCCACGAAACTCTATGAAGGTCATTTCCACCAACGTCACCTTGCCTCGCGTGGTGAGCGTACACGGGAAGAAGGTTGAAACCGGAATATTCAAAATCCCTGTGTCCGGGCCAATCGTGGTTAGCAAGCTGAACCTTCAAGGTGACGGACAGGCGGATCTCTCCGTCCATGGCGGCCGGGACAAGGCCGTTTATGTCTATTCCTGGGATAACATCCTGCACTGGAAGAAAGCGTTACAACGCGATGATCTGGGGCCAGGATCGTTCGGTGAGAACTTGACCGTGGAAGGGCTAGGCGAAAACCGAGTCGCCCTCGGTGATGAATTCGCGATCGGAACGGCGCGCTTTGTGGTGACCCAACCGCGCCTCCCCTGCTTCAAGCTGGCGCTGGCACTGGAGACACCGAGTATTACCAAGACATTTTTGGAAAGTGGGCGCACCGGCTTCTATCTTCGCGTGCTTCAGGAAGGCACCCTCCAGGCGGGCGATCCGATTTATCCTCTTCCCTCTCGCGAACCGGTGAAAGTGACGATTGCCGAATTCGTGGAGCTTTATCGCATCAAGCGCGCGACCCGGGATCAAATCAGAAAAATCCTCAGCCTTGTGGCCCTCCCCGAGGCTTGGAAGAACCGGCTCATAAGAAAAGCAGGAGTGGAAGTTGGAAGTTAGGAGCTGGAAGTTAGAAGCCGCGAGTCACAGGATATGCCCGCATATTCTGACTCCTGACTTCTAAATTCTAACTCCTAGCTTCTTACGTCACGATATCTTCACCACCATCCACGCGGATAACATTTCCCGTCAGCCACTGGGTTTTGTCGCTCATCAGGGCAGCGATAGCCTGGGCAACATCCTCGGGAGTGGTTAGCCGCCCACCGGGATTGCGCAGCCGTGCGAACTCCGCGAGCTTTTCGATTCCGGGAATCTTGCTGGAACCGGGCGTAACGGTGACCCCGGCCTGAATGGCGTTGGCCGTAATGCCATAGGGCATGAGTTCGTAGGCAAGCTGGCGAATGTGTGATTCCATGACCGCCTTGGCGGCCGAAACCGCGCCATAATTGGGAATCACACTGTGCCCACCGGCGCTGGTCATGGCATAGATGCGGCTTCCGCAGCCGAACATTTTTCTGCGGAAAAGATCCTGCACCCAATAAACAAGGTTGTTCCCCATGACATCCACGGTCATGTCCATCTGCTGTTGGGTCAATTCCTCGTCGGGGGAGTCCCCCAAGTAGGGTTTGAGCGAACCGAACGCCACGGAATGCAGGAAGACCTTGACGAAGTGCTCCCCGCCGGTTTTTTTCCAATACTCCTGCATCTGGTTCAAAGCCTCGGTCCGTTTCCCGGGGTCGGCAGCATTAATATTAAAGAAGAGGACGTCGCGGCCGCTTTCACGGATACGCGCGATGACCTGCTCGACCTGAGGCATATTCGAGCGGCGATCAAAATGCACGCCCAGGATATTGAGTCCGGAGCGTGCTAATTCCAGGCTGGCGGCGGCGCCGAAGCCGCTCGACGAACCAACAATCAAGCCCCACGGAGTGGGGCTTACATTATCCGTCATGATTAGAGTTTCCCCGCTTAGTGGTTTTGCCCTGCACTAGCCTTGAAATTCTGCTCGACCTGCGTGATGAGGCCAGGGACCATGTCACGCAGAGCTTGCTCGCAAGAAGCACTCAACACGCTGGGGCTTCGAAGCTACGCTTCCACACGTTCGACGAGAATCCGGCGCTCGTCACTTCCCAGGTGCTCCATTCGAATTTTGACGCAAGGTAGGGGAGCATTGTCTCCAAGCTTCTCGCCCCATTCAACAAGAACCGTAGCCGCCTGACTTGATAAATCTTCCAACCCCAAGGTGGCAAGGTCGCGCGCACCCTCGATCCGGTAGAGGTCCGCGTGATAGACGCTGCCGGCGGAGCCGTATTCATGCACTAAAGTGAAGGAAGGGCTGGTGACCTCATCTTCGCTTGCCGCCCCCAAGCCGGCCACAATCCCTTTGACGAGGGTCGTTTTGCCTGCGCCCAAATCCCCTTCCAGCAGTACCAGGCAAGGCGGTTGGAGATGCACCGTTATTTCCCGCCCAAAGAGTACGGTTTCCTCCGGTGAATGCGTCACACGCTCAGCAAGCGTGGTCACGACGCCCCGGGAGTCCCCGCTGCCGCCTTCCGGCCTCGAGGTTGCACAGCTCCCCGTCACTGCCCCACACCTTCGCCCAGCAGTTTATAGGCTTGCGGGATCTTCTCAAGAAGATCCCCTGCCAACATGGAAGGTTGCCCCATTTCTCCGGCGGCGAAGTCACCCGCCATACCGTGCAAGTATACCGCAGCCGTGGCGACTTCGCCCGCCGGATGAGTAGGATATTGTGCCAGAAGTCCCGCCACCAAACCGGTCAATACATCTCCCGTCCCGCCCGTGGCCATTCCGGGATTGCCCGTAGGATTGACCTCCACCTGTCCATCCGGAGAGGCAATCAAGGTTCGAAATCCCTTCAGCACCAGGGTGACGCCAAATTGTTGGGAGAATTCGCGCGCCACTGCCACGCGCTGGGCTTGGATTCCCGCTGTCGTCTTCCCTGTCAGGCGCGCCATTTCGCCGGGGTGAGGGGTGAAGACCGTCGTGCCAGCCGGCCGGACGTCTTGGCGAAAAGAATCCATGCGGCCGGCAAAAGCATTCAGGCCATCCGCATCCAGGACTAAGGGCAGCGAATATTTGTTGACGACAACCCGCACCAACTCCGCGGTCTCGGGGTGTGCGCCGATCCCTGGCCCCACGGCCAGGACGGTTTTTCCCGCCACCAGCTTATCTAAACGCTGGCCTTCCAGGGCGCGAAGGGAAATGGCGCCATCCTCCGTTTCGGGTAGCGCCTCGGTCATGAATTCCACGCCCAAGGTTGCGATGATGGGCAGCGCGCTCTTGGCGGTAGCCACCGTCACCAGCCCCGCTCCCGCCCGCAATGCGGCCCGCGCGGTCATGGCGGCGGCGCCCGTCTTGCCCATCGAACCGGCCAGGATCAGCACATGCCCGTAATTGCCCTTGTGCGCCGCCGCGGGCCTCGGCTTCCCGATCCAAGCCACCTCCGGCCGGAACGCATAATTCAGGGAGAGACTGGGGTCGCTCTCCAGGGCTTCGGTGGGAGTCCCAATCTGTTTCACCACCCACTCGCCCACGCGCTCGCAAGCGGGCGGAAACACGTGGGCTAACTTCGGGGCTGTGAAGGTGACCGAGAAGTCTGCGCGCATGTGCTCGCCGATAAGTTCGCTGGAATCCGCCGAGATTCCTGAGGGCAAATCCACCGCCAACACACGGGCAGCGGGGAATCCCGCGTTGATATCACGCACAACTTCCAGCAGGAATCCTTCCAGCGGCTTCGCCAGTCCGGTCCCCAGCAATGCATCCACAAACAGAGTTGTGTTTGCAAGCGAGGTCCTGATGGCTGGCCACGCCTCAGGACCCGCGATGATCCCCGGCGGGCCGGAGGAAAGAAGCCGCGCATAATTCACCGCAGCGTCTCCGTGCAATGCCGTCGGGTCCGCAAACAAAAACACGCGCGGCTCGAATCCCTGCTCACGAAGCAGGCGCGCCACCACCAAGCCATCGCCGCCGTTATTACCCTTCCCGCATAGGATCACGATACGGTGGTGCGCGAGGGGCCCCAGGCGCGCTACGAGAAATTCCACCGCGGCACGGCCGGCGTTCTCCATCAGCGTAAGGCTGGGAACGCCATATCGCTCCGTGGTCAGACGATCAATCCGTTGCATCTCGGAGGCAGTGAGAATCTTCATGATTTTGCGAAGTCAGGAGTAAGGAGTCAGGAGACAGGAGACAGGAGCAACCACCCCGCCCTTTGGGCACCCCTCCTTGACAAGGAGAGGAGTTTAATTCTGTCTCCTGACTCCTGTCTCCTGACTCCTGCTTACAGCATCCAGCCGCCGCTTACGTTGAGCACCTGGCCGGTAATGAAGGCGGCCTCTTCCGAGGCAAAGAATTTCACCGCTTCACCAATGTCACGGCCGGTGGCGGGCCGGCCCACGGGAAAGCGCACATCGGTCAGGCGCTGAGCTTCCTCCAAGGATAGTTCCTTCTCATCGATCACAGGTGGGTTCACCACGTTGGCAGTAATCCCATTGTGCGCCTCCTCCAGCGCCACCGAGCGCGTGAAGGCCACAAGCCCGGCTTTGGCGGCGGAATAGGCGGAGATTTTCGCTTGCCCAAACGCGCGTTCCGCGCCCACCGCGCCCAGGTTGATGATGCGTCCCCAGCTCTGCCGCCGCATTATGGGCAGTGCGAACTTCGTAGTGTAGAAAACGCTGTAGAGATTTGACGTAATGACGGCGGTCCACGCTTCCACGGTCGATTCGACAACCGGCTTCCACTCAAAACCGCCAACGTTGTTGACCAGGACGTCCAGCCGGCCGAATTGTTTGGCGACGGCCTCGACTAATTCTTTGACCCGCACGGGATCGGTCACATCGGTGGCCAAAGCCAGGCCTTCTGCCCCCACCGCCCGTAAATCCGACAAAACCTTTTGAGCACCCAACTTATTGGTGCGAAACGCCACCGCTACACGCAGGCCGGCACGCCCCAGCGCCAAGGCGATTTCTTTGCCGATTCCGCGCGAAGCTCCAGTTACCAGGGCAACGCGATTGCGGAGAGCCACGCCTCAACTCCTCGATGCAGGAATTAACGTCAAAGTCTACCGGACTTCCCTTCTGCCGGCAACGGTTGCGCGACACAGCTAGATTAGCGAACGCTTCGAGTGGTCACCGCCGCCCGATTGCGCGCAACCTGGCCAGGCTTGGTTGTCGGAGGGTCCTACCACGCCCGCGCCAGAAGCAAGGTCATATCATCCTGAAGCTCCGGGCTGTCCGTCCATTCGTCCACGCTCCGGTAGATTTCCGTGGTCAGAACCTCCGGCGAAGCATTTAGCATGCCCCGCGCCACCTCGAGGAGACGGGATTCCCCGAACTCCTCTCCGTAAGTATTCTCTGGCTCGGTAATGCCATCCGTATAGGCCAGCAAGAGATCATGGGGTTCCATACGGATTTCTCCCACCTCGTACGTGGCGGAAGGAAACAATCCCACCACCGTCCCCCCGGTACGGAGACGCTCAATCTTGCCGCCCCGGAAGAGCACGGGCGGCAGGTGACCAGCGTTAGTGTAAGAGAGGTTGCGGGTTCGGGCGTCGTAGACGGCGAAGAAAAATGTCACATACTTCTCGAGCGGCGTGTTCGCATAGATCTGGCGATTCAATCGATCGACGACCCGGGCAGTTGAAAGCTGGGTAAGGGTGGAACTCTGGCCGTCCGCGAAGCCATTGTAAAACTGCGCGCGCAGGGCTGATTGAATGGCCGCCATCAAGAGCGCCGCCGAGATTCCCTTGCCGCTGACGTCCCCCAGAACCAGTCCCACGCGATGTTCATCCAATTTCAAGAAGTCATAGTAGTCGCCACTCACCGAGCGCGCCGCCTTGCAGACACCGTAAAGTTCCAGGCCCGGCACTCTCGGCACCGACTGAGGGAAGAGTTGGCGTTGCACTTCGCGCGCAATATCCAGCTCGCTCTGCAACCGCAACCGTTCCTGCGATTCCTGCATCAGCCTCTCCACCGAGGCCGTCATGCCATCAAAGGCGTCGCCCAGGGCGCTCAACTGATCATGGGAGGGAAAGTACGTCCGATAGGAAAAATCGCCCGCCTTAACCCGCTCCGTGGCATCGTAAAGGGTATCCACGGTGCGCGTCATCGAACGCGTCATCCGGATGCCGATCAGCAGCCCGGCGCCTGCGATGACCAGAAAGACGATGGCCACCGCTTTAAAGAGATAAACATAGACCTGCGAATAGTCGCCCCCCGTGGCCAGCAGCCGACTGTTCAGAGCGTAAATGCGGGATGACACATAGACAAATGCGGGGGCGCCGGCTTTCTCCTCTTTGTCTCCGCCCCAAAGAATCGGATCGAGCGAGGAGGCGCCAAAGACGTAAAAATCGAAGGGATATACGGGGTCCGG
>Ga0315282_10011340_pt1 | contig 13831 bp, 12 predicted proteins | sample YL17G07_20_MG_FD_203693 | JGI IMG/M metagenome (GOLD analysis project Ga0315282, IMG submission 203693) | Sediment microbial communities from Yellowstone Lake, YNP, Wyoming, USA - YL17G07_20 | ecosystem: Environmental > Aquatic > Freshwater > Lake > Sediment | place: USA: Wyoming | collected... | reverse complement strand
GGCGCGATCTTCCATTCGATGCTCAGCTCGAAACTCTCGAACGCGCTGTCCGGCGTGATGTCCCCGCCGCCCCCCTTGGGCTTGTGATGCAGGCAGCCATCCACGGCGTCCCAGCCTTGAGCCGGGAAGTCCTTGGCCCCCAGCCCGTGCCAGCCCTTGGTGCTCACGCCGTCGAAGAGCAGCTTCCAGCCCGCCTTCTGTTCCTCGTCGGTCAACGTGGCCGGCGCCGCATCCCCGGCGCGCGCGGCCGTCATGCCCACGCACACGACCAGCACGGCCAGCATAGACGTCATTCTCATGGCAGTCTCCCTCATCTCCCCGCGTGCCGCCTCTATTGCTACGGATACACCGCGCCACCCTCGCAGGTCAGGTTTTCAAGACTGGCGCCGGAAACTCCTTGGCAACGCCGCCACCGTCCACTACGCTTCGATACCGGCCGCGCCGGCAATGCCCGCGGCGCTGATGAAAGCGTTCCTCATGCCTCCGCTTCCCAGAATGCTCCTGCTAATCGCCCTCTCGGCCCTCTGCGCGCGCTGCGGCGCCGGAGCACCCGCGCCGGAACCGCCTTGCGACCAGCACGACGCGGCGAAAGGCATCGCGGCCGAAGCTCCGGGATCATCCGCGGCGGTCAACGACCGCGCTCTCAACGACGCAATCGCCAAGACTGCCGAGGCGCTCATCAAGGACGGCAAGACGGTCAAGATGGCCGCGCTGATCGAACAGCTCAAGCAGAATCGCTGCCGCGCCAAGCTCGCCAAGCCTGCCCGCCAGGAACGCTCGATCAGCGAGGTGTACGCGCAGGCCAGGCCGAGCGTGCTCGTGGTCAGCGGCATCTACAAGTGCGACAAGTGCTCGCACTGGCACGCCACCAACGCGACCGGCTACGTGATCAGCGAGTCCGGCGTGGCCGTGACCAATTTCCACGTCGTGAACGTGCCCAAGAACGAGACCCTGGTCGCCGCGACCGCCGCCGGCAGGATCGTGCCCGTCAAAGCCGTGCTCGCCGCCAGCGAACCCGACGACATTGCCATCCTCCAGCTCGACGGCCAGGGCTTCCAGCCGCTCGCGCTCGTCCCCGATGCGCCCGTTGGCGCGCGCGTGTGCGTGGTCAGCCATCCCGACGGCCAGTTCTACACGCTCACGGAAGGGATCGTCTCGCGGTACTTCGTCACGGGCGGCAGGAAAAAGGAAGTGCCCAAGATGGCCGTCACCGCCGACTTCTCCAAAGGTTCCAGCGGCGGCCCGCTCCTCGATGCCTGCGGCAACGCGGCCGGCATGGTCGCCAGCACCACCTCAATCTACTACAGCACTGAGAAAGGCCAGAAAGACAACCTGCAGATGGTGCTCAAACACTGCGTTCCCGCCGCCAGCATCCTCAAGCTCATCGAGCCGCAGGAGTGAGGCGTGCGGCCGGTCAACCGCCACGGGGCGGCAGAAGTTGCGGGAAGGATCATCAAGAATAGCCCGTCACGCGCCAATGACACGGACTTTGCTTATAGCTCTGCGGATCGGGATGTTTTGTGTTTGCGTTTTCACTAACAAAGTGCTTGACTTGCGGGGGGCATGTGTTAATGGACAGCGAAATGCCAACGAGAGACAGTGCTGTGACGCGAGAGGCGGCCGCGAAGGTCGGCGTTGAGTCGGCGGTGTCTGCTGCGAAGCCGACAGGGCCGGCGTCTGAGATAACGGGATGCGGAGGGGACTCCGTCAGGTTGTCCGCGCTAGACCCCGCTGGTGTTGACACTGAGCAGGGACGGCTTGCCGAATGGATTAAGGCATTGCGTGTCGTGCGGGCAGCAGAGCGTCGGGTCAACGAATGGGTGGTAGTGGCCGGGGCGTTGTCGAATGCATGCCGAGATTGGCTGAATCTGAACCGTGATTGGGCAGCGGAGATTGCGGTCAGATTTAACCCGGACCCGACTTCGGTTTCAATGTACGTTGTCCTGAAGCATGCAGGCGATGTCAGCCGGGAGCAGCGCGAGTTTGTTGCGGACCTGGGTCTGGTTCTAGGCGATGCTTTCCAGATTCGCGCGGAAGCGAGAGTAGTATCTACACGCCCGGCCGAGCATAGCTTCATTGTTGATTGACGCATGCCTACAAGTGCCGAACACTCGATTCGGATTGGGCAGGGCCTCAGATTCCTGGCCGAGCCGAAGGCGCAGGAATATCCCAATGAACTGGTGATTGCGTACTTCTACACCTCCCTGCATATGTTTGAGGCGACGCTGTACGACTTGCAGCCCACGAACCGACCGCGGCATCTCTATACTCATGGAGACCGTGATAAGTTCCTCTCCAGGGCGCGGTTCGACAGCAGCAGCCCCTTCTTCGGAGTGGCGAGGAGTTTTGAGACGTTGCGCGGAATCAGCGAGCAAGCACGATACCTCTCGCCAGCCGGCAGCGAGACGTATGAACCTTTGAGGACCGCGGATGTACTCTCCGCCAAGGCTCTATACGACGAAATTAAGAATAGGCTCGAAGGGCAGTACCAAGAGAGGTTGAAGAAGCCCGCCCCTTGGGTCACTGCCGCAGTCAGCGCGCCAGCGCTACCGCAACAAGGCTGACTCATGCAGCATGTTGACTCTCCCCTCTCTCACTTCTTCTCCGCCTTCTTCCGGTACTCCTGCACCTTCTTCGCGCAGTCCGGATACTTCTTCTCGAGCTCCGCAATCGTCTCGGGCAGCGCCACCACCAGGCACACTGCCCCGCTGTGTGGTGCGACCGTCCAGTCGGTCTTCGAGGCCTTGCACGCCTTGTCCAGTATCACGCCGATGCGCTCGTCCTTGCAGTCCAACACGAACTTCGTCTTATGGACTTCGGGTAGGCACCCAACATTCAGTTGGGCGATCGCCATAACGAAGTGGGCAAGATCTTCGATCGTGACCTCGACCTTCTCGAACGTCATCCGCCGCTCCAATCGCCGCAGGTTCGCGTCCACGACCGGCAGCCTGCGCCGGTAATCCGCGACCTGCTTCGCATACTCCGGGTACTGCTTCTCGATCTCAGCGATCTTCTCGGGCGAACCATAGACAATCGCGACCACCTGCTTCCCAGGTATGGTTGACGGTCCGCTCGGCGCAATCGTCCATGCTGCCTTGCCTTCCTTGCATATCCAGTCAATGACTTCACGGATTGGCTTGTCTTGAAACCGCACCGTAACCTTCGTGTTGCCCACATCGCCGAGCACAACGACAGCCACCTTGGTCAGCGAGTTGAGGAAACTGGAGACCTCACCCAGTGGCTCGTCCGTGAACTCAGCACTGATGTGCCTGTCGAGGTTCCTGAAGTAGATCTCCAGGCACTCGTCGCGCTCCGCCGCGGTCCAACCGTCTGCCGGTGCGTCCTCGCCGGCGCGCCCCGCACAGCACAGCAGCGCCGCGACAACCAAGGCCAGGCATCGCATCATTCGTGTCCTCTCCCGCGCGTCGCGTCTTCAATGCCGCTGACCGGGTACCGTCTACCCGCGCCGACATTATACCGCGCATTCGCCGCAGGAACACAGCCGCGCCGCAGATACCCGTCGGCGGCGCGTCCGTAGCCATGAAATGTGAAAGATGACAGTCACTCGGCACGTGTTTTGTATGTCATTAGCGATGACGAGCCTGCTGAGGGTGATTTCCGGCGGCAGATCGCGCTGCGGGAGTACCATAAGTCGTTCTGTAGATTGACTTAGAGTCTTCTTCGCGCTGGTTGTCAGGGAAACGGCTGGCTGCCGAAATCTTGACAGACGCCCGATGGACACGACGGAGGATTGGCTTCTGCTCTCCCTCTGGAATACCGCCACGCGGCCTCCTGTCGGAATCTCGACAGACACTGCGGCCGGACGGGAGTAGAACCGAATCCGGCCGGAAGGTACAACGGTGCAATGCGAAATGCTGCGGGATTGCGTAAGGCGTTGATCCAGGCCTGTGTTGGCCTGGCAGCGCTTGTTGTTCTGATCTCTATCGTGAGATCGGAGGACGCGCCGCGGAAGGCGGAGCCGGTGCAGGGGCCTGCCGGCAACGACGAGGTTGCGGTTGCGCCGCCGCCGTTCTCGGAAGAAATCTTCCCGTGCTCCGGCTGCCATGAGGACCTGAAGGTCAACACCACGCCGCGGCAGTTGAAGAAGAACCACAAGGAGATCATCCTCCACCATGGCGACCGCTGGTGCCTCGACTGCCACGACGCTTTAGCCCGCGACAAGCTGCACCTCGCCAACGGCAAGCTGATTGACTTCACTGAATCGTTCAGATTGTGCGGCCAGTGCCACGGACCGACTTTGCGGGACTGGCGCGCGGGGGAGCATGGCAAACGCACCGGCAACTGGTCGGGCCGCAAGCAGTACCTGCTCTGCGTCCACTGCCACAATCCGCATGCGCCCCGCTACAAACCCATGGAACCATTGCCGCCGCCTGTGCGGCCTGAAGATATCCGGTGAACCTATGGAAGAGCGCCAGCAGGGAACAGAGAGAAAGCTCAGCCGCCGCGAGGTGCTGCAAGGCCTCGCGGCGCTGCTGGCAACTCTGGCCTCGTCGGGATGCCGGACCGGCGGCTCGCCGGAACTCGACGCCTTCTTGCAGAAGCACTTCTGGAGGCTGACGCCCGCGGAACTGGATGCGGTCCTGGCGCGGCTCGAGAAGCAGTACGCGGAGCGGTTCGGAAAACCGGTCTCGGTGAAGGCCACGCCGCCGTTGGAGGGTGTGACCTTCGCCTACGCCCTGGATATCGCGCGCTGCATCGGCTGCCGCCGCTGCGTCTACGGCTGCGTGGAAGAGAACAACCAGTCGCGCAATCCGCAGGTTCACTGGATCACTGTGCTGGAGATGGACAAGGAGAAAGGCGTCAACCTGCAGTACGCCGACGCCTTCTACGACCATGCGCTGGTGCCGGAGCCTGACAAGTTTTACATGCCCGTGGCCTGCATGCACTGCGAGAACCCGCCCTGCGTCAAAGTCTGCCCGGTTAACGCGACGTGGAAAGACGCGGACGGGATTGTGGTCATTGACTACAACTGGTGTATCGGCTGCCGCTGCTGTATGTCCGGCTGCCCCTACGGCGCGCGGCACTTCAACTGGGCCCCGCCCGACCTTCCGCCTGAGGATCTGAACGCCAACACCGAGTACCTCGGCAACCGGCCGCGTCCCAGAGGCGTTGTCGAGAAGTGCCATTTCTGTATCCAGCGTGTGCGCCACGGGCAGTACCCCAAGTGCGTCGAGGTCTGCCCCGTGGGCGCGCGCAAGTTCGGCAACCTGCTCGATCCCAAGAGCGAGATTCGGTACATCCTCGAAAACAAACGCGTCTACATCCTGAAGGAAGACCTGAACACTCAGCCCAAGTTCTACTACTACTACGGCATCTGACCTCGGGGGCGGCGACGTGAGAGAGCTGTACGATTTCGTGCGCGGCAGTGTCGCGATTGCGGTGCGTGGCAACCGCGCCTACTACGCCTGGATGGCGCTGCTCCTCGTGCTCGCCCTGCAGGGAGTGGCGGCCTACTGCCATCAGGCCCGCACGGGCTTGATCGTGACCAACATGCGCGACCCCGTCTCGTGGGCCTTCTACATCGGCAACTTCACCTTCCTCGTCGGCGTCGGCGCCGCCGCCGTGATGCTCGTCATCCCCGCCTACCTCTACGACTGGAAGCCGATCAAGGAGGTCGTTGTCTTCGGCGAACTGCTCGCCATCGCGGCGATGGTCATGTGCCTGCTCTTCGTGCTCGTGGACATGGGCCGGCCCGACCGGTTCTGGCACATGCTCCCCTTCCTCGGCTCGCTGCATCTCCCCATGTCGCTGCTGGCCTGGGACGCGGTGGTGCTGAACGTCTACCTCTGCCTGAACCTCGTCATCGCGGGCTACCTCATCTTCAGCACGTTCCGCGGACGCCGTTACAACCCGCGCTTTGTCGTCCCGCTGGTCATCTTCTCCATCCCCATGGCCATCAGCATCCACACCGTCACCGCGTTCATCTACAACGGCATGGCCGGCCGCCCCTACTGGAATTCCGCGATCCTGGCGCCCCGCTTCCTCGCTTCGGCGTTCTGTTCGGGGCCGGTGGTGCTGCTGATCCTGTTCCAGATTGTGCGCCGGATCGCGCGCTTCGATATCAAGGACGAAGCATTGCACAAGATCGCCGAACTCATGGCCTATGCGATGGGCATCAACCTGTTCCTGACCGGCGCCGAGATCTTCAAGGAGTATTATTCCGACACGCAGCATCTCGTCTACTTCCAGTACCTGTTCAGCGGCCTGCACGGACGGCGCAGCCCGATCGCCATCTACGGCTGGGCGGCGATGATCCTCGGTATCGCCGCGTTCATACTGTTCGTTATTCCGAGAACGCGCAAGAACCCCATCACCATGAACCTGGGCTGCCTGATGATCTACGGCTCGGTCTACATCGAAAAAGGCATCGCCCTCCTCATCCCGGGCTACACCCCCGACGTTCTCGGCCAGGTCTACGAGTACGTGCCGAGCGCCACGGAAGTCCGCGTCTCGATGGGCATCTTCGGCATCGGCTTCCTGCTCTTCACGGTTATGGCGAAAGTCGCCGTGGCCACGTTGTCGGGCCGTCTGGCCGCCACGCCGCGGTAAGCCTGCGGGCACAATCGCGCCAAAACGTCTCGCCGCTGCCGCGTGCGCCGGTGTACTGTGGCTTAGCGGCTCCGGTATGGTACGCGGGCCACGAAGGAGGGGCGCAGGCATGACGGCTGCGAGAGCGTTCTGGCTCGTGCTGGCCCTGGGGCTTCTTGCGGCCCGCGCGCCGGCGGGGGATGCCGTCCCGGCCGCTCTTGGCCTGTCCGTGCGAAAGGACGGGGTGCTCATCAAGGACGGCCGGCCGTACCGGGCCATCGGCGTCAACTACTTCAACGCGTTCTGCCGCCACCTGAAGGACCCGCAGGACACGGGCTTCGAAGCGGGCTTCAAAGCTCTGGCCGAAGCGAAGATTCCCTTCGTCCGCATGATGGGCTGCGCCTTCTGGCCCACGGAACAGAAGCCGTACCAGGAGAACAAAGAGGAGTTCTTCCGGCGCTTCGACGCTGTCGTCAAGGCGGCCGAGCAGCACGGCATCGGTTTGATCCCGAGTCTCTTTTGGAACGTGGCAACGGTGCCCGACCTGGTGGGAGAGCCGGTCAGCGAGTGGGGCAATCCGCAGAGCAAGACGCACGAATACATGCGCGCCTACGTCAAGGACGTGGTCACGCGCTACAAGGACTCCCCGGCAATCTGGGGCTGGGAGTTCGGCAACGAGTTCAACCTCGGCGCCAACCTGCCCAACGCCGCGCAGCACCGGCCGCAAGTGGTGCCGCAGTTGGGCACGGCGAAGAGCCGCAGCGAGAAGGACGAATGGACCTACGAGATCGTCCGCGCTGCCTTCGCGGCCTTTGCCGCCGAAGTGCGCAGGTACGACCCGCACCGCGTCATCTCCACGGGCGACAGCTTCCCGCGCGACTGCGCCTGGCACAACTGGAAGGAGAAGAAATGGACCAAGGATACGCCGGAGCAGTTCGCTGAAATGCTGCTCGGCGACAATCCGGATCCCGTCAGCATCGTCAGCGCCCATGCGTACGGCGACGAAGCCGGGCGCATCCGCCAGGCCGGGGCCATCACCGCCAAGGCCGGCAAGCCGCTGTTCGTCGGCGAGTTCGGAGCGCCCGGGCCGCAGGAGAAGAGCGAGAAGGAGTTCCAGGCGCTGCTCAAGGCCGTTGAGGAAACCGAAGTCCCGCTGGCCGCTTTGTGGGTCTATGATTTTGGCCACCAGAAGGACTGGTGTGTCACGGCCGCGAACGAGCGCTCCTACCAGTTGCGCGCCATCAGTGCGGCCAACGAGCGCATCCGCGCCGCGCTCTCGCGGCGCACCGAACCGAAGTAGGTGTGCGCCCGGTGTGTTCGGATTTCCAGCGCTTGGGCTGGACTTCCGAGGGGCGTTGCACTAGATGTTAGGTTCGCGCCGCCGCTGTGCAGTCTGCAGCGGGAGCGTTCCAGGCCCGTGACCTGCGGGTGGGGGAGGGAGATGGGCCACGACAGCCCCATTACGTTCATCCGGCAAAGCCTGAAGGATTTCCGCACCATCGGCTCGCTGACGCCGAGCAGCTCGTTCCTGGCACGTGGCATTGCCAGGAATCTCCCCGAGCACATCGGCGACGATTACCGCGTCCTCGAAGTCGGCCCGGGCACCGGTTCGCTGACGCGCGCCATCGTCAGGCGCATGAACGGCCACGGCCATCTGGACTTGTGGGAGTTGAGCCCCGCGTTCTGCACTGTGCTCCGCAAGCGCCTGGCCGAAGATCCCCTCTTCCGCCGCATGCAGTCGCGCGTCCTCGTCCATGAAGGCGATGTCCGCTCGCTGCCCCCCGAACCGCGGTACAACGCCATCATCTCAGGACTCCCGTTCAACAACTTCCGGCCCGAGGAGGTGCAGGGCTTCCTGGAACACTTCCGCGCGCTCCTGAAGCCCAAGGGCGCACTGGTCTGGTTCGAGTACGTCGCCATTCGCCAGCTCAAGGCGGTCTTCGTGGACAAGGCGCGGCGCGAGCAACTCCAGGGGATTAGAGACGTCACCAGGCGCTTCTGCCGCGGGCACCAGTACCGCCAGGAGATCATCGCCATCAACTTCCCGCCGGCCCGGATCAGACACCTGCGCTTCGGGTAGCATGCTGTAGCATGGCCTTCCAGGCCATGCAGCCACGGGCAGGATGCCCGTGCCACGATGCTCAGTGCGCATCTTTCACCAGTCTGTGGCTCAAATGCCGCTGGATGCTCAAAACCAGCCACCCGCCCTTCACACATCCTGCTGGAGTTCCGCGCAGAACGAGGTAAGCTCTTGCTTGGTCGCAGGTTGTGCCAGCGGCCCTTAAGCCTTCGTCTTTGGCCCTTACTTTGCCGTAGCGAAAGCCACGTTGGCCGGATTCGCCCAGGAGCGCTTGCGCCATGAAGTTGATCGAAGCAATCATCCAGCCTTCACGGCTCGAAGCCGTCAAGGAAGCCCTGAACGAGGTCGAAGTCGTGCGGCTTACCGTGTGCGACGTGCAGGGCTTCGGACGCCAGAAAGGCCACACCGAAATCTACCGGGGACATGAGTACACCGTGAATCTGCTGCGCAAGGTCAAGCTGGAGATCGCGGTGAACGACGATTTCGTGGAGCCGACAATCCAGGCCATCATCCGCGGCGGACGTTCGGGAGAAAGCGGCCAGATCGGCGACGGGAAGATTTTTGTGCTGCCTCTGGAAGACTGCATCCGGATTCGGACCGGCGAACGGGGACCAGAAGCCATTTGACCAACTCTCGAAAGGAGCGCGCGACAATGCCTAAGACGGCAAGGGAAGTCTTGGACCTGGCGAAGACCAAGGGCGTCAACACGGTGGATTTCCGCTTCATGGACTTCATCGGCACGTGGCAGCATTTCTCGACGCCGCTGGCGGAACTGACCGATGATGTCTTCAAGGATGGCCTGGGCTTCGATGGCTCCTCCATCCGCGGCTGGTCTCACATCCACGAATCCGACATGCTGGTCATCCCCGACCCCGAGACGGCGTTCATTGACCCGTTCTTCAAAGACCCCACGCTCGTCCTGATCTGCACCATCCAGGACCCGGTCACGCGCAGCGACTACTCGCGCGACCCGCGCAACATCGCCCTCAAGGCCGAGAAGTACCTCAAGTTCACAGGCATCGGCGACACGGCCTACTTCGGGCCGGAAGCCGAGTTCTTCATCTTCGACTCCATCCGCACCTATGGCGGCGTCAACGCGGCAGGGTACGAGATTGACTCCGAGGAAGGCCACTGGGGCTCCGCGCGGGGGTCGGAAGGCAAGCCCAACCTGGGCCACGACATCCGCCCCAAGGAAGGCTACTTCCCTGTCCCCCCCATTGACCAGTTGCAGGACATCCGCAACGAGATGATGCTGACCATGATCCAGTGCGGCATCGCCATCGAAAAACAGCATCACGAAGTCGCCACCGCCGGCCAGGCCGAGATTGACATGGTCTTCGACCGCCTCGTCCGCATGGCGGATAAGCTGACGCTCTACAAGTACATCTGCAAGAACGTCGCCCGGAAGCACAACAAGGTCGTGACGTTCATGCCCAAGCCGCTCTTTGGCGATAACGGCTCCGGCATGCATACCCACATCTCCATCTGGAAGGAAGGCAAGCCGATGTTCTTCGGCAATAAGTACGCCAACCTCTCCGACACCGCCCTCTACGCCATCGGCGGACTGCTCAAGCACGCTAAGTCGCTCGTGGCCATCACCAGCCCGACCACCAACAGCTACAAGCGCCTCACGCCGGGATACGAAGCGCCGATCAACCTGGCCTATAGCGCCCGGAACCGCTCCGCGTGCTGCCGTATCCCGATGTTCAGCCAGAACCCGAAGGCTAAGCGCGTCGAGTTCCGCTGCCCGGACCCGAGCTGCAATCCCTACCTCTGCTTCGCCGCCATGCTCATGGCTGCCATTGACGGCATCCAGAACAAGATTGACCCCGGCGCGCCCCTCGATAAGGACATCTACGACCTGCCGCCCGAGGAGCTTGCCACGGTGGCGAACACCCCGGGCAGCCTCGAAGAAGCACTCAACCACCTCGAGGAAGACCACGACTTCCTGCTCAAGGGCGAGGTCTTCACCAAGGACGTCATCGAAACCTGGATTGACTACAAGCGCAAGAAGGAGTGCGACGCCGTCCGCCTGCGCCCGCATCCGCACGAGTTCTACCTCTACTTTGACATGTAGGGCGAACTTTCCAGTTCGCCCATGAGCAAGCTGGAAAGCTTGCCCCACGATACCGAATTGGCGGCCCTTTGCGGGCCGCCAATTCTGTTTGCGCCCGTTGCCACGCCCGTTACAGTCTGCCCTTGATCGGAATCAGCACAGGAGCTCCGGACCAGGCTGCAGTCAATGCGCCAGCTCGACGACTTGCTCAAGAACGTCTCGCGCTCGTTCTACCTGACGCTGCGCGTGCTGCCCGCCGGCCTCCGCGGCCCCGTCAGCCTCGCCTACCTGCTCGCCCGCGCGGCCGACACCATCGCCGACACGCTGCTCGTCCTGCCCGAACGGCGGCTGGAACTGCTGCTCTCCTTCCGCGCCCAGGTGAACGGGCCCGCCGACGACGCGGCGCTGCGCGCCATCGAGACGGCGCTCACCGCACACCAGCAGGATTCGCACGAGCGGCTGCTGCTGCAGTCGCTCACCGCCGCCGTCGCCGCGCTCGAGCGGCTTGGCGACGCGGACCGCGCGGCAGTGCGCGCGGTCGTGACGACGCTGACGCGCGGCATGGAACTGGACCTGACCACGTTCCCGCTGGAGACGTCCGGACGGATCGTGGCGCTGCGCAACGACGAGGAACTCGACCGCTACGTCTATCTCGTCGCCGGCTGTGTGGGCGAGTTCTGGACGAAGATCGCCGTGGCGCACACGCCGGCGCTGCGCGGCTGGGACGTGCCGCTTTTGTCCGCGTGCGGCGTCCGCTTCGGCAAGGCGCTCCAGATGACCAACGTGCTGCGCGATTGCCCGCGCGACCTGCGGATGGGCCGCTGCTACCTGCCGCTCGAACGGCTCGCGGCGCTCGGGCTGAGGCCGGAGGATCTGCTGCGGCCCGAGAACAGCGCGCGTGCGCGGCCGGTGCTCGTGGACCTGCTGCGCGTCGCGCTGGGCCATTACGAGGAGGCGCTGCGGTATACGCTCTGCATCCCGCGCCGCTGCCTGCGGCTGCGCCTGGCGTGCCTGTGGCCGGTGCTGATCGGCCTGCCCACCCTGGACCAGCTCGCGCGGCGGGAAGTGTGGCTTGAGCCGGACCGTCCGGTCAGGGTCGCGCAAGGTTTCGTGAACCGGATGCTGGTGCTCTCGGTGCCCGGCGCCCTGTCGAACACTGTCATCGAGTGGTGGGTGCGGTCGTGGATCGAAAAAACGGGGACAGCGCCCGGTTTTCCCGCAGGCTAAAGACACACGGCGCTGTCCTCGCTGTCCGCTACGCGGCGATTGCTTTCAGCAATACCGCGCGAATCCATTCCAGTTCGGAGCGCGGCAGCCCTTCAGCGAAGTGAATGTCCTGTTTGTCGGAGATCGCGGCCAGGCGGTACCTGCCCTTGTCCTCCTCGATCCGCAGTTCCTCCAATTCGGCGGCGGGAATCTCGGCCTTCTTGCTGGAGAGCAACCCGTGCGTCGTCACGCGCAGGCCGTAGGGATCGGCCTCTACGTCGCTGCGCCGCTTCAACTGCGACAGGACCATGGCCAGCGAGGACACCAGCGGCAGACCGATGAAAAAGACGCCGAGAAATATCCCGAAGACCAGGCGCGCCTCCGCCGGCATGTTCTTCTGGCTGACCATCGGCCAGAAGAACGCGAATCCCACGAACAGCGCGAAGATCACGGCGCAGCCTACCGGCACGAACGCCGCGGGGCTTAACGGCGCCGGCGGGATATGGAACGACACCGCGTTGCCGCTGGCCGCAAAGGTCGCGCGCATGCCGTCGGGCGGAGCGTTGATGTCCACCTCCTGGCCCGTGCGGCGCAGCCTGTCGCGGAGCGATTCGTCGAGCGTGCCGGCTTCGCGGCGGACGGTGGCGCCGCCGGAGGAGTCCACCAGGCCGAGGTCCATGAACTTGGCGATCTCCTCGGCCATCTGGCGCGACTGGTGTTCGTTCTGCGTCTCCTCAATGTTGAGGTCGCCGCCGCTGCCTGTCAGCCTGACCGGGTAAACCGTGTACGTGTTGTTCTTGCTCCTGCGAGTCTCCCGCGTGATGCTGACCTGCGTGAAACGCTGCCATTCGTGTTCCTTCGACCACATCGGGAAGAGCAGCCCGTACCAGCGCGTGATCGTTCTCCTCGTCCGGTCGAAGACCAGGCCCGAACGGCCGAAGAGGAACGCGGCGCCGATCAGCGCGAACACCGAGCCGAAGACCACGGGGAAGATCGCGGCCACGCCGGTGACGGGCACCCCGCCTTTGGACTTCATCTGCCCCATCGTTCCCATAACTGCAAACAGGAGACCCATGCAGAAGAACGGCAGGCCGAAGAGCGACGCGCAGCCGCCGCCGGCCTTGTAGGCCAGCCGGTCGGGATCGTCCGTTCTGACTCGACGCATGCCCGCTCCTCTTTCCAGCATCATACTCGTTCCGCGCCGCCGGCACAACCGCGCCGCCTGCGGTGTAGCCCTTCTTGAGGAGGGAACCAGGATGAACCTTGGCGTCGCGCTGGCGGTTGTGTGTATCGTGGCCGTGCTCTTCTTTGCCGACAGCGCGCCCGCGTGCGCGGGCGAGGCCAAACCGTGGAGCGACGACGCCATTCGCACGCGCATCCGGCAGCACCGCACCGCCGACGTCACGCTGACGGTGACCGGCGCCGACGGCAAGCCGCTCGCCAACGCGGAAGTCACTGTCAGCCAGCAGCGCCACAGGTTCCTCTTCGGCAGCAACGCCTTCGTCATCAACACCGCCGACGCGTCCGAAACGCAGAAGAAGTACCAGGAGCGCTTCGCCGCGCTGCTCAACTATGCCACGCTGCCCTTCTACTGGGGCGGTTACGAAGCCGCCGAAGGCAAGCCCAACGCCGACAAGTTGCGCATGATGGCCGAATGGTGCGCGAAGAACAACATCCGCGCCAAAGGCCACCCGCTGACGTGGCACGAAGTCGTCCCGAAGTGGCTGCCGGCGAAGCCGCTCGATGAAGTGCAGACGCTGCAGGCCGGCCGCGTCACCAGGGACGTGAAAGCTTTCGCGGGCCTGATTGACAATTGGGACGTGGCCAACGAGTTCTGCGCCACGCCGACGTACCAGCTCGACAAGAACCCGATCGCGCAGCTCTGCCGGAAGCTCGGCCAGGTGGAACTGCTCAAGCTCGTCTTCAACGCCGCGCGCAAT
>Ga0315282_10011339_pt1 | contig 13831 bp, 7 predicted proteins | sample YL17G07_20_MG_FD_203693 | JGI IMG/M metagenome (GOLD analysis project Ga0315282, IMG submission 203693) | Sediment microbial communities from Yellowstone Lake, YNP, Wyoming, USA - YL17G07_20 | ecosystem: Environmental > Aquatic > Freshwater > Lake > Sediment | place: USA: Wyoming | collected... | reverse complement strand
AACCAGCTCCCTGTATGAGCCGCTCCAGGATGCGAAGCTGATCAAGGGGCAAGGCGGCCGGAGCGCCAAGCAGCCGACTTTCGTTGTTCCAGAATCCCGATGGGGTGCAATATGAAATCCAAGTCTTATCGCGGGGCTTGTAGGGCCGGGCGGGCAGCACCCCCACCCCGTAGTGCATGGCCAGTTCGTGATAGGTGCGGTTCAGATCGGGTTCGTAGCGGGAGGCCCGATTCACGCCGGTGCGGGTGTTGTCGGGGATGACCAGCTTGGGGACGCCTCCCAGAAACTCGAAGGTGCGGATGTGGGAGCCGATCCAGTTCTCTAGCTCTTGGCTCTCGGTGGCTTCGGCATAAGTGTAGTTGCTGGCCCCCAACACTGCCACGAAGATCGCGGCCTGCCGTTCCGGCCCGCCCTGAGGATCCTGGATAGGAATCGTCGCCCCGGCGTAATCGACGAAGAGCTTCTCCCCCGCCGCATGGTCCTGCCGCAGCACCACATCCAGTCGCTGCCGCCATTGTTGGTAGAGTTCACAGAAACGGCTGTAGGCGTAGCCGTCCGGGTGGGCCTGCCGATATTCTTCCCAGGCTAGCTGCAGAGTCAGATGAGGATGCCGTTGGAGTTCTTCGTGGAGTTGCGCAAAATCGGGCGGGGACTTGCGGGTGTCGTAGGCGCGCCGCGGGGTTCCCCCTAAGAGGGCGGCTTCCAGTTGGCGATCATCCCAGCCCTCCGGCAGCGGCCAAGTGACCCCCGCCGCCTGGGCGCGTTTCAGGTACTCATAAACCGTGCCGTGTCCGATCGAACAACTGCGGGCGATCTGCCGCTGCCCCAGTCCCAGTTCGTAGCGGAGTCGCAGTACTTCTTTGAGCTTTCGCATGGACAACCTTTTCATGGGCAATGTGGTCCCTCCACCTTTCAGTGGAACCCCATTGCCGGAGATGTTGTCCAGCGTCCTTCGTCCTGCCCCTACCCTGCGGTACAGAGCCCTGTGGAAATCGTTCCGAAATTAATCCGGGCAGCGTTCCGACAAGCAGCGGAAACTGACCGGCTTAAAATCGGAATCCCTGACCGACTTCATCCCGGAATCGTGACCGGATTAATTTCGGAATGCTGACCGGATCAATTTCGGAATCGTGACCGCCTTGCCCCGGAATCCGCAGGAATCAATCCGCCTTCTTTCTCCAATTGCTCTGACGGAGCAGAAGGGTTGCGTGAGCCAGCATGCCACCGATTTCAAATATGCCGATTCTCATCCCTGGCCGTCGCTCATGGTGGCGCGGACAACCCCTGACCGGGTGAAGTTCTATGACTCAACGGTCAACAAGGAGTTAAGTGCTATCGGCTATTCGTCGCCTAACGAGGCGATTGACCCCGTATTCGAAGCGGCCGTCATTCATCGGGATGCGTTTAATTGCGATTTCCTTCTCTACGTCCCCGTCTTTGCGTTCATCTCGAAGATGTGGATTAGCCAAAGTCGCAGGAGGGTCTATGTCTCTGTCGTCCGGCACAATGGGGTTAGCGGGCTGCGGATTGCTCTGTCGTTTCATGGCCGGGATTCCGCACATAGCCTCACATCGAAAGGACGGCACATTTTTGACCAATTTGGTTTACCCACGTCAGACGCTTCCGTCTTCGAGGAGACAGTTGACGCCGAAATACCAGATTTGCTCCCCGAGGACAATGTCCAGGCGGTGTTACTCAGCTCGGTCGTTGGCGAACTCTGGTCAACGTCAGACTGGGTCAGCCGCTTGGTTCCGCCTGTACAACGAAACCTTCTTCTCGAAGCGTTGAAACGGTTCTGTCCGGAGGACAAACTTCAACAGCTTGTCTGCTCGCCTCACACAATCGAACCGTCGAACCTCAAACAGAGCGCTGCATTCGAGCGTACCGTGGCATGGCTTCTGGGGCTATTCGGCTTCTCGACAATTAGTCTCGGAGAGTTCGAATACCTTTCTGCGCCAGGGCGCAAGGTCAGGTTGGGTAGCGTGGACATTTTGGCAAAAGCACCTGGCGGGGGAACGTTGTTGCTTGTGTCCTGTACCCTGGGTGTCCCGAAAGAAGAGGACTTCGCAAATCTTGTTAACATGCAGGCAATCCTGGCCGATGAACTGCTGCCGGAAACGACGTATCGCATTCTCCCTGTTTTGTTCACTGGAGCTAGATATGGCTTAAGTGCGCCGAGCGAAGGGCCCGCAGGGACCGTTAGAGTTGTAGACGCAGAAGGCATGGAGAAGATGTTGGGTCTCTTGCGCAATGGCGGAGAACAATGGTTCTTCGAATTCCTAAACAACCCGATGTTCGCTGCCCCTTAGAAGTTTGACTGGCGGTGCGTGGCTCGAACCAGCTACGTTGTGCCTTGCCAGATCGGGCACGATGGATGCAAACCTGTACGGTCCTGGTCGTAAGTCTGCGGAACTGATCGTCAGGAACATATGTAGTCGAAGCAAATCAGGTGCAGATCTTCCCCCTTAATGGCGGAGGTTGCTGCCACAGTCGAGGCTCCTACCTCGCCGACAACGTCCTTCAGCCCAAGAACGGCCTGAACGAACTTCAATGGGTCCCTGTCCTTGGTGAATCCCTCATAAGCCTGACGAACGGACTTCACGTGGACTCTCGGAAGGGGTGCGGCCAACACCTGTATTGCAGCCTTGACATCCTTGCGCTGAAGCTGGGGATTATTGAGGTACGACCGCAATAAAGTGCTCGCGGTCTGCTGCACAGGATCGACAATCTTCGGTGCTCCCTCCACAGCTTGCTGTTCGCGGGCTGATTGCACGATGTGGTTGATTACTTTGTCTTGGATTGCGAAAACGTCGACGGAATCAACCACGCGAGGAGTATCGGGGGCGCAGGCGATCAGATTTGCGATCAGGAAACGGTTGTCCAAAATCCGGTCCGTGGCAAGATCGTAGTAACGCCAAAAGTGTTGCCGCCCCACGCCACGGGGCGAGGGAGCAGTAAGGTAGAAAAAGAGTCCACGCTGTCCTGGGCGCGCCAAGCCGGAGTGAATGTCATCCGGAAGTTGCTCCAGCATCCCGCGGCCCTGTGTCTCCATCAACGAGCGGAGCAATTGCAGCATGGCTTCGTTGCTCGCCAGTTCGGTGAATTGCTCTTGTTCCTCAATGACCGAGCCATCCTCGTCCCGGATGCGACGGAGCGTATTGAAATCGTGTGGCGTCACGGTTTGCCCCTCGAAAATGGGCGCGTCCATAAACCCTGTGCTATTCACTGCTTCGGCTTTTTCTTCGAGACGATGCACAATGCCCAACAGGCGCTCAAGACCCTCATCGGGGAACATGTTATAAATCCACAAAACGTCGTGCTTTGATCCAATCCGGTCGATGCGGCCTGCCCGTTGGACCATCCGCATGGGATTCCAGTGGAGGTCGTAATTCAGAAGCACGCCGCAGTCCTGAAGATTCTGACCCTCAGAAAGGACGTCGGTTGAGATCAATATGTCGACCTCTTTCTCGGTTCCCGCGATGTCGGCGGCTTCATTAGACGTGGGCGCGAACGCTTTGATCAGTGATTCTCTTTCCTTGGGAGACGCTCCGCTATCCATCCGCCTGACGTTAGGATTTCCGAGGGCTTTCCAGAAGGCCGCCATTTTCTCGGTCGTCAATTCACGATACAGGTATCGGGCCGTGTCCTTGTAATAGGTGAAAAGCAGGAGCTTCTTCCCCCTGAGTTCTCCTTTTAGCAATTCTCGCAGCTTCTGTAACTTCTTGTCCTGCGCAGGGCGTATTTCTTTTATCAGGTTCCAGATGCGGGAGAGAGTATCCACGTCTTTCTGCAAATCCTGGTGCAGTCTTCGCAAGTCGTATTGGGTGTAGTCGAGAACCGGAAGGGTATCGAGGAATTGACGGGCTTCTTCACTTGCGTCCAGTTCGTCCGCGACAGAAGTGGGTGTGGCGTCATCCTCCTCGTCTTCACGATCGAGGAATCGGAGAGCTTTCTGGAATGATGCGCTGTCGATCAGTTTGCGGTCCAGCGCGTACGATTCGAAGGTTTTGATAAACTGCAATGCTCGCCGAACACTTGTGCGGAAAGCTTCGATACTGGACTCAAAGCGCTTCAAATAGCGGCTTTTGAATATTCCAACCAACGCCTGTTCGCGGCCTTCCTCGAACTCGTCCTTCTTCACATCAGCCTTTTTGTAGAACTCAAGGCTGTATGGCGCCAACCGGAGGTCTTCAATGCCAGACACAATCTGGTCGTAGATTCCCGAATAGGTAGCCTCCAGGTTGTAACGCACGGTACGCAGCTTGCGATCTGGCCACCTTACTTTTTGGCCTTTGATGGTAGCATTGGGATAAGCCTTTCGGATGAAAGGACGCGTCCTGCGGATGACGATCTCTTCCAACAAGTTGAACAGCGCCACAGCGTTTCCTGCACCCTGGGAGGTGTTGCGGCGGGCATGCAGGAAGTAGCGGTAAAGGTCGCCGATTCCCGCAGCCGCAAAGTACGTCCGGTCCGCCCGTGTAATCAATGAAATTTGGTTGTAGAGATCGAAGATATCATTGTTGATTGGCGTTGCGGTCAGCAGGATGATCTTCGTACGCTCCCCTGCGCGTCCATGTCCCGCGTTCATGCTGATCAGGCGCTCGACATTCTCGTAGCGTTGATTCGAACGATTGCGGAAGTTGTGGGATTCGTCGATGAGGATAACGTCAGCATCGCCGTAGGGGCCGGGGTTGAAATCGGCTTGGCCGAGTTCCTCCTGGGAAAGAATGGTTGCGGGGATCGTTGCTTCGCGGAGTTCCCTCGTCCACAGCTCGCGTAGAGAAGCTGGACATACAACCAGGGCCTTCATTCGCTGATGGTAGGCATAATCTTCCAGCAGCTTCTTGCCGATCCAGGTCTTGCCCAATCCCACCGAGTCCCCGATTAGGATGCCGTCGTAACGGGCCAGAATCTTGCGAGCCTTCTTCACCGCATCTTCCTGAAATTCGGCCAACTCCACGGCAGACCGGGTGCCGGCGACGCCATCCTCCCCGAGGTCGTCTTTGAAATACTCGAAGAGGGCCTTCAGATAGACCTGGTAAGGCTTGTACTCTTTTTGGCCAAACTTTGAGGCGTCAAGCAGGTCAATCAAATCCTGCTTGAAATCGCGTGACGCGGCCCACTGACGCTCGAACCATTCATCCAAGTCGGCGATGGCCTGCGCTCCGACCGCAGACATCCACATACGCTTCTCTTCCAACGTGCCAGGGTCTTCGGGCTTTGCGATTCCATCGGCCGGCCACAGGGCAAGCTGTGTCGCCGCGGACTGAACCTCTTCGTCCGTAAACAGCGCCTTATGGGAAAGATTCAATTCCTTATTGGTAGTGAAGCCAGGTGAAGTGAAATTACTTGAACCCACAATTGCCGCAACGGGTTGGAACCGGTCCCATCCGCTGGAAGGGGGGTCACCATAGAAAAGCCAGCACTTGGCGTGAAGGAACCCATGCCCGAAAACACGGACTGAGGTGTTCTCTCGACGAAGAAAGGCGATCAGATCCTCGACCGTGTGCAGAGTTTCTTCCGTGAAAGGTGCTTTCTCAAGGTCCCCCCATAGGCCGCGCGCGATCTTGGGTTCCTTTGGCCGGAGCCCGATAGCGGCCCCTTCCTCGGGCTCGTCTCCCAGAAGCAGACGGAAACTGCCAAGCTGATCCAGCCCGGCCTTGAGAAGCCGAAAACCCTGAACATTGAAGTAGGCCGTGGCAACGTCCAGCGACCTGCCAGCGTGTCCGGCCAGAAGCTGGTTCAGGACATCCGCTAGGCGGTAGCCCTGATTGTCGATGACATAAGGGATTCGCACGTTCTACCCAGCCTTACATTTGGTCTTGGCAACGGTAAAGAAATCCGGGTTCTTCTCACATTCTTCAACGATCCAATCTACAAAGGCGCCACTATACTGAGGTGAAGCGAACTTAGATTTGTAATAGAACTCTGCCTTAGCTCCTATATTGTAGACTTTTCGCACGCAAAGAAGATCGTATGAATTAATGGCATGTGGTGCCGTTATCCTGGAGTTCACAGCTGCAATTACATCCTTCTGGCGATAGGGGTGGGTTGTGTCGGGATTCTTTGGAACTTCGACCAGGATTGCCTCCTTTCCTCCTGGGCCGGGGCTGAGGAGGACATCTGCCGCCTTAGGATTCTTTACCAAGGCGAGGTTAAGATTGATCGGTATGTAGAATTGGTCCCTGGCTGTACCCAGATCGTCTGCTTGTGCTCTCACTGAATCTTGGAACGCCTTCAGCCATATTAAGCTTTGGGAGGGTACCTTTCTTTTCAGCAATGCGCCATCGAGCGAATGGGCGCTCGGGTCAACGTCGTACACAAGTGACATCATGCCGAGAGGGATGCGCTGTGAGATCTCGACACCAAGCCATTCTCGCAATTTATTGCAGTAATTAATCACCCCGGCCTGAAACAAGGCCATGACGTCAGGGGGGACCGCAGGAATTACGAGGTGCATTGCATTGTTTCTAAGTTCAGCAACCCTTTCAATGTTCAGCTTGATTGGATCACTTGCATCAGTGAAGAGACGGGCAAGGCAGTCGTCCAAACTGAGGCTCAAACGAGGCTTGCCTCGCTTCTTACGGTAGAAGATCTTTCGCTTGTCAGCAACAAGTTTGGCCTTTAGAAGGAGCTCCCAGGCATTGCAGAACAGGAAGGCGAATGTTTGAAGGCGATAGGAGATTGAGAGCTTGTTAATTATTTCCAGGCTGAGGACGAAGGCCTCGATGCTACTTTCGCGAAGGCACCGCATTAGTTTGGTCATGACAGACTCTGTGACCGCATAACCTGGATAATTGCGGCTGCATGGGTCGCCGGCTGCCGCCGCACGCCGGACAAAACTAACTTAGTGCGTTCACAACATCTCTTTCAGTCGGGCCTTGACATAATTCGCGTCTTCGTCCGCAACGCCATAACAACGGAAGAGCACGGCATCAATGGCTTCTTGGATAGGCTGGCTCTCAGGGGCAAGGTGCGACCGCTCTGACCGAACCTTAAGTACACGCTTGGCTTCGATTTCCTGAATGTACAAACTCAACTCCGCTAGGCCGTGGGCGACAGCTTCCGGAATCGTCCCCGGCTCAGTGCAAGAATTGCAAAGGGAGCGGCAAAGCCCCCCCCATCGGCCGGCGCGCATCAAAGCATTCCATGTGCAGGAGACAGGGGACGGCGGGGACGGCGAAATTGCTGGCACAGGGAGGTTGTATATTTGATAGTGGCTTACAGCGGCGTTGGAGCTACCAAGGCGAAAATACCAATCACTTGCCTTACTATTCAGGATTGCAAGTACGAAATCGAGAGGAAGCTTCCCCTCATTCTCAGGAATGTAGTTGATTTTGTGGTTGCAGAATTGGCCCACAGGTATAGGCGCCGCGATAATGCGGCGAAAGTTGTTTTGAGGAGAACTTTCCTGCCACCCTACCCGACGCTGTTCGTGATGGCGCGCCTTAAGGCTGTCGGGTTTGCCGTGAAGGTATTTTTGCTTGCGGAGGTATATCGCTTCGCCTTGGGAAGCCTCACGCAGAGCGTAAAGGCAGATATTGGATCCCCTGAGAATAGGTGGTCCGTCTGTTGGGTTGCTCGAAATGAACCCTCTCTTTCCATCCGTTGTCTCGTTCACTTCCCCCTGTGAGGCACGGCAGTAATCTCCGAGCCGCTTAATTCGATCGAGATTGATGATCCGGATGGCGATGTGCCAATCGCGTTGAGTACAAGTCGGAATGGGTGAATTCTCCCCGTCAAACGCAATGATCTCTGTGGGCGTCGCTCGGACGCTCGGGGATTCGACGTCCATATTGCGTCCGGAATGTGTGCGCACGACGAAGCACCCATTCTCTGACTTAGCGTGTGTCACGAAAATCGTTGTAGCAAGTTTTGCCTCCGGAAAAACCCGGTTGTGGGGGTCGTCTTTCTGAGGAAAAGCCTCGATAGCGATAATGCCGGTGTTTTCAAGGAGCAATCTGCGGACGCCCGTGGCCTGATCGTCACCCAGAAGGGCCATCGGGACGATGAACGAGAAGGCGCCACTCGACGACATCAACGCAGCACCGCGGCATATGAAGAGCTTATATAGGTTCTTCTTGCCTCGAATTGCGGGCGCGAACGTGGGCACGGATTCAAAGAACTCAAGGTCTGCCGAGACGTCGTACCCCAGCTCCTCGCTGGCCAGGACATCATAAGGAGGATTACCAATCACGGCGTCAAATCCGGCAGCCTCCAGGCGTACGATGGCTTGGGTAGTCCCCGGCCGTGGCCCGAAAAAGACCTCAGGGAACTCGAGCTCCCAATGAAAGAATTCCTTTTCGGCAGCGGCTTTAAGCGCTGTCTCAGCAATCTGTCGATGGTCCTGTGGAAGGTGGTCCAAAGCTGTTTTAAGTGCCTTGTTGTTTTTGGCGGTAATGACTGCCTCAGCTTGGGGGCTTTTTAGGAAGGCAACTGCAGGGGTGTCATGGCTTATGGACCGGTCTCCCCCTTTGTTGTTGCCGAACCATGAGCTCGTGTAAATATCCAGAATCCGCTTGAAAGGCGCTAATGCCTCCCTCGCCTTTGTGTATTCTTCGCGGGACTCCCGAACTTGACTCGCTGTGACATCGGACAGTTCACCCACATGCCGCATGAGATCAGTTGCCAGTAGTAATCCCGCAAAGCGGCTCGCGAAGAGCGCGAATTGGTCTGCACGCACTTCCATCGTCCCCCATTGCGTCGGTGAAGCCGCCACTTTCACTTTCCCCGTTATCCTAGTTACCGGCTCGACCGCCCCCTGCACTTCGCGGACGGTCACACCGATCAGGGAGTTACCGGGTTTCAAGTGGTGGTCCAAGAAAGAGAGTGGAGCGCCGAGGGTGAAGCAATCGAGCCACAGCGAGACCTTGGCGAGCTCTACGGCCATGGGGTTCAGGTCCACGCCGTATATGCAGCGTTTCAGGACGTGGCGCTTTAGTAGATTTACATCTGTCAGACGTCCCCGGTCGATCGCGACACCCTGATCGTCCATGGCATCCAGAATCTTCCGCCGGGTTTCGCCCAATTCGTACTGGACAGGATTCCACGGAAAAGCGTTTAAGAACCGAAGCATGCGGTCGGTGATGAAGTCAACGGCTTCGACGAGGAAATGCCCGGAGCCCATGGCGGGATCGAGTACTTTCACGCTAAATAGCTCATCCACCAGTGCGCGGGTCTTCAAGTAGGCCTCCCGCTCCGGGTCATCACTCTTCCCCAGTGCCTTTCGCAAGGCTACGGCCTTTTCCCGCTCTTTCGCCAACGTCTTCTGGGCTTCCCGGAGCTTGGGACGCAGGGCTTCAAACTTCTCTTCCAGTACCGGGCCTACCGTATTCTCCACGATATATTTCACGACGTAATCCGGCGTATAGTAGGAGCCCGTTGCTTTGCGCTCACGCCTGTCGTTTTCAAGATAAACACTGCCCCGCGAATAGGTCTTCTCTTCGGCATCCTTCCCACGGCCCTTGGTGAGAATCTTAAACTTGTCGCGCTTGGCCTCGGCATAGGGGACTACCTCTTCCGTCTTTTTCCCTTTGATGACGGCCATCTTCTCGGTCGCAACACGGACCTTGAACTCCAGCAGGCCTTCATAGATCGAACCCAGTTGACGGACACCCAGCGATTTGTAGTCGATGAAGACGAGGTCGCCCCGCTTTTCATCCACGTCACGGGCCATCAGGTCGAGACCAAGCGCGAGGAAACGATCTGGCAACTTGTGCCTTGCGAGGAAGCGGGCGTGTTTGGCTTCCTCGCTGGTATCTTCGTCCCCGATCCGTCGATATCGGAGCAGAGCGGGTGGCGGGTCCGGCAGGATGATTGAGGGCAAGGCCTTGGAGATTGGCAGGTTGGGCGTTTGAAAAAAGTTGGGTGGGGGTGGCAGAGATTGCACCCGCGAGGTGGGGAAGTCGGGTTAGACTGGGGGCATGCGCAAACTCGACAAGCCCTCACCTACCGAATCCCCGCTGCTGTTTACGATTGACCCGGAGCCGGTGTCGGAAAAGCTGACCGCTCTAGGCGGGATACCGCTGTTGGTGCAAGCCTTTCGCTCGCTGGGGCTGCCGGGCAGCGTGCAACGGCATGTGCGCGCCAAGGAGCGGCAACGCGGCTACGACGAAGCGACGATGGTGGAAAGTTTTGTGGTGCTGAACGCGGCGGGGGGAGAGTGCCTGGAAGACTTCGGGCACTTACGCGAGGACGGCGGTTTAGCCGAACTGCTGGGGCACGAGATCCCTTCGCCGGAGGCGGCGCGAAAGTTCTTATACCAGTTTCACGACGCGGAGCGGATCGAGGCCGCGCAGGCGCAACGGCCCCTGGGGCAGGTGGCCTACATTCCCGGCGAGAATGCCGCCTTGCAAGGGTTGGGGGAAGTGAACCGCGATCTGCTTCAGGAGTTGGGCAAGCGCTGTCCGGAGCAGAAGATCGCCACCGTGGATCAGGATGCCACGATCATCACCAGCCGCAAGCGGGAGGCCTTAGCCACCTACGAGGGGGAGCGTGGGTATCAGCCGCTGCTGGCGGTATGGGCGGAGACCAACGTGGTGTTAGCGGAGGAGTTTCGGGACGGCAATGTGCCGGCCCTGATGGACCCGCTGAACGTGGCGAAGAGGGCTTTTGCCGCGCTGCCACCGAGCGTGGAAACCCGGTATTTTCGCGGCGATTCGGCCTGTCATGAATCCCGTCTGGTGAACTGGCTGCGCCACGAGCAGCGGGAGGAAGGGCCGCAGGGCTTCATCGGGTTTGCGATCAGTGCGCGGATGAGCGAGGGGCTGCATGCGGCGCTGCTGGGGGTGGCCCCGGAAGCTTGGCAGCCGGACGGGGAAGATGCGGAAGTCATCCGGGAGTGTGCGGAGGTGGTTTATGTACCGAGCGAGAAGAGCGAGAAAAAAGATCAGCAGCCTCTGCGCTATGTGGGGATCCGGTTGCGAAAGCGGCAAGGGGAATTGTTCGCCGACGGCACGGGGGTGAAGCACTTCGCGGCGGTGAGTAATATCTGGGAATGGTCGGCGCCGCGGCTGCTGGAGTGGCAGCGGCAGAAAGCCGGTACCATCGAGATCGTGCACGATGTACTCAAGAACGAGTTGGCGGCGGGGGTGCTGCCCTGTGGTCGATTCGGAGCGAATGCGGCGTGGCTGCGCCTGGCGGTTCTGGCGCACAACGTGATGACGGCGCTGAAGCGGCTGGCGCTGCCACCGGAATTGCTGTCGGCGCGACCGAAACGCCTACGCTTCTTGATCTTTAACACGGCGGGGCGGCTGGTGCATCATGCTCGCCAGACGGTCCTGCGCTTGGCGGCAGCACGAGAGCGCCTGGCGGAGTGGATCGAGGCGATGCAAAGTCTGCCGGTTCCAGCGCCCAGTTGAAGGAGGCGTCCTTATCGACGGATTTGTGAGGTGTTTTTTGCCGCGAGACTGATCAGGGAAGTGGAAGTATGCCTCGAAAGCTGCCCGGATAGGCCTCGCCTACGAACACGAGGTGTCGGCTAGCGGAGGGCTTCTGATCCCCTCCCCGCAAAGGCACACGCGAGCCTCACTTTCCCGACCGCGTCGACCTCCCCCTGTCTCCCAATGCCGCTATCGACGGATTGGGGTTCGTCATCGACCGTGGTCAAAAACAGTCCGCCGTTGTATAAAGGAACATTCAACTCCTGGTTGCCCTTATCCACCACGCGGCAGAGTTCAAAAATCCGGTCGTAAAGAGCCGTGGAATCGTTCCGATAAGCCTTTTCAACGCCCTTCCGGACTTGGTCTTCAAGGGTGCCGGCAACTATGGCGACCTCTCCTTTTAGCTTGGTGAGGCTGGCTGCGCGGTAGCCATGTGTTTCTCGAACCGGCAAGAGGTCGCGGGACTCCGCGTAGAGCAAAAAGAGCAATCGGTAAAGAAAAGTGAGCGTAGCCTGGAAACAATCGGTGAGTTCAGCTTCGCGTTGTTGATCCGCGAGGGTAAGGAGTCGTGCTGTGCCGCCCGCCTCCTGAATGAAGCCTTCAGCGAAGTGTGGGAAGATTTCCTCGAAGACGCGGTCCTTCAGGCGCTCGCCCAAGCGCTTCGCGAAAGCCTCACTGTCTTCTAGCAACCGGTCGAGGAAACTGAGGCTTTGTGCTTGCCCCTCAAGCTGCACGGGAGCCACTGCAGCGCAGGGCTTCATCTCGGCACCGAAGTTTAGGCTCTGTGTCAGCCCTGCGCCCGGTACGGGTTGAGGCACGAAAGCTGACGCCCGAAATAAAAGCCAGAAGTAGCGGAAGAACTCATTAGGGTCGGAGGACGCCAGCGCCTCCTCCAGGTCAATTTCGTAATAGTTTGTCGCGCGGGAGTGGGCCCTTACTGAATAGAGCCGCCATACCTTGCCGTTGCTGACAATGGCCCAAGGTGCTTCCGCCTTCTCAAGTAGGCTCACGACCGCGAATGATGGGTTTTCTTCCGGGGTCTCCGAATCGCGCGTCTCGTCCTTGCCATCGAGCAACCGTCCCCAGACGTACGCCAGGCAAACAGCCAGGGGCTTGCCATTAGCTTTGGCCCCCGGCGGGAATAGGCGATAGTCTGGGTCAACGTCGTCGCTGGTGCTTGACTTGCCTGGGCGAGCCTCAAAGCCGAGAGCAGTCAGCACCGGCTCGAACAGTTCATTGCGGAGAGAGGATTCCGGTTTCCCGGTGAACTTCGCAGGAGAACCAGCGTAGAGTTCCCGAAGACGCTTATAGGTAGGCTTGGGGTCCTCGGACCACTCAGGGAGAGATCGCAAGCGCTCATTTAGGTAATAGTCGGAGAAAAGGGCGCGATTGTTGAAGAACTTTTCTGACCACCCCGCGACCACGTAGGCGGACAGGAGCTTATCATATTGAGCATCGGCGTCCCCCTCGGTGAACGTGAAGCGGCGAAGCACCCGAAGTTCAACCGGGCCCGGATTGCGCCGATTGACTGTGAGACTGCGGGGTCGGATGCCTACCTGCCGCGTGCCTATGCCTTGCTCGGCTGCCCCAGGGAGAACTCTCTCCAAAAGCACAAAATCCAGATCCTCGTAATCGCTGGTAAGAACCAATAGAAACTGTCCTACCCGGTTTCGGAAGGCCCGTGCTATTCCTTGCAGGTTGGCTTGTGTTACCGACTTGAGTTCTACCAGGTAGACCTGGAGAGTGCCATTCTCCTGGTCGGCAATACGCTCGATGTGGCGGATTTGCCGTTGTAGGGTGTCCCCGGTAATGCCCATCGCTTGTGGAGTTTGTGCAAGGCGAGCGTCAATGCTGTATCCCAAGCTCCCCCAAAACGCCGCCAAGCCATCTTTATTGGAGAGAGCTTGAATGTCGGATGGTCGAAGGTCTCTATCTTCGTGCATAGGCTGAGCCGTCGCAAAGCCTCCTAATCCAGTGTCGTATCTTTCACAACTGTTCGTTGCGCATTATATACCGCTTAGACTCAGATCGGCGTTCGTGCACCCCAGATTTCGTCATCAGCTTCTTTTCAGCCTCTAGGGCAGTCGAGAGGTTGCTTCCTATAATCCCGAAGGTGGGATAGACCATTGGACCTCGCTTTCACCCAGAATTCAAACGGACCTATTTATCTGGGGTGATCCATGGTCCAGCGGCAGTCCACTTCCCGCTAAAGGTCCTTCCCGCGCTCAAAGCCCTTGCCACGGGTTGAAGGAAACGCGCAACAGCCAAAAGTACTTCTGCGAGGTCCGAGGAGGTGTCGAGCCGGCTTTTTCGGATGAATCCGCGCCACTGGGCCTTCTTTGTTGGGTCATCCGAGAATTTGGCTGTCAGGCCAACCGGTTCGGGAACAATCTTCGTTCCCCGATTCGAAAATGTTTTTGCGACGGCGTTGCCAAGTGTCTGCCCGTCGA
>Ga0315282_10011337_pt1 | contig 13834 bp, 9 predicted proteins | sample YL17G07_20_MG_FD_203693 | JGI IMG/M metagenome (GOLD analysis project Ga0315282, IMG submission 203693) | Sediment microbial communities from Yellowstone Lake, YNP, Wyoming, USA - YL17G07_20 | ecosystem: Environmental > Aquatic > Freshwater > Lake > Sediment | place: USA: Wyoming | collected... | reverse complement strand
TATTCATACTGCCGAGCGCGTCGACGGAGGGACGCAGCATTCGCGCCGCGTGATCCCGACTCATCGGGATTCCGGAGCACCCCGATACATCGGGGCGCCAAGATTGCGCGCGGATTATTCATGGCTGTGCGCGGCTGCGCCGCGCTCCGGAATGCACCTGAGGCGCACAAGTCGCGCGCAGCGCGATCACGCACAGCATGCACGTCATCCGAGATCATCATGGATAATCCGGGCTGGCAGCCCTGTGGCAAAAGCGCCGGCGCGTTCGGTCTTATGCGGAAGCTATGTAGGGCGGGCCTGCCCAGGCCCGCCGCCGGGCGTTTTTTTCGGCGGGGACAGGCGTCCCCGCCCTACAGTCGCCTCGCCAGGCGATAAGATGCTTCTTGAGGAGTATGGATTCGACTTTATCACAGGCCTGCTAAGGCGCGCGGCAGTCCAGTCTCCGTGCGGCCCACGATGCGCTCCGGTCGCGTTGACACGACCACCCCGTCGGCGTATAGTGAACCGGAGGGGTTGCAGGCCAGTGTGGCCTGAGGGAGACGGTACGATGATCGGAAAACGCGCTCTGTGCGCCGTGGTCGCGATCCTCGCCACGCTCGTCGCCTTGCCGGGTCCGGCGCGGACCGCGGCAGAGCAAACCTCCTCTAGCGCCCAGCCGAAGCCCGCGCCCAAGGCCAAGGGCGACTTCGTGCGCATTCGCGTGTCGCCCAAGGCTGTCGTGTACGTGCAGTTCTCCGGGGGCGAAATGCGAATGGCCACGACGGGCGCCGGGCTGAAAACGGCCAAGCCCGTCAAGGCGAAACACAGTTCCTCGGATTACACGCAATTCCCGGACGTTGCGCTGCCCGTGTCTGCGCAATCCCTTCCCGCCGGGTTCACCAAGGTCACGGCAGAGCTGAGCTTCGACCGAATACCATCGGGCGCATTGCCGTTCTCGCGCGCCCGGTCGTCGTACGTCTTCGGCACGCTGGGGCTGTGTCAGAAGGACAGCGCCGGCGCACTGTGGACCTACGCGATGCGCTACAGCGCGCGCCCGGATAGGTCGCTGGTGGAGGCGCCTGAGATCCAGGTCGCTCAACTGAGCCCGCTGCGGTTCGAAGTTATCACCAAGGTTACGCGCAAACGAATCGGCGCAGGCGTGCACGTGTGGTCGGGCAAGGTCGAAGTCGACGACGTCCTGAAGAACGGCAAGCCCGCTGAGGCGCAGATGCGCGTGCTCGACAGCGGCGGCGCCGCTGTGGCTACATCGAAGGGACCGCTGGGCAAGTTTGGCTTTGGGTGAGGCGGCTCCCTCTGCTACTCCGTGCGAGTGGCCAAAGCCGGTAGCTACACATGCGAAGCAACCATGGCTGCGGGGCCGCTCGGCCCATCGCTGAAAGGAAGCGCAACAGCGACGGTCAGATAGCGCGCTGCGCGCGTTCACGGCTTCACGGGCGCTGCAATCCGATGACTCGGAGCGGCGCCCTTTCCTTCGGTCTGGTACCAGCGCTTGAGCGGGAGCGGATGGGTCCTGGTGGACCTTGCCGGGCTTCAAACCCGGTGCGGGGCCCTAATACGGTCCGGGGTGGGTTCGATTCCCACACGCTCCCGCCAGATTCTCCAGGCTGCGTCCGGCCGGCTGTCCCAACCCCTTATCCGCTCGAGCGGATCCCCTCGATTCGGCAGAACAACCACACGGGAGGGCTCCTGAGTTCCCATGACACCTCACACGGATGACATGTTGAAGCGTCTGGCGCAAGCGGTCGTGGACATGGACGAAGAGGGCGCGGTCGCCGCAGCGCACCGTGTGATCGAGCAAGGGCTCGACCCCTACGTCGCCATCACCGAAGGCCTGTCGCGCGGCATGCTCGAGGTTGGCGACCTCTATGACCGCGGCGTCTACTTCGTGCCTGAGATCCTGATCTGTTCCGACGCGATGACCTCCGCGATCGAGGTGCTGAAGCCGCACATCACGACCGCGCCCGAGCATAAGCCGGTCACGGTCATCCTCGGCGTGGTGGAGGGCGACATCCATGACATCGGCAAGAACATCGTGAAGATCATGCTCGAGGCGGCGGGGTTCGAGGTGCAGGACTTGGGGCGCGACGTCCCGGCGGAGGCGTTCGTCGCGGCCGCGCGCGACGCGGGCAGCGGTATCGTCGGCCTCTCGACTCTGATGTCCACGACGATGAAGAACATGGGTAAGACCATCCAGGCGCTGACCGAGGCAGGCCTGCGCGAGAAGTTCGGCGTCATGATCGGCGGGTGCCCGGCCTCGGCCGCATTCGCGAAGCAGATCGGCGCCGACGGCTATGGCCAGAACGCGCAGCAGGCGATTGCACTCGCCGAGCGACTTGCTGCGAGAAGTACGGCCGAAGAGCCCATTCCTCGACCGGGCTAAGATGCTAGCCGGCGTGATACGGATCAGGTGGCGACCGAAAAGCCTGCTTTTCGGTCGCGCCGCAGGGCTACAATGACACAAGACCGCATGAGCCCCAAAGAGCGAATCGGAGCATTCCTGAGCGGCGGAACGCTCGATCGCTTCCCGTGCGTGCCGCTGATCCTCAATCACGCCGCGCGCATTTCGGGCGTGAAGATCGGCGAGCACAACCGCAATGGCCGGATCATGGGCGAGTGCCACATCGCCGCGTACCGGCGCTACGGCCAGGATCTGATCACCATCTTCTCGGATACCGCCGTTGTCGCCGAGGCGATGGGCACTGAGCTGCATTACCCTGCGGACGACGTGCCGCGCGTCGAGCGCCCCGCGGTGACCGACCCGAATGACCGCAGCCGCCTGGTGCGTCCCGCAGCGGGTGACGCAGGCCTGGGGGTGTACCTCGAAGCGATCCGCACTGCGGTTGCCGCAGTCGGCGACGAGGTCGCGGTGACGTGCTGCTTCGCCGCACCGTTCACCACGGCGGCGGGGCTGCGGGGAACCGATCAGCTTGCGCGCGACCTCTACCGCAATCGCGACCTGGCTCACGATCTGCTCAAGCTCTCGCTCGAGGTATGCAAGGACTTCAGCGACGCCGTCGTTGACGCCGGTGGCATACCGGTGATCGTGGACCCGGTAGCGACCGGAAGTGTTCTGGGGGAACGGCAGTTCCGCGAGTTCGCCCTGCCTTACCTACAGGAGCTTCACGCCCATATCGCGCGCCGCGGCCTGCCGGTCGTTCTGCATATCTGTGGGCAGACCAGCCGCATCCTCGACGCCATGCTCGAGGCCGGCGCCGCGCTGCTCAGTCTCGATGACATCTCCATGAGCGAAGCGCGGGACCGTGCGGCTGATCGGGTCGCGCTGATGGGTAACGTTCGTCCGGCGCAGACGCTGCTCCAGGGCACGCCCGAGGATGTGCTGCGCGAGGTACGGGAACTCTGCGCCATCGGGCGCGAATGCCGGCGCGGTTTCATCCTTGGCAGCGGCTGCGAGGTGCCCATCGAAAGCCCGGTCGAGAATGTCGAGGCGATGCTGGCCGGCGTCAGGGAGTTCGGACGCCTTGACTGACGTAGGTGCCCCCCATCAACATCGCGCCTCGCGCCCCGCGATGACCTCCCGCGAGCGACTGCTCCGGTCCCTTCGCGGCGAAGCGGTTGATCGCCCGCCGGTCATCTGCCCCGGCGGCATGATGAGCATGGCGACCATTTCGGCCATGCGGGCCTCCGGCGCGGCGTGGCCGGCGGCACATTCAGATGGTCAGGCTATGGCCGGCCTCGTCCGCGAAACGCAACGCGAGACCGGCCTCGAATGCCTGTCGGTTCCTTTCTGCATGACCGTTGAGGCCGAGGCGCTGGGCTGCCGGGTGGACCTGGGCACAGATACCGTGCATCCGCACGTTGCGGTCGAGGCAATCAGGGACATCGCGGACGCGGAACGGTTGTCGGCGTTCGACCCGGAGCATTCGGGCCGTGCGCCGGTGGTGCTCGAAGCGCTGCGGGTCCTGCTGAAGGCCGGTTTGGACTATCCCATCATCGGCGCGGTGGTCGGCCCGGTAAGCTTGGCCGCGATGGTGATGGATGCAGGCCTCTTCATGCGGCTCGCTATCCGCGATCCCGACGCTGCCGCCCGCTTGATCAAGCGGATGGAGCAGGTCACGCTCGACTTTGCCGTCGCCCAGCGTGCCGCCGGCGCCGACTGCGTCATGATCGCCGAGCCCTCCGCCACGGGTGAAGTCCTGGGCGAGCGGCACTTCGCGCGGCTGGCTTCGCCAGCTCTGGCGCGTGTCCTCGGCGCGTTGCGCGAACGCGATATACCAGTTATACTTCATATATGCGGTGATCTGCGGCCGATCGTCGGCGAGCTGCGGCGTCTCGCGGCTGCGGTCAGCGGCCCGCTGGCGCTGAGCGTTGACTCGATGGTGAGCGGGCGTACGGTTCGCGGCGATTTGCCGGGATTCATCGGCATCGGAAACGTCAGCGCGTTCCTGCTCGAACGCGGCCCCGTCTCGGGCATCGAGCGCGCGGCCCGGCGAGCTGCGCGAGGTTTCCACATCGTCTCGCCGGCATGCGGGCTCGTGCCGACGACGCCGGCGGAGAACTTGACGGCGTTGGTCAGTACCGTTCGTGAGACTCATGGATCGCACGCGACCTGAAATCGGGCGCAGCGGATGGCGCTCGCGCATACAGTTGATCTCCCTCGCGGTGTTCAACGGCTATTACCTCGCGCCCGTCGGCAAGTATCTGTGCATACCCGTTCTCAACTGCTACTCGTGCCCGGTCGGAACCGTTGCCTGCCCGGTGGGAAGTATCATCGCCTTCGGGCTCATTCGCCGCATACCGTATTACATCATCGGCGTCATCGGTCTGGCTGCGGTTTCGGCGGGGCGCGCCTTCTGCGGCTGGGCGTGCCCGTTCGGCTTCATGCAGGATCTGCTCTACCGCATCCGCTCCTGGAAGTGGCGCCTGCCGCGCCTCGCCAATAGCCTCAAGTACGCGCTGCTGGTGCTGCTCGTGATCGCGCTGCCGGTCGCCCTCGGAGGCGGCAAGGCGAAGACGTCGACGGAACGCATCACCGGTGAGTCATCCGGCGCGATTGACTACTGCGGGCTGGTGTGCCCGGCGGGAACGGCCGAAGCGGGCGTGCCGAGCCTCATCACCAACAGGGCGATCCGCGCCAGGGCATCGTGGCGCACCTGGAGCAAGGTCGGCATCCTGGCAGTGGTGCTCGGGCTCGCGGTCGTTTCGCGGCGAAGCTTCTGCCGCGCGTTGTGCCCGCTGGGCGCGCTGATGGCGCTGTCCTCCGGGATGTCGTTGCTGCGCCTTGAGACCGACCAGGAAAAATGCACGCGCTGCCGGCGCTGCGTCAAGGTGTGTCCCACCGCAAGCCGAATTGTGCCTGAGGCATCGGGAGGCAAAGAAGCGACCGCCGAATGCGTTATGTGTCTCGACTGCGTGCGCGATTGCCCCGAGGCCGGTGCGCTCGCAACGCGCTTCGGCGCGCGCACGGTGATGCTAAGCCGGGGGAAGCCCAATGCGTAAGAGACGATGGTTCATTATCGGTTGGCTTGCCGCGCTGCTCGTCGCTCTGCTGGCCTGGGGCATCCATGCCGGCGACGCCGGCTACGTGCTCCAGAACGCCCAGAACTTCTGCTTCACGTGAGTGCTCGGTCAATGACCGCGCGTGTCGCGGTCGGAGGTCCCCGCAGTGGGCGATGCTACTTCAGCGCTGCGTCAGTTGCCGCGGGTGGATGAGATCCTCGCTCATCCGCGCATGACATCGCTCGAATCCGACGTTCCGCGGACGCTGGCTCGCCAGGCCGCGCGCGAGGCCATTGAGGAGGCGCGGGCCCGTATCACGGGCGGCGCGACCGCTGACATCACCCCCGATCGTATCGCCGCGCGTGCCGCCGAGATCCTGCAACGCAAGGCCGTGCGCAGCCTGCGGCGGGCGGTCAACGCAACCGGCGTCATCCTGCACACCGGCCTCGGCCGGGCGCCACTGTCCCAATCGGCGCAGCAAGCGCTCCAGGACGTCGCCGCCGGCTACTGCAACGTTCAGGTCGACCTCGAAACCGGCGGCAGGTCGCAGCGCGAAGCCCAGATTCGTTGGCTCTTCCAGGAGATCACAGGCGCCGAGGCGGTCCTGGTCGTCAACAACAACGCCGCGGCGACCATGCTCGTCCTCAACACCCTCGCCGCTGGACGCGAAGTCATCGTGTCGCGCGGCGAGATGGTGGAGATCGGCGGCGCATTCCGCATGCCCGACATCATGCGCCTGGCCGGCTGCCAACTCGTCGAGGTCGGGTGCACCAATCGCACCCACCTCCGGGACTATGATGGGGTGATCGGTCCCGCCACTGCGCTCATCCTGTCCGTGCACCAGAGCAACTATCGCATCGAAGGCTTCGCCTCCCAGGTGCCGGTCGGCGAGCTGGTGGCGCTCGCTCATGCGCGCGGCCTGCTGTGCGCCCACGACCTCGGCAGCGGCGCCCTCGTTGATCTCCGCCAGTACGGGTTGCCTCACGAGCCGAGTGTCCCCGAGAGTCTAGCCGCGGGCGCGGACGCCGTCTTCTTCAGCGGCGATAAGCTCCTCGGCGGCCCGCAGTGCGGCATCATAGTGGGCAAGTCGGAACCGCTCCAGGCCATGCGGCAGAACCCGTTCTACCGCACGTTCCGCGTTGATAAGCTGACCCTGTGTGCGCTCGAAGCGACGCTCCGCCTTTTCCTCGAGCCCGAGACGTTGCCGCAGCGCCATCGCCTGATGTCCGTGCTCACATATCCGCTTGATGCGATTCGGCAGCGGGCCGAAGCGCTCGCGCGGTGTGCGGCTGATCGGTGCGGCGCGTGGCTTGCCGCGGATACGGCGGACTCGGTCTCCGAGGTAGGCGGCGGATCGCTCGCGGGCCATTCGCTGCCGACCGTAGTGGTCCGTGTGCGTTCGCAGCGATTCTCGGCCGATGAGATCGCGCGCCGCCTGCGACTGAGCGAGCCGCCCGTGTTCGCCCGCGTGCACGAAGATGCGGTGCTGCTCGACCCGCGCACCATGCTGCCCGATGAGGACGCGATCGTGCTCGCCGCATTGGAGCGCATCGCATCACCCGCTTCGGAAGGTGAGGCGTGCCCGTCGAGCGACATGTGATCTTCGGCACCGCGGGGCACGTCGACCACGGCAAGTCCGCGCTCGTCCTCGCCCTCACCGGCACCGACCCCGACCGCCTCGCCGAAGAGAAGGCGAGGGAGATGACGATTGACCTCGGTTTCGCGTTTCTTCCCTTGCCCGGCCTCGAATCCCCGGTAGCGATTGTGGACGTTCCGGGCCACGAGATGTTCGTCCGCAACATGGTCGCCGGTGCCACCGGGATTGACGCGGCGATCTTCGTCATCGCAGTCGATGAAGGCGTCATGCCGCAGACGGTCGAGCACCTCGATGTCCTGCGCTGCCTTCAGGTTCCCGTTGGCGTGGTTGCCCTGACCAAGGTTGACAAGGCCGCGCCTGAACGCGTTCGCGCGGCGATGAGCGAAGTGCGCGAGTTGGTCGAGGGCACCTTCCTGCGCGACGCGCGCATCATCCCCGTTTCGTCGGTCACCGGCCAGGGGTTGCCCGAGCTGCGCGAGGAACTCGCCCGCATTGCGCTCGACGTCAGGCCGCGATCGGCCGAAGGCATCTTCCGCTTGCCCGTCGATCGCGTCTTCACGCTCAAGGGCGTCGGCGTCGTGGTCACGGGCACGGTGATCTCCGGGGCGCTTGCCGTCGGACAGACGGTCGCGCTCCTTCCTCAGGGACGCGATCTGCGCGTGCGCGGCCTGCAGGTGCACAACGAATCGGTTGCGCGAATCATGGCGGGCCAGCGCGCCGCCATCAACCTCGCCGACGTTGCGAAAGATGACCTGCAGCGGGGCGATGTGCTGACGACGCCGGGCTCGCTCGCGCCGACGCTCATGGTTGATGCGCGGCTCATGCTCTCATCCCGCGCGGCCAAAGCGCTGGCCCAGCGCGCCCGCGTTCGCATTCACCACGGCACCAGGGAAGTCATGGCGCGGGTGGTGCTGCTCGAAGCGGATTCGCTGGAGCCCGGGCAATCGAGGCTCGTGCAGCTGCGGCTGGAGGCGCCGTTGGTCGCGGTCGCAGGAGACCTCTTCGTGATGCGATCATATTCGCCGATGCGCGTGATCGGCGGCGGCAGCGTCGTCGATGCGCATCCGCCGAAGCGCCGTCCCGGCGGCGATGTGCAGGAAGTCGCGGAACGTGAGACGCTGGACGCAAGCGACGTTGTTGTCGAGACGCTCGATCGCGCGGGTGCGCGCGGAGTGGGCTTTGACGACCTGCGCGTTTCGGCTGGGCTGTCGGAGTCGGCGCTTCGAGAATATCTGGAGCAGGCTGCGGCCGAGGTTCGGGCGATTGCGGGTCGCCGCGACCTGTGGTTCGGCGCCGGGGCAATCGAGGAGATGCAGTCGGCCATCGCTGCGCGGCTGGCGGCACTGCACGCAGCGGACCCGCTGCGCACCTTCGTGCAACTGAGCACCGTCTCGGGCGCGGTCGCGCCGGCAGAGCAGCGGGAATGCTTCCGCCTCGCCCTCGAAGCGCTCACCAAGCAAGGCACCGTGGTGGTCGTCGGCGAACGCGCGCGCCTGGCGTCTCATAGGCCGCAGCGGACCGGGCACTTCGCGGCGGCACGCGCGATGATCATCGAGAAGTGTCGAGCGGCCGGTCTATCGGCGCCTTCGAACGAGGAGCTCGCCGCGGCGGCCGGCCTCAACGCGCCGGAATGCCGCCGTGTGCTCGACGCGCTGGTTGATGCGGATGAGTTGGTCGTGCTCGCCCCCGGCATCTACGTCCACGCGGCCGTCATGACAGAATCCCGCAGGCGCCTTGTGGAGTACCTGCGGCGGCACGGGCAGATCAACATCGCGCAGTGCCGCGAGCTGCTCGGCGCATCGCGCAAGTACCTGCTGCCGTTCCTCGAACGGCTGGATGCCGAGGGGCTTACCATCCGCCGCGGCGACTACCGCGTTTTGCGCCAGCCGCCGTCCCCCGCCGCGCCACGCCCCGCTGGCGAACCGTAGCCAAGGCCGACGTGACAGGCAGGCGCCTTGTGGAGTGCGGGAGTTCTGGCCCCGATTCATCGGGGCTCCGGAAGTGCGAGCAGAGTCGCACCCAAGCTCCCGCTTTCAAAGCGGCGGCTTCAGCCGCCGCACTCCAAAGTGACCTGCTGCCAGGCCAAGCCTTCGTGCACGATTCTGGTCTTTCTGCTCCTGAAGGCCCGCTCAGTAGAGGTCAGCAGCAAGAAGTGGGTAATGGTGAGCGGTGAGAGCGAGCAGAGCCAGGACCACCAGGTCACGCAGAGCCGGTGCAACCGGCTTCCGGTCATCCTCGGAGCACTGCCCTCTCCCACCCGTAGTCAGGCATGGTGGCGGATCCCATGAATCCATCCCGGAGACAATATGACATGATAGCGCTCACATCGCTCGCGGGGTTAGTTGCGCTGGCGCTCATCTGCGTGTTCCTCTCAACCGCGGACGCTTCGGCTGGGCCCGCCGGCTCGCAGACGACACACGTCCGGTCGCCGGCACTGGCGCCGGCAGCGGGCGCCCGTTTCAAGTTCGACGGCTTCATCGGCGAGCGATTGAAGGCGAATGAGGAGCAATGGCTGCTGACGGCGCCCTTCGCCAACCCCGCGATGATCGAGATGTTCCGCGACCGCGACCGCACGCCTCACCGCGACCTCCTGCCGTGGTCGGGCGAGTTCGTCGGCAAGTACCTGACCGCCGCGGTCCTCAACTGGCGCATCACGCAGTCGCGCCCCCTCAAGCGGGTGATTGATACCGTCGTCGCCGATTTCATCGCCACGCAGTCGCCTGAGGGTTATCTCGGCCCGTTCCCGAAGGAGCAGCGCCTGTCGGTCGGGTGGGATCTCTGGGGGCACTATCACGCCTTCGTCGGCCTGCTGCTCTACCACGACAGCACCGGCGATGAGCGCTCACTCGCGGCGGCGAGGAAGGCGGCCGACTTCATCTGCGACACCTTCCCGGAAGGTGGCAAGCGCGTCGTCTCCGTCGGCAGCGAGGAGATGAACGAGGCCGTCATCCACGGCATGCTCCTGCTCTACGAGCACACCGGCGAGCAGCGTTACTTCGACATGGCGCGCCGCGTCGAGCAGGACTGGGAGACACCGCGGTCGGGGGACTACGTCCGCACCGCGCTCGCCGGTAAGCCGTTCTACCAGACCCCCAAACCGCGCTGGGAAAGCCTGCACGACCTTCAAGCCATCGCCGAGATGCACTTCATCACCGGCGAGGCGAAGTACCGCCAGGCGTTCGAGCACATCTGGTGGAGCATCGTCGAAACCGACCGCCACAACACCGGCGGCTTCAGTTCGGGCGAGCAGGCGTGCGGCAATCCGTACAACCCCGCCGCGATCGAAACCTGCTGCACGGTGGCCTGGATCGCGCTGTCGCTGGATATGCTGCGGCTGACCGGGGATTCCGTGGTCGCGGATGAGATCGAGCTTTCGACATTCAACGGCGGCATCGGCGGGCAGGCGCCCTCGGGCCGCTGGTGGACCTACAACACGCCGATGGAGGGCGAGAAGAGAGCCTCGGCGCACGAGATCAACTTCCAATGTCGCCCCGGATCGCCGGAGCTCAACTGCTGTTCCGTCAACGGCCCGCGCATCCTCGGCATGTTGAGCCAATGGAGCCTGATGGCCGCGCGCGATGGCCTCGTGTTGAACTATTACGGGCCGTGCGAGGTGTCGGCCGCTCTGCCGTCAGGCGAGCGCGTCACGCTAAGGCAGAAGACAACCTACCCGCGGCAGGGCGATGTTGACATCGCCGTCGGCATGTCGCATCCCGCGCGATTCGCGCTGCGCCTCCGCATACCGTACTGGTCGGCCGAGACGGTCGTGAAGGTCAACGGCGAGCGGATTCCCGCGCGCCCCGGCTCGTATCTCGTCCTCGACCGCACCTGGAAAGACGGCGACAAGATTCAGATCGCGCTCGACATGTCGCCGCACTTGTGGGCCGGCGAGAAGGAGTTTGAGGGGAAGACCTCGGCGTTTCGCGGCCCGATTCTATTGGCCTACGATCCGAGGTTCAACGAGGTGGACTTTGACGGGCTCGCCGCGCTGCAGGCGGCGGACATGAAGCCGTCACTGGTCGCCTGGCAGCGATGGCCGAAGCCGTGGATTCTCGCGCGGTTCAAAGCGTCCGACGGGCGACCGGTCTTCCTTTGCGACTTCGCGACCGCGGGCGAAACGGGCACGCAGTATCACACATGGCTGCGCATCGAAGGCGTCAAGCCCACACCCTTCTCGCGCCGGAACTCCCTGCGCTCAAGCCGCGCTTCCCTGGGGAGCTGACGAAGAACCGAAACGCGGAGCACGCGGAGGCCGCAGAGCGCAAATCGTAGGGGCACGGCATTCAGCCTTCGTAGCCGAAGCTACTTCGGCGAAGTAGGCTGCCGTGCCCCCACCAGAGCCCGCGACGGATGCCTACTGCTGCGATGAATGTGGATCGTAGGGGTCGGGTTCCATCCCGACCCGGCCCCCCGTCCGCGCCTCGATGCACCTACTTCGGCACTAGCGGGAAGTTGACGTACGTCGTCGCGCCGGAGGTGACGACGATGCCGATTCGGCCGAAGTCCTGATATCCGCTCGCTTGGCATAGGATGCTGTAGGTCCCGGCGGGCAGGTCGCTCGCGATCTCATAGATGCCGTAGGGCGCGACGGTCGTACCGATAGCCTGAACCACGCCGCCGCTCCGTGCCGTGATCGTCGCCCCGATGATCGGCGCCCCGTCACCGGTCACCTGCCCCTTGAGCTTGCCGGAGATCTGCAGGTTGAAGTTGACGTACGCAATCACTCCGTCGGTGATTGCAATGTTGTACTTGCTCTGCCGCACATACGCGACCTTGGAGGCAACCGCCGTGTATGCCCCGGGGCCGAGGACGCTCCTGCCAAACTGGTATATCCCGTTGGAGTCAGTCGTTGCGGTCGCCGTTGTGACATCGCCCTGCAACACAGTAACCGTCGCTCCGGGAATCGGAGTCGTCGTCCCTGCGACACACACCTGGCCCGTCAGACACAGTGGGTCAAGGAAGAAGTTCAGGTAGGCAATGCTGCTTGCAGTCACGACGGCAGGCTTGGTCTGCCGCACGTAGCCGGCCTTATCGGCTACCACAGTGTATGGGCCAGGGCTCAGGGTGCTGCGGCCGATCTGATAGACTCCATGAGCGTCGGTCGCGGCCATTGTCCGAAATACGTTGCCCTGGTAGACGGCAACGGTCGCTCCCGCAATAGGGGCCGTCGTCCCTCGAATGCACACCTGTCCGGTCAGGCAGAGCGGGTCAAGGTTGAAATTCACGTAGGTGGTCTGGTCCGAGCGGATCAGGACGCCTTTCTTGCTTTGGCTGACGTAACCAGCCTTGCGCGCCGCTGCCGCGTATGTGCCTGGAGCCAGATCCGGAATCCGATAGATGCCGTTTGCATCCTTTGCATCCGTTGAAGCGGAGCCCTTGAGCACGCCGCCAAGATATGCCTCGACCGTCACGCCGGCCAGATTCGTAGTCGTGCCCGCTTGCCGAACCTGTCCGGCAAGGCGACCGAGAGCAACCCCGAGGTGGACGATCTGCCCGTTCCCGGTGTCCGTCACCCAGCAGGAGCCGTCCGTCGGGTTGACGGAAACGGACTTCGGCCCCCAGAATGTCGGGTAACCGGCGCTTCGCCACAGTTCCGTGCCATCCTGGGCCACGTGGACTAGCTGATTGTTCGCCGTGTCTGCCACCCAGCAGGAGCCGTCGGTGGGGTTGACGGAGACGGACAAGGGTCCGTTGAAGCCGCCTCCGGCCCACAGCTGCGTGCCATCCTGAGCGAGGTGGATCACCTGGTTGCTGTCGGTGTCCGCCACCCAGCAGGACCCGTCTATGGGATTGACAGAGACGGACATGGGCCGCACGTAGCCCCATCCGCGCCATAGTCGCGTGCCGTCCTGGGCCACGTGAGTTACCGGATTGTTGCGGTAGGTGCTCAGTGAAACGTCGCTGACCCAGCAAGCGCCGTCCACAGGGTTTACAGACACCGATGCGGGATTATAAAAGACTGTGGAGGAACCGGCACTTGACCACAGCAGCGCGCCGTCGTCCGCCAAGTGAACTATCCGACTGTTCCTGCAGTCCGCCACCCAGCAGGAGCCGTCTGTGGGGTTGACGGACACGGACGCGGGATTCCAGAAAGATATCGAGGAACCGACACTCGACCACAAGACAGCGCCGTTCTGGGACAAGTGAATTACCTGGCCCAAGCCGCCCAACTCCTGACCGCACACCCAGCAGGAGCCGTCCGCGGGGTTGGCGGCTACGGACACGGGCACGTTGCCCTCCCACACTGACATGCCATTCCGGCCCAAGAGAACTACTTGCCCGTCGAAGGCCGACCAGTGATCCCCCACCCAGATGGAGCCGTCTGCCGGGTTGACAGAGACGCAATCGGGCTCGTAGAAAGCCACCGAATGCGCCACTGGCGTGCCATCCTCCGCCAGGCGGACTACCTGATTGTTGCCGGTGTCCGCCACCCAGCAGGAGCCGTCGGTGGGGTTGGCGCAGACGGCGGAGAGGATGAAGTACTCTCGCCACAATTCCCTGCCGTCAGCAGCCAGATGGACTAGCCGGTTGTTACCGGTGTCCGCCACCCAGCAGGAGCCGTCCGCGGGGTTCACGGAGACAGATTCCGGCCAGAGGAAGGACCCTCCCCGCCACAGTTCTCTGCCGTCCGCGGCTAGATGGACTACCTGGAAGTTAACGGTGTCCGCCACCCAGCAGGAGCCGTCTGTCGGGTTCACAGAGACAGACTCGGGGCCCCAGAAGCCCCCTCCGCGCCACAGTTGCGTGCCATTCTGGGCCAGGTGGACTACCTGGCTGGGG
>Ga0315282_10011336_pt1 | contig 13834 bp, 12 predicted proteins | sample YL17G07_20_MG_FD_203693 | JGI IMG/M metagenome (GOLD analysis project Ga0315282, IMG submission 203693) | Sediment microbial communities from Yellowstone Lake, YNP, Wyoming, USA - YL17G07_20 | ecosystem: Environmental > Aquatic > Freshwater > Lake > Sediment | place: USA: Wyoming | collected... | reverse complement strand
GGCGCTGCTGCCAAAGGTAGTACGCTGTTGAACTATTGCGGAATTGGCCGCGAGACCCTGGAGTTCGTGGTCGACCGGAGCACCCACAAACAGGGGCGGTACATGCCGGGAGTACACCTTCCGATTTATCCGCCGGGGAAACTCCTGGAGGCGATGCCGGACTACGTGTTGCTCCTCACTTGGAACTTTGCCGAAGAGATTCTGGCGCAGCAGGCCGAATACCGGCGCCGAGGAGGGCGGTTCATCATTCCCATCCCGGCGCCACGCGTGGTGGAGCCATGATCGACGGCGTTCAGGTCGTTCCCTTGCGGCGGATCCCCGACGAGCGGGGAACGGTCTATCACATGCTCAAGTGTACGGACCCGCATTTCCGCCAATTCGGAGAAATCTATTTCTCGACAGTCTACCCGGGCGTGATTAAGGGCTGGCACAAGCATCGGGAGATGACGCTGAACTATGCCTGTATCGAGGGCCGCATCAAGCTGGTTCTTTACGATGGCCGGGCGGATTCTCCCACGAAAGGCGAATTGATGGAAATCTTCCTGGGGCCGGACAACTATTGCCTGGTCATCATCCCGCCGGAAGTATGGAACGGTTTCAAGGGGATGAGCGCCCCCTATGCGATCGTGGCGAACTGCTGTACGCATCCCCACGATCCGTCCCGGTCCGAACGCATGGATCCGTTTAGCAACAAAATTCCTTATGATTGGGCGCTGAAGGACCAGTGAAAAGCGCGCACGTCGGGAAGGGAAATAACGTGGACCGATACGATATGTTTCCCCATTTTGAGAATTGCCTTAATATGACCCTTCGGGAGTGGACCTATTGGCACAACGTCATGCACAGGCACTACACGACTTATCTGGGCTCCAAGGTGTTGAAGCCCCCTTTTGACTGGCTGGTGATGCAGGACATTATTCAGGAAACGCGCCCTCCCCTGATCATCGAGATAGGATCTTTTGAAGGAGGGTTTGCGTTGTGGATGGCCCACTTGACCGAGGCGATGTCACTTGGCACGAGAATTGTTGGCCTGGATATAACCGATCGTCCCACCAAGGTCAACCACCCGCGAATCACATGGGTGATTGGAGACGCAACTACCGACCAGGTTTTCCGAAAGGTCGAGGAACTCGCGGAAAACCGACGAGGAATGGTCATCGAGGATTCGGACCACAAGCAGCACACTACCCGAAAGCTCCTGGAGATGTACTACAAGTTTGTGTCGCCAGGATGCTATTTGGTGGTCGAGGATACAGTATGCGAATGCTTGAGCCTGCCCCCATTTCCCGGGCCGCTTCCAGCGGTGAGGGATTTTATCCAACAGCATGGGGACCAGTTTGTGATTGACCGCAGCCGCGAGAAATATATCCTTACCTATAATCCGATGGGTTACTTATTGAGGAGACCGGACGCTCAGAGGGGCGAATGATGCAGGAGCACATCCCTGTCTTCAAACCTGCCATAGGTATTGACACACTGAAAGCCGTCACGGATGCCTTCAACATCGGTTGGTTGGGCATGGGGTCCCTGACCAAGGAATTTGAAGAGAGGCTTGCCGCCTTCCTTGGCTTGAAGGATCGCTACGTCGTGGCGACCAATACGGGGACCTCAGCGCTGCACGTGGGACTCCTGGTGGCGGGAGTAGGTCCGGGCGACGAAGTCATTACGCCTGCTCACAATTTTGTGGCAGATCATCAGGCCATTATCGCGTGCGGCGCGGAACCCGTTCTGTGTGATGTTCGCGACGATGACCTCGGCATCGATTGCGATAAGGCGGAAGAGCTGATCTCTCCCAAGACTAAGGCCATCATCCCTCTGCATTACGCCGGGATTCCTTGCCACTTGGCGGAAGTTTATGCCCTGGCGAAGAAGTACAGTCTGCGGGTGGTTGATGATGCCACCCATGCCTTTGGGACCACGGTTGACGGTAAGCTGATCGGGAGTTTCGGCGACATTGCTTGTTTCAGTTTTGATCCCGTCAAGATCATCACCTCCATTGACGGCGGAGCAGTGATCACTCCGCATGCGGACGATGTCCAGAAGCTTCACCAGTTCCGTCTTCTCGGGATCGACAAGGACACCAGCGAACGCTACAAGAATTCACGGGCGTGGGAATACGACGTCGTTTCGGCCGGGCACCGATATCACTTGACCAATATCATGGCCAGTATCGGGCTCTCGCAGATTCAGCGCGTGAATGAATTCATCACCAACCGCCGTGCATACTGCCGTTTCTACTCCGAGTTGTTGAAACCCGTACGCGGAGTGCGGACCCCAGCGAGCGATTTTTCGAACGTATCTCCGTTCATTTACTATATTCGCGTGCCGGCACCCAAGAGGGCAGGCCTGATCGAACACTTAAAGGGGAAGGGGATTGCGACGGGGATCCATTTTGTGCCAGCTCACCGCTTCTCCTTCCTGAAGCGGTTTCGATGCGGAAGCATGGCGGTCACCGAGCAAATTGCCGAGGAGCTTGTCACGCTTCCCCTCCATTCTTTTATGCTTGTGGAGACGATTCAGCGGATCGCTGGGGAAATTGGAGACTTTTTTGCTATGCACCCATGACCAGAAAGAGTAATCACACGTGGCCAAGAAAAAGCTAAGAAAACTGCTTATACTGGGCGCAAACAACCCGGAAACGGCCCGGGTCGTAACCGCGATCAATGACGAAAGCCCGACTTGGGAACTAGTCGGGTTCCTCGATAACGATCCCAAAAAGCACGGGCGGATGTTCTGCGGCTACCCCGTGCTGGGTGGCAGCCGGTTAGTATCGGACCCGCAGTACAGGGACTGCTACGTGGTAAATGCCATCACCCGCGACTGTGCGACGCGAAAGGAAACGTGCGAGGAGCTGGCGCACCGTGGCGCTCGCTTTGCCAACCTTGTCCACCCGTCGGTAGACATACGTGATGTCAAGATGGGCGTCGGCAACCTCATTCAGGAAAGGGTGATCCTTCAGCCTGGGGTGAGGATAGGCAATCACTGTGATATCAATGGCGGCGCGATTATTGCACATGAATCGGAATTGGGGGATTACGTTTTTGTAGCACCGGGAGGGGTACTTGCTGGATTAGTTAAGGTCGGTGACGCTGTCATGATCGGGGTCCACGCGACCGTCTTGCCGCGCTTGACAGTGGGTCCATGGGCGGTGATCGGTGGTGGTGCCGTGGTTATTCACGATGTGCCGCCGAATGCTACGGTCGGCGGAAATCCCGCACGTATTCTTTACGGAAATGTGAAAGGGCGAAAGCCCCCCGTCGAGGGGTGATGTCCAGACTCTCGAGAAACATACTTTACAATTTCCTGGGGCAGGGCTTACTCCTGCTTCTGGGCTTGGTGGCTGTGAAGTACGTTTTCCGGCAGTTGGGCGAGGATGCCCTAGGGATCATTTTTTTCGCCGCCGCCCTGAGCGCCATCCTTTCTGGCGTGCTGGAAATGGGCCTGGGCGCCACCACGGTCCGAGAAATCTCTGCCCACGCCAGTGATGAACCTCTTTATATCGCCAGTCTCCTTCGCACTGGGTCGCTCTTTTACTGGGGCGCTTATCTCGTGGTCGCCGTGGCCGTTTATTTCCTCGTACCCTTGCTTGTGACGAAGTGGATCAACCTGAGAACGTTGGATCCTTCGGCGGCGACCCTGGTCTTGCGAATTCTAGGGATCGCAGCCCTGACCGCCCTGCCTCGGGCATTCTACACCAGCATTCTTCGCGGCTTGCAGCGGATGGAGTTTAACAACCTAATTGATGTAACGACCAGCGCATTTCAGCAGTTGGGGACAATTGTGATCCTGGTTCTCGGGGGCGGGTTGATGCACGTTGCTTATTGGTTCGGAGCTTGTTTTGCTTTGGGCATCGCCGCTTATTTCATGATTTCTGCGCACTTCTTTTCTTTTCGGGCGTTAGTTCCCGGGTATTCATCCGCGGTCGTCAAGCGGAACTTTCGCTATGCCTCGCGGATGGCTTCCATCTCGATTCTGGCCATGGCCCACATGCAGTCCGACAAGGCGATTGTGAGCAAGCTTTTGCCTCTGGGGGAAATGGGCTACTACGGTCTCGCCTATAGTGCCATCTCAAGATCGACGCTGCTAACGAGCGCGATCGCGCAGGCGGCGTTCCCTTCGTTTTCGGCCCTGTTCAAAAAGGGCGATCGGCTCCCTTTGTTGGTGCAGTACCGGAAACTGCAAGACCTGCTTTGCTTCGGCACAGTCCCCTTCTTCGCGGCTATTGCCTTTGCGGCTGTCCCAGTTTTCACCTATTTTCTTAGCGCCGGAGCCGCCCGCTTGCTGCTATGGCCGGTGGCGTTTCTGTGCGTGGGCTTTTACATGAACGGAACGTTGAATGTTCCCTACGTTTTCTCTCTGGCTGTGGGCAGGCCAGACATCGCGGCCCGATTGAACTTCTATGCGCTCTTCTGCGTTTTGCCCGTGACGTTTATCCTCGTGCATCTTTTCGGGCTTGCGGGCGCGGGATTCTCCTGGGTGTTTTATCACCTTTTCGCGTACGCCTATGCGGTGCCACGCTTGTGTTCCCAGTGCCTTGGAATCCCCACTTGGTCGTGGTATGTTCACGTGAGTAAGGCCCTTATTCTCGCCGCGCTGACTTATGGTCTTGCCTGGGTTGTTTTGGTGATCACCGTGGCGCGCTCGAACATTTTACTTATGGTAGCGTATGCGCTGGCGTCGATGCTGTTCCTGGCGGGGGCTTATCTGATGGTCGGTGAAGAACTACGGGAGACGATCACACGGCTCCCCCAAACGTTGATGGCCAAGAGTGCGGAGGCATCATAGGTGGGCCCGGCAAACTCACATCCGCTCATTACGACGATTATCCCGACTTACCGTCGCCCCAGATTGCTGCGCCGGGCCATCGGCAGCGTGTTGGCGCAGACCTACCCTCATCTTCAGGTGTGCATTTATGATAACGCCTCAGGAGATGAGACGCCCGCGGTTGTGGATGAAATGGCGCGAAGCGATTCCCGCCTCAAGTATCATTGTCATCCGGAGAACATAGCTCCGCTGAAGAACTTCATTCACGGCATGGAACGGGTTGAAACGCCGTTCTTCTCGATCCTTTCCGATGATGATGTCCTCCTCCCTGGCTTTTATCAGACTGCCCTGGCGGGCTTTGAGAAATATCCCGAGGCCATGTTTTCGGCTCTGGCCACGCTGCAGATGGACGAAAAAGGCAGGATCTCGGGTGCTCCTGTGCTGAACTGGCGCCCGGGGTTATATCGTCCTCCCGAGGGCCTGCTGGCCATGCTAAAATACCGGCATCCGGAGTGGACGGCGATCCTTTTTCGTCGAGAGGTTCTGGAAGAAGTCGGTCGTCTTGATGAAGAGGTAGGTGGGCCTTCAGATCTTGACTTCGAGCTGCGTTGCGCCGCGCGGTTTCCGCTGGTCATCTTTCGCGAGCCGGGAGGGATATATGTTCTCCATCCCAACTCAGTTTGCGCCTTGTCAGGCTTCGATTTTGCCTGGCCTGGATGGTTGAAAATGATTCGCAATTTGGTGGAGGATGAGCGGATTCCAGCAGAGGTTCGGAACTATGCCAGCCAGGTATTGAGGGAGCGCCTCAAGAAGGAATTATTGTTGGGTGGGCTGAGATCTGTTGTGCGTAGGAATTGGGAGGATGCGCATAAGGCGGCCGAAGTCCTATCCGACTACTACGACTCTAAATCCACAGCCTTTTTCGTGCGCAACGTGGCCAGGCTCTGCGAGTACTTTCCCCCAGCGCAATATTGCTCACTTTTCTTGAACGCTGCTCGTAAGCTACTACGCCGCTATAGGAACAGGCGGTTGCAGAAAACATTGGGAGGCTACGCCCGCTTGCTCGAACTCTGAGCGTTGATGGAACACTAGAATCTAACACGATAGCAGGGTTCACTGCGGAAAAGGGGCGCCGTGCGAATTGGGGAAATCGACCACGAGCAAATTCAGGCCGACAGTCTCGATCTTGGAGAGTGAAGGACGTGGGTAATTGGTCGGGCAGGTTCGCAAGAGCATTGCAGCGTCGCTCGGACCGTCGTCGCAACTCTTGTTCCGCGGCAGACAGGTGAAGGAAGTTGACGGATGGACATCTTTGACTTGAAAACCGGTTCGCTTTACGCCGCCCTGGCTCTTGCCTCGTCCACTTATCTCCTATGGGGATTCCGCATTCGCTTGCGCTCGCTGCTCAAGGCCATGTTAGCAATTCAGGTTCTCGCCGATTTATTCTTCTTTCCTCTGCTCCTGGATCTTCCGGTTTCCGACTACGTTGTGAGCCTCACCGCCCAAGACAGGATCTACCCACTACTGGTCCTCATGGGATGTGTCGTGGCGATGGACATAGGGGCCGCCCTTTGCGCCAGCTTGGCTGGGCCGGGAAGGGCAGGCATGAGGAAAACGACTAAGGGGGGTGCCGTTCCCTCCCAGTCGACTCGAGCCATACTTACCGCCAGCGAAGGCGGGCCGGTTGACCAGCCGTTGAAGCTCGACAAGGTCACCTCCAAACAGGTCGGCATTGCCCTTGTTCTCCTGGCGGTGCTCGCCAGGCTCTGCCAACTCTACTTCGTGGGATTACTAGGTGAGCCGGCGATGCTTCTTTCTATCCTCACATGGCAACCGGAAAGGTCGCTGGGGTTTTCCTTTCTAGAGCTCATTGGGTCGCTCTTGTTTCCGATTGGGCTTGCTCTTTTCGTGATGAGCACCAGGCGAAGGCCCCATACGACAGCGCTCGTCTTGATGTTGGTGTTTGGCTCGCTCTCTCCTTGGAAAGGTGGAATAGTAAAATTGGTCGTAGTCTACGGTCTTACTCTCCAGCAATTCGGTTGGTCTGAAGTTCGGGCAGCGATTCTCAAGAAATCAAGCATTGCGCTGGGAGTTGCCATTTTGTTTATCCTGCCTATAAAGGCGCAATTCCGCACTGTCGGACGAGCCGACTTAGCAGTCCGACCGATGACAGGCGCGTTTTTTGGGACGCTTATGGGTCATTCCGGAGAGGTATTCGAGACGTACACGTATATTATCGGGAGCCTAGAACGCGGGTACCCTCTTATGAGGGGGAGCTATAACCAACAGGTGCTCTACCTTTGGGTACCCAGACTCCTTTGGAAGGATAAACCCAACGTTGCGGGAATGGAAATCTATTACTATCTGGAGTTAACCAGGGACCGGGATGGGCCGTATGGTGTAACGGCGTACCCGGCAACCGTATTCGGGACCTTTTATTTGGATTTTGGTCTTTGGGGCAGCCTGCTTTGTTCCTTGTTCTTTGGGGGGCTTCTCGCGTCGGGGGACAATCTTCTGGGGCGCTTGAGGAAGGCCCGCAGCCACACAGGGCCTGTATATTACGTAGTCTTTTGCAGCCTGTGGCTCAACTCGACCTTTGCCTTGTCTGAGGGTGGCGTGCCCCCGGCCTTCACTGAGGCGCTTGTGGCGTCTGCGGCAGTATGTGTCAGCATACTGTATTTCTTTCCGCTCAAGGCACGAGGGAGCGTCTTGCCCGCACGGGCAAGAACCGAACCACGTGTGCATGCCGCAAAGATCTGAACACACGATACCATCTCACGCAAAGAATGCCGATGCAAACAACCGCTCGCGCCTGTTACATATGCAAAGAGACGAACAACCCCATTATTGCCAGCGAGCCGGTGGAGCATCGCTTCGGTCGGCCTCTCCTGCCTGAAGGCGTCTACAACTTCGCCCGCTGCCGCCGATGCTCGACCCTTTATGTAGACAGCAATGTGACCGATGAGTACCTCAAGGATATTTATGCCAACGAGACAATTGAGAGTGCGGGAGAAGCGACGGGAGGGGTTGAACACGCGCAGATGCTCAGCCGTCGCCTGCCCGAGTTCGAGCGCCACTGGGCGCGGATGAAGAAGCTCCGTCCTCCGCGGCCGGGAGACCAGCTTTTGGATGTGGGGTCACAGACGGGTGAGTTTGGAGCATTGGTCCAACAGGATGGCGTTCAGCCCCACGGAATTGAACTCTCAAGAAGCTACGCTGACTTTTGCCGCGAACGGTGGGGAAGCGGGTCGCAGGTCCACTGCGGGCCTGTCACGGATGCGCCGTTCCGCCGCGGGCAATTTCAATACATCACCTCGTTCGAAACGCTGGAGCACATGTGCGATCCGATCGACGCCCTGTGCCGCCTGCGCATTTGGCTGGCTCCCGACGGTCTCCTGGCGCTTTCAGTCCCCTCGTCCGACTACTTTCATTTCAAGTTCTGGCTGCTGCGGAGGTCGCCGCTCAGTCCCGTGGCCAAATGGGTCTTTGAACGGCGCTTGGAGTTCTACAAGAAGCAAGTGCTTCCCCACACGCACATATACAACTTCTCGCACAAGTCCACGCAACTTCTGCTGGAGCGTGGGGGGTTTCAGCCGGTTTTTCTTGAGCTGACAGGCTGGCATGACCGCTTGGGAACGTTCGTGGACCCCCTGGCCCGCGCGCTGGAGGTGATTTCGGGGTCGCGAATGGGATTGGCGCCGAGCTTCTTCGCCATCGGGACGCCCGGGACCGAAACAGCGCGGGCAAAGCCTTGATTTGGCGGCGGAGTGCCGTTTTGAAAATCAGGGTGAACCTATTGCGACTTTTGCCCGCATTTTAATCGCGTCGGCGAGGGCTTGGCTGCGGCGGCGAACGGCATGAGCCTATAAGGGAGTGCTGCAAATAGACCATGAGAGCCTGTTTCTTTGTCAGAGTGGGCGAAAGGGACGTACTAGAACGTGTCGAAGCCTACAAACAGGACATCGACATCCTGCGCGAACTCGGTTTTGAAGTTGTTCTTTCCACCCGCTGGAAAGAGATTCCCGCCGACGCTGATTTCTACTTCATTTATTGGTGGCAATGGGGATTCCTGCCGATGATGAAGGGTATTATTCGTCGCCGGCCTTGTCTGATTACCGGGGTATTTGACTTTCGCTGGCCGGTCGGGAACTGCGACTATTTTCATCGGCCTGCCTGGCAACAGTGGCTAATGCAGTACTCCTTAAAGCATGCGGCGGCCAACGTCTTCGTCTCCGAACTCGAGTACCGGGAAGTGACGCGAGCGCTGAAGGTCAACAATCCCCTCTATATTCCGCACGGCGTCGATCCCGCGATTTATCGTGAAGGGACAGGGTTGCGTGAAAACTTTGTCCTGGACATTGTAATGATGACCCAAGGAAACTCCAGGCGGAAATGTGTTCCCGAAATCATCAAGGCAATTCCCCTCGTGCGCGACCGGCATCCAGAAGTGCGCTTTGTCTTTGCAGGGAACAAAGGGAGTGATTACGCCGGCCTGGCGCGGATGGTTGCGGAACTAGGATTGGAGGGTGCGGTGGATTTCCCCGGGGTTATCTCCCGCGAACAGAAGGTTAACCTTCTCCAGCGTTGCAAAGTTTATGTTTCGCCAGCCTGGTACGAAGGATTTGGGATGGCAATCCTGGAGGCGATGAGCTGCGGGACTCCGGTTGTCAGCAGTCCGGTCGGGGCCCTGCCGGAAGTGGTGGGCGACGCAGGACTGCTGGTGGACGGCAGATCGCCGGAAGCGATCGCCAGCGGCATCAATCGTTATTTGGACAATGAGGCGCTTCGAGGAGAAATGGGCCACCGTGGCCGGCAGCGGGCGGTGACCCTGTTTCCTTACTCGCGGAGAAGACGGGAGTTGGAGAAGGTCATCTCAGAGATCCTAGAAAAGAACTAGCCGTTCCGGGTCAAAGCAGGCCCGGAGCGGCCCCCAGAAGGGCGATTCTGCTTTGGGATGAGGCGGCGAAACGGCGGCGACAAATTCCCGGAGGAAAGGCCAAGACGTTAGTCCACTCGAGGTAGATTCTCGACCAGCTTTTCGGTTGACTGAGTCATCGTTCAGGACACACAGCAAGCTAGCCTTGCGGTTCAAATGTGGAGTCAGGCAGAGATGCAGCAGAGAGAAGAGGTGAGGTGCAAGAGGGCAGGTCGGCCGTGTTCATGCGGATAGGTAGCCCTTCCACAGGATACATCATGGGTTCCATAGCAAAAGCTCCTTCGAAGTTCTTGACCGAGATCCTGAAGGCTTCTGTAACTGAGAACACTCAGGCCACACGGAAGTTCTTCCAGAATAATAAGACCGGGGTCCTGAGGGCCGCGGATCTTATCTCGAATGCCCCGCTTGCCGGGAAAACATTGTTGATTTGCGGCAACGGAGGAAGCGCTGCCGACTCGCGCAACACATGGCTGCGGAGTTTGTCGGGACCTTCACTCACTACCGGCCAGGATTGCCCGCAATTGCTTTGTGTTCGGATTCGGCAACCATCACGGCGCTCGGAAACGACTTCGGCTTTGACCGGATCTTCGCGCGCCAAGTGGAGGCCCATGGTTTGCCGGGGGACGTACTGATCGTCTTCACGACTAGTGGGAATTCCAAGAATATTCTGTTGGCAGTCGAGGAAGCGATAAAAAGGAGGATGGCCGTTCTGGCGTTGGCCGGAAAGGGGGGGGACATTGCGGAAGCTCGTGCCCGACACCTTGCTGGTGCCTTCGATGTCGACTCCCCAGATTCAAGAAGTTCAGATTTTGATAATTCACACGGTGTGCGCTCTCGTGGAGGCCCGTCTCTTCCCGGAGCTTTCTGTTTCGAGGTCTGCTTCTGCTTCGTTGGCAAGGCAAGAAGCCAAACGGCGGAGCAAGCCCACAAACGCCTTGAGGTCAAAGAATAAGAACTAATCCCCAGGATGAGGGATCTTAAAGGCAGGACTCGGAGTTCATGAAAAGGATTCTCATCATAAAACTGGGCGCTTTGGGTGATGTGGTGAGGACTACGCCGTTGCTGCGAATCCTCGGGGGAAGGGTCACTTGGGTGACCTCCGAGGGAGCCGTTCCGTTGCTAACTGATAATCCCTACGTCGATCGCTTGGTTTGCATCAAGAAGGCTCCCACCTCGCTTTTCCACGAGAACTTCGATCTGGTCCTCAATTTGGAAGAGGAAGCGGCAGCCGCCGCGCTTGCCTCGAGCATCAAGACCCGCAACCTGATCGGGGCGTATCTTGAAGACGGCAGAGTTACATACACGGCGTCCGCAAGCGAGTGGTTCGATATGAGCCTGATCTCCAAATTCGGGAAGGCGAAGGCGGACGAGTTGAAAACGAACAACCGCAGGACCTACCAGGATTTCATTTTCTCGATGGTGGGTCACCGTTTCCAGGGGGAAGAATACGTTCTGAGCTTACCTTTGATGAAGCACCCGATCCGTGCCTTGGTCGGCATGGAAGAGCGGGCGGGGGATATCTGGGCTATGAAGCGCTGGAGCGGGTACGAGCAGCTGGCCTTCCGTCTGGCGGAAGCGGGATTCAAGGTGAAGTTCTTCCGGCAATATGAGCGACTTGGTGACTATATCGGTGCAATTAACGAATGTGAGTATATCGTCTGCGGGGATACGCTGGCGATGCACGCTGGGTTGGCTTTGCAAAAGAAGGTCGTGGCGATTTTCATATGTACTTCGCCCTACGAGATTTATGACTATCAGAGAATGAATAAGATCGTCAGTCCACTATGGCAGAAGTATTTTTATCGTCGCGACTTTGTTCCCGAAGCCGTGGAAGCCGTATCTGTGGGGTCTGTTTTCGAAGGCGTCATTGCCTTGTCCAAGTCGAAGTCCGGACAGAGCCCAGGCTGAATGGTTCATCCTGGTCAGCGAGCGCAGGTCAAGATCACTACACTCTCGAATTATTGATGCGGAAGGTACTATTTTCTAGTTTTTCCTGAAGTCCTCAGCGCGATTAGTGAGCTGGCGGAGGGGAGGCAATCATATGACAGCGGACAGAACACGACTAGAAGAAATCGTCAGCGGGTTGTACAGCCAGCATATTGCCGTGGTGGGTGATTTCATGCTGGACCAATATGTCTGGGGTCAGGTGGCTCGCATTTCGCCGGAAGCACCTGTGCCGGTCGTTCAAGTCGTGGAAGAATCATTTACCCCAGGTGGGGCTGGCAATGTGCTCATGAATATTATCGCACTGGGAGGAAATCCCATCGGGTTCGGCATCGTCGGAAAGGACGCCGCAGGGCAAAGGATTCTGGAAACCCTCGAAAAGAACCATTTGAACGGATCCGCACATGTTCTTGTGGATGCCTCGCGTCCCACCACGGTCAAAACACGAGTCGTCGCACACAACCAGCACGTTGTGCGCATAGACAAGGAATTGCTGACACCGGTCGATGAGGTCTTACATCGGAGAATGCTCGACAGCCTCGAGTCTGAAATGCCCCGATTTGACGCAGTGATCGTCTCTGACTACAATAAAGGTGTGATTACCAGAAACTTCTTTGATGAAGTTGTCAAGTCCTGCCTGGGCGCGAACGTTCCGATTCTCTTAGATCCCAAAGTTCTAGACTTGCGCGCCGTAGGGCCGATTATGGCAATCACGCCCAATGACCGGGAAGCCGAAAGATTATCTGGGATCCCCATCTCCGATCTGGAGAGCGTGGATAAAGCTGGCCGTGCGCTTCTTGCCTATAGCGGCGCGAAACATATTCTAATTACGAGAGGAGAACGAGGAATGGCCCTCTTCTCCTCGACGCAGGCACCCGTACATTTGCCCACACGGGCGCGCCAGGTCTACGATATCACCGGCGCCGGAGATACCGTCGTGGCAATCCTTGCCATGGCTGTCGGTGCGGGTGCCTCAATGATAGAAGCGGCGCAACTGGCGAATTTGGGCGCGGGTATCGTCGTGGGACGGGTGGGAACTGCAACGGTGTCACGAGAAGAGTTGCTCCTGGCTGTCCGTGGCGAATGGCCTTCCGTTGCATGAAACCGATCTCAGACGACTTCTCCGGCCAAAGCAGCTTGTTAGGCCAGTTTTGGGCCATTCCAAATGTAATATACGACACTTGGACTCAATGCCGGCGGGAGCTCGGTGCCGACCGCACTTGAATCAACCAAGAAGGATTTCAATGACGTCGTTAGCGAAGGGTGAAGGCACTCGATGAACGTCCTGCACGTCGTCGGAGCCCGTCCCAATTTCATGAAAGTTGCGCCCGTCATGGCCGCTCTAAGCCGCCAGGCGGGGGTTTCCCAGATCCTCGTCCACACTGGCCAGCATTACGACGTCAACATGTCGGAGGTCTTTTTCGCTCAACTCGGGCTTCCAATGCCCGATATTAACCTAGAAGTGGGGTCCGGCAGTCACGCGGAGCAGACGGCGAAGGTCATGACGAGGCTCGAGCCGGTCATCCTCGAACGGAAGCCCGATATCGTTCTAGTCTACGGCGACGTGAACTCCACCTTGGCAGCCGCGCTGGTTTGTGCTAAATTGGCTGTTCCCACCGCTCACGTCGAGGCAGGCTTGCGTTCCTTCGATCGCGGGATGCCCGAGGAAATCAATCGCCTGCTCACGGACCAGATTGCGGATTTGCTTTTCACGCCCTCGGCGGATGCTGAGGGAAACCTGCTCCGGGAGGGCGTGCCGGCGGAAAAGATACATTTCGTGGGCAATGTGATGATTGACACGCTTGTCCAGTTGCTGGCCCGGGCGAGTCGGGCGGGCCTGGCGAGTGTCCCCCGAAGGTACGCGCTGGTCACCCTGCATCGGCCCTCGAATGTGGATGACCCGGCGATGCTGCGCCGGATCATAGAGGCCCTCGAGACAATAAGCCGAGAGCTTCCGGTGCTTTTCCCCATTCATCCGCGAACCCGCCAGCGCCTGGATGAGTGGCGTATCGAGGTTTCGTTAAACGGCCAGCTTCGCTTGATGGGTCCCCTGGGGTATCTGGAATTCTTGGCGTTGCAGCGCGAAGCCACCGTGGTGATTACCGACTCCGGCGGCATTCAGGAGGAGTGCACGTATCTGGGGATTCCTTGCCTGACGCTTCGCGAGAACACCGAGCGGCCCGTCACGGT
>Ga0315282_10011335_pt1 | contig 13834 bp, 17 predicted proteins | sample YL17G07_20_MG_FD_203693 | JGI IMG/M metagenome (GOLD analysis project Ga0315282, IMG submission 203693) | Sediment microbial communities from Yellowstone Lake, YNP, Wyoming, USA - YL17G07_20 | ecosystem: Environmental > Aquatic > Freshwater > Lake > Sediment | place: USA: Wyoming | collected... | reverse complement strand
GTTGAAACCGAACTGGAGATATTGTATTGTAGTTGAAGTCGAAGTGGTTGTTGAGGTTGATGTGCTTGTTGAAGTGGAGGTTGTTGTGGTTGATGTGGAGGTTGAGGCGGAGGTTGAAGTTGATGTGGAGGTAGTTGAGGTTGTTGATGTTGTAATAGTCGCTGTGGTGGTCGTGATTGGTATACCTGACGTAACTTTTTCGGTGATCTGGCCGATGATCACGTGGGGGAAACCGGTCGCTACGCTCGTGTAGTTGATTATTACATAGCCAGAGTAGACAGAGCCTAATGAACCATTAAAAACCATGCTGCCTGAGAAGCACTTAAGTGTTGCGGTTCCGTTGCCTGATATGGTATAGTTTGCGCCTATGTCCAGGTATATCTGTTTGGCCGTTGGCACAAAAGCTATTACATTGCTCGGGGTCGTGCTTGTGCTACAGGCTATTGCAGTTATGTTTATTGGCGTTGACGTCGACTGCTCTATGTTTATTATGAAGTTGCCGCTTGTGGATAGATAGCTGCTCAGGCAGCTGAAATAAGCAGGAAACACACAAAATGTACCAACGTAGTTTGATGGACTGAATACACCGAGGGCATAGAGTGTTGAGAGCACTACACCTACTATCAGAATCGCCCAGCTGTATGTCATTAGGTATTCCATCGCGCTTTGGGCTTTCATACAATCAAGTACAAATGCAAAGTATATAATTTATTGGGTCGGCCGTCTGGTATTTTGGGCTATTACTCCATCTATGACACCGTTGACTCCAACGCCGCCGGTAGCCCTTACCACAATCCTGTGGCTCAGTATTGGCCTTGCAAGAAACTTTATGTCTTCTAGGCTGACCTCAGGTCTGCCTTCGATAAGGGCTTTTGCTTTAGAGCATCTTAGAAATGCTATTTCGGCCCTGGGGCTCGCGCCCATAACTACATGTATATCAGTTCTCGTAGCGTCCACAACCCTTGTTATGAACTGTATTATGCTGTCTGATACCTTTACGCCCTTTGCTGCCTGCTGCATCGCCAGTATGTCGTTTACCGCGAGAACCTTATTTATGGGTATTTCTGCACCTTCCTTTAGCCGTAGCATGTCTTGCTCCTCTTGCATTGTTGGATAATCTACGGCAATTCTCATTATAAAACGGTCGGCAAGCACCTTAGGAATGGGGTTTGTGCCCTCTATGTTCAGTGGGTTTTGAGTTGCAAGAGCTATGAAAAGCTTTTCAAGAGGGAATGTTTCGTCGCCAACGGTGACCTGGCGTTCTTCTAGCGCCTCTAGCAGTGCGGTTGTCGTTTTCGGCGGTGCTCTGTTAAGCTCGTCAACGAGCAGAATGTTGTTGAATATCTGGCCTTTCTTGAGTTTCATCTCTTCGTTTTCGATGTACGTATGGCCTATGATGTCTTCAAAATCGAGATCTGGAGTGCCCTGAATTCTGCCAAAGGTTGCTTGTATGGCCTCTGCAAGTGTTTTCACCATTGTTGTTTTTGCAACCCCCGGCACGCCCTCCAGCAGTGCATGACCATTTGAAACAAGCGCTATGAAAAGCTGCTTTATAACATCCTCCTTGCCAGCAATCCTTTTCTTAACCTCCCTTAGCGTTGTACCATACGCCTCTTTCGGATCCATAAAACTACCGCATTTAAGGTTGTATTGGAAGTATTAAATGTTTATTTGTATGATTGAGCGGTTTGAGGGTAAACTAGACTTTAACCCATACAATCGCATATCCCGACGAGCGAGGGGAAGAAACACCCACATGCTTTTATATTTATGTAACTAATATTTTCATTGCACAGATCAGGGGTGTCTTTTGTACAAAATACCTAAAGATATCGCGGTTATTATATGATAGGGAAGAGGGTGGAGGAGAAAGGCTACGTGACAGTAGACGAGCTGTACGAGATATTGGGTGAGAGGAAAAAGGGTTCCAAGCCTTTAACATATGAGCAACAGGCCGCAATGGAGTATGCGGAAAAGTTCAAGTCTTCGAAGGATTTCAAAACACGGAAAAAGGCTCTGGAGGAGATGGGCATAAGCAGTATGGCGGTGATTAAATTACTCGAAATAAGACCGAAGAGCCCCATGCTGGCAAGGCAGATACTCGCCCATGAAAAAACTGCATTTAACGATAATCAGATAACACAAATATTAGCTATAATCAACGAGAAGGAGAAGGGTTAGTGTTTTAATGCAAGAATGCAAATGGTTGAGCAGATGGAAGGCCGTAGACGAGAGGAATATGCGATTGTGCTTGACTTCATGTATACTGGAAAGTCTTTTTCTACAAGATCAGAGCCAATAGCACAGGTTGTTGGGGAGGAATGGTTTACACTTCTTGAGGCAACGCCAAAGCCCGGCATTTCGCTTAGTACGAGTGAAAGGGTTTACATAGGTGAGGGGGAGCGCGACAAGATAGCCGTAATAAAGTACAGGGTGGGCTATGACGACCTCACGCAAACGGCGAAGGGCAACCTTCAAGGAACACTATTGCAGATAGTGCAAAACAATGAAAAGAGGTTTGTTGATGTTTTCAACAACGCCGGGCCTCTGAACATAAGGGAGCATTCTTTGGAACTGCTTCCAGGAATAGGCAAAAAGCACCTGCAAGCAATACTCAGCGCCAGGACCCAAAAGAAGTTCGAAAGCTTCGAAGACCTTGCCAGCAGGGTGCCGCTGCTTCAGGATCCAAAAAGGTTGATAACTGAGCGCATCATGAGGGAGCTGAGGGGAGGCGAAAGGTTTTACATTTTTACAAAGCCGTATGTGAAAGAGAGGGGCCACTTCTAAACTGTCTATATCTTCTCAAGATGCACTGCTGGCACAATAAGCTTCCTGGTCGCAGACATGATCTTGAGCTCAACAACGTACGCCCTGCCCCGCCTTTCTGTTATAAGGCCGATCTTGCCTTTGTATCTCGGATGTGGTATGTTGGCGAAATTGCCTTTTGGAACTATTGCAACCCTGTCGCCAACATTAAACTCTTTTATTATATCGCTAACGCGCTGGTTAGAGGGCTTGTGGTGCCTCGCCAGGTGCCTTGTCCTTTTTGAGAGCAAGCCTCTTGACCTTTTTGCCATGTAATCAACAAGAGCTTTGGTATAAAAAGATATTTAAGCTTCTATTGCAGATACTGTGCCTGTATAAAACTAATTGTAGGTGTAAAAATGGCTAGGTCTTCATCATCTGCTCAGCATGTAAAGCATCCTGTGCTTAAACCCACATACAGGGTTGTGAATATTGTTGCGAATGCAGATCTTGCTACAGAACTTGACCTTTACGGCCTTGCAAAGCTTTCGTTTGACATAGATTACGAACCGGAGCAGTTTCCGGGCGCGATATTCAAAGTGCATGAGCCCAAGTCCGCTTTGCTGCTATTCAAGAACGGCAAGATAATATGCACAGGGGCGAGAACAACTGCCGACGTGAAAAGGGCGATAGACCAGGCGGTCCTCCTAATAAAAAGGTACAAAAGCCAGACGAAGGGAAGATAATAGACATTTGTCGTTTTGTCAACAAACTCGGCACTTTTAAACCCCTGTCGCATAATCGGCACCTATTCTAAACATTCTTAAGAGTTATTTGAGCATATAATTTAATGATTTATATGGACAGAAAACAAATTTTAGATATAATGAAAAAGAAAGGTGCAAAAGCGGTTTTTGTTAAAAACTTTATTCACATATAAATGTTGGGCAGCAACCACTTTTAGTCTAAATAATGGCAAGGGAGAAAAAATGAAAGACCTAAGAACAAGGTTTATAATTTTATACTTCAAGAATAATAGTAAGAAACTGCGTTTATGGCTACGCTATATAAGAAGCCAACTTATTCTGAGGCTAAGCAGGTCTGTCATTCTTTTGTTTAGCGTGAGCCAGCAACGTAGTTGTGGTGTTTATTATGAGCAATAAAAGAGAATTAGGTCAATATTTTACTAAGAGAGATATATGGTTAAAGGATAATGTTAAGAAGTTCATTCTTGATTCTAAATGTAAAATTGCATACGACCCCTTTGCAGGGTCGGGAGACTTACTAAAGGTTGCTTCAGAGTTAGGTTTTAAGGAAACCATAGGATTAGATATTGATAAGGATTTGGGCTGGAAACATAACGATAGCTTAATTGACATACCTAAGGTAGAAAATGCAATAATCATTACTAATCCACCATATCTTGCTGATTATAGTGCTAAAAGGAAAAAGATGTGGGATAATGTAGGAAAATACTTTGCCAGAACTTCTTATGACAACCTGTATCTATTAGCTTTAGAGAACATGCTAAAGGCTCAGAAATATGTAATTGCTATTATACCAGAAACATTTGTTAATACATCATTCAGTAAGGAAAGATTATATTCAATAAATGTTCTTGAGGAAAACCCATTTAATGATACTGAAAACCCCGTTTGTATTGTGTGCTTTGATGATAGGGTTAAATCAGTTTATGATGTTAAGATTTATAAGAACAATCACTTTTCTACATCATTAGGTGAATTAGAAGCAAAACGATTAAGACCTATGAATAACTATAAGATAAAATTCAATTGCTTAGAAGGCAAAATCGGGCTTCGCGCCATAGATACTACTAATCCACAGAAAAAAATTGCTTTTATGAAAAAAGGAGAGTTGGACTATGATTTAATTGGTATAAAGCAAAGTTCACGATTAATAACGGTAATTGACATTAAATTAGAAAATAGGAAAATAGATGCATTCATTAAAATATGCAATAACATACTTAATAAATATCGTGAAGGAACAGATGATATTTTACTTTCAGCCTTTAAAGGCAATATGAAAAATGGAATAAGACGCAGACGACTTGATTATGAAACTGCAAGAGCAATTATTGAATTAAGTCTTGACGCTATTAATAGCAATAAGTATTATACGAGGCAATTACAGCTCACTAACAAAATCTTTTAACAGCAAGACACTCATAATATTCCTATTAGAAGCCTTTATCCTTTCTAAGAATCTACCATCAAACCACACAATACCATCAAGTATAGCTACTCTCTCTGCATCTCCTTCTACTGAATTAACGAATCTAAGTGCTTCAAAGAATTGATTAGCCTGACCACCGCCACCAGCAGTTATGAACTTTACTTGACCAATCACAAATTTGGTATTCTTTTTCAAAAGCAAATCTATACCCTTCTCTGGCAATTTGGCATTTAGCTTTTCGTTGGCATATGTTTTTCTTATCTTATCACTACCGCCCAAAATTGATGTTCCTGTAGCACTTTCAAACTTGGATAGTGAATTTACTGGATATTGTCGTTGTATCCACTTTGCAAACATAGCTCCTGCTTGTTTGCTTACTATCTTGGGTTCTTTAGCCCCTTTTATTATACGTTCACTACCCATTTCAAAAAGAATTTTGCTTATCTCATCTACTGTTTTTGGATTTTTATCTATTATCCCCTCATACCTCAACGATGAGGTATAAGCAGTAGCTATTGGAAACTTTTCTAATCCAAGAAGATAATCAATCAGCTTTCTTTTATTTCCTTCTTCTACCAATTTCGTTATCTCTTCTTCGACACCTTCAGGTAGCACTCTTTCCTTATTGGGTGTTAAAGGATAAATGTTCAATAAACTATCCAAATAACCCTTAGAATTAGCTACCTCTATACTTCTGGCAATCCACTTATTCAAATTAGGCATAGTAAGGATTGATTGATAAGAACTAAAAACCCATACAACTTTAGAATAGGTGCCGAATGCGACAATTCAATTCAGGTGCCGATTATGCGACAAAACGACATTTGTCTATGTAATATACGTCAGAAAAAGGTTTTTATACCTTATCTCCCTATATTGAGCACTTTCAAATCGCATGAATTGACGCGTATTCTGTAAACAACCCTATTCTCATCCACCCGAGGCGTATGTAATATACGCCTCAACATTTTTACCCTTACTTGTCATTATTATGTTTGGGCTTGGAAGAATTAAGGTATTAATCTCTTCAGCAAGAGCATGGTGCATATCGTTTGAATGCAACTACTCCTTCTGGGCAAATACAAGATAGCCTGTGTGCCACACGCCCTTTGTTGAAGGTCTAACACCCTCTTTTCTTACGAGCATGTCCCTTGCTATGACCTCCAATGTGAGAATATTTCCAAACTTCAGTGATTCCAGCCTTGCAACAAATGCTTTGACCTGTTCCATATGAGGCAGGTAGCCAAAGACATAGCCGCCGGGTTTTAGGGCTTTATGAGCGTTCTTGAGTGCTTTATCTGCATTCAGCATGTCAAGTGTAACCAGATCCACGCCTTTTTCAAATATCTTCTTCGTCACATCCGCATTTCTTACAGTCAGGTTGCTGATCTGTGCTATCTCCTTGTTCTTCTCTGCTATTCTTATGAATTCCGGCCTTAATTCATAGCTTGTAACCTCTTTGCACACCCTTGCGAGAGACACTGCAAGCCAGCCGCTGCCCGTGCCTGCATCCACGCACACCGAATCCTTGCCCACGCCGGTATAGGCAATCACCACGCCTATGTCCTTTGGCAGTATTACCTGTGGTCCGCGTTTAAGTTTTCTAAAATGAGGTGGCAAGAACATAAAATCATCCTTCTTTTTTTGATTTTTTGGTGCGCCTTTTCTTTGGTGCCTTTTTCGTGCGCTTTTTTGCTGGTGCTTTAGCTATTGGTTGCTCCTTTACGACGGCTTTTGCACGCGGTGTCACATGTGTTGTTACCTTCCTAATAGGACATTTTGGATCCAGGTCCATTTCAATTACTGGCAATGACCTGCGTATTATCTTGATAAATGGCGTATGGCATCCTTCGCAAATCTTGCCTGTTGGCTCTATCTTGGCGTTCTGCGGCAACGAATATGTGTTTGTGCATGCCGGGTAGTTTGAACAACCGACGAACTGCTTGCCAACCTTTGACCTTCTTATCATCAGATTGCCGCCATCTCTCGGACATTTTCCGAGCACGCTAGCTGCCTTAAAGCTGGATTGCATCGCTTCAGCTATCTGCCCCTTATTTTTGTCAAAAAACTTCAGGGCCTCTAGCAACATTGCTTTGCCTTCCTCTATAACTTCGCTTTCGGTTTTCTTGCCTTTCGCAACCAAATCCATGTCCTCTTCCAGCTTTGCGGTGGTCTTGTCATCGACTATCATGCCGCAGTACTTTGAGAGCGCCTTATAAACAGTCAGGCCAAACTGCGTGACCGTAATGCTTGATCCTTCTATGTACTTGCGTTTGAACAGCGTATCTATTATCGCTGCCCTGGTGGCTTTCGTGCCCAGGTTTTTCCTTTCAAGCTCTGCTATCAGGCTTGCTTTGCTGAATCTTCTGGGCGGCTTTGTCATAAGCTCGTTAAGCTTTATGCCTGAGGCGCTCAGGACCGTTTCCGCCCTGAACTCGGGCAGTATGGCTTCATTAATTCTTGTGTACTTGTAGAAGTCAAGCCAGCCGCCATTCACAATCCTGACGCCATTTGCTTCGTATGTCTCATCTCCAAGCTTCGCTACAACTTTTGTTCTTGCAAGAGTGGCGTATTCGGCAAAACACGCGAGGAACCGCCTTGTTATTATATCGTAGACCTTTTCCTCAGCCTCCGAGAGGTTTTTCGGCATGACACCGGTAGGAAATATCGCGGGATGTGCTTCGTCACTCTTTGCACCCTCGGCTGGCTTGAACCTCTTCTGGCTCAAGAGCAGGCTTGCATGCTCTGCATAAACGGGATTTTTTGATATCTGCCCGATTATTCCTGATAGTCCGAGAGTGTATGGAAGCTTTTGCGATGATGTTCTGGGATATGAGGTATAGGATCGCTCATATAGCGATTGGGCTATTGCGAGCGTTGTGGACGGATCAAAGTGCAAGACCCTGCTCGCCTCAAGCTGTAGCGACGTCAGGTCAAATGGGGGATAGGGCCTCATGTGCTCCTCTTTGACCTCAACCCTTTCTATAACTGCGTTGTGCATGTGCGCTTTTGATGTTGAAACCGCCTTATCAGCAACAGTTTTGTCCAGGATGTTGCCGCGCACATTTGTAAATATGATATTGCCTATGACCGCTATCACGGTCCAGTACGGCGTGGGTTTGAATTCTGTTATATCAATTTCTCTTTTTGAAAGTATTGCAAGTGTTGGGCCCTGCACCCTGCCTATGCTGAGCGGTGTTGAAATGCCTTTTATAAAAATTGCGGATGTAAGTGCCCTGCTGAAGTTTATTCCCCAGAGCCAGTCGAGCTTGTGCCTGGTTTCTCCGGCGTAAAAGTTCAACACATCCAGGGGCTGCAATTGAGAATACGCACTTACTAGATCATAGGTCGTTGTCGTAGAGAACTTCATGCGCTTTGCAAGGCCGTCCAGCTCTGTCAGCTGCCTTTTTGTCACCTCTAGTATTATGTTCGTGCCTATGACCGTGCCCTCTATATCATAATCGCAAGCGTTTATGAAAAGGTTGCAGTTCGGTGCTATGCTCCTTAACGTGTCAAGATATTCCTTTGTATATGCTGAGCCTTTGCTCACCAGATATGATGGGGCCCATTCCACATCCAACACAGGATAGCCCCGCTTCGCTATGCTCTGCTTTATTGTAAACAGATGCCCGGCTGCCGCGGCTATGTAAATGTTTTCTGCATTTTTCGCTATTTGAAAATAGCTCACTTTGCCTCTTGATATTCTGTTGGGATTTCCCTCACCCAACGCCATCGCGAGCCTGAGTGCAACGCTCGGCTTTTCGGCTATAATTAAGACATTCATGCTTTTCTGCCCCGTTTGGCCCTTTTCTTGCGGCCAGTTATAACTGCCTTTTCTGGCTTTGCAATAGGGGGCGTGGGCCCTGCTTTTGATTCCACCTTCGAAATCAGGTACGCGTTAACCATCCCTATAACTATGGTCATGCTTATCAGCACGTAGAATGTTGCGTTTCCGCCGTAAAGTATAAATACTGCTATTGTGATTATGGCAAGTGCAACAGTTGCTAGAGAGAGCAATATCTCTCTGATGTTTTCAGCCATGGCAGCACCGTGATTCTTTGGATATATCTTCAGTGATATTTATAACACTTATTGCTGCTGTAATTGCCTCTTTATCGCAGATCCTGTACAAGAAAGGGATGGGCAAGGCCCCGATAAAGGGCGTGATTGGCCTGCTTAATGCCCTTAGGACGAAAATGATAATCCTCGGGCTTGTAGGCTATTTCATAAGTCTTGTAATATATCTTTATGCACTTGCAGGGGCGCCTCTTTCGTTGGTGTATCCGATTTTTGCAAGCACTTTTATCTTCACGGTGCTGTTTTCTGCAAAGTTTCTGAACGAGCAGATATCCGCACGGAGAATCATGGGCCTGGCCCTCATATTCGTGGGCATAGTTATTGTTGCAGTTTACACCTTATAGGTTGGATTATGGTATTTGTAACAGGAAAGTTTAAAAATTTCGTATTGCTTATAGTGTCGACATTCTTGGGGGGCCTGGGGCAACTTCTTTTTAGATATGCCTTCGTAAGCCAGATGTTTTATCTAATCGGGCTTGGTCTGCTGGCATATATTGTATCAACTGTTGTCTATCTTTTTGTGCTCAGCAGGGCGCATCTGTCGTGGGCTTACAGCCTTGGGGGGATGAGCTACGTCTTTGCTGCGATATTTGCCGTGACAATCCTGAGCGAGAGTGTTCCTTTCCTCAGGTGGGTTGGTGTGGCAGTAATTGTTGCCGGCGTTGCCCTGGTGGGCGTCAGCTAGCGTATTTCTAGCTTTTTGACCTCTACTTTGGAAATAAGTGCGATCTTTTTTATCCTTGCGGTTATCTCTGCCTGCAGCTTGCCCTCAATGACCGCATTTATTAGCGCGTTGAGTTCATTCTCCTTCGCATATGCCCACACATATTCGGTGAGCTCCTTCCTTATGCCCGTGGTTTTGGAATGCGCAACCCTGTTTCTTGTTATCACTATTATTTTAAACACAACACCTTTGCCCTCTTTCGTGGTTGTTGAAACAACAGAATCTGCCACGCCCCTGTACCTTCTTACAAGCGACCTTATGTAGCCATGCGACTGCTCTATCCTGAGTATGTTGGTGTGGGCGGCATCCCCATTGACATCGCTGACCTTTAGAAAAACATTCGAGTAAGCGTGTGCTGGATTTTTTGTGAGCGTGCTGAGCGGTACCTTTATGGTCCTGTTCAAGGCAGACTTTTCGTCGCTTGCTGGCATCTCGCCTATCTGCACCTCGTTGAACACTTTTGGTGCATATACTGTAAACCATTTCTTTAATCGCCAGGTATCGGTCTTTTGAAGCGCCAATCTATCACTCCTTACCTCTTACAAGAATTTCTGCTTCCTGATAGTTGTATCTCCAGTTCTCAGGCAGTGCGCCAGTTCTTGCGTAGTATTTGGTTAGGCGCCAGATCTTTGATTTGATTCTTTCAAGCCTTATGGCGCCATGCACATCCCTTTTGTTCAGCTCCAAGTGCTTTGTAAGATTCACTGCTTTAGTCATGAGGTCCATCAGGTCTGGCGGGATCTTGCCTGCAAGCTGGTTTTCCTTGAGTATCTGCATCAGACGCTTTCCTGTGGCCTGCTTTATGTATGGTATGCTGTGTTCTTTTTTGAGCCTCTCACCTATCGCTGCGGGCTTGATGCCCTGCTTCGTGTAATCGACTATGAGCTTTTCAACCTGGTCGCTTGTGAGTGCTGTGCTTGCTGGCATGCCCTCCTTCAACACCGGTTTTCTTGACTTCGATCTTCCGTGCCTTTTCGTGTGCAGTTTTGCCATCGTAATCCTCGCTAAAGTGTCATTATACAAACATTTATGTTACACGACTATTGAAGCTGAGTAGTCGGTTGCCTTTTCTATTTCTATCTTGCCTGCCTTACATATGCTTTTGAGTTCTTCTTTTGCCGTATTTACAACTTTATAATATTCTTCGGGAACATTTATATTGATAGATGCTATCTGCTTGTTGAGCGCTATCCTCTCCTTTGCCTTTGCCTTCCTCACATCTGATATTATGTTGTTCAGGAATGCGCCGGAGTTCTCATAGTTCATATCAACAATCCCGCTCTTGAAGAGAACGCCGTTTATGACATAGTCTGAGGGCGATCCCTTATCTTTGTAAACAGGAAAACTTGATTTTTCAAGCCCCTCTTTATTGAATAGGGAGTTTATTTCTTCGGCTGCGTGCGGTATTATCGGGAAAAGGAGCTTGAGCACTTCCATCAGCACGTGGTTCAGCACGAAGACTGCTGCGTGCCTGCTCTTCTGCATTCTTTTATCCTTTGAATAAATCCTGTACTTCACGTTTTCTATATAGAAGTCGCAGAATTCGTGCCAGTAGAAGTTCATGATCACATTGGCAAGGTCGTAGAAATTGAAAGCTTCGTACGACTCCTCTGCCCGCTTTATCACGCTGTTAAGCCTGTTGAGTATCCATATGTCAAACAATTCCATGTCCTTGGCCGGTTCTATCTTTGGCATACCAGTTTCTGTAACTGCGCTCTTCATGAACGCGGCTGAATTAAACAGCTTCGTTATGAAGCTCTTGGCGTACTCTATGTCTTTGTATGTGAAGGGTTTGTCCTTTCCTATTGCTCCGCTGAGCGCTGACCATAGCCTTATAGCGTCAGCAGGATACTTTTTTAGAAGATCGTCAGGAGAAACGCCGTTGCCCCTGCTTTTGTGCATGCGCTTTCCATCGGTACCGAGTATCATGCCGTGTACGAGGATTGATTCGAAGGTCTTCTTTCCTGTAAGCGCCCATGCTCTGAAAATTGTGTAGAACGCCCAGGTTCGCACTATTTCCAGGCCTTGAAACCTCAGTGCTGAGGGAAATGCCCGCTCAAGCAGAGCTCTGTTTTCGGGCCAGCCCGCTATCACAAGGGGGGTTATTGACGAGTCCACCCAGACGTCGCAGGTTGCGCTCTCGCCTATGATCCTGCCATTGCACTTCGGGCATTTGTCGATCTCTGGCTTGTCTCTTGCAGGATCGATCGGGAGCCTTTCCCTCTTTGGCGCTAGTATGAAATTGCATTTTTCACAGTACCAGAACGGTATGGGCGTTCCAAAGATTCTGTTTCTGGAGATTATCCAATCCCAGTCTATGAAGCGCGCCCAATCATCAAGGTACTGCTCAGTAAATTCTGGGATCCATTTCATCTCCTTGCCAAGCTCTACTATCTTCTTCGTGTGCTCTCTTATTCTTATAAACCATTGCGTCGATATTATAAGCTCTATTTCTGTGCTGCATCTGTCATGGATCTTAATGGTGTGGGTTATCGCCTCTCTTTTTTCGAGAGCGCCACACTTATCAAGGGCATCCGTTACAAGCAGTCTTGCCTCAAGAATTTTCATTCCTGTAAACTCCTTTGCATTCTTGAGCCTTCCATGTTCGTCGAGCGAGTCTATAAGATTCAGTTTGTGCCTGTAGTACATTTCTCTGTCAGCCTTGTCGCCAAACGTGCACACCATCTCAGCTCCGGTGCCGAACTCCTTCTCAACGCCCTCATCGGCTATTATTTCCACCTTATTATCGAAGATAGGCACGCGAACGCTTTTGCCTATAAGCTTGCTGAAGCGCTCATCTTTTGGATTTACAGCAACAGCAACGCATGCGTGCATAAGCTCAGGTCTTGTCGTAGCAACCGTTATGTGCCTGCTTTTTGAGCCAACAATGGCGAACTTGACATACATTAGCGTTGTATCTATTGTCTTCTCCTCTGTTTCAGCATGGGCTATGGCTGAATTGCAACTGGGGCACCATTCTACTGGAGCTTTATCCCTGTATACGAAGCCTTTCTCATACATCAATAAGAGAGAGAGCTGCACCTTGGCCCTGTATTCCTTTGACATGGTTGTATAGCCGTAGCGCTCATCCGGTGAGAAGCCAAGCACATACATCTGCTGTCTCATCGCCTTCAGATTCTCATCGGCAATTTCTACTGCTCTTTGATAAAATTCCTCTCTCGTGAGCTTTGTCCCATATTTCTTCTCAACCGCTTTCTCTGTTGGAAAGCCCTGGGTGTCCCATCCCTGAGGGTACAGAACGTTGAAGCCCTTCATTCGCTTGTATCTGGCTATCGCATCTATGAGCGAATAGCCGAACACATGACCCATGTGGAGCGTGCCTGATGTGAATGGTGGTGGGGTATCTATCACATAGATGGGCCTTTTCATGTCATTTTCATCAAAAAGATTGAGCTTACGCTCGCTCCAATGCCTGTTCCATTTCTCATCTATTGCTATGTCGTACATTCCAACACTCAGACCGAGGAAACAGCGCTCAGATTTGGATTTGCATGGCTAAATAGTTATGTACAAAACAAATAAAAAATAAAAAGATACCTTATCAAGAACCGGGCAAGCTCAGGCCACTGCGGGTTCGCCTATGGCAAACCTGGCCTTTACTTCAGTTATCCTTACCTTTAGCTTATCACCTTGCTTTGCGCCCTTGACGAAGATAACGAATCCGTTTACCTTGGCTATACCATCTCCTTTTGATGCTACCGCTTCAATGGTAACCTCGACCTCATCGCCAACCTTCACAGGCTTCTGCAAGAAGTAAGAGGGTTTTATCCTGATCCCTCGTTGCCCGCGTTCGCCAGGCATTTTTTCTTCCATTCCTTCAGAACTTTCTTCCATTCCTTCTTCTGCCATTCAATTCTTTCTCATACGTAGAATTAGCTTTTGCTTTACTCCGTATATTACTCTATTGGCTTATTATATTAAAAACCTTTCGCAGGCGGGATTACAATGAACCTCTGCGGGCTAAAGCCCGCAGTATCTCTACAGGGTAAGTCGTATTTGTCCATGTGAGACATCTTGTTTCCTAATATAATTCCTAATTGTGTCTTCATCTGCAGGACCTACACTTCCGTT
>Ga0315282_10011333_pt1 | contig 13837 bp, 9 predicted proteins | sample YL17G07_20_MG_FD_203693 | JGI IMG/M metagenome (GOLD analysis project Ga0315282, IMG submission 203693) | Sediment microbial communities from Yellowstone Lake, YNP, Wyoming, USA - YL17G07_20 | ecosystem: Environmental > Aquatic > Freshwater > Lake > Sediment | place: USA: Wyoming | collected... | reverse complement strand
CTGCACATTCTTAGACCCAGTGGTAGCGCCTACTTCGAGATTGCCACGTCGTCCCGCACTTTTCGATAAAAGTGCGGGACTCCTCGCAATGACAACATTTTTCTCTTGCGGTTGCGCTTGAATTTTAAAAATTAAATTCACAACTTCTGCTTGAATAGCCGCCAATAATTGCTTGAACATCTTCGCGCCTTCATTTTTGTATTCCACTAAAGGATCGCGCTGGGCATAAGCACGCAAAGCCACGGATTGACGCAGGTGTTCCATATTATCTAAATGCTCCATCCAAAAAATATCATAAGACCTTAAAAGCACAAATTTAGAAATAGCTTGCATTTGCTCCACGCCAAAATTCGTTTCTCGTTCGTTATACAATTTTTGGCATAAATTGTCAAAATAATCAATTATTTTTTTCTGTTTATCTTCAGAGTCCGCTCGCTCGTCTATGATCGCCCTAAGATCATTTTCAATTTTAACTTGCGTTTCCACGATTGGCAAAAAATTATTTAACGCTTCCAAAACACCCTTTAAATCAAAAATTTCTTGAGTATGGAATTTTACCACGCGGCTAATTTCATTTTTTAATAAGACCAGCACTTGTTCTTTGAGCCCCTCGGATTGCAAAATCCTTTGGCGTTGGCCATAAATATATTGCCGTTGTTTATTTAAAACATCATCATATTCAAGAGTGTGTTTACGAGAATCAAAATTATAGCCCTCAATGCGGGTCTGGGCTGATTCAATAGCGCGCGAAATCATTCTATTTTCTATGGGCATATCATCCGGAACCTTTAACATTGTCATCACATTTTTCAAACGATCCCCAGCAAAAATCCGCATTAGCTCGTCTTCTAAAGATACAAAAAAAACCGAAACCCCAGGATCGCCTTGTCGGCCAGCCCGACCGCGCAACTGGTCATCAATACGCCTGGCCTCGTGGCGTTCCGTGCCTAAAATAAATAGTCCACCGGCTTTAATAACTTGTTCATGCAGTTTTTGCCAACCACGGTCTCCGACTAAAGTCAGGTCTCCAATTTGTTTGCCGCCAAGCACAATGTCCACACCTCGTCCCGCCATATTTGTGGCCACAGTCACCGCACCCGGGCGGCCAGCTTGAGCAATGATTTGCGCTTCACGTTCGTGATTTTTAGCATTCAAAACTTCGTGCGCGATGCCTTCACGAGATAATAGTGCCGCCAGATATTCATTACGTTCTACTGACCTAGTGCCTACCAAAACTGGCTGGCCATTATCACAACACTCTCTAATCTGTTTAATAATCGCTTGAAATTTTGCTTTTTCGGTCCGATAAATCCGATCTGGTAAGTCTTGACGAGTTAACGGCTTATGCGTTGGTATAGCCACAGCTCGTAATTTATAAACCGTATCAAATTCTTCGGCGGAACTCAAAGCGGTTCCAGTCATACCGGCTAATTTTTTATATAAACGAAAATAATTTTGAAAAGTAATTGAAGCTAACGTTCGCGATTCTTGTTGAACTTGCACGCCTTCTTTGGCTTCCAGCGCTTGATGCAAACCCTCGGAATAACGGCGTCCTGGCATCAAACGACCAGTAAACTCATCAATAATCAGCACTTCGTTATTTTTTACCAAATAATCACGATCTCGTTTAAATAAAACACTGGCTCGCAATGCCTGCTCTAATTGATGGACATAACGCATGCCTCCTTGATCATAAATATTTTTTATGCCAAGCGCTTTTTCTACTTTATCAATACCAGAGTCCAAAATACTCACGGCCCGCATTTTTTCATCAACTTCATAATCCTCATCTTTTTTGAGCCGGGGCACAACATGGCTAAAGGTTTGATAAAGTTTAGTAGATTCTTCATCAGGCGCGGAAATAATTAAAGGGGTGCGCGCTTCGTCAATTAAAATACTGTCTACCTCGTCCACAATGGCAAAATTATAGCCGCGCTGGACTTGACTTGATAAATCTTGAACTAAATTATCCCGCAAATAATCAAAGCCAAATTCATTATTGGTGCCATAAGTAATATCAGCCGCGTAAGCTTCTTTTCGAGTCACTTCTTTCAGATTTTGCATTTCTACAGTTACTTCGTTATTATCTGGCGCGTCTTGAGGCGCGAATAAATATGATTTGTCGTGATTGATACAAGCTACGGAGAGCCCTAATAGATAATAAATCGGCCCCATCCAATTTGTGTCGCGCCGCGCTAAGTAATCATTAACTGTAACCACATGAACACCCTTACCAGTTAATGCGTTTAATGCCACTGCCAATGTCGCGGATAATGTTTTGCCTTCGCCGGTTTTTTGTTCGGCAATCATGCCGCGATGCAAAATAATGCCTGCCATCAACTGTTCATCAAAATGTCTCTGCTTAATTGTCCGCTTGGCAGATTCCCGGATTAAAGCAAAAACTTCGGGCAGAATTTCATCTAGGTTTTTATCGTCATTGCGAGGAGCCCCGAGGATGACGAGGGGCGACGTGGCAATCTCGCGGGAGGAGGCCGTCGCAGGCCGACGACCCGCGCTCCCGAGATCCTTCGGCTCGGCGGGTAACGCCTTCGCCTCAGGATGACCGACGACACCCATTCTTAATTCCCGCGCCCTTTCTTTAATCTGCGTATCAGAAAAACCCTCAAACTTTTTTTCAAGTTGATTGATTTGGTCCACCAACGGCTGTAGTTTTCCTACAAACCTTGCGTTAGGATCCCCGAATATTTTACTTAAAAAGCTTGACATAGTAATGATAGTATGCTATCATTTAATTGCCTTTTTATGCTGAACTTATAGTTGAAATGATTTTTTAAAGGAGAAAAAAATGTTCCATAAAATTTTGTTCCGAATAACGTTCGGTTCATTTCCAGGTTCTGCCAAATCAGACAAGATCGCAGAAATCCAAAACCAGCTTTTAAAAACAAAAAACCATTATTTGTCTTGCGTGGTCGATCAAAACTCCGCAGAGACCGTTGCTAAGGCAAAAGGGGAACCGTTCCATATCATCGATAGCTATAAAAGATACTACAACGAGTATTCTAATAAGCTATCCCGCGCGAACGAACTCGCGAAAAAGTTTGGATTCCCAGAAGTTTATTAATGATCAACTTCTCATCGGGCATTAACAAAAATAATTTGTTGATGCCTTTTTTTATTCTCTATTCTCTATTCTCATTTCTTTATACTTAACTATCTGCCGCGCTAATTCTTCGCGCACCCGATCAATAGCCACCCTTAAATCATAATTATTATCGGTAGCGCGCAATTCCTTGCCTAGCAAAATTAAATTCACTTCCGCGTAAAAAATATCACCCTTGTGATGGTGTTTTGACGGTTTACCAACTTCAACTTGAAGCTCAACGGGTTTGTCGCTAAAACGCTTTAAAAACTTTTCCAAACTGCCAAATTTTTGTTCAATATAAACTTTAATATCTGGCAATAATTCCATATTGGTACTTTTAATTGTGAGTTGCATGATATATAAGTGCAAAACGAAAAAGTAAAAAGTAAAAGCTACAACGCAAAACTTAAAACTACGTCTTTTTACTTTTGCACTGTGGCTTTACGCTTTGCACTTTGTTTTAAAATCCCACATACTGAATTTCCTCTTCCAACTCAACGCTAAATTTTTCTTTAACTTTATTTTTGACTAATTGAATTAAGCCCAAAACATCACTCGCCTTAGCGCCGCCTAAATTGATAATAAAATTAGTATGCTTTGGCGAAATTTGAGCTTGACTGATTTGATGGCCTTTTAAACCAGTTAATTCAATGAAATAGGCGGCCGCTACTTTGCCAATTTTAACTTTTTCAGTTGGAATAGTATCTTGAAGCTTTTTTGATAATTTGTCAAATTGAATATTTTTAAACACACTGCCGGCTGACGATTCCCATGGCTGTTTTGACCGACGCCGTTCTAAATAGCCCTTAATTGTTTGCTTAATCTTTTCGGGCTCACCTTTTTGTAATTCTAAATCCGCTGATAAAATGATTTCGTTATTGTGTTTGAAGATTGAATCGCGATACCCAAAAATATCCTGAGATTCTTCCCCCGCACCTTTTAACGAAAAAGGCACGGAGTCAGAATGACAATCATAGTGATACTGTTTAATGAAACCTTCGCTATAAACTCGAATGTGCTTGACTGCTAAACTAATATCCAAGCCGAAGGCGCCGGCGTTGCCGAAAATCGCGCCACCCAAAGTGCCGGGGATACCAGCCGCCCATTCCAGTCCCGTAAGCCCGGCCTTAATAGACGCCTGAACCAATTCAGATAAAAGCACGCCCGCTTGCGACTCAATTCTATCGCCTTCAATTTTAAATTTTGAATTTTGAATTTGAATCACTAATCCACGAAAACCCTTATCAGATACTAAGATATTACTGCCGCCACCTAAAATAAAAACTGGCAGTTTTTGCTGCCGAGCGAAACTTGCGGCGTTAATTAAATCATCTTCTGATTTAGCAACAAAAAAATAATCAGCTGGCCCGCCGATTTTAAAAGTGGTTAATGATGCGAGAAGAATATTTTTTTGAAAATCACTAAAATTCATATACTTCAATTAAATCACCATTGTCCCATTGCCGTATCGTCCCAGCTCTTCGTTGCTCACTGTAATAATTCTGTCCCATTTAAAATTATTAGCATTAAAGGCCTCAACGCTCTTGATTGCTCGCTTGGTGTTATTTTGCACTAAATAAACCGTGGGACTGGATCCTTTAATTAAACTACCTTCTGGGTGAATACTGGCATCAGTAATAGCCAGACCATAAGAATGGTGGCTCAAGTCATTATCAGACACAGAAACAATTTTATCCCACCGATAACCCAAAGTTATAAAAACTTGCGCACTGGATATCCAACGACGCTGACCGCCAGCAATTACATAAACCCGATCTTGGCTTGATGATTTTACAAAAATACCATCGGCCAAAGTATTAATCGGCTTGCCTTCTTGATAAACCGCTAAATCACTATCGGCGATTGATTGTACATCAGACCACTGGTAGCGGCTTTCAAAAATTGTTGCTGAATTAATCCACTGTTTTTGGCCATCACTCACCAAATAAACCTTGCCATCTTTAGCTAAAGCCAAACTGCCTTCGGTTAATGAACCATAAAAATTGTCGTGGACTACTACTGATATGGTAAATGGTTTTAAAGATAAAAAGTTAGACAAATCGCTTTCCGGTTGTTGAGAAACAATAAGATCAATTTGCGTAATCTTTGTGCCAAAATCATTAAAATTGAGTGAACCCTTGCCTAAAGCTAAGCCCATAAAATTAATCCTTTGCCGACCATCTTTATCAGTCACCACATAAACCACCCGAAAATCATCTTCCAAAGAAGCGTTAAAATGCAAATTCAAAGATGCCTGGTAATCTCGCGGTTGAGCACTGAAACGATGCCAATCTCCGGCCCAGTTTTGGGCTAAACGATTAAATGTCGCTGAATTCACCGCAGGTCCGGTAGCATCGCCAAACGCAATATGTAAATTATTATAATTTAAATTAGAGTTTAAATAACAATAAACTTGGCCCACGCCCAATTCACAATTATTAACTAAATTAGCCACCAACCAATTAGTAAAAACGTCCGCGAATGTCTCAATATAGCCCATAGAGCTAAGTGCCGCGTTGACACTAGCAATGCCAGTTTTATCTGATTGAATAATTTGCGTTAAAATAGCTTGGCCATAATGACTAACCAAATAATGGATGAAAAGAGTTGCCGAAGCATAATCATAAGCATTGTTTTGCCAATTAGTTAATGAGTCCGAGGGCTGGCTTAAAAAATGTTTGACGCGCTTTTCTAAATCCGAGCCTTGATAAACATCATTATAGCCGCAAAGCGTTATCGCGTATTGCGAACGTGCTTCATTAATCCAAACCTCATCATCAATATTACGCAACCGATTTTTTTGATTAAAAGTAATTAAATGCTGAAATTCATGGGCCAAATAAGCCGGCTCTTTTGTATCTGTCAAATAAAGCGTATTTAGATAGACCATTTCTCTTTGATTAGAATACATAGCGTTTTGGGTTGTGAATTCATCTTCGGGCCTAAAATAACCGCCTGGCGTTTGCACCATTTCTGTTAACAAAACAGTGATTTTCGAATCATTATCAATACCCGGATTCCATTCAGAACCAAAAACCGCGGTTTCGCGAGGATAAATAGTTTGGTCAAATTGATTACCTAAATTAAGAATTGCCCGATTAATTTCTTCCTGTTTTATATTAGTCAAACTATTAAACCACTGATCTTCAATGTAAAAATAAACATGAGCGGCCGCGTATTTTAAAGTTGCTTCAATTTTATTTTGGCCTTGCGGTTGATAACTAGAATCAACGTAAAATTGGGTGGCTTGGGCCAAGCTAACTTTAAAACTAAAAGAGGCAAAAATAAAAACTGCTCCTATAATAAGAGCTTTCAGCGCTGGCTGTTTAATTTTGAATGTCAGATTTTTCATCTTGGGCTCACCACTTGACTCCACTCTGTTTGTGACAGACAAAAGGCGAGCCCGAGAGTTGTACTCCACAACTACTTGTAAGAAGAGAGTGCTGCTCGGACTCGTAAGTATTATAACTGATTTTTAAAAAGTGGGCAACTTTTTAAAAATCCCATCCAGCCCCATCTTTAGTTTGTGGCTATTGCAATGCTCAAGCACGCCACGATATGACTGAAACGATTGATGAATAAAAATGAGACATAACAAATGTTATGCCTCATGATTTAATTACACAAGAACTAAAAAACAAAAAACCAAATCCCCGCACTACCCGAGAAACAGCAAACCGCCAGAATCAGCGTCATAGGCATCAGCCAGATAGCCCGTAAAGTCAAAGCTAAGCTCATCATCAGAGGCCCAGAAACCGAGAGAAGCGCCAGCGGACTGCCAGGAAAGGGCGGCTAAATCCAATCCAGGGGTGTTCCAGCCACACGCCAAAACGTCGGGGTACATCGCCATTGCGATAACGACGTCCATACCAGAAAGAATAAAACCTTTTGGCAGAGTTTTCATCTGCTCTCTGTCAGCACTGATGGAATATCCCTGCAGAGGATTTGGGAAATGAATTCCCATAACTGGCCCTTGCTTCATTCGTTCAACAAGCGAGTCGTGACGAGTTCCATCAACCACACTCACCTTGCCTGCCAATGTTCCTTTGCGATAGTTATAAAACCTCCGATCGCTAAAGGTTTTGGTATAGCTCCTATCAACTCCCTCAAGATACATCTCAAGAGTAGTTCCGAGATCATCATTCGTTAGCGGTGGCATAACGACCGGCAACCAAACACCATTAAGGATGTTGACGATTTGCGAGTCGCCCCGAATCAAAGCCAGCATACGTTCGGTTTCTATTCTAAGTTGCTTAGCAGTAATCCCCGTGTCCACGCCCAAACAGTCATACAATCGCATAATACGATTGGCATATTGGGCATCGTAGTCCAGCCCCGGCTGCGTCAATTCAAAATTCCTGTTAGCGTCACAAACGCTAGCCAAAAGACCTTGAGGGATTCGCCGGCCATACTTGTCAAAGAACACTTTCGCAACTTCTTTGAATTCTACCGTAAGGTCGCCCGCGAGTAACTTTTTGGCATTCGCTTCGCCAAGCACGTTAATGAGCTCTTCAAATTGCTCCTCTGTCCATTCTGGATACTTACCCATTACTCGTTCCATAATTTCCTCCTTTTAGACTAAAAACCTAAAGTTTGAATTTTCCCCCACATTTAGGGGCTGAAATTTTTTCACCCACTGCGCTGACACAATATCACAACATAACTATATTGTCAAGCGTTAGACACAAAAACCCCAGCAAGCTGGGGTTTTTGGACAAGTAGTTTTATTGAAATAATTTTCAACTCTCTTCAACAGGAAGTATAGCAAATTACTTTGATTTTGTCAAGAGTAGCCCTTGTGGAAAACATTTTCCTGCTTTTTCATCGTCATCCATTCATAATTCTACATTCTTAATTCTTAATTCATCATTCTTTATTCTTTATTCCTGATTCATCAGCGATTATTTTTAGTCGTTGAATAAATTTTTCTATATCCGCGCCTGACTGTGGTTGAATTCTTAAAATCTGCTTAGTTGTTTCTTGGGCTGTTGGGAAATCTCCTGAACGGGCATAAACTTCAGCAAAGCCAGCCCATGCTTGAACATCATCAGGATTAATTTTTAGATAATCTTGATAAAGAGTCTTAGCTTGCGCAAACTGCTTTAAACCAATACAGACATCAGACATAATTAAAAGATCACTTGCGCGATTTTTACTAAGAAAATATCCCATAGCTTGAGCTTGCTGCATTTCTATAATTGACTCCTGTGGGCTGCCTGTCAAATACATAATCTTGCCTATACCCCAATGGGCAGCTGCCACATCAACGCTAAACTCCATGATCTTTCGATAGATCGTTAGCGCGTCTTCGTAGTGCTTACTAAGAATTAACGCATTAGCCAATTCATAGTAAATGTCGGATTTCAAAGATGAATTTATTTTAACATTTTGAAAAATATTCATTACCTTATCCGCAATTGCCGGCTCGCCCTCAATCGAAGAGGCAAGCCGATAAACACGGGCTAGATATAGATAATTAGAAGGATCTTGCGAATTTTCAGCTACGGCTTCTTCCATTTGAGAAATAGCCAAATCAACCATCGGTTTAATCAAAGTAAGCGATCTGTTACTGTCTTGCACCTGGATAGCTACACGAATAAGCACCTGAACAAACTGCTGCCGCGCCTCTCCTTGGACAAACGTCTTCATAAACATCGCTTTTTTAAAATAGTTTGTCATATCTTCCGCGCGATTACTGGCATACCCCATAATTAAATCATGATTAGCCATAGCCGGCTTAATATTAACCTCTATCATAATTAAAATTGTTACGATAACTAATAGAGCAACAAAAGCATTTTTTTTATTAGGGTTAATGCTATTATTTTTTATTTTTGCAAAATTGCCTTGTTTATGAACCTGGTCTAGAGCGAACGATGATTGAGGGGTTAACTTTAGTGTTCGCACATGAACAAACGCCAAGACAGTAAAAAACATTAAATATGAAGCTGGAGTATCAAAAACAAAAAGATTTTGTAAAAAGTAAGCAACTAAAAGGCTTAAAATAATTGGAGAGATCCAATCTCGCCGCCCCCCACGAAGCCAACGACGCATTAATAAAAAAATCATACAGCCAAAAATCGCCAAATAACTCAAAAGACCAAAAATACCAGAAGTAACCAAAACATCAAAAACTTTGTTATGCGCCCGATCAAACCAAGTATTACCTGATAATTCCAGAAATTCAGCGCTGGCGTTCTGGTGGTAAGCTAAGTTATAATTTTCTAAACCCCAACCTAAAATTGGCCGTTGACGCCAAGATCTATAAGCTGTTTGCCAAGCCATAATACGTGTTTTAGTGCTGCCATCAGCTGTTAAGCTCCTTAGGGAAATACTAGTTAAACGCGACAGGGTCTGATCCTTAGCCACAAACGGATGATCGCGCGCTAAATAAATTGCTAACCCGCCGACTACCATAAACACCATTAAAGCCAAACCAATAAATTTAAATAAACGTTTAGTTCTTTGAATAAATAAAAAAATTAATAAACAAAAAATGGCCGCCATCATTCCTAGCAATGCCCCACGAGTTGCTGTCCAATAAAGCACTGCTAATTCAAACAAAATACAGCCAGCATAAAAAAAGCGCCTTGGACGAGATTTGGCTTTAAGCATTAAAACAGCGCCCAAAAAGATATTAGGGATTACATAGGCAGCCAAGAATGATGGGTTGCCAAAAGTGCTTGACAAACGATCAGTGCCGCCAAAAACGATCCAAGACCAAGACAAATTTATTTTTTGCAAAAAACCATAAAAAGCAGCCATCAAACTTACCAAAAAAGAGACCCTAAATAACCAATACCAATCTTTTGTTTTTTGAAATACAGCCGCCAAAACCAAAAACAACGCCCCAAAATGTAGTGTCGTTACCAAGCCCTCCATTCTTTCTTGATTACTCCAAAAACTATGATAAGGGTTAAGGCTGGTAATGGTAGTAAAAACAAGAACGCCTAAAAATATTCCTACTATCCAGACCAAACAAGAACGACGAATCTGATATTTTTTATCCATCAAAACCAAAATCAAATAAAACAACAGCATTATTTCTACCAAAATCCTAATCAAGATAACCTTCCAAAAAATAAACGGGAAAAAGCTCTTTGGGACAATCACCAATGGCGTCAATAAAATCAAAAACACCGCCGCCTTAATCACCTTAATTAAACTCTCTGAAGTTTGAATTTCAGCCATAAATATTACTACTTATAATAAGCGTGCTCGCTTAATTTTAAATTTATTTTTCTGCCACCATTCTTGAGTAAAACTAGTTACTCCGCCTAAAAACAAACCTAAAACCATTGCTGCTGATAAATTCCTTTGAAACGGGAAGTGATTGACTAAAATAGCTGTTTTCACAACCTCAACTTTAGTCGGGTTGTTGATTGCCTTGGCCTGTCCCAAAGATAATAAAAGGAGGGATAAATCATTCTGCTTGTCCTCAAGCACTGACAATCTATTTAAATATCCACTTAACGTTGCGCCGCCGTTTACGCCTAATACTGCTTGGACCTTAGCAATATTTTCTTGGACTACGATAATTTCTTGGCTAATTTTACCCTGTTCTGCCTTGAGAAATTCCTCTCGTTGGTCCAATAAAGAAGTAAAACGATCAAAAATCCGTTGATGCTCTGCCAATAAAATCTCTGTTGTCTGATCAATGATCTCATTAGCCGTTTCTGCCGAGGTGGCCTTAGCCAAAAAAAGCAGAGTGTCTTTCACTACCACGGACTCTGGAGCGGCCCCGACTAAGGGTTTAATAGTCAACGCATTGCCTAAAGATTTAACACTAGGATAAACACCTAAAAATGCAGCGGCCTCGGTTGAAGATTGGATTAATTGACCGCTAATCTGAATATCTCCTCCTTCCCGAGCAACTGACGCTGATTGTCCACCCACTTGGCCTATTTTTACAATGGCTTCGGCTTGGTAAGTCGGCGACGAAACCATGGCCCATATCCAAACAATCACCACTGCCAAGCCAAGAAAAACCAACCAAGTTTTCTTGTGCTTCAAAATTATTCTTAAACAATCAACTAAGCTAACCTCCTGATTGGCATCTGAGTAAGACATAATTAAAAAAAATAATGATAGTATTTATTTTATCACATTCTATAATTTTTGACTATTTTTTTTAAAACCTCTTTAACCGCGGCTTTTTTGCCTTGACGGGCTAACAGAATCAACTCATGCAACAAAACTAATAACTGATCGTCAGCCAAATCCGAGCTCAAGATCGCCCGATAGATTTTTCGGTATTGGGTCGCTTGCGTTCCTTCTTCGGCAGTTAAAACTTCCTCAATAATTTTTTCTCCGGGCCGCAAACCCGTAAAAACAATCTGAATATCTTTATGGGGCCGCAAGCCAGACATCTGGACAAGCCGACAAGCTAAATCAATAATTTTAATGGGACGCCCCATATCCAAAACAAAAACTTCGCCACCCCGGCCATAAGCCCCTGCCTGAATAACTAATTGGCAGGCCTCCGCGGTTATCATAAAATAACGTTCCATTTTTGGATGAGTAATCGTAATCGGCCCACCTTGTTTAATCTGCTCCTTAAAAATAGGGACAACACTGCCTCGCGAGCCCAGAACATTGCCAAAACGTACAGCCATAAATTTCGTTTGTTGTTTTTTGTTTAAATAACTAATTAACATTTCAGCTATTCTTTTAGTGGCGCCCATAACCGAAGTCGGATTAACCGCCTTATCCGTTGAAATTAAAACAAATTTATCAACTTGGTTTTTTAAAGCAATTTTAGCCAGAACCCAAGTGCCAATAATATTATTTCTCACTGCTTCACACGGATCCTGTTCCATAACTGGCACATGCTTGTAAGCCGCGGCATGAAAAACTACTTGGGGCTGATATTTTTCAAAAATTCTTTGTATTTTGGACTTGTCCAAGATATTAGCGACAATACAATGAAAATCAATCTTTTTAGTCGTCTGCCTCTGACACGCGGCCAAACAAAAATTACTTAAATCAAAAATACCAGTTTCATCTTGATCTACTAAAACCAATTGTTGCGGCCTAAATAGAATTATTTGTTTAACTAATTCTTGACCAATGGAACCGGCAGCGCCAGTGATTAAAACTCTTTTTTGAAACAAAAATTGCCTGATTAAATTTTTATCAAGCTCTATTTGGTCACGTTCAATTAAGTCCTCGCCACGAGTTTTATCCACCAAGCGTTCTTGATGAACTATCTCATAATAAATCCGCTTTAAAGAACGCAAACCACCAATAAAAATCAAAACTAAAAAGTGATTAACAAAAATAATAGAACGAGGAAGGCCTGATATAATATGAAATGTCTTAAAGACAAAAAGCAAAACAGTTAAAAAAATAGCGCCTAAAATTGTTGCTTTGACAATCTTGACTAATTCAAAAACACTAACATACGACCAGCTTAGACGATAAAGGCCTTGCCACCAAAAAATCGGCAGATGCGCTAACAAAGACGCTAAAATAAAATACCAAAGATATTGCCGATATTCTAAAGGCACATTAGCGTCAAAACGCAACAAAAAAGAAACAAACATTGCCAAACTTAATAAGGCAATGTCCATTAATAAAAAGAAGGCCACTTTTTTAGTTACGATTCTTTCTAAAAATTTTCTCAAATTCATATTCATTTGATTAAACGGAGAATATCCCTTTTTACGGAAAATATCAAGGAAGGAACAAAAATTTTTGTTCCCTACTCTTGCCAGAAATTAAATTAGGTTATACGCTATGTATGTGCCGACCCAACTTAAAGAAAAAATCAAAAACAAAAAAGCAGTTGTCGGAATTATTGGTCTTGGTTATACTGGCCTGCCCTTGGCTTTGGCCTTGGCTGACGCGGGCTTTTTGGTTTATGGCATTGATACTAATCAAAATCGCGTAGACCTACTCAAAAAAGGCAAATCATATATTGACGATGTGTCGGATGAAGCCGTGCGCTCTTTTATCAACAAAAAACAATTTATACCCGTGGCGAATTACGATATTTTTAAAAACTTAGATATTTTTTGTATTTGCCTACCTACACCCTTAGATAAACACAAACAACCAAATATGTCATATATTCAAGCGGCACTTGACGAAATCAAAAAACGACTGCGGCGCGGCCAATTAATTATTTTAGAAAGCACCACTTATCCAGGCACTACCGAAGAATTGCTTTTGCCACAGCTAACATCATCTGGGCTAAAAGTTGGCCGAGATTTTTTCTTGGCTTTTGCTCCAGAAAGAATTGATCCGGGTAATAAACAATATTCTTTGCGCAAAACCCCACAAGTAGCTGGCGGCATCACCAAAACCTGTGGCCAGCTAACGCAATTATTTTATCAACAAATTATTGATCAAGTTGTTTTGGTTTCTTCGCCGCGCGTCGCTGAAATGGCCAAACTCTTAGAAAATATTTTTCGGATTGTTAATATCTCTATGGTTAACGAGCTTGCGCTTTTATGCAACAAAATGGGTATTGATATCTGGGAAGTGATTGAGGCTGCCAAAACCAAGCCCTATGGCTTTATGCCTTTTTATCCGGGTCCAGGCGTGGGTGGACATTGTATCCCATTGGATCCATTTTATCTTTCTTGGAAAGCCAAAGAATATAACTTTTTTACCCGATTTATTGATTTGGCCGGCGAAATCAACGAGCTAATGCCGCATCATATTGTCACTAAAGTCATCTGGGCCTTGAACAAACAAAAAAAGGCAGTGAATAATTCCAAAATCCTTGTC
>Ga0315282_10011331_pt1 | contig 13838 bp, 13 predicted proteins | sample YL17G07_20_MG_FD_203693 | JGI IMG/M metagenome (GOLD analysis project Ga0315282, IMG submission 203693) | Sediment microbial communities from Yellowstone Lake, YNP, Wyoming, USA - YL17G07_20 | ecosystem: Environmental > Aquatic > Freshwater > Lake > Sediment | place: USA: Wyoming | collected... | reverse complement strand
TTTCCGGTGTTAGTACGACTGACGCCATTCTACGCCGCGCAACTGCCTTCATCCGTCTGCGCGGACCATTCAACTGCAAGGGCCACCGTTTTCAACAGCATTGATGCCAACCTCCCCATAGTTGTAATGTCGGGTCGCTCGCCAGAGTGGTGATTTGGCCCGTGGACGGCTTGGGACACGAGCCCAATTCCTCGGCGGAATTGGGTCATGTCCCTCGCCGGGCGCAATCGGGTTATGTCCCGCGCAATTCGGTCATGTCGCGATGCCGGCAGATTTCGGTCATGTCCCGCGCTTCGACCGGATTCCGGCGGGGTTTAGTTGGGGGTCTGTTTGTCCGGGCCGGGGTCGGAGTCGGACTTGAGGTAGACGACGCGGCGGGGCAGGGGGATTTCGACGCCCGACGCATCAAAGGCCTGTTTGAGCCGCAGGCGCAGCGCCTGCTCCGCGGTCCAGTGCTGCATCGGTTTGACCTTGCACACGACCCGAATCTTTACGCCCGACTCACCGAAGTTCAAAAGGCCTTGCACTGCCGGCGGCTCGACCGCCACCGCCTTGTTCTCTTCGTACCACTGGTCGGCGACCGACCGGGCCAGAGCCATGCCCCGGCCCGGGTCCTGTTCGTAGGCAAGGTCCACGGTGACGAGCGCCCGCATGAACCCGCGGTTGGCGTTACCGAATCGAGTCAGTTCACCGTTGGGCACGACGTGGAGCGTGCCGTCAAACGCCCTGATGCGCGTGATGCGCAGGCCGACGGTCTCGACCGACCCGCTGATGTCGCCCACGGAAATCCAGTCGCCCACGCTGACCAAGTCCTCGAGCAGCAGGAAGAAACCGGAGATGAAATCGCGAATCAGGGTCTGAGCGCCGAATCCCACGGCCAGGCCGACCACGCCCGCGCCGGCCAGTATCGCCGAGTAGTCCACGCCCAACACTCGCAGGCACATGATGACGGCCACGAACAGGATGACGTAGCCGATGACGCTGTGGACGATGGTCACAAGCGTCCGCCCGCGTCGCTCGTGCACCAGCCGGCTGCCGCCCCGCAGCATCCGGCGGACGACCCGGCCTGCAACGAGGTACACAAGGAACCATGCGACGGCGATTAGAATGACGCTGACCGCCCGCGTCAGGTAGACGGCGAGTTTTTCCGGGCTGATGAACTGCCGGCGCAGCTCGGCGAACAGGTCGTGCCAGAACATGGCTAGGGAACCACTTCGACGGTGCCCGGCTCGCCCGCGGTGACTTCGCCCACGACCGCGGCGAGCACGCCCCGGGGCTGCACGCGCTTCTGGAAGTCGCGCACGCGCTCGGGCCGCAGCGCCACGAGCAGCCCGCCCGAGCTCTGCGATTCCCAGAGGATGCCGCGCACCGGCGCCGGCACGTCGCCCCGCCATTCGACTCTGGAAGCGAATGAGCTTTCGTTCATCGTCGTGCCCGGGTCCTGCAGCCCTGCCGCCATCTCCACTACTTTGGGCAGGAACGGTATCGCCCGGGCGTGAAACCTGACGCGCACGCCGCTGCCCTCAGCCATCTCCTGCGTGTGGCCCAGCAGGCCGTAGCCGGTGATGTCGGTGGCGGCGCTGGCATCGCAGGCGAGCATCGCCTCGGACGCGACCCGGTTGAGCTGCATCATTGACGCGGTCGCGGCCTCATACAGCTCGGGGTCGACCTCATCCTGGGTCATCGTCGCCTGGGCGAATACGCCGCAGCCCAGGGGCTTCGTCAGTACGAGCGCGTCGCCGACCCGTGCCGCCGCGTTCGTGATAATCCGCTTCGGGTCTATCCGGCCGGTCACGGACAGGCCGTACTTTATCTCTTTCTCGTTGAAGGTGTGCCCCCCGGCCACGACCGCGCCCGCTTCGGTAACCGCGTCCTGCCCCCCGCGCAGAATCTCGCCGAGCACGCGCTTGTCCATCGGAGCCGGGAAACCGACCACGTTGAGCGCGGTCAAGGGCGTCCCGCCCATCGCGTAGACGTCGGAAAGTGAATTCGCAGCGGCGATGCGGCCGAACGTGTACGGGTCCTCGACCATCGGGGTCAAGAGGTCCACGGTCTGGACCAGAGCCAGGCCTTCCTCGAGCAGGAAGACGCCGGCATCGTCGGCCGTGCTGATGCCCACGAGCAGTCGCGGGTCGTCCGGGCGTTCCAGTCCTTCAAGTGCCTGCGCCAACTGCGCTTTGCCGAGCTTGGACGCTCAGCCCGCGCAGGTGACGGTTGCCAGTATTCCTCGTTTTGCCATTTCTTTCTAGCTCTGCTTTGGCTTCAAGACCCGCACCTCGCCCTTACGCTGGGTCAGTCCGCGCGAGTCGAAGTAGTTCAGCAAAGGTATGACGTACTTTCTCGTCGTGTTCATTGCCTGCCGGATTTCCGACGCGGTCAGCTCGCGCTTGTCCGCGAACAGCCGCCGGATTCCCTCTTCGGCCTGCCTCACCGCGTCGCGGTGGAATACGACCTGCTCGCCCACGTCAACGAGACGCCCGGACTCCAAAAGAGCCGCGCGCACGCGTTCGCCGAGCTTCTTCTCGACGCCGGCCAGCGTTTCGGCCAGGGGCGGCGACTGGAGCCCGGCTTCGCGGTACAGCGCCTCGACCCGGTCGAAGTGCTTCTGCTCGGCCGGGCTGAGCCTGAGCTGGTGCGAGGCCAGCCGCACGCGGTCATCCTCCACCACAATCTGCCCCCCGGCCGCCAACTGCGCCAGCACCGCCTCGAACAACGGGGCCGACAGACCGGCCCTGGCCCGAAGCTCGGGTCGCTTCAGGCCGAGCCGGAACAGGTTCTCCTTGTGAAATTGCGCCAGCACCGCCTCGACGTTAGCCCGGGCCTCGCCAAAGGCCTTCTCATGAACCAGGAACTCCTTGCCCTCGAGTTGGAGCCGCCGCACCTTGCCGGTCTTGACCAGAACGTCGAGCATCTGAGTCGCATCGGCGTCGGCCAGCGCGAGGTCCCTCGAAGCCTGGGCCAGGGTCCTGACCTCGAACCGGCTTCTGACCAGGTACTGCTCGAACACGCTGCCCGCCTCGCCCGAATGCAGCGCCTTGAGCCGGCTGACCGCGGCCGCGTCGAACCTGCGCTCCCGGGCCGGGTTCGCCTCGAGCACCACGCCCCCGCCTACGGTCTGCTGGGGCGCGAACGTCCGGATGACGAAATGGTCGTTCCAGTCGCAGACGACGGGCTCCTCGGACCGGCACTGCACCAGCGCCTCCTGCCCCGGCGCCAGCTCCTTCGCATCGAGCAGCAGGACCCGGCACATCACCTCGGCCGTGCCGATGTGGAGCTTCAGCCGTGTCATGTTCCTGAGCGTCCGGCCCGCATCCGTGAGGTAGTAGAACCACGCGTTGAACTGCTCGGTGGGTGAGTAGTAGCCCGGGGTCGCGAGTACGCTGCCCCGCATCGCCGCTTCGCGTTCCAGCCCCTGGAGATTGAGCGCGGCCCGCTCGCCCAGCCCCGCGGCCTCGGCCGCCTTGCCGTGCTTCTGCACCCCGCGAATCCGCACCTCGCGCCGCTCGGGCAGCAGTTCGAGCGCGTCGCCGACGCGCACCGTGCCCGACAGTATCGTGCCAGCCACAACCGTGCCGAACCCTTTGATGGTGAAGTTGCGGTCAATGGGCATGCGGAACACGCCCCGGTCCGGCTTCGGCTCGACCTTTCCGGCCAGGTCCTTGATGGCCTGGCGCAGCTCGGGAATACCCTGGCCGGTCAGCGCCGAAACCGCGTAAACGGGTGCGCCCTCGAGGAAGGAACCCCTGACCAGTTCGGCCGCGTCGAGCTTCACGAGTTCGAGCATGTCCTCGTCAACCAGGTCGGCCTTGTTGATGGCGACGAGGCCCTTCCTTATGCCCATGAGCCGGCATATCTCGAAATGCTCCCGGGTCTGGGGCATCACCCCGTCGTCCGCCGCGACCACGAGCACCACGAGGTCGATGGTGCTTGCCCCGGCCAGCATGTGGCGTACGAACCGCTCGTGGCCGGGAACGTCTATCATCGTGATGTCGTCCCCGAGGAACGCGAACCCGAGGTCGGTGGTCATGCCGCGTTCCTTCTCCTCTTTCAGGCGGTCCGGGTCGGTCCCGGTCAGCGCCTTCACGAGCGCGCTCTTGCCGTGGTCGATGTGCCCGGCCGTGCCGACTACTACGTGCATGTCACACCGGGGTCCCGGCGCCTCACGCCCGGCGCCCGCGGGCGGCTAGAAGCATTTGCGGTCATTGCAGCCCGGGACGCCCAGCTCGGTGCGGTACTTGGCCACGGTCCGGCGCGATATCTCGATGTTCTCGGGCTTAAGCATGTTGCAGATTTCGTCGTCGCTCAGCGGTTTGGACTTGTCCTCGGCGTCGATGATTGTCTGAATCCTCTGCTTGATGCTGGTTCGCGACTTGTCGCCCGCGCCCGCCTTGAAAAAGTAGCTCAGGGGGAAGATGCCGTAGGTCGTCTCGACGTACTTCCCCGCAATGGCCCGCGACACGGTCGAAGGATGGACGCTCAGCAGGTCCGCGGCCCGGCGCAGCGTGTCCGGTTTCAGGAACTGCCTGCCGTTGAGAAAGAACTCCCGCTGCTGCTCGATGACCAGTTCCACCAGCCGCTGGAGGGTCCGGCGCCGGGATTCGATTCCCTTGAGAAACATCAACGCCCGCTGGTATTTCTTCCGGGCGAACTCAACCTGGTCCCGGTCGTGCGACTTGGTATCGCGCAGGATGTCGATGTACTTCTGCGACAGCCTCAGGCGCGGAAAGGTCTCGTCATTGGGTACGGCGACAATCCGGTCGTCCTGCCATTCGACCGAGAAGTCGGGCGCCACGTAGGCGGGCGCGCTGCCGGTGAAACGCCGGGCCGGCCGCGGCTCCAGCCGCAGAATCGTCCCGACGGCAGCGCGGATGTCCGCCTCGGACACGCCGCACAGCCGGGCGACCTTGCCGGTCTGCTTCTTCATCAGCAGGTCCCAGTAGTCGGAGAGGAGCTTGCGCTCGAGGCTCATCGGGTCGTGGCCGGCCATTTCGAGCTGCACCAGGAACGACTCCCGCCGGTCCTGGCAGCCGATGCCCCCCGGCTCCAGACGCTGCAGGGCGTACAATATCGCCTTGACCCGCTCGACGTCAACGCCCCGGTTCTCCGCCAGTTCTTCGACGGTCATGGTCAGAAAGCCGTCCTCGTCCAGCGATTCGACGATGAACTCGGCGACCCGGGCATCCTCTCCGCCCAGCATGGCCCGCAGCTTGGGCATGAGCGCGTCGTTCAGCGTCTCCGAGGGCCCGGCCGCCAGTTCCACCGCGGACACGTCGCTGTCGTCGGAACCGGCAAAGCGCATCGGCGGCGCATAAGTATCGTCGGGCAGAAGCTCGGACAGCGCGTACTCCTCGCCCGGCCGGACCGTAATAATCCCGTTGCCGTCCGCGCCCGGCTGAGCGCCCCCGGCCGGCCCGGCGCTGTCCGCAGCCGCCACCGGGTCGGGCAGGACCGGGCTTGCCTCGGCCCCGACCGGGTCCGGCTGGTCGTCCGACTGCTCGAGTGCCGGGTTTTCCTCCAGCTCCTTGCGGACCAGTTGTTCCAGGTCCAGCGCCGACACCTGCAGCAACTGCATCTGCAGTATCAACTGCTGGGTGATGTGCATCTCCTGTCTCAGCGCCAGGTCCTGACTGAGCCTCATATGCGGAACCTCTCTCCCAGGTAGACCTGCCGGGCCTTCTCATCCCGGACCAGGTCTTCCGACGTGCCCGACAGCAGCACCCGCGCATCGTACATGATGTAGGCGCGGTCGGTAATCTCGAGCGTCTCGCGCACGTTGTGGTCGGTGATGAGAATCCCAAGCCCGTCGTTCCGGAGCGTCCGGACAATGTCCTGTATCTCGGCCCGGACAATCGGGTCTACGCCGGTAAACGGCTCGTCCAGGAGCAGGATTGCCGGGGCCGATGCCACGGCCCGCGCCAGCTCGACCCGGCGCCGCTCTCCGCCGGAAAGCGTCCCGCCCTTCTGCTTCCTCAGGTGCAGCACGTTGAACTTGGTCAGCAGCTCGGTCACCCTGGTCTCCTGCTCCGCCCTGGGCTTGCCGAGCATCTCGAGGATGGCCCGGACGTTGTCCTCCACCGAGAGCTTGCGGAATATCGAAGGCTCCTGCGACAGGTATCCCAGGCCGAGCCGGGCCCGGCGGTACACGGGCATGTGCGTAATGTCGCGGTCGCCCAGAGTAATCCGGCCTTCCTCAGGCCGGATGAAGCCGGTTATCATGTGAAACGTCGTCGTCTTGCCCGCGCCGTTCGGGCCCAACAGCCCGACAATCTCTCCCCGGGCCAGGTCCAGGCTGACTCCGTCTACCACCCGGTGGCCGCCGTACCGCTTCACGAGGTCCGAGGCGATGAGCTTTACGCTCGGCGCCGGCTGTGGTGCTTCGGGCGGAAGCGCGGCCGCACCCGGCTCAGTGCTTGCCATTGGTACTCTGTCCGCCCGTGTCGGCCGGCGGCGCCGCCCGCGTCAATTGCCCCGAGAAGAGTTGACCAATCTCGATGTGCTCGACGTCTCCCCCGGCCAGCCAGAGCCTAATCGTCCTGGCCTTGACGTCGATGAGGTCGCCGCCCTCTGTGCGGTACTGGCCGACCGCGTTGCCCCGGACTCCGACCTGGTCCAGAGCCCCGTTTCGAACCTTGAAAACCATGCTGTCGCCGCTGGCCCGGCTCCTGCTGTCGTGCATCTGGGGCTTGCCCCAGGCGATGCCTGAATCCGGACCGGAGTAAAAGACCGCGGTGTCGCAGGTGAGGTCGCTCGCGCCCGACGTCAGGTGCACGTTGTCCTCGGCTACCGCCCGTGACTCGTGCTCGTACCAGAGCATCCGGCGGCTCGTGACCCGGGCGGAGTCCCGCTCTTTGGACCAGGAAAGCACCGGGGCCGAGTCCACCGTGCCGACGTCGGTGGCCATGTCGTACGCGCCGCTCCTGCCGGTCAGGCGGAAGCTCCGCGCGACGTTCCGGAGCGTGACGCCCGAATCCGCGGTCACGTTCCTTCCTGCCGCCGAATACAACAGTCGGGGCGCCTCGATATCGAGCGACTCCTGGCGCACGCGCACGTCGCCGAACAGCTCGGCGCGCCGGTCGGAAAGATGATACAGCGCTGAATCAGCCCACACCTGCGCATCCGGGCTCTGGATGAAAACCCGGTCGCTGATTGCCGCCAGCTTCTTCGCCTCGTACATCCGGGCAAGCCGGGCCGTAATCCGCGTATCTTTGTCGGTGATGACGACGCTGTCCCTAAAGACCGTGGCCTGGCCGTCCGGGGTCATCACAATCTCCATCCGCTTCGCGTAGAGGTCGGCCCCTGACGCGACGCCCGTTACAAGGGCAGCCGCGACGCCGGCCGCAGCAAGGATGGCTCCAGCCCGGCACGTCATGCGCAAGACTCACTTCCCGGTTTCGAAATCGTAGTCTGAAGTACCGGTCACTTCGCTCTGGATTTCGATTTTGGTGAGCCCGGCGTCCGAAATCAGGCCCTTGCCCTTGACCTTGCCTTTGGGCGTGGAAATCACCAGCGGCGCATCGGTACGCACGAGCCGCGCGGTGTTGCTCCACGCCAGCGAATCGGTCTCAAGCAGCGTGCTGTCCTCGGTCCTTACCGACACGTTTCCTCTGGCGACAAGGTCCTCGGTCCGGGAGTAAATGGTCCCCTGGTCGGCAACGAGCGTCGAATGGACCGCACCGTGGTCATCGTAGAACGAGACGCGCAATTCGGTGACGTCGACCCGCTGCTCTGCCTCGTATACAAAAGCCTTGCTCGCCTGAAGCGTGTAGAGCCGCTTGCCGCTGTTGCTTTCGTGGAGCGTGAAACTCTCGATAATCTGGTTGGGCAGAGCCGGACTCGGTCCGGCGACCTGCTTCTCCCTGCACCCGCCCAGCAGTACCAGGACCAGGCCCCAGCCCGCTGCCGCGCAACCAAGCCACGACGCCCTGCTCTTCATCCGCACAGCGCCCCTGCCTTGCCCCAGAAGACCCACTCCTCAGGGTGGGCGCGCACCTGGCCCAGCAGCGCCTCCACCACGCTCTTCTCGTCGCCGGGCCGGCCCACGTCAATCCGCAACCGGCCCCGCTCCATCCGCGCAAAAGCCGGCATCACCCTGGCGCCCTTCCTCGCGGCAAGCTCGAACGGCAGAGTGGGAAGGCGGAATCTGAAACCGTCGCCGGTGACCCATCGCTGGTTGCCCTGGCTCGTGTTGTCCAGAACGAAGCCGGTGATGCCGGGCCGGTCGAACGCGGCCACGGCCTGCTTCAGGCCGTAGAACGCCCGAACGCCGCGGCTGCGGCGCAATTTGTGGACTTGGTTGTGGATTGACTCATCCCGTTGCCTGCCAACGGCGAGGCGAATGCGGTAGCCGCGCCGGGCGAACACCTGAGGCAGGTATTCCCACAGCCCGAAGTGGAACGAAACGATAGCCATGTGCAACTCTTGTTCCAGATTCTGAAGCGTAATATTGTCGCCATAAATTCTTGCAGTGTCAACGATTGCGTCGCCCTGGCTCGTTCCGATCCGGGCCATGAGCGCCAGATTCCGGCCCAGTCGCCAGGCATTGACCAGCCAGAACCAGGACGGGCAATCGCCGTGGACCAGGGCTCGATTCCGCCTGATCTCGGCCCGGTAGTCGGGTCGGAAAAGCAGATAGCCTGTTACGGCAAACCGGGAAATGAGGTCAGCCGGCCTATGAGGCAGCGCCCGAATCAGTGTGAGAACCGCTCCGAGCATGCTCATGGCTGGCCTTGATGAACCCCAGAAACAGCGGGTGGGGTCGCAGAGGCCGGGACTTGAACTCAGGGTGGAACTGCGTGGCGATGAAGAAGGGGTGGCCCTTCAACTCGGCTATTTCAACCAGCAGGCCGTCGGGCGACTTGCCGCTCGCCACAAGGCCGGCCTTCTCCAGGGCGCTCAGATACTTGTTGTTCACCTCGTACCGGTGCCGGTGTCGCTCCGATACGTCGGTCCCATGGTAGCAGCGGTATGCCAGACTCCCCTTTCTGACCCGGCACGGCCAGGCGCCCAGGCGCATCGTCCCGCCCTTCTGTCTTATGCCGCGCTGCCTGGGCATCAGGTAAATCACCGGGTACGGAGTGCGGGGGTTGAACTCGGTTGAGTTCGCGGCCTTCATGCCGCAGACGTTGCGCGCGTACTCAATTACCGCTGACTGAAGCCCGACGCACAGGCCGAGAAAGGGCAGCCCCTTCTCGCGGCAGTAGGCAATCGCCACCAGCTTGCCTTCGATTCCGCGCATCCCGAACCCGCCGGGCACGATGACGCCGGCCAGGCCGCCCAGCTTCTCCCCGACCGTGTCGGGCGTCAGCTCCTCCGACTCTATCCAGCGCACCCGGACGTTCACGCCGGCCGCGGCGGCCGCGTGGTGCACCGCCTCGATGACCGACTTGTACGAATCGTGCAGGCCCACGTACTTCCCGCACATCCCGATTTCCACGGTCTCGTCAACCAGAGCCTGACGCTCGATGAGACGCTGCCACGACGTCAGATTCGCCGACCGGCACTTCAGCCCGAGCAACCGCACGACCAGGCCGTCCAGGTTCTGCCGGTGGAACACGAGCGGTATCTGGTAGATGTTCGGAACGTCCACCGCCTCGATGACCGCCTCGGGTTTCACGTTGCAGAACAGCGCAATCTTGTCCCGGGCTTCCTTGGGTAGCGGCGATTCCGCCCGGCACATGACGATATCCGGCTGAATCCCCAGGTTCAACAACTCCCGCACCGAGTGCTGGGTCGGCTTGGTCTTGTACTCACCCGAGGCGCGGATGTACGGCACCAGGGTCAGGTGCACGAAGACCACGTTCTGCCTGCCCTCTTCCATCGCGAACTGCCTTGCCGCCTCCAGGAACGGCAGGCCCTCGATGTCGCCGACCGTGCCGCCGATCTCGGTAATGACGACGTCGTGGCTGTTGGCCAGCTTCCTGATGCGGTCCTTGATTTCGCCCGTGATGTGCGGCACGACCTGAATCGTCCGCCCCAGGTAGTCGCCCTTCCGTTCCTTCTCGATGACCGAAGAGTATATCTGGCCCGCGGTCAGGTTGTTGTCCTGCGACAGGCTCAGGTCGATGAAGCGCTCGTAGTGACCCAGGTCCAGGTCGGTCTCGGCCCCGTCATCGGTAACAAAGACCTCGCCGTGCTGGAAAGGGCTCATCGTGCCCGGGTCCACGTTGATGTACGGGTCGAATTTCAGAGGCACGACGTCCAGGCCCCGGCTCTTCAATAGCAGACCGATGGACGACGTGGCAATCCCCTTGCCCAGCGAAGAGACGACGCCGCCGGTTACAAAGATGTACTTAGCCATCAATGAATTGGCGACTTACGATTGGCGCTGCCGGTCGTTGACCGGCCCTCGGGGCGCGGTCCGAGCCCACCGACCTCATCACCCTTGGCGCTGCTTGTGCTTGGGGTCGCGCTTGCAGATGACCCGCACCACGCCCTTGCGCTTGACGATGACGCAATGGGCACAGCGCTTCTTCACTGACGCACGAACTTTCACTCTTGCTCCTTTTCGTTCGAAGAGACCGGCTGCCCGGTCATCACTTAAACCGGTAGATTATCCGGCCCCGGCTCAGGTCATAGGGAGAGAACTCTACGGTCACGCGGTCGCCGGGCAGAATCCTGATCCAGTGCAGCCGCATCCGGCCCGAGATATGGGCAAGGACCTTGTGGCCCTTGTCCAGTTCGACCCGGAAAGTGGCGTTGGGCAGGGCCTCGACAATCGTCCCTTCCAGTTGTATCAGGTCCTTCTTAGCCATGATGCTCCATTTTCAGACGCCCGGCGGCATTCGCCGCTCCTGACTCGGCGTCCGTCATTGTCAGAATCTCCGGCCCGTCTTCGGTCACGACCAGCGTGTTCTCGTAGTGGGCCGAGGGCAGGCCGTCGCGGGCCACAACGGTCCAGCCGTTGTCCATCGTATCGACTTCATGCCCGCCCATGTTCACCATCGGCTCGACCGCCAGCGTCATTCCCGGTACGAGCCTAACCCCTTTCCCCGGCGGTCCGAAATTCGGCACCGACGGTTCCTCATGCAGGGCCACGCCCACGCCGTGTCCGCACAGGTCGCGCACCACGGAATAGCCCCGGCTCTCGACGTACGACTGTATCGCGCAACTGATGTCGGTAACGTGCCTGCCCGGCCGCGCCTGCGCGACCCCCTTCCAGAACGCCTGCTCGGTCGCAGCCGCGAGCGCCTCCACTTTGGCCGCGACCTCGCCTGCAAAGAACGTCCGCGCGGCATCCGCAATCAACCCGTCCCGCGTCACGCCGACGTCAACCTTCACGATGTCGCCCCTGACCAGCACCCGCGAATCCGGTATCCCGTGCACGACCTCCGAATTGATGCTGACGCATACCGGCGCGGGGAAACCTCGATAGCCGAGAAAAGTCGGTATCCCGCCCTTGCGCCGGATGTAGCTCTCACAGGCATCGCCCAGGCGCTTGAGCGTCACGCCCGGCCTGACCTCTCTCCCGGCCGTTTCGAGCGCCCCGGCGACAATCGCGCCTGCGGCCCGGATGCCGGCGACTTCGCTCGGCGACTTCACGCGGACCGACAAACCCCGGCCTCACCTCTCCTGGGCTCCCGCCAGCATTCGGGAAACCTGCTCGTAGACCTTGTCGCGCCCCAGTTCCCCGGCGACGCGCTGGAGCCTGCCCTGCTCCGAGTAGTACCGGATTAACGGCTCGGTCTGCTCGTGATAGACCCGCAGCCGGTCGCGGATTGTCTGCTCCGAGTCGTCCTTGCGCTGGTAGAGGTCGCCTCCGCACACGTCGCAGACGCCTTCGTGCTTCGGCGGCTTGAAACTCAGATTGTATATCCGGCCGCAGTTGCGGCACTGCCGCCGCGCGGTCAGTCGCCTGACGACTTCCTCATCCGAGAGGTCCACGAGCACGGCCACGTCGACGTGAACGTGGTGCCCGGCGAGCACCCCGGCCAGTCCCTCGGCCTGGGGAATCGTCCGCGGGAACCCGTCGAACAGAATCGGCTTGCCCGCGTTGTCGGTCAGGAAAGCATTCACGACTTCAAGCACGGTCTCGTCCGGCACCAGCCTCCCGGACACTACGTACTCCTCGACCTCGAGTCCTATGGGGGTCTTGCGTGCGATGTGGTCGCGGAACACGTCGCCGGTCGAATAGTGCACGAAACCCAGCCGTTCGCGCAGCAACTCGGCCTGTGTGCCCTTGCCGCTGCCCGGCGGCCCTATCAAAATCACGTTCATCGCTTTCATCTGGGTCTTGCTCACCGAAGTCTAGCCGCCATTGTACTTGTGTCAAGGACAAGGCGGCCTTCCCGCCGCCTCGCGGCCCGATTCAACAGCCGGAAGCAGGCCGTTATTGACTTCGCCTCTCGGCCCAATATCCTGACCGGGTATGCTGACCTCCGCGGCCGCGCCCCTCTGCACCTCACCAGCCCTCAGCCGGGGCGACGAAAGGACAACATGAAGCACGCACGTAGAACGCCGAACCAGTATCCCAAGTGGTCCGCGACCGACGACGACCTCGCCCGGCGGTTCGCAGCGGCGCTGGTCGCCGGACGGTACGCAAACGCGCTCGCCGCGGCCCGCGCGTGCCGGGACGCGTTCCGGCACAAGAAGGGACGCACGATGGGCCATCACCTGGAGGGCGTCCATTTCCGCATCGGCCATTACGCGCGCCTGCTCGGTCGCCCGCCGACCCGCGCCCCCTGGACCGGACAGGAATTGCAGATACTGGAACGGTTCTCGCGGGCTATCGTCCAGGGACGATACCGCAGCGTGCGCGTGGCCGCGCCCGAGTGCCGGCGGGCGATGAACGAACTCGCGGCCCGGCGTCGAGCCCGGTCCGGGCGGCGCGTCATCCGACGCTCCCTCGAGGCCATCCGGGGAAAACTGTTCCTGCGGGTCAAGGCCCTGTTCGGCCCGCGGTTCGGCGCGTACTGGACTCCAGCCGAAGACCGGATAGTCGACCATTATGCCCGCGCGCTGGTCGCGGGACAGTTTCCCACCGCCACGGCCGCGGGCCGCGCGTGCTGGCAGGAACTGTCAGACTACGCGCGCGGTCAGCGCCTGAAGAGCCCGGCCAACTTCTCCAGCACCAACCCGCGCTCTCTGGCCGCGTCCAACCTGCACATGCGTCAGCGCGCGTACGAACTCGGCTGGACCTGCTTCCGGCGTCACCCATGGTCCGACAAAGAACACGAGATTGCCTTGAAGTGGACGCGCCTGTACCGGGATCACCTCAAAGCCGACGTGCCCTACGCCCTGGGCAACGACGGCCGGGCCCTGCGGGCCGAACTCAAGAAGCACGGCCTCCGCAGAACGCTTGACCAGTGCAAGACTCGACTGTGGAAGACCGTGCATCATCCGCCCCTCACGGGTCGGACCAGCCGTTGACCCGGCGCAAGGCCTGCCCGCACCAGCCGGGCACCCACACCTAACCTCTGGCAGAACCAGAGAATACGCCACAGACGCCGTGCCTGTCATCGGCAACACGCTCGATTCGCGGCCGGCTTTACGGCGCAACGGATGCAGCCAGTACCATGCCCAGGGCAGGCTCCCGGACAAGGATTAAGGGACTCTCCGACAATTAACCTTCGGGAAAGCCCGTGACTTTCCCTCTCGGACGGCGCGACACCTAATCCAGGGCATAGTACTACATATGGTATAGGGGGCCACCCCGGGGGTACTGTACCCCCTCCACTACGGGTAGTGGTTGACCGGATTCCCTGGGGTGTATACCCGGGGAGGCATACCCCTGGCCGGGCCGGCCGGGCCGGCCCGACTGTGGGCCTCCCGGACCGGCACGCAAGCCCGCCGAGGCCGGGAAGGAGACTCGACCTGCCGCGTGTATAGTAGTCAAGATAACT
>Ga0315282_10011330_pt1 | contig 13839 bp, 15 predicted proteins | sample YL17G07_20_MG_FD_203693 | JGI IMG/M metagenome (GOLD analysis project Ga0315282, IMG submission 203693) | Sediment microbial communities from Yellowstone Lake, YNP, Wyoming, USA - YL17G07_20 | ecosystem: Environmental > Aquatic > Freshwater > Lake > Sediment | place: USA: Wyoming | collected... | reverse complement strand
GGGTATGGCTGGGAGGCCGTGTAGCGACGCACCTTCCAGGCATAGTCCCTTCGCCCGTTGTACCGCCACACGGCCTCCCAGCCATACCCGTGTCTGGCGAATAGCCGGGCTAGGTGGTAAGCCGCCCAAGCTAGGTTGTGTTCTGGTTTGAGAACCGAGGCGGGACTGAGGCCGTAGGCTCGCAGGGTACTATTGTTAAGCTGGCAGAGGCCGACGTCGAAGCTGACCCCGCCCTGCTCCAGGTAGCTGACAAGCCGCTGGGCTTGAGAGAAGGTGTACGGAAAGACCCCGAGCCACTTCGGGCCCTCAGCCAAGGGAACGCGCCCGAGAAGCCTCCGAATCTCGCCCGCGCCAGGCCTTCCGTCAATGCGCCTGATGCCGATGGCGTAAGGCTGGAACGAACTCTCCACCTGGGCAATCGCTCTGAGAAGCTGAGGACTGACGCCGTAGGTACTGCCCACCCGCTCGAAGATGTCAGCTCGCGCCTGGCTGGGGAGGGAGAAGACGGCGGCCAAGAAGAGGACCGCGAGCAGAGATAGGACCCCAGGCCTATTCCCCCAGGACATAGCTCACCACGACTCTGCGGTTTCTGGCCCTCGTCTCTTCCGTATCGTTGGGAGCCGCGTAGCAGCATTTCCCGCGGCCAGCCACGCCAACAACGGGCACGCCGTTCGCCTTGAGGAATGCTGCCATGGTCTCGGCCCTCGTCTGGGCCAGTTGGTCATTCAATCCTTGGGGGCCAAGCGAGCAGGTGTAGCCTATGACGGTCACCCGCCGGGCGGCCTTCAGTTGTTCGAGGCTGCTTCCCAGCGCCTGCCTGGCATCATCCGAGAGGAAGGCGCTGTTCAGGGCAAAGTGGACGATGATCTCTCTGGAAAGGCGGGAGGGCTGGACCGTAACCGCCGTCCCCTCCGGGGCCGCAGGGGTCAGCGTTGTCGGCGGATCGTCAGCCTGCCCGAGAAGGAAGGTGCGCACCGGCACGTAGTGGAAGCCGCCGCCTTTGTAGGCGTGCCCCTGCCAGACTACCGAAATGCGTGGCTGCGTCGATACCTCAACGGAAGGAAGGACTAGCTCTGAATGCCCGCAGCCGCCGAGGAGTAGGCAAACGGCCAGCAGGCTGACCACCGCCAGGTCAGATAAGCGGGGTCGCTCTGCCAATGACCCAGGTCTCATCCACGAACCCCCAGTACCGCGAGTCGTAGCTAGCCAGCCCGTCTCCCAGGGCGAAGAACTTCCCGCCCGGCACGGGACCAACCCAAGCAAAGTGTCCCACCTGCCTGCCTTGAGAGTCTTGCTCCCGTGCCTCTCCAAGCCACGAGCCGTTGAGCCAGAAGTCGCGGCCTTGGACCTGCAGAAGGTCGCCCGACCTTCCTGCCACTCTCTTCACGAACACCTGCCCATAGGGATGATAGCGGTCACCGGGGACCAGGAACCGAAAGGCGACGTAGTCACCCCGCTCAGGCTGGCTGCCCTTGGACACCAGGAAGAGCGTCTGGCTGAGGCACGGCTCGCAGTTGAGGCCGAGCACGTAGTAGCGGCTCAGCAGTTTCCCCCCGGCCAGGAGAACCATGAACACAAGAGCCCCAGCGCCCAGCAGCAGCCGGGCATGCCTGGGGTCGCTGGGACGGAACCTAATCCTTCTCAAGCTCTCGCTTCACCTCCGAGGTAATGTCCTGCCCGCCAGCGACCACGGCGCCTGTAACCAGAATGACCTCCCCTGACGCGGCCCTCCGCTCAATGGCCTTCTGCAGCCTCTCGATGTAGGTCTTCAGCTCGCGGCCTGCCTTGTCGAGGTCATACTCCTCCAGGAGGAGGCGGTTCTTCCGGGCGTCCACCAGCTGCCTCAGGTCGACGACCGCGAGTTGGGGCTGAGCTGGCTGGTAGAACTGCGCCACCCCCACGGTGGCCAACAGGCCGCCCAGCAGGCCGGCCGCTAGCGCGGGCAGGCTCCTTCGGATCATTCCAGGCATACGATGGCCTCCTCGAGGGTTTTGCCGCCCTCCATGAGCCGCCTCAGCGCCTCCACCTCGTCGGGCCTTGTCGTGTAGAGGTAGTAGGAGAAGCGGTCGACGATGAGCCGGCCGATGCCCCAGCCGCGCGGCGTCTTGAGGAAGATTTCCGAGTAGCGGCCGGGACTCGTGTGCACGCTCTTGAGCAGGTCGAAGGCCAGCCGGCTGATGACCAGTTTGTCTTCCTTGCGGAGCATCTCCAGGCTCTCGGGCTTCTGCCGCAGCAGGAACATGAAGTCGGAGTTCTCGAGGATAGCCTTGCCCACCTCACCCACGTCCTCGCGATAGAAGTCGGCCAGCGACTGGGCCACGGTCACTGCCGCGCCCCCGTACTTGCGGAAGCGCCGGTAGCCGTGCTCGATGAAGCGCGCCGTGTTGCCGCCCGCCAGCAGGTCCCAGGCCTCGTCGATGATCATGAGCTTGGGCACGTCCCGCCGGCCGAAGTACATGTCGCGCGAGACATGGAAGATGATGAGCAGCAGCACGACCTCCTGCAGCTCGCGCTTGCCCTTCAGCTCCTCCAGCTCCAGGACGACGAAGTTGCCGTGGAAGGCGATGTTGGCCTCGCCCTCGAAGAAGCGGCCGTAGCGGCCCTCGCTGGTATAGGGGAAGAGCATCGTGGCAAGGTCGTGCGCCCTGGGGTCGCCGAAGCCCTCCCGGAGCACCCGCGCCACATCCGTAACCGTGGCCTGGGCTCCCTTCTGCCCATAGGCGCCCCGCAGGGCCTTCTCCAGGAAGCTCCGCTCGAGGTCGCCCGCCTCGCGGGAGGGTGAAGCCATTTGGCAGAGGAGAGAAAGCAGGACGTCCGCCTCCTCTTCCAAGTCACTGGCCGAACGCACCTTCGAAAAGGGGTTAAGGCAGAGCGGGTTCTCGCGGGAGAAGACGATAAACTCCCCGCCGAGGTGGTCGGCCAGCTTCTGGTAGGAGCGGCCGACGTCGATGACCCACACCCGACCGCCCACGCCGAGGTACGAGGTGATGAGCTCGTTTACCAGGAAGCTCTTGCCGCTGCCGCTGGCCGCGGTGACCACGGCGTTGTAGTTGCCGTCGGAGTCGAAGAGGTCGGCGAACATCACCTGCCCGCGCCGGGAGGCGAAGGCCAGGGTGGGCGTGCCCGTGCCCTTCCAGTCTGCCTGGACCGGGGCCAGGTGGGCGGCCGAGCTGGTAAGCATCGTCTTGCCGCGCTTGAGCAGCCGGTCCACCTCCTGGCAGTGGCCCAGGGGCAGCATGGACAGGAAGAGGGGCAGCACGATGAAGCGGTCGTCCTGGAGCGTGAAACCCTGCGTCTTCCAGAGCGAGATGGCCTGGGCGGCGACGTTGCGGACCGCGTCCTTGCCGGGTGCAAAGAGGGCCAGCGAGAGGCTGGCGCGGACCAGCTCCTTGCCCTCCTCGAGGGCCTTGAGGACGTACTCGTAGTCCTCCTTCTTCAAGCCCAGCCGCGGGATCATGCTGATCATGCCCTGCTGGTTGAGGGTGGCGGCGGCCTTGCTCTGGACTGAGCGCAGCTCGCGCTCGCCCAGCTTGAGGACGCTCAGGTTGAGCAGGAAGGGGCACGGTAGCTGGCGCTGGTTGTCAAAGAGGGAGCCCAGCAGCTCGTTGGCCCGGCCGAGGACGGTGGCGTTCGGGTAGTGCTTGACGCTGAGCGTCTTGAGCACCCGCCCGTCGAGCAGGACCGCGTCCTCCTCCAGCCGGATGTCGGTGTCAGCGAAGACCGCCTGCTCCCTAATCTCGACCTCCGGGTCCCAGGGAGGCACGTCGTCCGCCTGCATCGGGTGGCCCGGGTTGAGGACCTCGTAGAGGAAGCGGATCAGCCGGTCGGGCGGCACCACTTCCGGCTGCAGGTAGGCGGTGCCGAGGGCCCCGACCACTGCCTCCTTGCCTTCAGCGGCCACAGCCAAGAGCTTCTCGATGTCCTGTCGCGGTTCTTCCTGTCCCCTGCCGGCGAGGAACCGGCGCATGCCGCTCTCCTGCTTCCCCGGGTAACGGACGGAGATAAGGAGCCGAAAGTCCCTGGTCGGCACCGGCACGTCGGGGTAGAAGCCAGTCTCACGCGCCTTCAGATAGAGCCCGCGGCGGCTCTCGGCCCACTCCAGGAAGAGCCTGCCCTGCCTCCTCTCGGCCCAGGCATCGAGCAGCTGATGGAGGTCAGCGGAGGCCTGGAGGACGAACTGCATCGAGGCGTAGGGCGGGAGCGAGGCCAGTACGCTTTCCAGGATGCGGGCCGTCTCCAGGTTGGCGAAGGGCAGCGGGGCGCACTCGAGGATGAAGCCCGTGCCCCCGTCGGCCAGGACGTAGACGCCCTTCTCCTGGTCATGGGCCACGTAGGGCAGGTAGGCGGAGAGCCGCTCCCGGGAGAAGAGGGCCCGGAGGTTTTCCAGCGGGATGGCCATCTACTCTTCTTTGCCGCAGGTGGGGCAGTCCGAAGCGGGCTCGGAAGCCATTGGGGGCTCCATAGGGGCAGAGAGGCCGGCATCAGCAGTGCCACCGGGCACCGCGCCCTTGAAGATCGGCAGGATGCGCTCCTTGAAGCCCTTGCGCTCGAAGAGCCAGCGGCCCTTGTCCACCTCGAGGTAGACGTAGCCACCCTGGTGCAGGTCGCCCTCGGAGTCGGTGTAGGGGCGTACCAGCAGCCTCACGATGCGCGGCGGCAGCCTGAGGGGCGTTCCGGCGTCGACCGAAGGAATACCCAGGCACATTGGCCCGGCGGCCTTCGGCTGAGCGGTGTCCTCCTGCTTCACCTCCGAGGCCTGGTAAACCTCGCTCACGCTGGCGCACGTGCCGCTCTTGGGCTCCGGGCACTTGAACCTCGACTCGTAGGGCATCAGGGCGCAGGCCGGCATGAGCAGCAGCGCGGCCAGGCCAAGCAGCTTCTCTCTCACTTCGCGACCTCCTGGGCCTTGTGGAAGACCTCCTGATAAGCGGGCGGATTGAAACCCTCGATCCTCTCGCCAGTGGGCAGGAGCAGCGTGGGCGTACCCTGGACGGCCAGTGAGCGGGCCAGACTCCTCAGCTTCTCGACCCGCTCAGCCGTCTGCTTCCGGCACTCGGGGGCAGAAGCTTCCGCCTGGTCGGGTGCGGCCAGCGCGATGGCGGGGTCCTTCGAGCAGAGGATCGCGCCCGCCTTGTCGGCCGAGCCCTCGTGCAGCGGGAGCAGGAAGACCTGGAAGGCCAGCTTCTCCTGGAGCAGGTAGTCCAGCGCCTGCCGGCAGTAGGGGCAGAGGGGATCGTAGAAGAGGGCCGCCTTGGGGCTGCCGGCACCGACCTTGACGGCCAGCTCGGAGGGCAGCGAGGCAAACACCTCCTTGCCGGCCTCGAGCCGCCGCTTGGCCGTCAGGTCCTCTCCGCTGGCCAAGTCGAGGATGCTTCCCAGGACGAGGTACTTGCCTGAGGCATCGGCGTAGAAGACGTTGGGGCCGGCGTTCACGGCGTAGAGGCCCTTGACCTCGCTAGGCGTCACCTCCCCGATCTTCGTCTGAGGCAGCGCCCGGATGAGCTTCTCCTTGACCGCCTCAGGCGAGGCACAGGCTAGGCTGAGGAAGAGTACGGCGGGTAGAAGGAAGTAGGCTTTGCGCATTACTTGTCCCTTTCCATTTCGGTGAGGCGCATGCCCTGGGTGATGACGAGGTCGAGCCGCCGTCCGGCGGGCACCTCCACCACCGGGAACATCTGGTTGGCCATGTTCATGTAGAAGTCGGCGAGTTTCTCGGCCGCGGTCGAGGCGCCGCCCATCGCCCCCGCCTGCAGGACCTGGGAGGGCTTGACCGTCTGCGTGGTGCCCAGGGCGCTTGTGCTGTAGGTGTAGCTGCTGGTGCTCAGGGCCTCGCTCATCCCCTTGAGGAAGCCGGCCAGCAGCGTGCGGCCCAGCAGCGCCCCCTGCTTGCTCACCACCTGGCCGCGCAGGCCCACCTTGCCGTCCTCGTCTGCCACGAAGCCCTTGAGCTTGAGGTCGATGACCTTCTCGCCCGCGGCGCCGAGGCAGGACAGGTAGGTAGCCCTCACGTAGGCCCGCTCGGCTGAGAGGTCGCCGTAGGCCTCGCCGACCACGAAGCACTCCTTGGTCTCGGCCCGGTAGCGGTTGGGCAGCACGGCCGGCTGCGTGACCCGGATGAGCACCGGGATGGTGCTCTTCATGGCGTTGGTGCCGGTGGGGGCGTCGATGCCGGTCAGCAGTGTCCCCTGCATGAACGATCCGGACGGTATCCAGGCCCCGTTCTGCCCTTCGCCCTCCGTCTTGGGAGAGGGCTGCTTACCCTTCGCCGGGGACACCCCGTCGGGCACGATCACCTGGATGCCGAGCAGTGGCTCCGGCTTCGGGGGCGGTAGGGGAGTCATCGGCCTTGGGGGCTCCGTCGGCAGCGGCGGCGGGGGTGGCGGCAGTGGGGGCAAGGGAGGAAGCGGCCTCTCGCTGCTGGCCAGAGGCTTACCGCCCAGGTCGCCCATGGCCTTCTCGAGGCGGTCAACCTTCTCCTTCAATTCCTCGCGTTCGCGCTTGAGGCCCTCGAGCTCCCCGGCCGACTTGGCCATCCAGGACTCCTCGGGCATCCGCGCCTCCTCGGTCACGTGGATGGCCGGGGTCCGCTGCTCCGCCTTGGCCTTCAGCCGGTAGCGGGAGTAGCCGAGCAGCCCAAGGATCACGAGCAGGCAGGCTCCTCCGATGAGCCCGACCCTCACGAGCTGCTCGCGCCGCAGCCGCTTGAGCCTATCGATCATTGCCGCCTGTCTCGGAGACTACGAAGAGCCTCGTTTCGGCCTGGGGCTTCAGCTCCATCTCCTCCAGGGCCACGGCCAGGGTCTGCTCGTCCTCGATGAAGACGTCCTCGGCCAGGGTGAGGGGCTGCCCGCTGACGTTGCGGACCAGGTACTCCTTCACCTCGTAGAGCTCGCCCCGAAAGGTGCGCAGGTGCGTCTGGCGCAGCTCCTGGTAGCGGGGCGCCACCTCCCGGCCAATCCGGACCTCGGTGTAGCCCTCGGGAGCCGCCTCGCCGTAGGCGGCCCGGATGAGCCGCTTGAGGGTGGCCTCGTAGGGGCCTGAGGTCTCCAGCCTGGCCGTCTTCAGCCGGTCGAAGCCGTGGGGCTTGATCACCGCCGTCTCGGCCGCCATCTCCCTGGGCACCAGGACGAGGCCGTAGACCTCGCCGCTTGCTCCGATGAAGTAGGCGTCGGTGTTGCCGGGCCGCGGCCGGGTGAACTTGACGAAGACGTCGCGACCGTTGATCTGGGCGCTCACCCCCTTCTCCTGCGAGACGATGGCCTTGGCCACGTCCTCCGGAAAGATGAGCCGGTTGACGTCGGTGGCGGAGACCTGCAGGAAGACCTTGTCGCCGCTTGCGGTGCTGACCGCCTGGGCGGCCAGGCTGTCCGTACCGGCCATGGCCACTAGCAGAAGCGCGAGGAGCAGGCTACTGAGGCTTCCTGTCCTCGCCCTTGATCTCGATGGACTCAACTTCGAACCTCCCGTTGTTGATGCCGTAGGTAACGGAGACTGTCCTGGGGCCGCTCTCCACCACCTGGCTTTGCACCGTCCGCTGGACGAGGCCGCTGACGGTGATCTCCCGCTTGTCCGTGTCCACGTTCGTGGCCTGCGGGAAGAAGGCCTGCGCCATTCCGAAGCGCTCAATCTGGGCCGCCTTGGCGTCGAGGTCGGCCTTGACCTCGGCGTAGTGGGCTGGGTTGACGTAGTAGAGGAACAGGCCGAAGCGGGAACGGACGTTCTTGGGGCTGTAGCAGGCGGCCAGCTCGGCGACGTGACCGCCCATCATCTGTAGGTATGAGGGCGAGGCCCCGTCTCCCTCCAGCCAGACCTCCCGCTCGATCCGCGGCGGCACCAGGACGGTGCGCACCCGGCCGGCCTGCTGCACCACGACCACACTCTCCACCACCAGGGCCGCCGCCAGCGCGACGGCGATGAAGCGCAGGTAGCGGTTCTCCTGCAGCAGGTTCTCCCAGCGCTCGATGAACTTGCCCAGCCGCACGCCTACTCCTGGAACTCCCTGGCCCACCCCGGGGGCAGGCCGCGCACGGGCGACAGCCCTCCCCGGAAGTAGAGCCAGTGGATGAGGTATCCGGGCAGGTGCTTCTCCTTGGCCCGGGCGTAGGAGCGGGTGCCCAGGGCCCCGAGGAGCATCCCGGCGAGCACCTGGCCGGTCAGCATGCCCAGGAAGACCCCGGTGACCAGGAACATCATGTCGTCCAGCTCCCAGAAGAGGATCTGGGGCAGGCTGTCCAGGTACCGCGGAATCCTGGGGGCTTCGATCTCGTCCACGTTCGTACCTTGCCGCCTAGAAGACGGCCCCGCCCATCCCCTCCACGATGGTGGGGATGAGGAAGATGGTGGCGGCGGCGAGGATCCCGCCGAAGAAGCCGATGACGCTGCCCCGCCCGAAGGCCGACCACAGCCCCATGACGATGAAGGACGCGGCGGCGACGATACCGGGCACGCCGGTGAGATAGTCGGTCACCCGCGTCCACAGGCCGGCGAACTCGGTGCCTCGGGTCGTGGAAGCCATGGCGACGTTTGCGGCCAGCACGGTCACCAGGCAGATGAGGGCGGCCACCACCGTCAGCCGGCGGCCCTGAGAAAAATTAGTCAGTCGCATGTCTCGATCACCTCCTCTCTGAAAGACGTTGAAAGGCAGGGTAGCGGGACGGGGGATGAAAACAACCGGGGTTTGTTGGCGGAAAATCGCCAACGGAGGGCGGGTCCAAAATGCGAGGGGGCGGCTATACTCGCCGAAGGGGACGACCGGCTTCCCCCATTAGGGAAGATTCGCGTGGGGGCGGCTAAGAGAATAGGAACAGGGAAGACGAGTCAGGGCTTTTCTGCGCCGGCGCACCCGGAACTCTTATGGCAGGAAGGTGAATGAACGGACGCACGCGGAGCAGGCAGGCGCTCTATATTCAGATTCTCACTCAGCTCGATGAAAGCCTCGCCATTCTGGACTGCCGCATGGAGGCATTGGTCGAGGAGACCAACCGTAGCCTCCCCCACAGGCATGGCTCGCTGATGCTCAGAGCTGTCCGCTGCAGGAAGCCTGGCTGCCTGTCCTGCCCCCATGGCCCGTATTGGGTAAGGATGATCAGAACCCAGGACGGCCGATGGCGTTCACAACACATTGGGCTCGTGGTCACGCAGGAGGACATCGAGCGCGCCCGCCTCAAGCTTCGGGCTGTGCGGGAGGCCAACCGCAAGATCGTGCGGCTGAGGGAACAAAGAAAGGCAGTGATAGGTTCGCTCCACCGAGCCTATCGGCTACTGGTCGACGCGGAGAAGAAGGTCCTGAGAGGCCTTCTTCGTAGCCCGCCCGTTCACGCCGCCGCCGGTGGCAGTCATGCAGGAGAGGCATCTACGTCCATTTCTGACCGATAATCCTAGGAAGAACTCGGGGCCATCTATGGCTCTTGGCTCAGACGGCGGCCACCTGGTCAATCGCCATTCCTGCCGCGGGCCTCTCGGTGGGAAGGGCCCCGGCTTCGGCCAGCAACCCTGCTGACGTGTGGGGACGGACCATCACCTTGAAGAGCGCGTGTGGCCATTCCTCTCGGTGCAGGGTGTTACCGTGTTCCCGCCCGCCCAAGGATAGCCGTCCCCTGGGGCATCCGGCCTGTCCCAGCCACCCGCCCCCAAAGGGCCAACCGGGATAGGACCGCCCGCCGCGTCCCATCCTCGTCAGCATAGGGAGTTGTTACCGTTACCGCCCGGTTACCCCGGCCGTTACCGCAGCCCGCCATTGTAAGTACGCTGCCTGACAGATATTTCTTCCGAGAGTGAGCCTCTTCGATCAGGCCGGTAACAGGTAACACCTTTGCCCGCCGGGTTAGTAAGGGTTAGCACCCTACTCAGTCCCGCTGCAGCCGTTTTTCGCCGGTGCTCTCCGTCGCCGCCGGCCCCGAGCCCCCGCAAATACCCAAAATGTCTGGGGTTCCCCTGCTGGGAGCGTCCCACCCTGAAGTCCTCGCTCCTTGTGGGCTACCCCTTCTTTGTGGTCTTGGCCACCTTAGCTGCGCGCTTCTTCCTTGCTTCAGCTAGTTTCTCCACCAGTCCACTATCTATTGCCACCTGGCGCCTGCGCTCACTCACCGCTGTAGCTACGAGCTTCTGAGAGTGGGGAATGCCATGCTTGGCCTTGTAGCTCTTCTTATCCAGTCCGTGCTGGGTTAGGTGCGGGTTAGTGAGCTGCTTGAACTCCCTGCCGCACTCCAGGCAGATGACCCGGTTGCGGAACACGGAACGGCGGCGCGTCGGCTTGGCTGCTGCTGCGGCCTCCGGCTCTCCTGCAGCGCCCTCCTCAAGCGCTCCCGCCCTCCTCATGGCGTCCACAAGCTGTCCGAGAGCCCCCGCCATTTCATCCGCTGACATTTTCGCGTGAGAAGCCTGTGCGGCAACAATCTCTGCAGCCATCTCCACTAGCGACTTTGCCATCCTCTTCCTCCCTATTAGTAGACCACTCGAATCAAGCAGGCACCGGAAGCTCACGGCAACATACATATTGACAGGCCCCGATGCAATGTCTTCGCGGCTGGTGTTGCATGCCTGGCTGTGTCACACCAAGCCACATTATCGATGATGTCCATTATCGCCTTAATGGACATCATCATGGGCCGACGGCGCTGCCCGCGCCAGGCGGGTCAGACCGGACGGTTACAAAAGAGGGGGTCATTACAGACGCAGGGACAAGGCAGCCCAGTTCGGCCAGACACCCTGAGCAGCTGACTCGTAATCAGCAGGCAATAGCCCCTGCTCTTTTACCCGAGCCGTTGGGAACACGGGGGGAGCAGTGCTTATGACACCGTTTCACTTAGGCCCACTCCTTCGAGCCACTCTTTGGCAACCTGCCACGCAGCCTGTCCGATTGCTCTATTGCATGTGGCTGCAATTTGACTCAGGGCCCACCCGCTGCCCCGGCGGACAATTGAAAGCGTAGCCCTCTCCGGCGCCAGCATCCTGTACACGAAAGTATGCCCGTCAAGAACCCGGTTTACGTACGAGCCAACGCAGTTATGCTGTTCGGAGCCTTCCTCAAGAAGCTCTTTGGCGCTGTCAAGCGGAATGATGTCAGCAGTACCGGGAACGGGCGGTTTAGGAAGTGACACATTGCGAACGGCCTCGGGGCCAAGCTGCTCCATCTCAGCCACAAGTTCGTCGTGCACCTCTTCGATCTGCTCCACCGACCGAAGGATTGGGAACCGCCATCCGGGCCTGCAGATGACAGCCATGTCGAGTGAGTCCCTGATGAGGAAGGCGAGTCGAACGCGGCCGTCTTCCCTTTGGCGTGATATGACGGCTTCCATCAATCTGGGACTTACGCGCGAGCGGAGCCGCTCATCGGTCACCATCCACAGCACGGAGGCGTTAAGCCTGGGCAGATGGGCGAGGATCTTCATGACCCCGGAGTCGGACATGCAGCGGCGCAAGTGAAGAAGCTGCCGAGCGCTGACGGAACGAGCCGCGATCTTGTTGAAAACGTTCACCGCAGCCTGCGTGGCTGGGAACCCAAAGTAACCAAGAACATGCCTGCGCTTCTTCAGGACCAGCCTCTGAGCTAGCCTCAGCGGCTTCGAAACTGGAGAGGCGAAGACCCACGGGGAGGCCAGCAGGAAGGCCACAGCGGGGGCGGAGGCAGCCAACTCAAGAGCACCTTGGCAGCGGGCCACTAGTGACAGGACGTGCCATTGGCGTTCACCGAACTGGCCGACCGCCCTTCGAACGTCAGCTGGGATGGGCGAGAGGAAAAGCTGGAAAGCACGTGCCGTAGACTCGGCCACACCCTTTCTGTGCTTCCTTCGACAGGAGCGCAGAAGCTGCAGAACGTTATCCGTATCCGGGAGTGGCTCGCCAGCCAGCTTCCGTGAAAGGGCTCGGTGGTAGCGTGCGGCATAGGCCATATTTCTCAAATCTATGGGTGGACGGCAGGCCCTCCACCAGGGCTTGCTAGAGGTCTTTGTCCAAGCCTGAGGTTTCGGCCAGCCGCGCATCACCACGACCCCGTCGCCCCAGTAATTGAATAAATACAGTTTTTCATCCCTATGGGCCACGCCCGTCAAGAAAGGTCGGACGCCGGCTTCGCTAGCTTCTTCTCTATTTCGAGCCACTTCTCTTCCCCTCGGGCTGGCGGCACTCAATCAGCGCGGTGAGAGCGGAAAGTTATCACTGGGCGGCTGGCTCTCAGGGCTTCGACCCTGACCAACCACCAATTACTTTGGATCAAATAGCTAATAGGAATTCTAACGTCCATCAGTTGCGCTGCGAGACGGCCTCCACGAGAGTGTGCTCCAAAGATCAGGGCGGTCCCCGCGGGGACCTGGCCCAAGGACCCTACCATGTCTTAATCCCAGCCGGAAGGGGCGCCGAGATTCCAAGTATCTTGATTACCCCCTGCTTTGGATATATGCTTAGCCAAACAATTAGTTTACTTCTCGGCTCGCTCCTCCTCTAGAAATGTTGAGCATAGCTTAGCCCGCTCGTGTGAGGCGGACCGGGGCGGCTGGACCTGAGGAGTAAGTCATGGCTTGCGGAAACACCTTCAACCCGCGTGACGCCTCTATCGCAGCTAAGTCCATCAAGCCGCTAGGTCATCCCGCACTCCCGGCTAACGTCACTCTCACAACCACTAGTAGTACGGAGTCGCTGATTGTTGGTGGTCTCGACAACGGGATCCCAGTGGCTGCAGCTTTCTCATTAGGCGTAGATTCGCTATCTATAGCTATGTTCAATGAGCGCATTCCGCAATTTTCTCCAGAGGCAAAATCGGATCTGGTGCAATTGGCTAGGAGACAACCTAGCCTAGAAGCGCAATTGATCGAAGGTCTCGGCAACCCCGCGCTTGACGGTGACATGGCTACAGCGTTACCGACAGCGCTTCATACAATTATCACGTATCATGAGCCAAGCCCTGGATTATTTACCAAACTAGGGCCAGAACGAGGGCCATACCAGACGCCGTGGGTATCAGATCTCGCCAACCGTGGGAATGGAGTAGCCAATGGCATTGCCTATGAAGTGTTAATGACCTCTAGAATGCACACGAAAGCTGTAGGGACTCTTAGAATCAGCACGGGGGACCATTTGGCTTTTGGACAGAAGGCCCAGGGGAGGTACGGTGACTGGGGCGGCCCAAAACGAAGCTCTGAGGCTGACTTGCTGATTAGACGCGGAACTGAGGAGATTTCTATTGATTTCAAGTACAGATCATCTGGTAAAGCCTCGCTCTATGCGAAGGACATCGAGACTGTGAAGATAGCCCTGTTGTCCGGCGAGTGGACTGAAATGCACTATATCTCAAATAAGACTTTCGATTCGACGTCCAAGAACCTCATTGAGAAGCTAAATGAAGAGCTTACTAGAGCCGGAGTTATGCCAGTAATCCTTCACGAGCGCCAGAACTGGAGGTAGGCGTGGATCCGCTGGCCCGCTTCGAGTGGTTGCGCCGCCTGGAACTACCGAAAGAACTCCGGGCAGCCTTGACTACTTGTTCCGTCGGTCCCCTCCATGGCTTGATCTATTGTATTACCCCTCCTGACGATCTACCGCCCAGCTTAGCCTGGGCCAAGGCGTTGTTAAGCACTGCGAAACAGGTTCCACCTGAGAATCTTGTGCCTCTGATGCCTGTTGATGACAGATCGTTGGCCTGCGTCGTGTGCGGTTGCGACACCCAGCTACCTGCGGGCTTCGGAACGGTCGTGCGGTGGCATCTAGACGACGTGCCAGCTTGGGCTCAGGCTCAGCAGCTAGATATCGGTGTTAAAGAATACCTTGCAGCCGTCGCGGACGAACTGTCTTCCCGCACTACTGGTCTGAACAGAACGTGGGAACTTGTTGATAGGTACGATAAGA
>Ga0315282_10011329_pt1 | contig 13839 bp, 18 predicted proteins | sample YL17G07_20_MG_FD_203693 | JGI IMG/M metagenome (GOLD analysis project Ga0315282, IMG submission 203693) | Sediment microbial communities from Yellowstone Lake, YNP, Wyoming, USA - YL17G07_20 | ecosystem: Environmental > Aquatic > Freshwater > Lake > Sediment | place: USA: Wyoming | collected... | reverse complement strand
CGGGGGCAGTGTACCTGTTCGACGAGAAAGTCAGCGCGCTGGACGAGGCGAAGCTGCCGCGGGTGCGCCGGGAGAAGATCGGGTTTATCTTCCAGGGTTTCAATTTGTTCCCGGCGCTGACGGCGCTCGAGACGGTTGAGGCCACGCTCAACCTGAAGGGCCTGCGGGGCGAAGCGGCGCGCGAGAAAGCCCGCGAGCTGCTGGCGCGCTTGGGGTTGGACAAGCGCCTTGACTATCTGCCGGAAGACTTGAGCGGCGGCGAAAAGCAACGCGTGGCGGTAGGCCGGGCCCTGGCAGGGAATCCCGCCATCATCCTGGCGGACGAGCCGACGGGCCAACTCGATTCCAAAACTGGCCGGCTGATCGTGGAAGTACTGAGAGACTTGGCGCACAATGAAGGCCGGCTGATTTTCATGGTCAGTCACGACCCGCGGATCCTGGGACTGGCCGACCATATCTTGACGATCGAAGACGGCCGCTTAAAGGACTGAACTGATGTTGGCCTCTCGCCGCAACCTCTATTTCTTTGCCGCGCTGGGCGTGGTGCTCTTTGTGTTGTTCATCTGGTTTGTCACCTCGACGGTGCGGCGGAACTCGAACGACTTGACCCGCGAATTCCGCGCGCGTCGCGGGGACATCAACTGGCGCATTGCGGCCCGCGGGCGCGTGGAAGGCGCCACGTCCCAGGAGACCAAGCTAGCCTCGCGGGTGGTGGGCCGGTTGAAGGAAGTGGCCGTTACTGACGGTGATCCTGTGCGTAAAGGCCAGGTCGTGGCTGTCCTGGAAAACGATGATCTCAAAGCTCGGGTGGACGAGGCGCAGGCCAACCTGGAACGCGCCCAGGCCTTGCTTCAGAAACTGCTAAATGGCGCGCGGCCGGAGGAACGCAACGCGGCGCGGGCGGAGATGGAGGAGGCCCAAGCTGCGGCGGAGAACGCCCATCAGAACTACGAGCGCGCGCAGCAACTTTTCAAGGATGGGGGGATTGTTTCCCAGTCGGCGCTCGACCAGGCCCAGCGTGATTGGAGGATGAGCCAGGCGAAACTGGAGTCGGTCCGGGAGCGGTACAAGCTCATCATGGCGCCGCCGCGCGCCGAGGACGTGATGGCCGCCAAGGCCGACGTGGAGCTGGCGCGGGCGCGCCTGGCGCAGGCCGAGGACAACTACGAAAACACCTTCGTGCGCTCGCCGGTGGACGGTGTGGTCGTTAAGCGCAACATGAATCCCGGAGAATCCATCTCCTACGAATCGCTCTTCCAGCCCATCGTTTCGGTGGCCGACACCACGCGATTGATGGTGAGGGCGGAGGTGGACGAAACCGATATCGGTAAGATCCAAATCGGCCAGCGCGCTGACATCCGCTGCGAGGCCTATCCCGGCCAGACGTTCTACGGCCGCGTCGTGCGCATCAGCGGCGGCTTGGGCAAGAAGAAAGTCCAGACCGATAATCCCACGGAAAAGATTGACACGGACATCCTAGAAACCTTCGTGGAAGTGGATCCCGGCTCCCCCCTGCGCGTCGGCTTGCGCGTGGACGTTTACGTTCAGTTGGCCCGCAAGGAGAATGTCCTCATCGTGCCGAGGCGCGCCGTGATGCTGACCGACGGGGTCCCCCTGGTCCAAGTCAAGAGCGCCGCCGGCGTGCGCGCGCAGCCAATCCGCTTGGGTGCCCAGGACGGCATGAACGTGGAAATCCTCGAGGGCCTCAAGGAAGGCGATGTCGTGGTGTACTGAAACGGAAGTGTTGCCTATCCGCGTAAACATCGTGAAAATAAGCGGTCACTGACGCGTCCTAGAGAGGTTTAAGCACCCGGCCTCTCCACGTCCGATGCCCCAGAAGTCGGTCTGGTCGCCGGGCGTGACACTCAGCCACCGCAGGCACGAGTCGTATGTGGCCCCATCGAAGGATTCGTCGAGAACCACCCTTTCGCCTTGTGCGGCCTTTTCACCCATATTGGCAGCCTCGGCGAAGGCCACCGCCTCGGCGTTGGGGCAGCGTATTGCTGCCTTGAGAATCTCCTCGCCTCGGCCCCGGGCGCCAATCAGGCCGACGCGGACGCGCTCATCGGCCCCCAGCACACGGCTAGAAGGGAAAAACCCGGAGACAGCCAAGGTGGCCGTGCCAGCCAAGATCTGCCCCACAAATTGGCGGCGGCTGGACATGGTTTGCCTCCTGGAAGTTACACGCTTGAGTATTTCTTACAGAGCGCCTTAATCTTCTCGATGAGCTTGGGCACGCCGGTCATGGCGTCCTCCTCGCCCTCGTATTCGGCGGACAGATAGCCTTTGTAGCCGCTCTTGACGAAAAGCTGCCAGACGCGGTCCAGGTCGATGGGCCCGTGGCCCTGGGTGAAATTATCGCGGATGTGAGCATGCGTCGCATATGGGACACAGGCCTCGATCTGGGCGTACTCATTTTCCGGGAAATTGCTGATGTCGAGGTTGATGCCGGCGTAAGGTGAATCGACACGCCGCAGGATCTCGATGATATTGGACGCCTTGGAGGTTATTCCGCCGTGGCTTTCGATGCCGAGGATGACGCCCTTCTTCCCGGCGTACTCGCAGGCGGGTTTCATGACTTCCACCACCCACTGGATGCCTTGCTCGTCGCTGGCGTCCGGTAGCACTTCGCCGCCAAAGACTCGCAAGTGCGCGGCTCCCAACAATTCGGTGGCGTCCACCCAGCCCTTGATCTTCGCGAGTTCCTCAGCGCGTTTCGCGGCGTCCGGCTGGCACATGTTGGTGCCGATCGCTGCGCCGGAGAACGGCATTCCTTGTTTGTAGGCGAAATTCCTGAGGTGAGCGAGGTAGGCAGGCTCCGTGGACTTGAACCAGTAGGTAGTCATGTCCACGCCGTGCACGCCCAGCTCCACGCCCTTAAGGATGAAATCCTCCATTGTCATGCGCCCGTTCTCCAGGTACTTCGAAAACGAGTAGGCGCAGCAGCCGGCGAAGAGCCGCGGCTTCTTGAGGGCAGTTGCGTTGGCAGCGGCTGCTCGTGGGTCGGCGGCGGACTTCGATGAAACGGGGATGGCTGCTACCACCGCCGTAGCGCCGACCGTGCGCAGGAATTCGCGACGAGCATATGGCTTATCCATGTTGGCCTCCTGGGTCGGCACGCTACGCCCGCGCGCCGACCCTATGATCCAGATGCGTTATTTTGCCAGAGGCTTTACGGCAACCTCTTTGAAATAGACCTCGGAGTCCTGCTTCTCCTCCCGCGGATGGTTTTGCAGCCCGATGTAGCCGGCGTTGGGTCGCCGTCCTCGCTGGGGCTCATAGTCCTTCAGGCGTTCAGGAACAGTCTGGCCCTCCGTGTAATCGGTTACCTTTACCCCATTAAGCACGACCACGGTGTGCGGCCCGTCAAGCGTAATCTCCATGGTGTTCCATTCGCCGGGAGGCTTGGCGGGACGGGCCAGCGCTTTGGTTAGAGAATAGAGTACGCCCGTGCAGTGATAGTCGTCGCCGGCGTTGTAGATCTGCGCTTCGTATCCATAGTGCACGGGCATCCACTCTTCTTGCGGCGGGACGGGAATGCGGATGAAGACGCCCGAGTTGTCGTCGGGTTTCGTCACCTTGAAAACGACACGAATCACTGAGTTTTCGATCTTGCCCCCGGTGTACCAAAGCAGGCCCATTCCGCCCACGGGCTTGAGCATGCCGTTTTCAACCACGAATTTTCCTGGCCCGACTTGCTGCCAGCCGGTCAGGTCCTTGCCGTTGAAGAGCTGTTTCCATTGGCCGGCCTGGGCGGCGGCGAGCGTGCTCACTGCGAAGATAACAAGAAACAGGGCCGAGCGTTTCAACATGCTTCACCTCCAATTTGATGTGCTTGCTGCGAGCGCTCATTGTATACACAACCCGGAACGTAAGCGAGATTCTCTTTCTGCGGGACAAGGTGCCGTGCTGTCGCGTCCCGGGTTTGAATCGTCTGCCATCCGGCGCTTTCATTTTTCCCCGCGCTGGCGTAACATACGATGCGTTGCAAGGTGGGGCGGCGCCCGATTTCCCCTTCGCCGAATTGTATGGGGTGACGTTCCTGAAGGGGAGGGAAGTCATCGCTCCTAAGCTCGGCGGCCGCATGGTGGGGCCCAGAGCAAGAATCGATACCGCGTGGCTGCGGGAGCGATTTCGGCCGGATAGTTTCTGACGTGCACTTGAATTACTTCGGCGGTTGAGTGGATCTCTACTCGCAGGAGGGAACATGGGAAAGCGAATCGCGGGCGCGAGAGTGTGGGTTATTCCCGACGGTTACTTGCCGGCACAAAGCACGGGCGGCCTCAAGAGCCATGAGTCAACCTGTGTGCTCAACCTGGGCACGCGCCCCGCTACCGTGGAGCTGATGGTGTATTTCGAGGACCGGGAGCCGCTGGGAGGCTTCCGTGTCACGTGCCCGGCCGAGCGCACCGTCCACATCCGCCTCGACTCCCTGAAGAATCGGAAAGGGCAATCCATCCCCATAGGTACACCTTTCGCCTTGAAGGTCAAAAGCAGCTCCAAGGTCGTGGTGCAACACACGCGGCTGGATTCGACGCAGCCGGCGCTGGCCCTGATGACGACGATGGCGCTTCCAGCATTGTAGCGGCGGGGTATAACCGCCGGCGCGTGTAGCGGTGAGCTGCAGCCGGGAATTCACTTGCCCGCCTGAGGGCAACGGTTACAGAGGGCGTGATGCCTCGGCGGCTAGAGAGCCGTGGGGGGGCCGGCGTCCACCTGTTCGCGAAAAGCCATCGCCGCAGAGAGGTATGCCGCCGCGATCGAAGGCAGCACTCTCGCGGAAGTGACGGAGGGCCTGCGGGTTTTCGTGATAGACTTCGGCTATTGATTTGCCACCTGGGTCCTCGTGCATCGTCCGGGGAGTCCAGGTGAGGAGGAAAAACGATGAGAAGAGTCTGTTCCATTATGTTGCCTGCTTTAGCTGTTGCCCTGCTGACCGTTTGGCCGAGCAGCATGCGCGCGCAGGGAGGGTTTGAGCTGGTGACCGGCAAGGACTTTGAGAAGGCGTTGCCCAAGGATTTCTACCTGGAGGGAAACGCGATTCCCACGCAGACACGCAACGCCGCCCTGGTGAAGACGCCGGCCGGCGCGCGTGTTCTGGTGGCGCTGATTGACACCACGGGGTACAGCTCGCAGATCCAGCAGAAGTACGAGGGGATGCTGATCACCGAAGGCAATATCTCGCTCTGCGGCGGGGTAGTGGGCATCGGCAGCTACGGCTTCGGGTACACCAAACCTCCTAGCACGAGCACGGAAGACGCCAAGTTCTTCCTTTACAATCAGGCCGGTGAAAAAGTTGCCGAGTGCGCCACCAAGAAGGACGCGGAGATTAAACTTCCGAAGCCTCTCCAAGTGATGGTGGGCAAAGAGGGCCCCGCAAAGTTGTACTTGGGCCGATACTGGCTGGAGCTGAAGTAGCCGCGCCGGCAAGGTGTACGGGACGTGCCAGCGAATCCGGTCTGGCCGCGCTGATCGCGAGCGAGCGGCGCCATCGGGTGCGGTGGGAAGTTGTTAAGAGACGTCGGTCTTCGATCGATCGAATCGCTGCGGCAGGCTCGCGGCGGGCGGGAGCTCGTCGCGAGCTTGCGCATTTCGGGGAGCTGGAGGGGGACGGTTGTCAACGAGCTTTGGACACGAGGGCAGCAGGACGAGACGCCTGGCCTGGCGCCTGGGACCGTGGGGGCTGGTGTGGGCCCTGCTGCTCCTGAGTCTCCCCGCCATCAGCCAAGCCGGGGAGAAGCAGCCCAAGCCGCGCAGAATGGTGGGCCTGGTGACCGAGGTTGAGCCCAGCCGCGTCACGATCCGAGGGGAAAAGGGAGACCAAGTCACTGTCCAGACCGCCGAGGACTTCCGAGAGAAGGTGGTGGTGGGCTCCCAAGTCACGGCCTGGTATTTCCCCAAGGAGAACGTGAACGTTCTCCAGTGGCTCGAGTACCCCCTGGAGAATTCCTTTATTTCTCCCAGCCAATTCCGGAGCCAAATCAAAAAGATCATCATCCTGCCTGACGACGGCGTGGGTGGCGCCGAAGGCCTTTTCACGGCGATGGGGAGTTTCCTGGAGTCCCGGCTGGGTTGGTTCGTCGCACCGCACATACTGGCCGAGGAGATTCGCCGGCGGGCGCGAAAGTCTGATTCTATCCTCGGGGCCATCGATCCTTCCACGGGCAACGTGGACCTGGCGGCGTACGTTCCAGTGCACCGTGACCTGATTCAGAAGCTGGCGTCTGAAACCCGTGTGGATGCCGTGCTGGAAGCGAGCGTCGAGCTGGTACAGGTCAATTTCCGTTCCCAGGTGGCGGTCTGGGATGGTGCCCGGCAGCCGGTCTCCTCCAAGGCATCCCGCACCGTGGCGTTCTTGTCGTCGTTGCCGGTGGAAGGTCACGTTCCCGCGGCTACGGTTGTTCTGAAGTTGTGGGATGCTCAAGGAAAGCTGCTGTGGAGTAATCGACGCGGTTTTGCCGTTCTGGCTCTGCAAAGGGGAGTCGCAAACAAGTTCCGAGACCGGCCGATTCCGGAAGTCCTTGCGGACACGGCGAGCGTGGAGCAGTGGTTCACGAGCGTATTTGGCTCATGGCTCCCGGTGGAATCAGGCGCTCGGGTCTCAGCAGCAAAACCATAGTCGGGTGGTTCTAGCCTTCTTTCCCCGTGACTATCGCCCTCCGGCAGTTGGGTAGGTGATAAAGCCGGGGATCTTCAGGCGGATCTTGTACAGGCCGGTGCGCGCCGTCAAATACAGCGTCCGAAAATCTTTGTCACCCCAGGCGCAATTGGCCGGCAGTTCCGACAACACGATAGTTCCCAGGTGCTTGCCAGCCTTGTCAAAGACCCACACGCCGCCCGCTCCCGTCACATAGAGATTCCCTTGGCGGTCCACCTTCAGGCCGTCGGGCACCCCCGGCCGCTGGGATTTCAGTTCCGCCAGGACGCGCCCGTTCGAAATGCTCCCATCGGCCGCGACATCAAAAGCGCGAACGTGCAAGCGAACTGAGTCATCGACGTAGAGCGTCTTCTCGTCGGGTGACAGCGCGATGCCATTCGGGCGGTCGAAATCCTGGACTAGCAAGGTCAGTTTGCCGTCGGGCGCGATCTTGTACACGCCCTGGAAAGGTAGTTCCTTCTTCTGCCCCTCGGGGATGCCGAAGGGCGGATCGGTGAAGTAGATCGTGCCCTCAGACCGAACCACTATGTCGTTGGGGCTGTTGAGCATCTTTCCATCGTAGCTTGCGGCGAGAACGGTGAGCGTGCCGTCCGGCTCCAAGCGTGTCACGCGCCGGTTGCTGTGCTCGCACATCAGCAATCGGCCGGAACGATCATAGGTGAGGCCATTCGAGTTCCCGCTGGGCGTCCTGAAGACCGTGGGTGCGGCGCCCGGAGCGAACTTCACAATCTGATTTGCCGGAATGTCGCTGAAGAGCAGGAACCCGGCCGGGTTCCACACTGGGCCTTCAGTGAATTGGAAGCCCCCGGCTACCTTCTCGACGCGGGCGTCTCTCTCGACCACTTTCCAGAAGTCCGGCGAGGCCGGCTCTAACTGCTGCCCAAAGGCAGGGAAGGGGTCCTGAGCAAGTGAAGCGACAAGCATGAAAGCCAGTAGAAAGCCGTGGTACTTGATGCGCATTGTGTACCCCCGTAGACAAAGACGAATGGATTGGACAGAGTGCCTCTGCACTCTCCATCGGTCAACCATGATACCAGAGAAGTTGAGGGGGTGAGATCAAAGGAAGATTGCTGAAACGGCACGTCGGGGAGTGGCATCGAATGTTGGTCGTCACGCTGTTGGCGGTTGGGTGCATGGCCTGGGCCGGGGGCAAATCTTGGATCGGGACGGTCAGCGACAGCCACTGTGGCGCCAAGCACGCCACAGCGAGCGAGGCGGCAACTGCCTGCGTTACCCAGTGTGTTGCAGGTGGCGCGAAGTATGTTCTCGTCTCAGGTGGGAAGATCTATCAGCTGGACGCCCAGGACAAGTTCGCCCATTTCGCTGGCAAGTCCGTGAAGGTCACGGGGAGCGTCAAGGGTGATTCCATCACGGTCGAGTTGGTGGAAGCTACCCGGTAAGACCGGGCAAATCGGGCTCACGAAGAGCATCAACCATCCCAAGAAAGGTGACGCCGGCCTTTGGGGTGGCCCGCCTTTTTGGGTTTCCCTTGGGTTTCAATACGAGGATTAGGCTGCTGCCTCCGAGGGCTTCAGCTCTCGAAGTCTGCCCAAGATACGATCCACGATTGCTCCCTCGTCTTTAAGCTCTTTCCGGTAAGTCGCGCTATCGGTCCGGAGGATTTCAGTGGCCAGGTCACTTCGGTAGGACTGAAGAATCTCTAACAGGAGGAAGCACTCCTGAGGGGAAACGTCCAGTTGCATACATCACCCCTTGCGCCATTCTCTCAGTAGAGCCTAGCGCATTCTGTGGGGGCAATCAACCTTTGGCGGTCGGAGTCCTGGGGACGACATGAAGAACATGGCAAGACATTGCGGCTGGGCCTTGTAGCTTTGTCTCCCTCAAATATCCTGTATAATTCTGCTCGTATCGAGGACAAGAGAGATTTCCCGGAGGATTGATGGTAATGGAACCCAAGGCGCCCCCGGCGGAAGCGTGGAAGGTTCGTCGCGTGGGCAGCACAACTTTCGCAATTTCTAAGCCGAAGCGCGATCCGCGCAAGCTTCGCCAAATGCGGCTGAAGAACCGGCGGCGAGCGCGCTGAGGGCGCCGCCCCCTTTCGTTTTCTGTCCGCTCTGCAGTTGCGGCGACCGGGAGAGATTTTCTGGACGCAAGTGCGTTTTTGAAGGTGTGGGGCTCTTGTGCTCGCCTAGCCTCCCGCTCCACCCAGGGTCGGAAGATGCAACTTCTGGCAAGGTGATAGACTCTATTCCCAGTAGGGCCTGTGAACTAGTGCCGTTCCAACTATCCAGGGCCGTTTAATGGGATAAAACGATCCCGCGAATAAAGTTGGAACGGGACGCGGCGAACTAAGTTGGAACGGCACTAGAGGAGGGTCTCGGGGTTCGGATGGCTGGCAACAGAAAACGTGCACGCACTCTGATGAAGAGAGTATTGGCGATAGTTGGCGTGTTGGTTCTGGCGTTCCTGACCGCTGGTGTGACGCGGGCCGCCGTGAAGCCCCTCAGTCAGGACGACGTGACGTTGCTCCTGCTCGGTGGGGCGACGACGGAGAAGATGCTGACGCTGATCGAGCAGCGCGGCATCGATTTTCGGATGACGCCGGACCTGGCCAAGAAGTTCCACGATGCCGGGGCGGACGATATGGTCATCGAGGCACTGCAAAAGGCAGGAGCGAATGTCAAGCCGGCCGCGCCGCGTTCGTCCGAGGTGACAGGAACCGAGCCGGCTGCGGCACCACCTGGAACTGCTGCCGGGCCACCGAGTGCTCCCGCGCCGAAATCCAAAGGGGGTACCGGCCTCAAGGACCCCAGCCCCGAGGAGATTCAGAAGATCATCCAGGAGTTTGCGGCCAAGGAGAAGCTCTTCAAAGAAGCGCGGAATAACTACACCTACCACCAGGTCAACAGGGTCAACCAATTGGATTCTGACGGCGGCGTGGTGGGCACCTTCCAGCAGGAATGGGACATCCTCTACGACGACAGCGGCAAGCGGATCGAGCGGGTCACCTACGCCCCGCCTGACACCCTGAAAGGGCTCATGGTCACCAAGGAAGACCTGGACGCCATGCGGAACATCCAGCCCTTCGTCCTGACCAGCGATGAGTTGCTGGAATACGACGTCAAGTACTTGGGCCACGTCAAAGTAGATGAGATCACAGCCTATGTCTTCTCAATTCGGCCCAAGGAAATTTTGAAAAACCGGCTGTATTTCCAGGGGACAGTCTGGGTTGATGACCGCGACCTTCAGATCGTGAAATCCGAAGGGAAGAGCGTCCCGGAGACGAAAACTGGAAAGGGGGAGAATCTTTTCCCCCGGTTTGCGACCTACCGCGAGCAAATTGACGGCAAATATTGGTTCCCGACCTTCACCACGGCCGACGACACGCTGTATTTCGCCACCGGCCCCATACACATCAGGCAGACTATCCGGTACACCGACTACAAGCAGTTCAAGTCGAAGGTGCGCATCCTGTCGACTTCGCCAGTCGAGACGCCAGTCCCCCCGCCTGGCCCCAAGTAGCGCGGAACATACCGTGTCGCCCCTCTGCCGGTCCGACCCTGTCGGACCACCCGCTCTCCATGGGAGAGGAGCAAGAGCGAGAGATAGACTCGGGCCGCGAGATGTGGACTCTCCTTCCTGATACAATCCCTGGGCATGAAGTCCTCCGGCCTGTCGTGGCGGATCGTGCTGGTCCGGCCGCGGAACCCGCTGAACGTCGGCGCAGCAGCGCGCGCCATGGCGAACTTCGGGTTTCGGGATCTCGTGGTCGTGGCTCCACATCCGCCCGTGTGGCAGGAGGCCCGCTCGGCGGTGGGGGCAGAGCACGTCCTCACATCCGCACGGGCAGTGAGCAACCTTCAGGAGGCTGTCGGAGAGGCCACCCTGGTGATAGGGACCACTTCCGGCTCGCGCCGGAACCTCGACCGCGAACTGCTTCCGCTCGCGGACTTACCCGCGTGGCTCAAGCGCTGTGCCGCGGCGGGCAGTCGTGCCGCGTTGTTGTTTGGCTCTGAGAAGACGGGTCTTGCGAACGAGGAATTGAGTTACTGCCACGCCCTGGTGCGAATTTCCACCTCGCCCCGATGTCCTTCGATGAATCTGGGACAAGCCGTAGCGGTGTGCTGCTACGAGCTGGCCCGCGCCAGAGTTGTCTCCGCCCGCCCGCCCGCGGCCCGAGCCCATCTTTCCGAGCCTGCGAACGTCCACTCCCTGGAGCATCTTTTCGCGCGCACCGTGCGAGTGCTCGACCACACGGGCTACCTCAAACCTAAGGCTCGCCAAGCCACGCTCATCAAGCTGCGCCGCCTGCTGCTCGACCTCCGGCTCACCAACAACGAAGTCCGAATCCTGGGCGGGATTCTGGCGCAAATTGAGTGGAAGCTCGAGAACGCGGAGCAAAAGAAGGAATGATGAATGATGCTGGCAGTGGGCACGTCAGGGGGTTGGGGCAGCGCAGTTGGCTGCGCATGTCAGACCGTTCACCCGCCGTTTCGCGACGTTCGACTCCTCCTGCTTGCCCCCCTCGGCTTGGTCGGAGTATCCTATGAGTCTTTCGCGGGGCGGGCCCGGTCGGCTGTCTGGCTAGGAAGATGGGCTGAGAAGGGGCTCCGCGTGATCCTGTCCGCAAGGTAATTCTGCCGCCTGGGAGTAGGGAGTGCCGACCATACCGTTCTTGCGTGCTACCCGAATGATTGCCCGGGGCACGTGGAGTTTCTGCACCGATCGCCCCTTGGTGGTTTCATTCGAGGTGACGCATTCCTGCACGGCTAACTGCCGCCACTGTGACAAAGGCGGCATGAAACCCGACCCTCCCGGACTGCTCCGGGCCGAAGACTACCGGCGGCTGCGGGCCGCATTAAACCCGATGGTTGTCCAGCTATCCGGCGGAGAGCCCCTGCTGAGGAAGGACATCGAGGAGATTATCCAGGCGGTTAAGGAACCCAGCGGTCTGCCCTATACGATTCTGGTCACGAACGGTCGCCTCTTCACGGAGCCCAAGTACCTGGCCTTGCGGCAACTGGGGGTGAACCAGTTCTCGATTTCCCTCGATTTCCCCGACGAGCGCCACGACGATTTCCGGCGCTCACCCGGCCTTTACGCTCACTTGGCAGCGCTGGTGCCGAAGCTCGCACGTCACGGCCACGGTGACGTGGTGCTGAACACGGCCATCACGCGAGACAACCTCCCCACGCTCCGCGCTACCTATGAAAGAGCCGAGGAATGGGGCGTCGCGATCTCCTATAGCGCCTACACGCCTCTCCGTACGGGAGAGATGGGCCACTACATCTGTTCCCCGGAGGAACTGGAGCTTTTGCGACGAACGATGGACGAGCTCCTGGAACTGAAAGCCAGGAACGGCCGGATCGCCAACTCCCCCTGGACACTTTCCGGAATCCCCGACTTCTTCCAGAAGGGCAGCATCCCGGGATGCAGCGCCGGGCGCCGCTTCCTGGTCGTCACCCCGGAGGGCGGTCTCCGGCCCTGCTCGATGTTCGATTCCACGTACGCTTCCCAGAAGGAAATCATGGAGAAGTTCGTAGCTACGAACACCTGCGGTGGCTGCTACGTCTCCATCCGCGCTTACCTGGATGCTTCCTTCTGGACCCTCCTCAAAGACAACGTCAAGACGCGCGTCCTCGCCCGCGACGAGCACAGACAATCTTGCTAGGTTATCCTCAGCGTCCTTATGAAGTGGGGAGGTCTTTCGCGCTTCGATAGGGTAGAATATCGGCGAGAGACATGGAGGGGCGAACAATGGGCCGACAAAATGTAAGCTTCCCCAAAGAGAGGATTGAGGGATTCTGTCATAAGCACCACATCCGCAAGTTGGCGCTGTTCGGTTCGGTGTTGAGCGACAACTTCCGTCCGGATAGCGACGTGGACGTCCTGGTGGAGTTTGAGACAGGGTATCCCGTGGGGTTGATCCGGCTGGCGGGTATTGAACGGGAGCTTTCAGAGATTCTTGGCCGCCCGGTGGATCTGCGGACGCCCTTGGAGTTGAGCCCTTATTTCCGCGAGGAGGTCGTGCACTCGGCTGAGGTCCAATATGCACAAGGCTGATGGGGTGCGGCTACGCCATATGCTTGAGTCCGCCCGCGAGGCAATGTCCTTCGTTCAGAACCTCACGCGGCGCGACCTTGGAGCCAACCGAATGCTGACCCTTGCGCTCACCAGACTAATAGAGATCATCGGTGAGGCGGCGGCGAAGATCAGTTTGGAAACAAGAACCCACTATGCCACGATCCCTTGGGCGGACATTGTCGGTATGAGGAACCGCCTGATCCACGCCTACGTTTGATGTGGACCTAGACCGCCTATTGGATACCATTACCGATGATCTGCCCCCACTCGTCGCGGAATTGGAGAAGACCTTGGCTTCTGAACGGTGAAACTTGACGGGCCTGCTACGTTTTCATCCGCGCTTACCTCGACGCTTCTTTCTGGACTCTCCTCAAGGACAACGTCAAGACCCGCGTCCTGAGCCGCAAGAACGGGCAGGCGGACAAGTGCTGATGATGCCGTGAGTGGTGTCGGTCACTGCGAGCCGACGGGCAGGACTCGAATTCCGTGATAGCTCGTTCCTCTCGAAACACACGCTTCTGGGATTCCGAATCTGAGGCCAGGACAAAATGTCCGAGGCTCGCCGCAGGTGCGAAGCCCCACCTGGCGGCCCAGGCCACTCTCCCCCAGAGCGGCGGTGGGGAGTCGCCGCCGCAGCCGCGACATGTCATCAAGCTACGCGCTGGGTCGGCCAAACGCTACGCCGGTCACCCACGGCGCGCCGGCAATAAACATTGGTAGCCCGGGGATGGCCGTCCGAGATTGTTTCCCCCAAAGCCGCAGACCTACAAAGCAGGTCTGCACTTGCACCACCCGCGAACTGGCCTGTCCCTATTGGGCCTCTAGAATGTGTCCCTTGAACATGTAATAATGGAGCTCTTTGAAGAGAACTTCCGCAATTTCCGCAGGAGAGAATTGAATGCCCAGAGGGAGTCGAAAGCAACTGCCACTCCCCTTGAGCGCGGTACACAATAGCGAACTCTTTTCCAACCATTGGTTGGCAAATCGCCTCCCACTCGAACCCGAATGGACCGAGCTTAAAGAGACGGCCAGGGAGGTATTAAAGGGACTCTTAGAACTCTGGAAGCGACAATGCAGTCGCGTCGAGTATTACGGTAGTGAGCAAGGCCTCGAACAAGCATTCATCCAACCGGTCC
>Ga0315282_10011327_pt1 | contig 13839 bp, 11 predicted proteins | sample YL17G07_20_MG_FD_203693 | JGI IMG/M metagenome (GOLD analysis project Ga0315282, IMG submission 203693) | Sediment microbial communities from Yellowstone Lake, YNP, Wyoming, USA - YL17G07_20 | ecosystem: Environmental > Aquatic > Freshwater > Lake > Sediment | place: USA: Wyoming | collected... | reverse complement strand
GCCGCCGAGACTGAAAATGTAGTGCCGACCTGGGAGACCGCTTTGATGAAAAGAAAACACTTACGACTTCAATATGCCCTCAACTGCGAAAGTTCGGTTAGCGGTATTCGCGGCCGTGCCGTCACCGGCACGGGCGGCAGAATTTGGCCCCCGGCGCGAGCTTTGAGCCGACCTATACTCATCGTCAGCCGGTTCCTGATGACTGCTTAAGCTCAGTGATTTCATCGAAGTGGGGGGCTATTCTGAGGAAGGGTTGGAGCGCGGCGGCGGGGTGACACGTTTTGACAGGAAGGTTCGGTCTAAAACAAAGGTCAGTTCCGTCCCGGGGAGGAGGAGCGGCCCCTGGTGCTTCTTGGCCGCGCTATGGATTAGACCTGCCATGGCGCCTATAGCCATGCCGTAAAGGGCTCCGGATCCTCCATGCGCCAGGGTGCCCACTCCGGCGCCTACGACGGCGCCAATGCCGGCCTCTTTGGCGGCGCTCTTAGCACTCTTGCCGGGTCCCTCAATGGTTCCTTCACTGTCTTTCACTTTGGTGCCCGTGTTGTCCTGGGCGTCCTGGAGTTGGGCCACGATGGTGAAGGTACCTTGTTCCGGAGTCGAGATCGTTTCCGCGACCAGGCGCATCTCGCCCCTTCCCGTGGCACGGCCCGCCGGCTTAACGAAGGTCACGTGTCCGCGCACCGTGCTATTGGCAGGCACCACTTCCTGTCCTGCTGCGAAAATGGGTTCCGCGACCTTTCCAGCCCAGGGATCGCCTTCCTCGCTGCCCTTCGTGCTCAAGGTGTTCGTCAGCTTCACCACCAACTGGGTTCCGCTGGGCAGGGCAATATCGCTACCGTCAACGGCCCATGCCAGAAGGCCCACGGCCAAAATAATACCGGTCGTTACGAGGGTGAGCGAGCAGGCTTGTTTCATCGGCAATCCCTCCGGGAAGAAGGGACAAGAAGTCTTAAGGATTTTCCGGCCTAGGCACTTGCCCTCCGGAGTTTCGCAACATGCAAAGTCACTGCTTGCTGGCGTCAGAAGGGGTCGTCGGCTCGAGTGGCTTGCCGGTACTCGCATCGACGGACCGGCTGATAACGAAGGTCATGGTCGTCCCTTGCACGAGGACGATATGCTTTTCGTGTTTCAGCAGGTCGTAAATCAGGACCGTGCCGGCCCCGATTGCCGCTCCGCCCCCGAGGGCAGTGCCGAACCCGGGCCCGCCGCAGTTACCGTAGTACTCGCAGTCGATTGCCGAACCCAGGCCCACCATGCTTCCGGCGCCTGCTCCGATGGCACCCCCAATTGCCGCATCCTTGGCGGCGTCCTTCTTGCTCTTGCCACAACCCTTGATGGTTCCTTCATCGTCGCTGCCGGTCTTGGCGCAAGGGCCGGCATTCATATCGTCAAGCCCCGCAGGGAGGGCCAACTTGATGTCATCCGGAGTAATGATGTGGTCCAGCACCACGCGCATTTGCGCCACGCCCTTGAAGCGGCCCGATGGCTTCACAAAAGCCACGTGTCCTTCCACCGAACTGCCTGCGGCAATAACCTCCTTGCCGTCCACGACAATCGGCTGCGTGACCACCCCCGTGAAGGGGTCGCCGGGCTTGCTGGTCTTCGACGTAAGGGTAGACGTCAGCCGCACATGCAGGAGACTTCCGGCAGGGATGATTTGACTGGGGGGAGGCGGCACCTTGGTTTCGCTGGCCAGCAGAGCGGGGATGAACACGGCTCCCGCCAAAAGCCCGGTGACGAAGCTTATTGCCCACTTCTTCATAAAATTCTCCTCGGCGTGCGGTCTCATGGCGAGCCTGATCGGGTTATGCTTTCTTTCTGCCCTGGGAACCCACTGCCCACTTTAGACCTCTTGCGGCCCCCTGACAAGCACACCACGCCCTTGCCCCTTTCGATTCTTCCCGAAGCTGGCGGGTTGCTCGGGATTGTGCCGCGGGGAGGGATTTTATGTCCACGCTGGGGATGGGCGGCGGGTTATCGTTAGAATTTGACCGGCATCATGCCATCCGTTATACTTTGAGTGGGGTTGAGCGGCGCTCGCCCCAGGCCGAACGCGGTTCGGCCCTGCTTTGAGGGGCTATGCCAAACATTGTCCAGGAAATAGCCGATTCGGCGGTGGCGCTGGCGAAGGGATTCGCCACCACCTTTAAGATGATGGTCGGACCCACGGTGACGGAGAATTATCCCGCCGAGCCCGTGCACTTTGAAGATCGCTATCGCGGCGTCCATGTTTTGCGCCGTGACGAAAATGGTTTGGAGAAGTGCGTCGCCTGCTTCCTTTGCGCGGCGGCCTGCCCGGCAAATTGCATTTACATCGAGGCCGCGGAGAATACCGGCGACCACCGTATCAGCGCCGCGGAGCGTTACGCCCAGGTTTATAACATCGATTACAACCGGTGCATCTTCTGCGGCTATTGTGTGGAAGCTTGCCCCTGTGACGCCATTACCCACGGCCACGATTTTGAAATCGCCGCCTACGATACCAACACGCTTGTCTACCGCAAGGAACAATTGCTGCAACCGCTTCCTGTCCCCGCCGCGGAAAAGCAGAAGTAGCCCAGCATCATTTGGGTAATCGGGAGACCGGGTCATTTGATCACCGGGCCATCGGGTCATCGGCCATCGAGCCATCGGCCATCGGTGATGGGGTGATTGGCTGATTTGAGATTTGCGATTTTCGAAGTCAGCAAATTGATGCATCTTCTCACTTGACACTGCCGATAACCGATGTGGGGTAGTGTGTCACCCAGAGGTTTGGCCGTCGGCGCTGCCGCCCTTCCGCCTTCAGACTTTGCCTTCTTCGTGTCATTGGTCACTCGCCACTTGTCACTGCTCTTAAAGTGTGTCACGCGGGGGTTTGGCCGTCGGCGCTGCCGGTTTTTGCGCGTTCCGACATTGCCCGCTGCGCTGTCATCCTGAGCCGTGCGAAGGATCTCGCTCTGCCCGTATTTCCTCTCCGGGATTTGCCTGTTTCTGGTCACTGGTCACTTGTCACTGCCCTTGTGCACCCCTGCTGAGGGCTATAGTATTATCCACGGCACCGGGCAGCTACTTCGGGTAGTGGGTCAATTTGATGTAGAGGCGGCTTTACGCCGCCACTTGGCGAGGTAAACTCGCTGGTACACCATCAAATTGACCCACTACCGTAAATTGCCAAGGAGCCCGATGCGCGCCTGCCCCCAATGCCAGAGAACGTATCCCGACGACACCGATTTCTGTCCGCGCGGCGGTGCGACGCATTCTTTCGACCCTCCCCGAAGGGGAGGAATATCATTAGCCGTAGGTGAAACCTACGGAAAGGAAAGCAGGGCAATCATGTTCCGACCCTGAAGGGGTCGAATAATTCGACCCCTCTGGGGTCGGAAGAATTCTTTCATTGCCGTGAGGATCCGTAGGTTTCACCTACGGCTAATGATATTGTCCCCCTTTGGGGAACAAGGCTGATAGGCGTCCGATTTGAGCCTTGCACTGGCCAATTTGGACAAGCCCAAACCCGGTCTCCGACCGACGTCCGGCGATCCCTTCCTGCGTCAGGACAGGCTCCGATCGCCGCTACAATCCGGCGCACCACCCCTTATTCCCCTCCTCAACCGAGGAGGGGAGCGCGAAGCGCGGGGTGGTGAGCAGCGCCGCTACAACCGCCGCACCGAGGATTTGCCGCTCTGACGGAGATGGACGCCCATCTCGCTGCGGGTCTTGCGCGCCGCTTCCGGCTGGTCCGACGCCTGGGTCAAGGCGGCATGGGTGCGGTCTTCCTCGCCGAGCAGTGGGTAGCGCAGAGTTAGGCGTAGTTTGCCTTACTCTGATTCTTAACATGGTAACCTCAACGTGTTTACTTACCTCCAAGGAAGAAATGCCGCAGAGTAATCCCGCTCGGCGCGGGGTAACTCTGCGCTACCACTTCGAAGAGGAGTTGAGACAATGGATTTGACATCAACCGGAGATTTCGCGATCCACGTAACGGACCTAGACCAGGCGCGAAGCTTCTATCAAAAAACCTCGCGTTCACGCTTGTTGCGGATTCGGACGAAAAGCTCGTCTTCGAGACCGGCAAGTTTACGCTGTATGTGAACAAGGACGAGAAGAACATGCCTTTCATTCCCGCGCTCGGAGTGCGGGACTACGAAACGGCAAAGCAATTTCTAAAAAGCTCCGGATGCGAAATCATCCGCGAGTGGCCCGGGTCGAAAGCCCTGTACTTCAGGGATCCCTTGGGGCAGGTCATCGACATCATCGAGTCGTAATACCTGAGAATGGCCGCGGGGGCAGCGGATAGCGCAGGGTTATGCGCGCGGGTGGCGCCCCGATGCATCGGGGCGCCCCACGAACACGGGCAACATCTCTGTCACCGCGTCCCATCCGTGGCCTGTTCTGGCTTCTTAACGGTCCCGCAAGGCGGGATGTTGGCGCCACCCCCTCGAGAAAGAAAGCACGCACGTAACGCCCCGTCATCCTGAGGCCCGGTTCTTTCGGGCCGAAGGACCTCGGCAGTTTATCGCGGCGCACGGGGAAGAACGAACTACCGGGGTCCTTCGCCCAAAGTGCGGGCTCAGGATGAGAGAAGAACGAACTACAGGGGTCCTTCGCCCAAAGTACGGGCTCAGGATGACAGTGGGAGTGGTGCTCGCTCAAAATGAAAGCGGGAAGCCGCGGGCAGCGCACGCCTGACCGTGGGGTTTTCTCATGCCTGATACCCTTCGCATCTCACAACTTGTTCATGAAGGATTTTTCCAGCGCTTCCGGGTTTCTATCCATCACCGTCAAGTGGGCGCGCACCGCGCTTCCCGGACGCCTGCGCCCTTGCTCCCCTTCCTGGAGCGAGCGTGGCTTCAAGCCATAGCGCGGTGAGAAATCCGCTCGCCTGGACTTGTCTCGCGGCCGTTTCGCCGTCAGGATTCCGTCAAAGTCCAATGGGCTTCGAAAAGATCCCTCACCTGCCTTTCTCCGTCACTAGGAGAGGGCTGTGATTCAGGCTTTGGGGCAGCCATGCATTTCGACAGGCGCCGCCCTGCCCCTCCAAACCCGTGGAGAGAAATTCGGCTAAACCGTCTGGGTCACAATATGCAGCGAGCGGGGTTTATCGGGGTCGAGTCCTTTGATTTCCGCCAGCAACGCCGCGAAAATCTGGCCGGGGACGATGTAAGGAATGGGCGAATAGATTTCGGGCATTTCGCCGGGCACGCGGATGACGCGCGTGGCGGACGGAATGTCCATCTTTGGCCCCGTGATCGCCACCACTTCCGCGCGCAGTTTGCGCAGCCGGCCGGTCAGCTCGCGCATGTGACGGAACGTCTTGCCCGGCGGCATGAAAGCAAACGCCGGGAAATCGTGTTCTATGAGTGCGATGGGTCCGTGCAGGAAGTCCGCCCCCGAGAAGCGTTCGGCGATCACGTAGCAGGTTTCCATAAGCTTGAGGGAGAGCTCAAAGGCATTGCCGTAGTTGATGCCGCGGCCCACCACCACGCAATGATCCATGTAGCGGTAACGTTCCACCAATTCGCGCAGCGGGGGGATGAGCTTGAGCGTTTCCTTGACGCGGTCGGGAATCTCGCTGACGCTCTCTATGCTGACGGAGGTGCCCAGCGCCGCGGCGAGCAGATAGAAAATCATGAGCTGGCCCGTGTAAGTCTTGGTGGCGGCGACGGAGTGCTGCCGCCCCGCATGCACCAGGAAGACATCGTCGACCAAATTGGCCATGGTTGACTTCTTCTCGTTGGTGATGCCGACCGTGTAGCCGCCTTGGCGCTTGGCGGCCTCCAGCACCATGTTGATGTCCGTGCCCTCGCCCGATTGCGAGATGCCCACCACGAGCGCCTGGCGATAATCCACCCTGGTTCGGTACAGGGTGTGCACCGAAGGCGCCGCCAGCGAGGCGGGAATGCCCGTGGTGATCTCCGTCAGGTAACGAGCAAATCGCGCCGCATTGTCGGAAGTTCCCCGCGCCACTAGCACCACCAGGCGGAAATTCTGTTGGCGCGCGAACTTCATGAATTCCAAGGCATGCGCGCGCTCGGCCCGAAACGTCGCCCGCAAAGCCTGCGGCTGCTCCAGAATTTCCTTCAACATTAGAGACATAAATCCCGCCTTTTAAGTGATCGGCTCATCGGGTCATCGGACCATCAGGTGATCGGATGAGTGAACATCTTAACACGCAGCCCTGCCCGTTTTTCCGCCTTTGGACTTTGCCTGTTTTCCCTCACTGGTTACTGCATTTGCGCACGAAAGTACCGACGCTTGCGAATTCTCAACTGCACCAACCGCGCCATTCGATGCTCCACCACCACGCGTTCCCGGAAGCCCTGGAGGAGGCATGCAAGAAAAGATGTAGCGCAAGGCTCACGCTTCAGCCTGCCATTAAGGTTGGCGGGCCGGAGCACAGCCATTGCGCCCGCCGCTTTGCTCTGGACGCCGGCGTCAGAGGATGGTTGGTCGGTGGTTATCGATCTTCCGGCCTGTTCACTTCGCCCTGCGTTTGCTTTGTGAGAGAGGGCCAGCTTTGGATTCAGAGGGCGGATCATGTGGCCGGGTAAGCTCGATCTTAATGCGGGAAGGTGTTTGGCAAACGAAGATGCAGCCTTGCAGGGCGTGCAGTTTGATCTTCCCCGGGCGAAAGCCGTCAGCCGTGGACTCCACGCGGATGGCCTGGGGAGGTTGGTAGGCGGTTTTGCCGCGGGCGGGGTAAGCAACATCGATCTCACCCACTGCTTTGGCCGGACCTTTCAGGGCTAAATTGCGGACGGAATAAATACCCGGGCGCAAAAGAGTAGCCACGAACAAATCGCCACCCTTCAATTCCACGCTGTCAAACTCCCTGGGCTGGGGCGTTTCCGCCGAAGGACCGACGTGGAGCGCAAAGCCACCCGGCCCGCCGGACACGTGGTAGAGGGCATATCCCTTGGCGGCGAGGGTGAAATGCCGGGTGCCTGCCTGGCTGGACGCACATCCGCACGTGGAGGCCTGTCCGGAGGGCTCGGCAAGCGTCGCCAGATCGATATTCACTTGGTTGATCGCACTGCCTTTTTCGACCGTCACGTAAAAAACCGCCTCACGCTGGTCATTGCGCAGTGACACACCTCGGTATTCCCCCGGCTCACTCATCTGGTGCACGATCGTGCCCAGCATGGTCAGCGAACCGCTATCGAGGCCGAGTTGATTGAACAGGTAAGGCTGCGCTGCAGAGTTCACGACTATGCTCCTATGTTGGCGGTTACCACCATTTCCTCCGAGTTGACGGTCGCCCCCAAATCGCGAAGCGGGATCTTGACCGGGATCGGATTGTGTGAGGGATCACCATCCATGATCGGGTAGGGATCGTCAATGGAGAAAAGCGGATTCTGCGACGCGAAGTAATCCGCAATGGCAGTTTCAATCAACGCTGCCAGGTTGAAGATGCTGTTCAACAGGTCTTCCACCCAGTTCTGAATGTCTTCGGCAATGCCGAGGATGGCTTTCAGCAGGTCGAGCAACGGTCCCAGGATATCCCAGAGCAGCGACCATGCCCAGTCGGGTAGCCAGGAAAAGGCATTCTCGATGGCCTGCTTGAATGCCGTCTCCAGCAGGTTCTCGATGGTGGCGGGCACGTCGATGGGCAGCACATCCACGAACACAGGATTAAGGAAGACGTTCCACTTGTTGGTCTTACCCAGAAACTCGGCCGTGAGGTCCGATACTCCTGCCGGGCGGCCTGGGTCGACGAAGTATTTGGCCACGAGGTTCGCCTTGAGGTCATCCACCTCCGAGACGATGCCGCTCAGGTCGATGGGCAGACAGATGGGGCCGCCGATGCAGATCTTGGGCAGTGATACCCAACAATTGTCAAAGGGGTCCGGGACAATGCACCAGCCGCCCACGCAGAAGCCCGGCAGGTTGAAGCAGATCTGAAACTTGAGCTTATCCCAGACAACGTCCAGGTGCTTGATCTCCACCGTGCCGTCGTCGTTGAGTTGGATGGTGCCATCTTCCAGGTGGAACTGGACGTCGTAGCTCCAGGTGAACGGCCCCCAACTGCCGTTGTCGGATTTCGACACTTTCAGGTTGTCACGCACCAGCGTGAACATCTGCTCGAACGCCTTCGCCGAGGCGGCTAGGGTGAAATGACTCATGGTCCCACCTTGATGTCGATAAAGACCTTCAACTGATCGTCTTCAATCGCAGGATTGTTGGCAACCGGGGGGTTTGGTGCCAGCTCCACGGTGATTTTGGGCAATTTCAGGAAATCAAAATCAAACACAAAGGTATGAATCACGGGGAAGGTGAGTTTCTCCCGTAACAGCATTTCGATCGTCGTCCGCAAGTAGCAGTTGATGGCGTCCTCGAGCGCATCAGGCTTGATGTCCACGATATCCACGGAGTCCACATGGCCGACCAGCGTTAGATTTCCAAACAGCGTCTGAATCTCGACGTGACCGATCAGGTAAGCATCCACGCAGAAACAGATCAATTTGCGGGTCGGTGGGACAATGGGTGTGACGGTGGGCTGCTGCCCGGGGGGCTTTCCCGTATCGCTTATGCCGATACCAACCGGCGGCTGCTGGCTGGGAGGCCAGGGCTCAATGCCGTCGATGAAACTTATCGATGGACAGTCCAGGCCCCCACAGACTTTCACGTGAATCGCAAACCGTTGTTGCGGGAGGGGAGGATTCAGCTCCGTCGGGAGGGTGATGACGTTGCCAGGGTAGAAATCCACCTGAGCCGTGACGATCTGCGCGCAATAATTCAGGGCCACAGGGGGCGCGTCCACACCGATAAGTGGTAATGGGTCCACTACCGTGAACAGCGGGTTATGGTAGTCGGTGACGTCCTGGGTGTGAGCCACCGGACTACAGGCAAGTTTGGAATACTTCGCAATGTACGCCGTGGCGTAATTGAACAGTGACGGCCGCTGCCGCATGATGTGCTGAGCGACGAGGTTGACTCCCTCTTCGCTCACTGCCGCGTAAAGGTCGCAGTTGTCAGTGAAGGCCATAATGTCTCGGCAAAATTTTAGTTTAGGGTCAAGTTGCGGACAAATCGTACCCGCCCAACAGACACTTTGTCAAGTGTTATTTAACATTTAATTTGATGGGGGTGCTCATCGAGAAGATGATCCCCCCTCGGAGAGGATAATACTGCCCCCGAGCAAAGGCTAAAGTGTAAAGGTGCTCACCACCAAGACACCAAGGCACCAAGATGGACCGTCGCGAAGGGAACGACAAAACAACGCTTGCCTTGCGCCCCTTTGTTGCCTTCTTCGTCTGTACGTGTAAAATGGCACCACTGCGTCGGCAGGGGCTCTTGGCGGCTGCCCGTGCGTGTCCTCCCGAGTCCCCGAGGGGGACCTATGCGCAGTCGCAATTCGGTTGGTCATGAGGGAGGGGCACATGAAAACAACGAGGGGGTTGCACCGGGGCCGGGGAGCTGGGCGGGATTTTCGCCACACCGTCCTGCGCGGCGGACTGGCGCTTGCCGTGCTACTCGTGATTCTGCCCGTGCCATCGGCGATGGCGGCAACTCCCGTCGGCCCCGCGTCCTGCGAAAGCCTGGCAGCGCTGTCTTTGCCTCACACCACGATCACGCTCGCCAGGTCCGTGCCTGCCAGGGAATTCACACCACCGCCCCCATCCAACGCACCCCCGGGTTATAGCGAAGCGCCATTGAAAAACCTTCCCGGCTTCTGCCGAGTCGCGGCCACCGCAAGTCTGAGTTCAGATTCCGTCATCAAATTTGAAGTCTGGATGCCTGCCACAGACTGGAATGGCAGATTTCAAGGCGTGGGCAACGGCGGTTGGGCGGGAAGAATCTCCTACGGGGCTTTGGGCGCTGCGCTCCAACACCATTACGCCACCGCCTCCACCGACACCGGGCATGAGGGTGGAAACGCAAGTTTCGCGATCGGCCATCCCGAGAAGATGATCGATTTTGGTTACCGGGCAATCCACGAGATGACCGTGCAGGCGAAGGCGATTATCGCCGCTTACTACGGAGCTGGGCCGCACTGGTCCTACTGGAACGGCTGCTCCACCGGGGGCCGGCAAGGGCTGATGGAGGCGCAGCGCTTTCCGCGTGATTACAACGGCGTCGCGGCAGGCGCGCCGGCGGCTTACCGGACGCATCTCCTGTTCGCCAGTATGTGGATCGCCAAAGCCACCCTGGAGGATCCGGCCAGCTACATTCCCCCCAGCAAATATCCCCTGATTCACACGGCGGCGCTGAAAGCCTGCGACGTTCTGGACGGGGTCGTGGACGGCATCATCGATGACCCTACGCGCTGCCATTTCGATCCTGCCGTGCTGACCTGTAAAGGTTTGGACGCACCCGATTGCCTTACTGCGGCCCAGGTGGAAGCGGCCCGGCTGATTTACGCGAGCGCCACCAACCCTCGCACCGGCGAGCAGATCTTCCCCGCCCTCGAGCCGGGCAGCGAACTCGGCTGGCGCGACCACGCCGGGGGACCGGAACCGCGGGAAATCAGCGCGAGTTACTTCCGTGATGTGCTTTTCAAGAACCCGCAGTGGGACTTTCGCAACCTCGACTTTGACGGTGACGTGACCTTGGCGGACCAGGAGGATCGGGGCGTTAACAACGCCATTAACCCCGACCTCGGGCCATTCCAATTGGCCGGCGGCAAGCTCCTGCTCTATCACGGCTGGAGCGATAACCTGATTGCCCCGCTGGCCACTGTGAACTATTACCGGGACGTTGTGGCCACCATGGGTGGTGCCGAACCAACAGCAGCCTTCGCGCGCCTCTTTATGGTGCCGGGAATGGGACATTGCGCTGGCGGCCCCGGCACGGACACCTTCGACAAAGTCGGCGTGCTCGAACAGTGGGTGGAACGGGGCACTGCGCCCGACAAGATCATCGCCGCGCATCGCACGAAAGGTGTCGAGGATATGACCCGCCCCCTCTGCCCCTACCCCGAAGTTGCCAAGTGGAAAGGGTCCGGAAGCACCAACACGGCCGCCAACTTCGTTTGCGTGATGAAGGACAAGGATTATATTCGCCCGGTACCATGAATGTGCTGAGGAGCGCCCCGCTAGGATTTAGGATTTTGGATCTGGCCCCTTAGAGCCAGAGACTCGGGATCAGGGATTAGGGGTTAGGGACCCGAACCCCCGAACCCGGAACCCGGCCCTCTGGTCCCCAGTCCCCGATCCCGAGCCCCGAATCCCGTGTCCCGCCCGCCCTGTCGAATGAGCGCAATGAATCGGTGCCCCATTCCTTCAATTGCCGACTGAACAGCCTATTGCACGCCACAGCAGTCCAAAGGCGGTCATTCTGTGGTAGAATCCAAGTTCGGGCTTATTATCCCAATCTACGACAAATTCACGCAAGCAACTCACGCCTTGAAGGAGGCAGATATGCGAATACTACTTCGCGTCACGTTACCGGCCGAGCCTTTCAACACCTTTGTGAAGAACGGGAGTGTCTCCGCCAAAATGAAGCGCATCCTCGACGAGACAAAGCCGGAGGCAGCCTACTTTACGGAACTCGGTGGCCGCCGCACCGGGGTGCTGATTGTCCAGATGGAAGACGTCTCGCAGATTCCGTCCTTTGCTGAGCCGTGGTTCCTGACCTTCAACGCCGAAGTCGAGTTTCATCCGGCCATGCTCCCCGGGGATTTGGCCAAGGCCGGCTTGGACGCTCTCGGCAAGAAGTGGGCGTAAGACCGGAAAGCGCCGTAAACGCCGTTCCCTCGACTAGCGGCGATCTTTCACCCGCGAGCAAAGGGGAGGCTTTACAGGTAGCGGAAAAACGCTTCAGGGCTGCTATTCTGAGCGGAGCTTGGAGTGCGGCAGCAAGCTGGTGTTTTCCTCCCCGCGAGCTTGCTCGCGGGGATTTCCCCTGAGAGCACAATTCGCAGCCAGCAAGGGGGTGAGGCCCCTCATCACAAATGTAGCAAGGGCAGACCCGTTCTGGAGGGCCGGGGTTCGTCGCCCATTGACCGCCAAGGGCCGCGGACCTCACGAACAGGTCCGCGCTACGCTTCCTCAAGCACGGGACCACACCCGGAAACCGACACAATGTCGCCCGCGCCCACTCGTTCGAACCTTGCTGGATCCCGTGCCCACCTCCAGCGTAAGCCAGCGGCCCCTAGCCAATTCCGACCAATTTTCCGTGTCGGTTGTGCCGCGGGGGCAGTCGGGCTACAATGAATTGAATGGGCGATTTGATACAAATCGGTTTAGCGCCGGCGGCTGTTCGTCGGCCTGAATGGCTGAAGGTGCGGCTCCCGGCGGGCGAGAACTATTTTGACCTGAAGCGGCTGATGCGGGGCCTGGGGCTGCACACCGTGTGCGAGAGTGCGCGCTGCCCGAATATCGGTGAGTGCTGGCAGCACCGCACGGCGACTTTCATGATTCTGGGCGAACTCTGCACGCGGCGGTGCGGCTTCTGCGCCGTGCCCAAGGGCAAGCCGGCGGGCGAGGTCGACTGGGCGGAACCGGCGCGCGTGGCGGAGGCCGCAGCCGGCATGGGATTGAAATACGTGGTGGTGACGTCGGTGGACCGCGACGACCTGGAAGACGGCGGCGCGACGATTTTTGCCCAAACCATCGAGGCGCTGCGGGAGCGTATTCCCGCCTGCCAAGTGGAAGTGCTGATTCCGGACTTCCGCGGCTCCGACGCCGCGCTCGAAATTGTGCTGCGCGCCCGGCCCGACATTCTGAATCACAACACGGAAACCGTGCCCCGCCTGTACCCCGTGGCGCGGCGCGGCTCGCGCTACGAGCGGTCGCTGCGCCTGCTGCGGCGCTCGCGCGAAATTGCTCCCCCGATTCCCACCAAGTCCGGGCTGATGGTCGGACTGGGCGAAACCTTCGAGGAAACCTGCGCGGTGTTGAAGGACCTGGCCGCCGCAGGCGTCGATATCGTCACCATCGGCCAGTACCTGCGCCCCTCGGGCGAGCAGTTGCCCGTGGCGCGCTTCTACTCACCGGAAGAATTTGCCGCCCTCAAACAGCAAGGCGAGAGCGCCGGGATTCGCCACGTCGAATCCGGCCCCCTCGTCCGCAGCTCCTACCACGCGCACGAGCAAAGCGCAAAATTGAATCATTGATTCATCTTTGTTTCAGGGGAACTTCTCTTCTGGATGCAGTCGTCCCAGGGCTTGGCTGGCGGCGAGATGGAGTGCTTTGTTCACGTCGGAATCCTTCCCCGCGGTTCTTTGGTAGACCTCGCGGTAGATTTCCTCACCTTTTTGGGGTTTTCCCAAGCGGTAATTCAGGCTGCCGATGAGCATCGGCCAGAGGGGGTTGTGGGGGAATTCCTGTTGCAACTCGGCGAAGAGGCGCAGGGATTTCTCGAACTGCTTTTCGTTGGCGCGCGTGTAGTCCTTGGCGAGATAAAACTTCGCTTCCGGCCTCCCCAGTTCTCCCTTCTCGGCGCAAAGCTGGAGCTGCTGAAGGCCATCCGTGCGGCTGCCGCCCGGGAGCCCTATAAAGAAGCTCAGGAATTTAACGATGGCCGGGAGCGTGTCGACAAAGTAGTTGTAGATGCCGACGCCCAGGTAGGCATCCGTCAGGCTGGGATCGAGGGCTAACGCCCGGAGGAGGTGCGAGCGCATCTTCTTCCCCGCGCGGGCGGTGGGCAAGTCCCGGCCATGCAAACCTTCCAGCCGGGCGCGCAAGGCATACGCGAAGCCCTCGTAGAGATAGCTGCGCGCCAGATTCTCCTGCCGGCGAATACGGGCTTCGGCTTTGCGAATCGCCGTGTTATCGAGGTCTTCGAAGTGGGAGTCGTAGGGCGTGGCTTCCATGTTGGCAACGTCGAAGACGTCAGGATCGATCAGATTGGCGGAGTCATAATAGATCTTCCACCAGGTCGCGTTGGCTTCCAGCACATAGCCGAGAGGTGACT
>Ga0315282_10011326_pt1 | contig 13841 bp, 9 predicted proteins | sample YL17G07_20_MG_FD_203693 | JGI IMG/M metagenome (GOLD analysis project Ga0315282, IMG submission 203693) | Sediment microbial communities from Yellowstone Lake, YNP, Wyoming, USA - YL17G07_20 | ecosystem: Environmental > Aquatic > Freshwater > Lake > Sediment | place: USA: Wyoming | collected... | reverse complement strand
AAAGGGTAATTGGACCGGTCGATTGGAGTGTGTAAAGACAATCCTTGGAGAAAAAGACCGGGAGGGACGGCGGCAGCCACAGAAAGTGGAAGGCTCAAATTTTACAGTAGACGTCAATACCATCATTGTAGCGTTAGGAGAAACTTTAGATACCTCATTCTTGTCGGCGACTGGTATCAAGAGTACTTTGGGTCAAACAATAGAGGTTGATCCGTTCACACTGATGACAGGTAAGAAAGCCGTTTTTGCCGCTGGTGATGTCGTCATGGGGCCCAGTTCTATTGCTGAGGCAATTGGCGGAGGTCGCCAGGCAGCCATCTCCATCGATTGCTATCTTTCAGGAAGACCCAGAGAACAGATTCGTACCATTTTTTTAGACCATGGGGGGGAAATCGTTATAGAAAGTTCCATATACAAAGATAGAGAGGGTTTTCCCCAGCGGATCGTTACCTATGATGAAATAGTCAACTTCGACGAGTCAGTCCCCTCTTCTTATTATGAGCGAAAACCCCGCATCAAGATGCATTACAGTCTATCGCCGGGGGTAAGAGGGTTTGAGGAGGTGAAGAAGGGGTATACGAGAGGTGAGGCCATTGATGAGGCAAGCCGATGTTTCCGTTGTGGCCAATGTTTTAAGTGTGCCATTTGCGTGGATGTTTGCCCAGAAGATGTTCTTGCAATGGCGGACGATGGTCCGAAGGTATCTTATCCGGAAGATTGTTTCTGCTGCGGGGCTTGCGCCTTAGACTGTCCCTGTAAAGCGATCAGCATTCGGGTACCCCTTCCGGCCAAAGCGGCAGTGTTGCAGGGCGGTAAACCTTTAGAGTATTAATTCAAAGACTAAGAATCGGAGGCGTTATGAGTTTGAGATTTGATATCATCCCTGTTGAAACGGATGTATTGATCATTGGTGGTGGGTTAGCCGGATGTCTGGCTGCTATTAAAGCAAAAGAACAAGGAGGAAGGGTAACGGTTGCTGAAAAGACGAATACGAGAAGGAGTGGGTGTGCTGGAACCGGGATTGACCACCTTTGGGCTTATGTGCCACCGATCCATGAAAAGATGGGTTGGTCAATAGAGGATATGATCGAAGACTATATTCAAGGACAGGCCCATGGCTGGATCAAGAAAGATCTCATCACACTGGCTGCCCGTGAATCTTTCAACAGGGTATTAGACTTAGAGAAGTTTGGCGTCAAGATAAGGTATGAAGATAGCGAGTTACCCGGTAAGGTGAGGCTTGTGCGCCAATTTCATAGCGTTATGAGCACCATTAACTTTGATGGGCGGCCCTTAAAGACAAAACTTACTGACGAGGCAAAGAGAAGGGGAGTTAACATCATTAACCGGGTCATGGTCACGGATTTGGTCTCCAAAGACGGGCACATTGCAGGAGCTGTGGGGATCAGCACCCGGAAGGACGAGATCTATTTTTTCAAAGCAAAATCGATTGTTTTGTCTGTAGGGAGGACCAATAGACTTCCTCGAAATGTCACAAGCACGGACTTCAACCTGCGGTATCCTCCCAGTTTAACCGGAGATGGAAGGGCCATGGCGCTCCGGGAAGGCCTCACTTTGATCAATATGGAGTTTTTCCCTGGCACATTTTTCAATGTGGGGCCCATACAACTCAGTTTTGGAGCCCCCAGAAGTTCTTGCTGGCCAGCTGGTTCCCTCAGCACCCTCAAAGGAGAGACGATGGTCCCTAAAACCTATTTTACAGACTGGTCAAAGTACTTGGGTGAAGGGGCCAAGAAAGTGAATCCTGCCGAGAGGCGAAGGAAATGGTTGAAAGGCATAGAGGAATGGCCTGGCGTAAAGGCATTGCATGAGCAGGGGAAGGGCCCCTTTTTCCTCGATTTGACCCACGGTACCGAAGAGGAGATAAGATATGCAGAATGGTCGATGAGTAATGAAGGCAAAGGTTGGCAGTTCTTAAATACCTTAAGAGAGGATGGACTTGATTTAAGAAAGGATAAAGTAGAGTTTTACCCCAATAATCGGGAGCTGGCCAATGTCGCTTCTGCAGGCATTTGGGTCAACAAGGATTTAGAGACGGGTATTATAGGCTTATTTTGTGCTGGGGATGAAATCGGTGGGTTCCCGTGGGGCTCTGGCACTGCTGCAACGACTACGGGATGGTATGCGGGTGACATGGCGGCAAAATATGCAAAGAAGCAGAATGCATTCTTGCCTTCGGGAGATGAAAAAGTCGAATCTTTGAAGGAGTCCTGTACCCATCTACGAGAGAGCAGAAAAGGACTTCACTGGAAAGAGGTCGAACAGGCCATGCAGGACATCATGGAGTTTTATTGTGGCGAAAAGAGAACAGGGCAGGGATTGAGATGGGGTATCCAACGACTGACAGACATCAGGAGAAGTGTGCTGATGAAGGCAGAGAACCCCCATGAACTGATGCGCTGCATGGAGGTGAAATCCCTCATCGAGAATGCACTGATGGTCATGCGGTCGTCACTGGAAAGGGAAGAGAGCAGGCCCATCCCTTTTGAATTTCACCGGATCGATTTTCCGAACCAAGATGATAAGAATTGGTTTACCTTCTTGGGGATCAGACAGGAGAATGGGGAGTACAAACTTTCGAAGCTCCCGATCAAGTAAGGAGAACGGAAGATGGAAGAAAAAAAGGAGATGTATGATGATGCGTGGATATCCACTCAATGTGGTAGGTGCTATGCCGGGTGTGGTATACGCGTTCATCGAGTCAATGGAGTAGCAGTAAAGATTGAAGGAAACCCCGATACGATGATGGGGTCTTGCGGAGGTTTATGTGCGAAGGGTGCATCCGGATTGCAGGTTCTCTATGACCCCAACCGCTTAAAGGTGCCTTTAAGGAGAACAAATAAGGAGAAGGGGCTCTTTGTTGATCCGATGTGGAAAGAGATTACTTGGGAAGAAGCACTGGGGGAGATTGAAGAGAGGCTAAGGAAGATTTTGGCAGATAATCCCAAAAAGATTTTTTTGCAGATCACGACCTGTCGGCCATTGAAGGCATCCTTCTGGCTTGTGCCCTGGGTTGCCTCGTTCGGGTTGCCGAGTATTTTTTCTGGGGGAGGGAGCATTCAGTGTGGGTCAGGTGCCCACTCTACTACTGGCATGGTCCATTCCTCGTGGTCCATGGTTCCTGATTTCAGGTACTGTGACTATATCATCTATTTCGGTGCCAACAAGGGTACCGGTTCCGGGCACTCAGCCATGATTACCACAAGGTTAGCTGCTGAAGCAAGGTCTCGCGGAGCAAAATTTGTTGTCTTTGACCCAATGTGCAACTTTGCAGGAGGCAAGGCAAATGAATGGGTTCCCATCATCCCGGGCACCGACGGCGCCGTGGCTTTGGCCATGTGTAATGTGATCGTGAATGAATTAGGGATTTGGGATGCAGGGTATCTCAAGACCAAGACAAACGGTCCTTACCTCATTGGACCCGACAAAAAATATATAAGAGACGAAGGTTCTGGAAAGCCCCTCATATGGGATGCGAGGGAATCCAAGGCCAAGGTTTACGATGATCCAGGAATTAAGGATTATGCCATCGAAGGGGAATACGAAGTCAGAGGGGCGAAGTGCCAACCTGCATTCCAATTGGTAAAGGATCACCTGAAAGAATTTACGCCAGAGAAAGCGTCGAAGATAAGTTCAGTCCCCGCGGCGGTCATTCATAGAGTGGCTGTGGAGTTTGCCAAGGCAGCAAGTGTTGGCAGTACAATTACCATCGACAGCCATGAGTTACCCCTTAGGCATGCGTCTGCGGTTCTCTTTCGTGGTGGAGAAGGCCATGAGAATTCTTTGCATACGTGTTTTGCAGTATCACTCCTGAACCAGATCATAGGGGGTGTGGATGTGCCTGGAGGGACACTGGGCTGGCCTGCCAGAAGCTTTGGTTATCCGGAGACAGGTAAACTTCAGTTCGGTCCTTTTAAAGGTCCAGATGGTTTTTTGTCAACCAATTATTTTGGTCCTCGCATGTTATACGAGCACGGTCCATGGCCAGTAGCCCAACCAGAATTTCGGGGGGATATTACCTTAAGGGATATATTCTCTCTTGCTCCATTCCCTTTTGTCTATGGAGCCAGTGATCAAGAGGAGATATGGCAGAAGATTGGATTGCCTTATCGATTTGAAATGATGGTCAGTTGGGGTTGCAACTCTGTCATGAGTGTTGCGAGTCGGGAGATTATTGGCGAGATCGTTAAAAAGATCCCTTTTGTCGTTGTCTCTGAGCTCTTTTCAACAGAGTTGGCAGAAGGCTTCGCTGATATTCTGTTGCCGGATACTTGTTATTTAGAGGAGTCTAACTGGATTGAAGGGATGGGACAAAACTTCAACTATCCCTTTGGAATCGAAGATTGGTGTTTTCATATCGTACAGCCCGTTGTCAAACCGATGTACCAAAGAAGAGATTTTTTAGGAGTGGTATGGGAGTTGATCGATCGGATGGGGAAGAGGGAGACATTAAATAATTTCTTAAATAAGTACATTGGTCTGAGCGAAGCCAATCAGCTAAAGCCAACCGATAAGTTCACGACGGAGCAACTTGCCGATAGAGTAGTAAAAACCTATTTCGGTCGAGAGCATGACTGGGAATGGTTCAAGAAGCATGGCTTTATTCGATGGCCCAAGAAGGTGGAAGAGGCCTATTGGAGGTATTCTGTCGATTGTCGAGTACCCATCTACTTAGAGTTTATCGTGGATATCGGGAAGAAAGTAAAGGAATTGACCGAAAAGATCGACCTTGACGTTGACCTCACCCAATATACCCCCTTGATCACATGGACGCCCTGTACAATGCACCGCGTCAACGACCCGAAATATGACCTCTATTGCTTCTCCTACCGAGACTTTCTGCATACAGGCTCACACACAATGGAGCAACCATGGTTAGATGAAGCAAGCAGTATGAACCCATACACCTATAATATCACTATGAACAGGGATACTGGTTTGAACAAAGGTCTAATAGATGGAGACAATGTAGTGATCGAGTCCGTATACGGGCGTAAAGTGGAAGGGACGCTTAAACTGATGGAAGGGCAACACCCGCAGACAGTGGGTATTGCTGCCTGCAGTGGCCATTGGGCAAAGGGAATGCCGGTTGCCAGAGGAAAGGGAACGAATTTTAATGTCCTCATGGAATTGGACCGTAAGCATATTGATCCGGTGAGTTTCAATATTGAGACTTGTTTCAGGGTTAGGATCAATAAGGTTGGGAGGAATTAAGATGACGAGATGGGGAATGGTGATCAACCTACAGAAATGTGTAGGCTGTTATAGCTGTGTCATCAGTTGTAAACAAGAACACTACCTGCCAACCGATGTCTTTTGGAATAGGATACTAATCAGTGAGACCGGAAAATATCCCACTGTTACGAAGCAGATGTATCCTGTATTGTGTGCTCACTGCAAAGAACCAGCCTGTGTAAAAGCCTGTCCCACTGGTGCTACGAGCCAGAGAAAAGATGGCATTGTTCTGGTTGATTACAGTCAATGTGTTGGCTGTCGGTACTGCTTGATCGCTTGTCCTTACCAACAAAGGACTTATTATACGAATGGTAATAAGGAATATTTCCCTGGTCAGGGCTTGACCGAGTTAGAAATAATCGGAAAGGAGTTGTACCCCCTGCAGCCAGGGACTGTAGTAAAGTGTAACTTCTGTTTGGAGAGGGTAGACGAGGGGATTCAACGGGGGTTAAAACCTGGAGTGGACCGGGAAGCAACACCTGCCTGTGTCATTGCTTGTCCAGCTAAGGCCAGATACTTCGGCGACTTGGAAGAGCCACAAAGTGAAGTTTGTCAATTGATCAAGGAGAAAAAAGCATTCCAACTTCACCCTGAATTCGGCACAGATCCCTCAGTTTTTTATATTGCTTGATGAATGAAAAGGAGTGAGATTTAAATGAAACCGTATGAATGGATGGTAAAATTTACACCCCAGACAGAATGGATAGAACAGAGAGGTTTATTGGTTTGGCTTGCAGAGGTTTCTGGGGGGCTAGGGGGTGGTCTATATTTAGTCTCCCTTTACCTCGATAGCCTATGGGGTATGTTCGTTAGCTGGTTGATTGTCGTGGCATTAAAGGGTGGATTTCACCTCGCCTATTTGGGGAAGCCCTTGAGGTTTTGGAGGATGGTACTTAAACCACAAAACTCATGGATGTCAAGGGGGCTCATCATTGTATTTTTATTCATCGGCTTTGGTGCTTTACAGTTAATCACTTCCTACTTATTTCCAGGGACAGCATGGGAGCTTCTATTCAAAGGACTCGCCGGAATAACAGCTTTTGGAACAGCAATGTACCCTGGTTTTGCCATGAACTACGTTAATGGAATTCCATTCTGGAATTCCGCTCTGCTACCGATATTATTTATTGTTTACGGTATCTTAGATGGGTTTGGGATTGTCATTGCCATTGCTCTGTTTGGAGGCGATGTTAATCTCGCAGCCGCTGAGACCGGGAGCCGTATTTTTCTGGTGACCAGTGCTCTAATAGTAGCCATTTATCTATGGAGTGCCACCTATGTTGGTCCAGCAGGTAAGTACTCAGTGATGGAGCTCATTCAAGGCAGAATTGCCCCTGTATTGTGGATAGGGGTCGTTTTATGTGGTATTGGTACACCGATAGGGATAGCCGTATCCAGTTATTTTGCCAAAGAAGGATCTGCTTCATTGCTTATCATAGGCATCATCTGCGATATGATTGGTGGTTTAAGTTTAAAATATTGCTTTCTCAAAGGGGGCATCTATGGTCCTCTCATCCCATCAAACCCTTATTAAAAAAGTATAAGATGATGGGCAAAAGGTTGACCCTTATCGACCGAAAGCTACCAGAAGAAGTAATCATTTATAATGTTAAAAGGGGTCCATGCAGAGGGGATGTATGAGCCATGAGATCCACGGAATAGACTTTATTATGGGAAGGAGGATGAAATGAAAGATAAAAAAGTTGTGATGTTTTGCGGTCTGATCGGCCTTATTCTATCATTGATTGTGCCCCCTTTCTTTTCAGCTTGGGCTGCTACAATAACATTAAAACTCGGTGCGACTTCGAATTTCGGTGACAGGCAGGGGATACAGGTGAAGAAATGCCTGGAACTCCTTGCTGAGCAGTTGAATAAAGCAGGTGGGCTCGTTGTCAAAGGAGAAAAATATCTTGTTGAGATGATTGTCTATGACGACAAATTTCAGGCGGATCCTGGACGAGTCGCCTTCGAAAGATTAGTCTATGGAGATAAGGTGAAGGCCATCTTCAGTTATGGTTCTGCCCCTGTCCTTGCAGGTATAGAGGTTACGGAGCCGAATAAGGTCTTACTTCTTACTGGTGCCTTCGCACCTCAGGTAATGTCCCCCAAATACAAGTATACCTTGCGCACTAGAGCAAATACTCTTGGATATGCCGCAACCGCTGTTTTCGGGAAGAAGTTTTTAAAGCCGACAATTAAAACTGCGGTTATTATTGCTAACGATGATCATACTGGCCACTCTATAGCTAAAGACGTGGAAGCAGCCTGGAAATATTGTAATTTACAGATATTAGATAAGCTTTATTTTAAGCGCGGCACAGTAGACCTCAACCCATTAGGTGCAAAACTGAAATCCTTAAATCCAGACTTTGTAGATTATGCCGGCATTATGTCAGGGGCAGAAACATTACGCCTGGCGAAGGCCGTTTACCAATCTGGTTGGAAGGGACAAATATGGGCGGAACTAGCTCAGACTACTGTACCTGATATTGTAGACGCAAGCGGCAAGGAGGCAGTAGAGGGAATGATCGTCATGATGATAGACCCCACAGTCATTCCTAATCCACCACCCCTTGCCCTCCCATTTCGTAAAGCCTATGCGGAGAAGTACGGGGAATGGGAAATCGACGGCATTCGTTGGATAGATGGCTGGTTTTATTTTGTAGAAGCTGTTAAAAAAGCCAATAGCCTTGACCCAGATGCGATTGCCAGTGCCATGCAAGGCATGGAGATTGAAACCATAATGGGTACTTCGAGGATGTGCAGGCGACCTGATTTAGGGAACAATCGATATGTAGACAGCGGTACAACAAAGTATTTCGGACAAGTTAGAGACGGAAAGGTAGTCTACTTGGATCGAGTTTCAGCTATTGATGGAATTAGAATCGCTGAGAAAATCTTCGGCGGAGGAAAGTGGGATTAAGAGAAGTGTCCATTGGTTTTTTATTTAGATAAAGATTCTTGTAAGCAATTTGGTGGGGTACACTATTTTTCTTTTCTGATCAATTTCGGATATAGCAATCTAACATTACTATCCAGGGAATCTGACTAAGTACTAGGTAAGGGTATCCCTAGTTGGAATATCAAGCATAGTTTATCCCCACTAGATACTTTAGAATAAGTTTTTAGATTAGGGAAACCCTAAAGGGTTCTACCTCGGTAGGGGTAAATATGTTTCTTCAATTGCTCATTAACGGTATGGTCCTCGCTTCAGTTTACGTTCTAGTCGCTTCAGGCTTTAGCCTGGTTCTGGGAGTTACAAGAATACTCAATTTCGCCCATCCAGAATTCTATATGTTGGGCGCTTTTACCTTTTATGCCATCAGCGGTTTATTAAAACTTAACTGGATCTTAGGCCTTGTAATATCTTCTCTTGCGATGGGGGTATTCGGGGGAATGTGTTATTGGTTTATTTTTAGACCTCTTTATGGAGCTTTTCTCAGGACCTTGGCAGCCTCCATCGGTATCGGTTTAATAACCATTCAGGGTACCATCGTAGTCTTTGGTGAAAAGGACAGGATTATGACTCCCTTCTTTCCCGGTTCCATCCATATAGCTGCGGCGACAATTTCGGTTGAGAAACTCATGCTTTGTGTATTTGCTCTATTCTCAATGTTGGGCCTAGGTCTTTTTCTAAAGACGAAAGTGGGAAGAGCAATGTACGCCGTTGCTGAAGATCAAGACGCTGCAGCTTTACAGGGGATCAACGTTAGACGAATATTTTTAATAGCGGTGGCTCTTGGTTGTGCGATGGCTGCCGTAGCAGGTTCAATGGTGGCCCCTATGTTTTCTGTGAATAGCCATATGGGAGGAGCTGTCTTTATTATGGCGATCCTGACAACCATTCTATCAGGTCATGGGAGTATGAAGGGAGCGGTTATGATTGGCTCCATCATCGGGCTTGCAGAGAGTTTTGGATACTATTTCCTGGGTAGTGCGAACTTAATCCTTATCTTCTTTATTGCGTTGGTGATCATCTATTTTAAACCTTTCGGATTATTTGGCAGGGCCCATCAAATTATAACAGAGAGGTAGAATTGAGAAAGAAGATCGGTTTTTTAGCAGGAGGTTTATTTCTGGTAGGAATACCTATGTTGATCAAGAATCCCTATCATCTCCACCTTCTCATCGTCATAGGTATATATGGCATTCTAACTATGGGCTTCCTCATGCAACTCAGGGTGGGGTTGATCAGCATGGGAGTGGCTGTTTTTTGGGGCATCGGGGCTTATACGTCTGCTCTCTTGACTACCCGATTAGGGTTCTCTTTCTGGCTTGCCTGCCCCCTTGCAGGAGTTGTCACAGCATTGATCGCCTTCAGCATTGGAATTATCATTGTGAGATCTGGGGGTATTTCCTTTCTGATCATGACGCTTGCCCTCAATTTTATCCTCGTCCAAGTGCTGGGGACCACCTATGTCGGACTATTCGGTGGTTGGGGAGGTATTACAGGCATTCCCCGCCCTGTTCTTTTGATTCCTTTCTTTGGTTCTCTGGAGTTCTTGAGCAAGACTTCTTATTATTATCTGATACTGCTGTTGTTGTTCTTAACGGTAATCGTTTTTTACACCATTTATCATTCTCGGATTGGAAGAGCCTTTGATACCATCGGTGAAACTCCGACCCTATCTGCCTCAATAGGCATCGATGTGTTTAGGTACAGATTGATGGCATTTGTTGTCGCAACGTTCTTCTCCGGTTTGGCTGGAAGTTTCTATGCCCACTACCAGTGTTTTTTAGTTCCGGAAGCATTTGATTTTTGGAAATCAATATACCTGCAGATTTACAGCATTCTGGGGGGTGTGAGTTATCCAATTCTGGGATCGATTGTTGGTTCAGCGATAGCGGTGATTGCACCTGAATTCCTGCGTATTGCCGGAATGATGGAGCCAATATTTTATGGCATTTTAATACTGGTCGTGGCGATTTTTTTACCAGGAGGAATTGTGGGTTTCTTGCATTTTTCACGTCAGGGCAGAATGTATTCTCAATTAGGTAAAAGAATGAAAGCTTTGTTTATCTCTTTCAAATAGGATCCAGAATACGAAGTAGCAGAGAATATTGATGGCTTTACTTGAGGTTAGAAATTTATCCAAGAACTTTGGCGGCCTGGCGGCGATTTCTTATTTGAGTTTCGATGTATTCGAAGGAGAAATACTTGGGCTCATCGGCCCCAATGGCGCTGGAAAGACCACTTTGTTTAATGTCATCACAGGCTTCTTTACTCCAAACCAGGGAAAGATCTTTTTCGAGGGGAAGGATATAAGCCATTTCAAGCCCCATCAGGTCGCCCAGAGAAGGGTGGGGAGAACGTTTCAACTATCGACCTTGTGTATGAGATCAACCGTCTTTGAAAATGTTTTTGCAGGTTTTCATCTGAATTATAAAACAAACTTCTTGAAAGCCTTCTTACGTTTCCCATCGGCCTGTAAAGAAGAAGAGGCTTTGAGAGAGCGGGCAATGGAAATACTGGATTTTATGGGGATAGCCTATTTGAGGGACGAGTTGGCACGGAATCTCCCCCACGGACACCAGAGGACACTCGGCGTCTGCATTGCCTTAGCTACTCATCCAAAACTGTTGTTGCTCGACGAACCGATGACAGGGATGAATCCCGAAGAGACAGAAATAATGGTAGGTTTGGTGAAAAAAATCCGGGATAGCGGCGTTACCATCGTTATCGTAGAACATGATATGAGAGCTGTAATGAAACTATGTGATAGGATTATGGTCTTGAGTTTTGGGCAAAAAATTGCTGAGGGGATACCAAGGGAGATCAGGGAGAACCAGGAAGTCATCGAGGCATATTTAGGAAAAGAGGAGATGGTATTTCGTGTTTCTCGAAGTTAAAAATCTTTGGGTACATTACGAAAAGGCAGAAGCTGTAAGAGGTGTGTCCATGGAGGTTGGGGAGAGGATGCTGGCAACCCTAATCGGGGCGAATGGAGCGGGGAAAACAACGATTTTGAGGACGATCTCAGGTTTAAAAATGGTAAGCTCCGGGGAGGTATGGTTTCAGGGTAAAAGGATCGATAAGATGGTGGCTCATGACATCGTTAGGCTTGGAATTGCTCATGTCCCGGAAGGGAGGAGGCTCTTTCCAACGATGTCAGTACTCGATAATCTCATGTTGGGGGCGTACTCTCGTAGGGACAGACCTGAAATCTTCAAAGACCGGGATGGGATGTATAAACACTTTCCTATTTTAGAGGAGAGAAAGAATCAAACAGCAGGAAGTTTGAGCGGCGGCGAGCAGCAGATGTTAACAACTGCCCGTGCCCTGATGTCCCGCCCTAAGTTATTATTGATGGATGAACCCAGTTTGGGATTATCGCCGGTGATGGTCTACGTCATCGGGAAGATTGTTAAAGATATCATTCAACGGGGAGTCAGTATTATTTTGGTGGAACAGAACGCTCGCCTTGCTCTTAGTCTGGCAGACAAGGCGTATGTGCTTGAAAGAGGCAAGATCTCTTTGGAAGGCGATGCAAAAGAGATAGCACATGACGAAGGTGTCAAAAAGGCCTATTTGGGTGAATAGATTGTTATCAGAGGGGAAACCTTAATGATAAAAAAGACTCGAACTATATGTCGATGGTGTCATTCACAGTGTCGGGTATTAGTCCATTCAGAGAACGGAAGATTGGTAAAAATAGAGGAGGACCATACTGACCCACGAGTAGGTCAGATATCTCCGCACATTGTGCCTCCATGTTCGGTTGCCTGCCCGGCGAATCTGGATGTACTCGGTTATATCTCCCTGATGGCTGAAGAGAAGTATGAAGAAGCCCTCGCCCTCATTAAACATGATTTACCTCTGCCTGGTGTCCTTGGGCGAATTTGTACCCATCCTTGCGAGACGGAGTGTAATCGTGGTCTTGTTGATCAGTCCGTTTCAATCTGTGATCTAAAGCGGTTCGTTGCTGATCAGTCACATGAAGAAGGACAAGCTCCCAGCATTAAAGCCAGAGACGAAAAAGTAGCTATCGTTGGGTCAGGGCCTACGGGTTTGTCCTGTGCCTATTACCTGGCAAAGGAAGGTTACTCTGTTACTATCTTTGAGGCATTGCCTATCCCAGGCGGCATGCTATCTGTTGGTATTCCTGTTTTTCGCTTACCCAGAAATATACTTGAAGCAGAGATCAATTCAATCAGACGTTTAGGCGTTGAGATTCAAACCAATACCCCAGTGGGTAAAGATCTAACTCTGGACCATCTCTTTCAGCAAGGATTTAAAGCGGTATTTATCGCTGTCGGTGCCCATCGAAGCCAAAGATTAGGTATTCCGGGGGAAGATTTGGACGGCGTTCTCCCAGGAACGGTCTTTCTTCGAGAACTCAATTCCGGAAAGAAAGTAAAGATAGGGAAGAAAGTTGCAATCATTGGAGGTGGCAATGTAGCCATAGATGCAGCCCGATGCGCTCTCAGGTTGGGCGCCCAAGTCCTCGTCCTTTATAGGAGGTCAAAGGAGGAGATGCCGGCAACAGAGGAAGAGATTGAGGCTGCTGAGATGGAAGGGGTGAAGATCAAATACCTGACCAATCCCGTAGAAATCCTTTTCCAGAATGGAAGGGTGACGGGGATGCGATGCCTCCGTATGGAGTTAGGAACCCAGGATGCCTCCGGCAGAAGGCAGCCCGTGCCTATTCCGGGTTCCGATTTCACCATAGAGGTTGACACAGTGATTCCAGCGATCGGTGAGGCTCCTGACGTATCCTTCTTAGCCAACGATCCCAGAATAGAAATGACTCCCCAGGGAACCTTGATCGTCGATCCTATCACCTTAGCTACAACCCGAGAAGGTGTCTTCGCCGGCGGGGATGTCCAAAAGTGGCCAGGGACAGCCATTGAAGCCATAGCTGCTGGAAAGGAAGCGGCAATCTCCATCGTTCGATATATGAATGGCGAGGATATAAAAACAGGCAGGGGGTTAGAAAAGGGGGAAATTTCCGACTACAGGTACATTCCTGATCATCGCAAGGAGATTAGGCCTCAGGAGGAGATGGGCCACCTTTCTTTAGAGAAGAGAGCGAAGAGTTTTGAGGAAGTGAAGCTGGGGTATACGGAAGAAACGGCTATCCGTGAGGCAGATCGCTGCCTTCGCTGTGGGTGTCCCCGCCGGGCAGGGGCAAAGGAGTTTATCTACCATCCAGATAGGGTCAGGTTTCCTCTGAAGCGAATTGGGGAGCGCGGCGATAACAAATGGGAGAAGATTTCCTGGGAACAGGCCCTCGATGAGATCGCTGAAAAACTCATGAGGATAAAGGAGAGATACGGACCAGAATCTCTGATGATTACCAGTGGTACTGGCCGGACCACCATGTGGGCCCAGTGGCGATTTTCAAATCTCTTTGGGTCTCCCAACACTGTAGGTGAAGGTAACGTCTGCTATGGGCCCGCAATGGCTTCAGCGGCGAGCATCTTAGGATGGACATTGCGGCACCGGACTAGCCTCGTAATTGAGAAGGGACTTGACGGTAAGCCTGTAACGAAATCTATATTACTGATCGGAATCAACCCACAACAGGCATACCACCGGCTATGGAAATCAGTACAGGATGCCAAGAAGATGGGGACGAAGATCA
>Ga0315282_10011324_pt1 | contig 13842 bp, 14 predicted proteins | sample YL17G07_20_MG_FD_203693 | JGI IMG/M metagenome (GOLD analysis project Ga0315282, IMG submission 203693) | Sediment microbial communities from Yellowstone Lake, YNP, Wyoming, USA - YL17G07_20 | ecosystem: Environmental > Aquatic > Freshwater > Lake > Sediment | place: USA: Wyoming | collected... | reverse complement strand
CTCCATCTCACCGCCGGCCGCCGCGACCGCCGGGCCGATGCCCGAGACCGCGTACGCGTTGCTCTCGGTGCCCCCGAACGGCATGTCCATGACGCGCACCCGCGCGGCGCCGGCCTCGAGCGCCAGGCTGACCAGGGTCGCGACGACCTCGGGGTTGGTGGTGGCGGCGTACTCGGGCCCATGGTAGTCGGTGCAGATGTTGGGCTTGACGATGACGTCCTGGCCCTTCTTGACGAAGGCGCCCATGCCGCCCAGGGCGGCGACCGCCGCCTTGGTGATGGCGACGGGATCGGGACCGCGAGCGATGGCCAGGTAGACGGAGCTGCCCAGGCTGGGAGTCTCGACCGGCTGCTGGCTGCGCTTCGCGGCGGCCGGGGGCGGCGCCTCGGCGGTGTGGCGCCCGCAGCCCGACGCCACGAGGGCGCCGCCGACGGCCGCCGTGCCCGCCGCGGCCAGAAGCTGTCTGCGCGTCACGCCGCTCACCGGCGGCCTCCTTCGCGTGAATCGACCGGCCTGCGAATCAGTGTAGCAGCCGGGGAACGCTGCTTCGCGACACTCGCAACGACGGGCACGCAAGCCGGACGCCGCGCGTTCGCTCCGGTGTAGGCTCTTGACTCTCTACGGGGATCCGGCAGCACCTTCGGTGCGCGAGGAGTCAAGGAGGACGCCATGACCGAAACCCACGCCTGTCCGAAGTGCGGTGGCGAGATGGCCCCGGGCTCTCTGCGCGATCGGGGGCAGTACGGGGGCCCATCGCCCTACGTCTGGTCGCCGGCCGACGACGACCCGTTCCCGCTGGCCAAACGGCCGTCCAAGCGCCTCGACATCGCTCTGCAGCGCTGCCGGCAGTGCGGCTACCTCGAGCTGTACGCCGCGGCCCCCGGCGAGTAGACGGGCGTCGTCCTCACTCCCCGTCAAAGCTCAGGCCGACAGGGTGAGCCGGAGGCGCGAGCGGGCTTGTGGGCAAGCCCGCTCGCGCCTCCGGCTCGTTGTAGCCCATCGGCGCCACGTCGTTGGGACCGTCGGCGTAGAAGAGGCTGGCCAGCGCCTGGATCTGCGAGCGCCCCGGCCCCAGCTCGAACTGCCCGCCCCCGTACAGGGTGATGTCCGCCTCGCGCGCCCGCGCGAGGAACTCAAGGAGGCGCGCCAGCGACCCGAACCGCGACGGCTTGACGTTCAGGAAGCGCGACGCAAAGGGGAGCGCCTCGACGTCGGCCCACGAGTGGATCGGGGCGTCCCACGAGAGGCGCTCCTCGGCGCCGCGCAACGCCTCCCCGCACTCGCCCTCCAGCCAGGGGTCCTCGATGACCACCGCGGGGAACGCCGTGACCACGGCACGGTAGAGCGCCGGGTCGGGCTCGACGTCGACCGGCGTGCCCGTGTAGTAGGACTTGAAGTCCATGACGCGCACGCAACTGCAACGGCCGATCTGCGTCATCAGCTCGCGGTCCCAATCGGGCGTGGGGTCGAGCTTGAACTCGAGGTGGGGGTACAGCTCCAGCCAGGGCCGGATGTCGAGGCGCGTCGAGACGACGAAGCGCACCGGCCGGTACTCGAGGCCCAGCGCCTCACCCAGCGAGGCAGAGGCCTGGCGCAGCGCCAGGTCGAGCGCCGCGCTCTCGAAGGCCCAGCGACGGTGGTCGCGACTCGCCGGCCGCCGCGGCTCGTCGGGGAACAGCGGCAGATAGTCGAAGCGGTCGAGGAAGCCGCCCAGTGAGCCGTCACGGGCGAGGGTGAGGTGGGTCGGGAATCCCTCGTGGTCGTCGACGTCGTAAGTGACGTCCTCCCCGCAACCGACGTCGCCGCCGCCGAACAGCAGCACCTCGGTCGTCACGCGCGTGAAACCGCTCGAGACGTCGCGCCGGCGCCGCCTTACCGCGTAGCCCTCGACCTCGAGACCGAGGCGCGAGAGCACCTCGTACCACTCGCTCATCTTCCCCTCGCGGATTCCACGGCCGGCCTCCTGTGCGGCTCGTGCCCGCGCGCGCCCCAGAGCAAACCACCACGGCGCCCGCAGGGCTGCGGTATAGTGGGTTCCCGCGGCGGAGAAGTGGCCGAGTGGCTGAAGGCAGCCGCCTGCTAAGCGGTTAAGGGGGTTTTAGCCTCCTTCCCGGGTTCGAATCCCGGCTTCTCCGCCAGCCTCGACGGACCGTCTCCCAAGCGCCGCTCGTTTGGGCTATACTCTCCGTCCCGGTGCGCCCGTAGCTCAGCTGGATTAGAGCGTCGGTCTACGGAACCGAAGGCCGCAGGTTCGAATCCTGCCGGGCGCGCCACACCTCCACCCGTCGCCCCGTTCGACTCACCGCCCAGCCTGGCGATGGCCTCGTGCGCGGCCACGCGCACCTCAGGCACATCGTCCTCCAGCGACGAGCGCAGCAGGACCACTAGCGAGGGGTCGCCGCTGTCGCCGCTCTGAAGTCGATGGCGCGCAACCTGACCGAGGCACGTGAACTCGCGGAAACCTTCAAGCCCAAGTCGATGAAGCAGCTCACAAGAGCGGACCTGGCCGGTATGTCGGCCGCAGAGATTGTGGAGGCGCAGGAGGCCGGCCGCCTGAAGGACCTGCTGAGTGGCACCGGGACCGCCGCGCCCGCCGAAGAAGAGCCGCCGGAAGGGCAGCTCTCGCGCAAAGACATGTTGAAGCTCACGCCGGAGCAGCCGAACCAGGCACGTGCGGATGGCAAGCTCGACTGGGTCCTCGGCATCGTTCGACCGGTCAAGAAGTAGGCCTCAGCCTGGCCGAAGCGTTGAAGGGGGGCTGACATGTCCCCGTCTCACACCAAAGCGGTGGTGGCCGCGTCTCTCGGCATGACGCCCAAGGAACTGGCAGCCGAGCAAGCCTGTGTGGCGGCCCCGGCCGTTCCGTTGCTCATGTGAGCGGGGGTTCCAGCCCACGCAGTGACGGCTCGTGTCGGGGAAGCGTGCTGAGCACGGGGACCCGTTCCGCAGTCACGGAGTACACGATGTGTACAAGGATCACAAAGCGCAGACGGTGATACGCTCATGTACGTAGATTCGGCTGCCAAGGGGGAGGTCGTGGCGCTGCGAGTTGCCTTCGACCCGCCGTCAATCGAGTCGGGTGCTTTGGCCGAGCTGGTCATCTCGGACCTCGCCGTCGAGGGAGGTGCACAAGTCGGAGTCCAGCTGGCCGAAGTCATGGCGCATGAGACCGAGTGGAAGGCCTCGTGGGGTCAGGAAGTAGTCGGACCGGCCGCAGAAATCCGGATCGCCGTCACAGACCGCGTTGACCTGGGCGTCGGCCTCTACGGCCTCGCCTCACTCTCCATCCGTCTACCGGATACCCAACGGACTCTCACAGAGACGGACTTCGGTTTGCAGCTTCTCGAGGTTCGCGAGGTCGGCACGGACACACACACGCACGACGAAGTCGTCACCCGGTTTGGCAAGCTGATGGAATCGAGGGAGGCGGAGTTCATGGCTGGATTCGGGCTACCGGAAGGTACCGGTGGCGCGAATGAGTACGGCGTCCTCATCTTCGTGAAGAACTGCAAGCTGACCAAGCACATGCGGTTGGGCCAATACGAAGTCATTCCCTTCGGTGGGCTTGCTGTCAGCGATGAGGTCGATCTCATCCAAGAGTACCTCAAAGCGCAGACGACAGAGTCGATGCCAGCGGAGATAGCAGAGAGACTCGCTGAGAAGGGGAAGAGCGAGCAGCCGTCGTTCGTCGCCCACTTCCCTTTGGTTCGAGCGGAGTCGGTTGCCGATGCCGCCACAAGGGCTGACGCAGAAGTGCGGGTCTTGTGCGGCGTTCTCTCCCTGACTCGGCGGGCCTATCCCAGCCCATTCGCCGCCCTCGTACTGGACCTCAAGACCAAGGTCTGGAACCCCTGGGTCAATACCCGCAACTACACGGGGAACATGTTCGGCGGCCTAGTCGCGGGAGAAGACGCCGAGACGTTCCGCAAGTACGCGGGTCGGGCTAGGAGCGATGAGAGGCTGGCGTTGTACCTCAACCTCTACAGGAGCGCGCTCGAGGACGTCGAGCCCGAGTTCAAGTACTTCCGTCTGTGGAGTCTCTTGGAGGTGATGGCAGCCCAGCGAGTCACGAAAGCAGAGTGGCGGAAGAAGGGTGACCCGTTGCTGGATTGGGCCGGGAACCCTGCCCCAAAGGCATCGGGCAAGGGACTGCGCCACGACGTCCGGTACAACGGCGAGATGGTCTACGAGTACCTGCGCCAGACCATCAGCTCATGGAACGTCGACTTCAACTACGCCAGTCAAGTACAGCAGAGCGATTGGCGACAACTCGCGGACATCTGGTACCAACACCGCAACTGCATGGCTCACGCGGGCGGCTGCTTCCCGCACGATCCGTCCCTGTGCGACCCCAATGTCCCCAAGCAGGCTGGCTGCAGGGCTGCTCGAGACGAGACGGTCCAGGCCGGAATCGACCACTACCTGTCCATTCTTGCAGACACCGCGAGCCACTGCCTCTCCTCGGAGTTAGCCTAGCCAAGAGAGGCCGTGCCCAGGTAGTAGGGTGGCTACGCGCTGCACAAGCGGAGCCAGAAGCCGCGCGAGCGCAGGCGTTCAAGCTCGGCGGCGGGTTCTTCGGTCTTCGCCTGGGCGGCGTCGCGTTCGTGGCGTACGGCAGGACGGGGCTCCACTTCGCCAGGATGTTGTGGAGAAGAGGGCAAGAGGAATCCTGTTGCGCGTAGGATGTCAGCACAACGTCTCGGGCGCTCGTGGCAAGGAGGGTATCGTGGGTCAGTGCAGGTACTGCGGGAAGAGCGGGCTGTTTCTCTCCGTGGGCAGCGATGGCCTGTGCGCGGGTTGTCGGCCGGTTGTAGCGCTCGATGTGTCACAGAGAGTGCGGATCGTCAACGAGAGTTGGAAAATCGCTCAGCAGTCGAAGAGTCTCTCTACGTCTCTCTCTCGATGTGACTTGGCGATCCAGCACTTGCAGCACATTCGCGACACCTACGAGCGGCGGGGCATCATGCCGATGACGCCGACCGCCGAGGAGGAGATTGCGAAGTTCGTCTGGGCGCGAGACGAGTGTGTGGTTGAGGACGTGAAGATGAAGGTTGCGAAGGCGAAGCGCAAGGCAGACGTCGCGACCACGGCCACCGCGCGCTTGAACGCATACAGCCAAACCCTGCTTGCCATCACGGAGGGCAAGCCTGAGATGCTGGACTCATCGAGACTGGAACCCTACGAAGTCGAAGTAAAGCGCCTCATGCACACCGCCCAGTTGTCGGGCTATGTCGAAGCCGCCGAAAAGGCAGAGTTCAAGGGGAACGCGAAGAAAGCGCTAGACCAGTATCAGGAAGCGCTCTACTTCCTCAAGACAGACGACGTTGACGACCAGCTCCAAGCCGCCGAGATAGCACGCATCTCCACGAAGATTGCAGAGTTAGGCGGCTCCGTGGGCGGCTCGGTGAGTGAGGCGTAGCGGCGCAGAATGTCTCCTCGCGACACCGACGGCCGACCTCACCCGTTCTTGCTCAGTCGGCGCTCCAGCCGTGCGATGCGGGCGGACCAGTCGCCCTTCCCATCGCGCCACCCTTGACTACTGGCCTCTCGACTGAGGCGCAGCGCCTCAGTGAAGTCGCCCTGCTTCTCGCGAATGATGGCCAGCTGCTTGAACCCCCGGTGAGCCACCGGAGGGTAGTCCTTGCGGCGCATGGCGACCAATACCTGCGGCCCGATTGCGATCTGTCGCTCACATGCAGCGACAGCGGCCTCGAATGCGCCCTGCCGCGTCTCCCGCTCCGCGTAGTAGACCTTGACCATCTGGCCGTAGACGAAGTGACGGTCAAGGACCGCGCCTTCCTCAACGACGACCTCAGCCTTCTCGAGTATTCGAATCGCCAGATGTCGGTCGGCAGGTCCCATGAACCAGGTCGACAAGTCTGAGAGGAGCCCGGCGGCGGTCTGAGTCGTCCACGAGATTGACCCGTGCGTCAGCGAACGGTCACGTGACTCGCCCATCGGCTTGTACTTCTCCTCGATGTAGGCGCGCTCTGCCTCCGTGAATGCGGTGAGCCACCACTCGCCGAGACGGCAGTACCCAAGGGATCCGTGGACTTCCGATGCGTCAATCCGGCCGCCGTCGACACTCGCCACTGGCGCATTCGATGCGGCTTGGCCAGCCGCCTGTTGCCAGACCCACTCTCGCAGACCGTCGTAGGCCCATTCGATCTGTTCGGACTGGCCGTAGTCGAAGACCTGGGTAGCCGTCAGTTGAGCGCCGCCAGGAATCCAGAAGACGCCGTTCTCGTACTCGATAGTCTGACCGGTGGCCTCTGTGCCAGCGCGGAAGGTGGCGATGACTATGACTCCCCCCAAGCTCGTGGACGCCATCATCCTACTATTCCAGGTAGACAGGTGAAGAGGCACGGCTGTCTTGTCTGACCCGCGTGCGGGCACCGTAGCCGCCCTCCCTCCAAGGTGACCGGCCACCGTTTCGGGGACGTCGCCCACACGCACAGATCGTCCGGTCCTGCACGACCGTAGGCGAGGCGGGAGTTCCCCTACAAGGGTGACGATGGGCCAGTGAGGGTGACAATGCCGGAGAGCTCGCCGAGCGACCAGCGACCGGACCTGGAAGAGTCTCCGCCCAGAGGGGGTGACGAATCCTGATCGAAGGACTTGCCGCCGGCCACGGGATGGACGCCCGGAGCCGGCGGAGCCGCCTGACTCGCACGGGGAGTTGTCGCCCGTGCAGAGTGAGGCCCGCCGCCCTGTTGACCTCTTTCAGGGCGGCGGGCCTTTGTGCGTCCCGTCACTTGGCGACAGTGCGCCGCAGGCTGGCAAGACGCTTCGTGAGCGCCTCCCGGTGGCCCTTGACTCCTGCATCCTGGCAGTCCAGCAATCCGAGGGACGCCGCGGCCTCCACCTCTTCGAGCGCCTCCGCCGGCGTCCCGCTGCGCTTGAGCGCGAGGCTCAAGCGATCATAGATGAACAGGAGCTCGCGGCGCACGTCTGCGTGCTCCATGGGCGCCTCCGTGACCTCTAGGAGCCGCACGACCGACTCCCGGTATAGGGCGATAGCCTGAGCGGCGTCCGTCTTCTCGAGCGGGTACGCCTCGTGCATCGGCTCCAGTGCCTCGTACATGCGCTTCGACAGCGCCTCGTCTGCTTCGCGGCTCTCCGCGTAGAAGCTGTGGACGGACTGTGCATTGACTTGCAGCCCGTTGCTCACGGCGTACTCGAGGAACGGCGCGACGTACTTCGGGGTGAGGCTCGTCAGCTCGTACATCGTCATGCAGCGACACTCATCCTCGCTCGTGCAGGAGGGGTTCGGGGTCCACGCCGCCGCCGCTTCGAGGTCCGTCGTCGTCTTGTCGTCCATCGCCTCGCAGGCCGGACAGGCGAGGCCGTCAAGGATTGCCGAGTACCGCGCCTGCACTGTCTGAGCATCGGAGCGCCTTCGCTCAGCGTCGGTCGTGATGTGCGTAACCGTGACGCCCGAGCCCGTCTCCCTATCGGTGAGCAGCTCGAGCGTGTCGCGGCAGCTCACGCAGAGGCGAAACGCTCCGACGCTGGACAGGGGTGCAGAGTGCCCACAGACAGCGCAGAGCGCAGTCGGGGCGGGCGGGGGAGATGGGGCCGCAGTCGGGGCAGAAGCGTCGGCACGCGCCCCGCAGACGGAGCAGAACGTTGCCGAGTCGCCGATGGACAGTCCGCAGTTCCTGCAAGTGCGCATGGCCCCTCCCATCCTCGCTCCCCACAGTATCCACGCTGCGTCAGTCCGCGTCGATGCTCGCCGCTCCCGCCCCGCCGTCCTCTATTCGCCGGCCTTCTTCTCGGCCTGTAGCTGGTACCGCAGCCCATGATCACCAGGATATGGCTGGTGATGATCGTGCTGTGTGATGAGCACTTCGGTGGGGATCTCGTCCGGGAAGGCATCGCATGTGCAGAACGGTGACCCGTCCTTGACCGCTGGCTGATGGAACCTGGCGCAGTCGAAGCAGAACGGTATCGGAGTAGTCATGGTCTCCACCCTATCGGTGGACGAGGCATTCCAATGGCATCGTAGACACGAAGCACATCGCTGGTCAGCCTGTCAAAGAGTACACGCAAGTACACGTGACGACGGTTGTGGGCGTATACGAGCGGTTATGGGTTCTCGGAAACCACCTGCAAACCGAGCGCGAACGGTTACGAGCGGCTACGTGCGAATACGCCCCAGGTCGCCCCACGGAACCGAAGGCCGCAGGTTCGAATCCTGCCGGGCGCGCCAGACCTCCACCCCGCCCCGTCCTATCCCCCTCCCAGCTTGGCGATCGCCTCGTGCGCGGCCACGCGCACCTCGGGTACCTCGTCGTCCAGCGACCGCCGCAGCAGGATGACCAGCGACGGGTCACCGCTGTCGCCGAGCGCTCCCGCGGCCAGCCGTCGTGAGACGCCGTCGGCGCTGTCGAGCGCCTCCAGCAGGCGCGGCACCGCCGGCGCCGCGATGCGCCCGAGCACGTGCGCCGCTCCGGCACGCACCCACTCGGGCTCGCCGTCGCTGCGCAGCACGTCGGCCAGGAGGTCCACGGCCGGCTCGCCGATCGCCGCCAACGCCGTCGCGGCGTAGAAGAACGCCGGGTCGTCGCTGCGCGCGTCGAGACGGCGCGCCTGGACGAGTACCATGACCAGCGGTTCGACCGCCGGCGCCCCCAGCCGTCCGAGGACCGACGAGGCGAACAGTCCCAGCTCGGGAGTGCGCAGCACGCCGGCCAGCGGCCAGACCGCCGGCCCGCCGATGAGCTCGAGACAGGCGATGGCCTCGTCGCGGCGCATGGCGTGGCGAAGATCGGCCACCAGCTGTCGCGCCATGCTCCTCAATACGTTCTCGGCCCTGGCGCGCACGGCGGCCTCGGGGTCGTCGAGGGCGCCCACCAGCGACGGGATGACCCGCCGTCCGCCGATGAGACCCAGTGCGACCACCGCGGCCTCGCGCACCGCCGGCGGGCGACCGGCCAGCGCTCGTTCGAGAGGGTCGATGGCGGGAGGCCCGATCCAGGCCAGGGCGATCGCCGCCGCAGGCCCGACGCGGGGAGCCGCCTCGAGCAGAGGCTCGACCGCTGTCTCGCCCATGCCGGCCAGCCGCGCCGCCGCGACGGCGACGGAGCGCGGCGGGTCCTGGACGCTGAGGACCTCCTCGCCTGCCAGTTCGCGCAGAAGGGAGTCGATACGGTCGGGGGCGGGGGCGGCGCCGGACGGCGCCGCCCCCGCCCCATCGCCACGCCTTCCCAGCATCCATCCCACCGTGCTTCGCCCTCCCCGCCACAGCCGCACCTCTGCGAGAACGCGGCGCCACTCTATCCCTTGTGTACCCAGCTGTGGCAGCACCGGACAGGCGACGTTCGCGACGCACCCCGAAGTGACCGGCGTGTCGCGTCGCGCGGGAGCCGGATTGTCCCGACGCACAGGGCCGACCATAATGGCGTGTCGACGGGCGGTGGCTGGAGGACCATGGTGATGGCGCGCATCGGTAGGCAACGGACGGGCGAGGCAGAGCTCGTCGCGCGCCTCGACGAGGTCGTGCGCAGAGTGGCCGGCGAGGGCCGGCAGGCCACCCTGCTCAATGTGGGCGCCGGTGAGACTGACAAGCTCGAGGTGCGGCTGGCGGCGCTCGGGGACTCGTTCGTCGTGGACCGCCTCGACGTCTGCGACCCGACGGTCGCCGAGCCCCACGTGCGCGACTGCTGGCGCTGCTCCGCCGAGGCGATGGCGCCGGCGGCCTCGGACGCCTACGACGCCGTCTTCGCCAACTGGGTCCTCGAGCACATCCCCGACGTCGCCGCGGCCGGCTGCGAGCTGCACCGCGTCCTGCGTCCGGGGGGCGTCTTCTTCGCCACCCTCTCCAACCCGCAGGCGCCCGAGTTCTACGTCGCCAAGCACACGCCGCTGTGGTTCCACCAACTGTTCTGGAAGGGCCGCGGTCACGAGACCCACTACTCCTACGGCAGCATCGCCGAACTCATCCGGACGTTCGAGGGACCCGGCCTGCGGGTGACCGACGTCGCCCACGCCCCCAAGGTCGGGTACTACTGCGCGTTGCTCGGCCTGCCCCTCCTGCCCACCGCAGGACGGATCTACGACCGCCTGCTCGCCCGCACGCGCTGCACGAGACTCATGGGCGATGTCTTCATCGCCTTCGTGAAGCCCTGACGGGACGATCCGTGAACGGGCGCCGCGCCGCCGTTCCTCCAGAGCCGCGAATGCGACAAGATGCGCATATGGGTGAGATCGCGCAGGGGCGCTTCCCCAAGGACGACTACTTCATGCGCCTGGCGCTGCGTGAGGCCGAGCGTGTGGCCGAGCACGACGACGTCCCCATCGGGTGCGTGATCGTGCACGCCGACGAGGTCATCGCCGCGGCCGGCAATGAGCGCGAGCTGCGCCGGAGCCCGACGGCGCACGCCGAGATGATCGCCATCGAAGAGGCGGCGCGGCACATCGGGCACTGGCGCCTGCTCGACACGACGATGTACGTGACCCTCGAGCCCTGCCCGATGTGCGCCGGCGCCGTCGTGCAGGCGCGGATCCCGCGCCTGGTCTACGGCGCCACCGACGACAAGGCCGGCGCCGCCGGCACCCTCTACGACATCCCCCGCGACGAGCGCCTGAACCACCGCGTCGAGGTCGTCGGCGGCGTGCTCGCCGACGAGTCGGTCGCACTGTTGCGGGAGTTCTTCGCGCGCAAGAGGTGAGGAGGGCGGGCGGCGGGCCGCACGGCCCGCCGCCCGCCTCCCGGCGCGACCCTCCGACCGTCTCCGCCTGTCGTATACTCACGCACGGAGAGGTGGCTGAGCGGCTGAAAGCGGCGGTCTCGAAAACCGTTAGGGGCGGTTTCGTCCCTCGGGGGTTCGAATCCCCCCCTCTCCGCCATCGCCGCACGCGTCGCGGAGAGGTGTCCGAGCTGGTTCAAGGAGCGCGACTGGAAATCGCGTAGGCGGCCTCAAAGCTGTCTCGTGGGTTCGAATCCCACCCTCTCCGCCACCGTCCCGCATCGTCGCCCGGCCTCACGACGCAGGCCTCCGGATGCCCGAAGACGCGTGGGGCGGGGGCGCCTGCGGCGCCCCCGCCCCACCCTGACCCGCTGGCGACGGCCGTCGCGCGGCTATCTCACGGTGAGCCGGTTCGACGCCGTCTTGAGGGCGAAGTTGCCGGCCTCGTCGCACACGGTCACGAGGAACTTGTAGGTCCCCTTCTTGAGCCGGCAGGTGAACTTCCAGCCCAGCGTCGTGTTGACCGCCTTGTTCCACAGTATTGGGCTCCTCTTGACGACCTTGCCGGCGCGGTTCTTGATGACGATCTGCATCGCGCCCGTGCCGCCGTTGGGCGCCGCGTCGTTGATCCGATACTTGAGGGTGACCGAGCGGCCGCGACGCACGCTGGCTGCCCGCGGCGGTCGGCGCCACCGTGTCGATGCCCACGTCGATCGTCTGATCGGCGCCCACGTTGTAGGCCCAGTCGATGCCGTGGTAGGTGAGCGTGTGCAGGCCGTCGAGCGAGTGGTCGCCCGCCGGAGTGACCGGCACGACGGCCGGTGACCAGCCCAGCGACCAGCCGGGGTCGGTCTCCCACTTCCACTGCGCCTTGTAGGCGCCGATGCCGGCGCCGTCGTCCACCGTGATCGTGACGTTGGCCGGTGTGCCGACCCAGTTCGTGGGTCCCACGGCGGTGGCCGTCGGCGGGGTCGTGTCTGCCGGCCCTCCGCCGTCGCTCGTGTGCAGGATCAGTCCCTGGGTGCCCGAGATCCACGCGTCGCTGGCGCCGGCGGCACTGACGTCGAGCAGGATCTTGCCGGTCTTGTACGCCGGCGCACCCCACGTCGTGCCGCCGTTGGTGGTGTGCCAGACGGTGCCGTCGGCGGTAGTCACCCAGCCGTTGGCGGCGTCGAAGAAGTCGATCGCCTCCACCTGCCGCGAGATCGGCAAGGGCACCGCCTGCCAGGACGCGCCGGTGTCCGTGGTGCGTGCGACATACCCGTCACCGTTGGCGACCCAGCCGGTCGTCGCGCTGACGAAGTCGATGTAGCTGAGATAGGAGGGCGCCGCCGGGTCGCTGACGGACCAGGAAGCCCCGTTGTCGGTGGTGCGATACACCTTGCTGTCGGCGAGGAACCAGACCGACTGCGGGGCGACGAACGAACCGGCCTCTGGCGACGCGTAGCCCCCCGTCGTCCAGGCCGCGTTGCCGGCCCAGTTGAGGCCACCGTCGGTGGTCAGCTGCAGCTTGGGCGTGCTGCCCAGATTGCGCCACCCCCAGCACGTGTCGGGGCCGGTGGGCAGGAAGCGATCGACGGTGCCCGTCGCCGGTGGCCGGTCGGCCCAGGTCTGGCCGCCGTCGGTCGTGTGCGAGTCGTACTGGTGATGCGAGGAGTAGTTGTACGACGAGACCCAGCCGCTCTGACCGAGGAAGGCGATGCTCTGGAGGTCGCCGCTGATCGACGGGTCCACCCCGTACCAGTACGCGCCGCCGTCGGTGGTGTGCAGCAGCACCGAGGGCGGGCTGCCGCCGATCCAGGCCTCGCTCGTGCTGATCGCGCAGACGGTCTCGAGCCAGGTGCTTTCTCCCATGCCCGAGGACTGCTCCTCCCAGCCAGCGGCGGCGGCCGGCACGGCCGCCGCCGCCCCGACGAGCATGAGCAGCGCCAGAAGGCACAGTGCCAGGATCAGACGGCGGGACGGACGAGTGGACGATGAAGACACGGCGACCCCCCTTAAGTCGGGATGACGCGCCAGGACGCGTCGTTTCTCTGCAGCTAACTCTAGCGCGGCGCACCAGCGGGGTATAGTGCGTCAACGAGTGCTTCACCATGGTCCGACGCGCCACGCGGCGTACACCGTGCAAGGAGGATGACATGTCTGTTGGCGCCACCCCCGAAGAGACACTTAGAGGCCTGACGCTCGGCGACGGGGCCGTCGCGCAGGAGATCCTCAGACTGCAGGCCGACAACCTCACCGAGTCGGCCCTCGACAAGAAGAGCTTCGCGGTCGCCCGCATCGCCGCCCTGGTGGCGCTGGGCGCCGACGAGTCGTCGTTCGTGATGACCATCGGCGTGGCGACCGAGTGGGGCGTCACCGCCGACGACGTAGCCGGCGTGCTGATCGCCCTGGCACCGGTGGTCGGCACGGCGCGCATCATGCAGGCGGCGCCCAAGGTCGCCGCCGCCCTGGGCGTCGCCAGCGACGCCTGACGTACCTCCGGTCTCCGGCGCGCGCGGTCGCGAGGAACGTCGTCGACGACGTGGTATAAGGGAGTCGTTCCGGTTCGTACTCGAAGACGGACGCAGGTCCGCGAGGAGGGATCCATGGACGAGGCTGAACGCAGAGCGCAGGACAAGGAGATGGAGGAGCGAGAGCAGAAGAGCCACCTCGCCAGCGAGCAGATCTGGGCCGACTTCGCGGTGCTGGTGTTTCTCTTGGCCGGCCTCTTGAACGTCATCACCGGCATCACTCTCTTCGCCATGAAGAGCGACTTCCAGGACAAGCCACTGCTCTACCACAACCTCGACCTGGTCGGCGGCGCCATGATCGTCCTGGGCTTGCTGAGCCTGCTGTCGTCGTTCCTGATCTGGCGGCGCTCGCCCGGCGGCCGCATCCTGGGCATCTTCATGGCCCTGCTGGCGGCCTGCGTCTGGTTCTTCTACATCGACCAGCGGCCCGTCTGGTCCATCATCATGATCGCCATGTACGTGCTCATCATGTTCACGCTCGTGCAGGCGCGCGAGATCTTCAAGAGCAGGGGATAGGGCAAGACACCCTCTGTGTGAGAGACGGGGCGGGGCGCGACAGCGCCCCGCCCCGCCTCTCGTTCGTGGGGCGGGGGGGGGGGGTTTGGGGCCCCCCCCCCCCCCCCCCCCGGCATTGTGGC
>Ga0315282_10011322_pt1 | contig 13843 bp, 19 predicted proteins | sample YL17G07_20_MG_FD_203693 | JGI IMG/M metagenome (GOLD analysis project Ga0315282, IMG submission 203693) | Sediment microbial communities from Yellowstone Lake, YNP, Wyoming, USA - YL17G07_20 | ecosystem: Environmental > Aquatic > Freshwater > Lake > Sediment | place: USA: Wyoming | collected... | reverse complement strand
ATAATCTCGGGGGCGGCAAATCCTGACGCCACTTACTGTTTGTCCAAAATATTTTCCGAAGTGAATCGTATCACCTGTAATAAGATAATCAGCTTTAATCGAAAGGGCAGCGAGCATGACGGCCCGATCTTTCTTTGGCAACTCAATGGGACAGGGGATGTCGGGATCTACTTCAGGCACAATTCGCACTTTTGACAGATAGGTGCTCAACTTCTTCAGTTGTTCAGAATTCATGAGGTTACGCCTTGCCTCTTCAATCACATAGTTGGATGTAAAAAGTGTGCAACGTCCTTTTTTTGCAAGTTCCCAAAAACGATTTAACCCTAGACTTCCATAAGCAACAGAAAACAGGATGTTGGCATCGAGAAAAATCCGATTGATGGTCATAGACCTTTAGGCCTCTTATGAGGGATTGTCTCCGGATCTATTCCCAACTTTCGGACCTCCTTCACTGCCCATTCGTAGTCTTCTGGAGTGATCACATTGTTTAACAAGAATTCAGCTTTTCGTTCAGGGCTGTAAATCTCTAATGGCAGTGCTACCACAGGTCGCAAAAGAACGCCTTCTGCACGGGGTTCTGCAACGACAAGAGAACCTTCCTCGAATCCATATTTGCGTCGCATTCCAACCGGGATGACTACTGTCCCTCGCTTGCCAACTTTAGTGGTCTCGTTTTCCATACCTTATTTACCCCTATAATCAGAATATCAGATATTCTGATTTATGTCAAGATGTGATTCTAAATAAAATGGGATGTATCTTTTTTAAATTAGAGAGAGTTTGGAATTCATTGTAAATTAGTCTGAGGTGTGCTATCATTTTGATAGCAAGGAGGTGATAGGACAATGGCAAATGTACTTATTAGGGGTGTCCCTGAGGAAGTCTTAAACAGGCTCAAAATCATGGCTAAGAGTCATAACAGGTCACTGCAGCAGGAACTCAGAGTGTTTCTGGAAAATACGGTCACTCAATCATCACCCGAGATTTTTCAGAAAATGGCAGAAATCAGAAAAAAACTCCGTAGGAAACCTGTACGATTCACCGACAGCGCCAACCTGCTTAGGGAGGACAGATCCCGTTGAACCTGGTGATTGATGCAAGTGTCCTGATTAAGTTCTATGTTCCTGAAATCTTCTCGGATAAAGCGGAAGGATTACTGACCAGGGTAGAGCAAGGGGATGTGATGTTGCTTGCGCCGGATTTGATCTATCCCGAGGCGGGTAACATCCTCTGGAAAAAGCAACGATTGAAGGAACTGACCCGCTCCGAGGTCGAAGAGATCACAGATGCTATTGTATCACTGCCTTTAAAGATAGAAGCCTCAAAGCTGTTGTTGCCGTTGGCCATAGATATCGGCATAGCATACAAAATCACCGTCTACGACGCCATTTATATTAGCATGGCAAGAGTCTATGAGATTAAGATGATGACCGCCGATAGAAAGCTCGTTGATGCAACGGCTAAAACAGATTTAAAAAAATTCGTTGCATGCCTGGGTAGTCATAAATGGTAGAAAAGGCAAATATCTACTACTCCTTCTAATTTTTTTCAATAGGGCGGAAGGATTTCGGGGTCAGACTTGTTTATTGACATAGCTAAAACAAACTGATATTCTTTGCGTATGGCAAGGAAGCCGAGGATCGAATTTGAGGGAGCCCTTTATCATGTGATTACCCGTGGTAACCAAAGACAACGGGTATTCAAAGACATGGGAGACCATTGGCGTTATCTCAAGATACTTGCTGATTACAAGATCAGATATGAGTATGCCCTGTATGCCTATGTCTTGATGAGCAATCATCTCCATCTGCTAATAGAGACAAGAGAGACTCCTCTTTCGAAGATTCTTCAGGGGATCAACCAAAGCTATACGATGTATTTTAATAGGAAATATGGGACAGTGGGGGCATTTGTTTCAGGGAAGGTATAAGGCGATTCTATGTGATAAGGATGCGTATTTGTTATCTTTGGTCAAATATATCCATTTAAATCCTATGAGGGTGGGGGTTGTGAAGGAGGTTGAGAAGTATCCATGGAGCAGGCATAGGGTTTATATAGAAAGAGCAGAAGGCGAGAGCATAGGGGTATAGTGGACACCGACCATGTATTGAGGATGTTTTCAGACAATAAAGGGAGGGCGAGGAGGGCATATAGGCTCTATATGCGAGAGAGGGAGGGAATCAGAAGAGAGGAGGTTTATGCTACAGTAGACCAGAGGGTCCTTGGGGGCGAGCGATTTGTTGGGGAGGTGATGGAGAAGACTGGGAGAAAAGAACTACAGGGTAGAAGGAGGCATGAATATACGTTGGTGGAGATAGCGGGAGCGGTGGAGAGGGTCTATGGGTTGAGTTTGAAGCAGTTGAGGGAGAAGGGGAAGGGCGAGGTCATACAATCTGGCAGGAGGGTGCTGAGCCTTGTGGGGAAGGAGTATGGGTATAAGGGGCGAGAGATAGCGGAATATCTGAGGAAAGATCCGGCGGTGATCACAAGATATTTAAGAGAGGGAAAGAGATTTGAGGCTGACATTGAAAGGGTGCATGAGAATTTAAAGAAACAAAAGCAATAAACAAGTCTGACCCCAGGGCACCTTGCTGGATCACTTGAGGCTTATTTAAGGTGGCATCCTCCTCAATTGCCTGGATATTGGGGTTGCGAATGGTAAGCTTGTCTAAGCGGAGTTCGCCGTCCTCCGCTACAATGGTCATTTCTTTTTCGGATGTGAATTTCAAAGTCTCCATTAAGCGTCTCCAGAGCAGGTAAGGGACAGCCACTTTCCCCCAGGCTATTGGTTTGCATTCCATCGCGTGTTCGATACCAGGTGCCCTTACTTTGAACTTATCTGAGATGGTGAGAATCACATAAGATTTACGAATAATCCCTTTCCTTGGCTTCGTTGTTTTCAGGAAAGTTTTTTTGTGCAGCGCAAGCTCTGATTTTGAGATTATGGCTTCCATTCAGGTTCTCTAAACAACTGTTCCAAATCTTCTTCCATTTATTTCCCCTTCTTCCTTCCTCGATCCACTTCCTTTACCATTTCCAGGAATTCCTGTTTTGTGAACACTCCCTTTTCTATGAGTAATCTGGTAAGGGCCTCCTGCTGAATCACCTGGGACATGAGGGGTTCTTCAAATGAGACAATTTGTTTATGGTCAAGACCGATTGCCATTGTGAGCCCCCATAGAACTACTGTAAAAATTAAACTTTATCGCAGCCAAGATATTTAAATAGGCCAGCGATATAGTTCCCCCACGTTGGAACCAATTTATCAATTTCATATGCAAGTAGAGTTATTTCCCCACTGTGAATTTTATTATGCACTTCTTCCAACTTCTGATATTTCAAGGGCCATAATATTCTCCCTGATTGATTTATCACATAAAAAATTTTTCGCTTTTCGTCAATTTCGACTATTCGCAACAGGTTAAGGCCATCCGCTGCCCCAAAATTCAATTTTATTATCCTTCATCTCCTTTAATTTTTCCCAGCTAAAGGAGCACTTAGAAAAATCTCTGTTATTTTTTCCATAATCCTCTATTGTTCTCCCTGGTTTTCCTATAAACCTTCTACCTCCCTCTCCCAGTATATACCTCCGAATGCTGAGCGTGCTCCTGCCAGCCAAAGTCCAATTAAGATTTACCTCTCCCTTCTACTACTTGTCTTACCCATCCAAATAATTCCCTTAAATAAGGGAAATCTTTCCCCCCCAATTTGAGACCGTCTATTTCCTTAAGGGGAATTGATTCTATAGTGATAAGCCTTCCTCGTTGGCTGAATCTGACCCTATAATCATATCCGTCATAACCAATTACTTCACAGCTAAATTTTTTTCTATAAGACAATGTCGCCCAATTTAATTTTTTCTGAGCCTCTTTTATCATTTTATTCTCTTCATCAAATATAGATGTCACTTTTTGTACGAGATCATCATGGGCAAAAGGCAAGGATAAGAAATCATCAATGCCTTGCTCCTTCAAATCCCTCACAAACTTTGGTGTGCTAAAGCCTGATAACACGATAATTTTGATACCCGGATATTTCTTCTTGATTTCTGGTATAAGAGCTTGAATGTCACTTGGACGCAAACCATTGTTAGTGAGCAAAACCAAATCATACTTCTCTCGGGATAATCCTGCACGTATTTTTGAATGTGTTTCTTTCACTTGTCCGGATGTATCCACCACATTTACATCAAAACCTATCCTATTAAGTATGTTTGATATTAATCCGCCTATTGAATCTAATTCCGCGACAACCAATACTTTCAACTTATCCATATCCGGAATTTCCTTCTTATTTCAAGAACTGAGACCACCCAGTCTATCTCCCTCTCCCCCCATAAACCTCTGAATGCTGTGCGTGCTCCTGCCAGTTCTTTATATATCGAAGCTTATATATTTTTCTATTTCGAGCGATAAAAAGACTTGATGTATTCGTATGATGCATTGATTTCTTTTAGTTTTTCTTCTGCTTTCTTTTGTAGGCGTTGGTTATCATCAAATCGGTCAGGATGCCATACGTTGACCAAATCTCTATACGCCTGGTTTACTTCCTCCTGTGAGGCACCTGGCTTAAGTCCGAGCATTTCGATGCATCGATTAATTTTTTCAGGGTCTTTCTTCTTTTCCGCCCTCCTCTCTCCTTTTCTCCTCTTTACCACTACAATCGGTCCACGTAAGGACCAGAATATCAATATCATTATAAGAATTATTATCACAATTAGGATACTTCTCATATTCCTCTCAGGATCTGACAATTCATAATGATTAAATTGTATTTACAACGACTCCCTACAGACCTTCCTGAAATTACACCTAAGACTTACCCGTTCATCCTCCACCTTGCTAAACCGCTCCTCCTCCAAAGGGATATTGCTCCCAATGTCTGTTAAAAGAGACTGCATGTCCTTGATGCTCCCCGTGATGTATCCCTTGATATTTTCAACATCGCCGTGCGTCACCGAAAACCAATTAGACTTGTTAATAGGCAGATTGTATTCAATGATGCTCAACGATTCGGGATGGACGTGCCATTTTTCTATAGCGTAAAGGGCATAACAACATAACTGGATGGAGAGGTCTTCAGAGAGGCTCTTTCCTGACTTCCAGTCGTAGATGTAGATGTCGTCGCCCTGCCTTATTGCACAGTCGATGGCTAAATTGATTCTTACGTTTTCCAGATGAAAGGATGAGAAGTCCTCCACCTCGAGCCACCGATCTTTTGGAAGGGACCTTAGGCCATCGTAGATATCGGAGGCATAAAAGGTTCTCAGACAAGTCTCTACATTATTTGCTACTTCCTTCCACTGGTCATCGGCCAATTCTATTTCGTATTCATGCTCAAATAAGGCACAGGACTTGGGGTTTTTCCAGTAGTTCCTCGATTTTGACGAACGAAACTCAGCTCTCATCTGGTCAAGGGTGATGGTGACAATTTCGTCTATGGGAAGAACCTGTATCCCCCTTCGAATGTTATTGAGGCTTCTTTGGATGCACTCATGGACCCTCTCCCCTGCCCAGGCGTGTCGATTCTTGAGGTTCCTTAGGATGTAGATCTGGCGAGTTCTTTTGGGTGCGTTCTCAAGCCAGCCATTCCAGTAGCCGTAATATGCAAACCAGTATTGTCTGGGGCAGGTTTTAAAGACCTCGTCCCTGGTCTTTGACCAGGAGAATTTATTCCTGAATTCGGTCATCATGCTGCCAGTCTACCAGAAAGATAGGTAAACCTCAATTGGGGTTTGTTGTTTTTAATGGCGATGGCAAGAGCCTTCTTAGTTCCAATTAACACCACCAACTTCTTGGCTCTCGTAATTCTGGTATAGATCAAGTTTCTCTGAAGGAGCATGTAATGCTGAGTGGTAACGGGGAGGATCACCACAGGATACTCGCTCCCCTGGGATTTGTGGACAGAGATAGCGTAGGCCAGAACGACCTCGTCCAAATCGGAATAGTCATAATTGATTAGTCTGCCGTCAAACTCTATGGTAAGTTCTCTATCTTCCTGGTCAATCTTTGAGACCCGTCCGATGTCCCCGTTAAAAATCTCTTTGTCGTAATTGTTGGTGATCTGCATGACCTTATCCCCTAATTTTAAGGTCCTACTTCCATGGGTTATGCCTTGCTGCACAGGGTTTAATGCTCTCTGCAATTCGATGTTTAGGTTGGTTGCTCCAATAACTCCCTTGTGCATTGGGGTTAGAACCTGGATGTCCTTTATCGGATGGAAACCAAAACGACTCGGGACTCTTTCAGAACAGAGAGTGATGATCTGACCTAAAATCTTCTCTGGGTCCTCTTTTTGGATGAAGTAAAAATCGGAGGGCTCTCTTCTCTTCGGGTCTTTCAAAATGGGAAACTCGCCTTGATTGACTTTGTGTGCATTCACTATAATCATGCTCTCCTGGGCCTGGCGAAAGATCTCGGTAAGCCTAACTACTGTGAAGATGCCAGAGGCTATGATGTCTTTCAAGACATTACCGGGTCCAACCGAAGGAAGCTGGTCTACATCACCAACCAGTATCAAGTGGGCATGTAGCGGTATCGCCTTCAGCAGGTGGTACATCAAAAGGGTGTCCACCATTGAGGCCTCGTCTATGATGACAACATCTGCATCCAAAGGATCATCCTGATCTTTCTTGAAGCCGCCTTTCTGGGGTGAGTATTCAAGCAGCCGGTGGATGGTCTTGGCTTCCCAGTCTGTTGCCTCGCTCATCCTTTTGGCAGCTCTGCCTGTAGGAGCTGCAAGAAAGATCCTCAGTTTTAGCTGCTGGAATATCCTTAGTATCGCTGTGATGATGGTCGTCTTTCCTGTGGCTGGACCGCCGGTGATGATCAGCACCTTAGAACTTGCGGCCAGAATGACCGCTTCTTTCTGCTTTTGGGCAAACTCTATTTTCAGCTTCTGCTGAACCCATTCGATTGCCTTCTCAGGATTGATTGCCCGGATGTTTGACGGTGATTCTTTTAGTGCTCTTAACCTTTGAGCTATTCCCGTTTCTGCCACGTAGAAGGGGGCAAGATAGACGGCCTTGAGACCCTCCAAATTACTAATATCCTCAATGAAGGTTGCCTTCTTCTATGGAGAGATCCGAGATGGCTTTAGTAATGATCTCCTGGTCAACCTTCAATATCTCCTTAGCTTTGCTAATCAGATCTCTTTCCGGGTAATAGACATGGCCCTCTCCGGTCAACTCATTTAAGACGTAAACTACTCCGGCTTTCGCTCTGATGAGGGAGTTCGGGTCAATTCCAATATTTTGAGCTATCCTGTCTGCTGTTATAAAACCAATGCCGTTGATGTCCTGAGCAAGACGGTACGGATTTTCCTTAACGACCTTGATGGAGCGGTTCCCATACTGTTTGTAAATCTTGGCGGAATAAGCGGCGCTTACTCCATGACCCTGGAGGAAGACCATGATCGCTCGGATTTCTTTCTGGTCCTCCCAGGCTTTAGTGATCATGGCGATCCTTTTAGGTCCGATTCCGTCAACTTCCGAAAGTCGCTCTGGTGTCCGCTCTATAATGTCGAGGGTATCCAAAGCGAATTTCTTGACAATTCTCTCTGCCATGATTGGTCCAATGCCTTTGATCAAACCCGAACCGAGATATTTCTTTATGCCATGGACTGTAGCAGGGACTGTGATTTCGTAATTCTCAACCTGAAACTGCTCCCCAAATTTCTTGTTATGGACCCATCTCCCCGTGAGTTTCAATGATTCGCCTGGATTGATGCCGGCCAGGTTGCCAATAATGGTGGTTAGCTCCCTTTTCCCCTTCTCCTGGAGTTTGGCCACTATGAAGTCGTTCTCTTCGTTGTGGTAGGTTATCCTCTCAATAAGACCGTAAATGATGGGCATTTTTATGGTTTTGTTAAGTTGGAGTGAGGTTGTCTATCGTTCAGAACTTTAACAAAAGTGGTAAAGAGAGTCAAAATTTAAGAGAAGAGGTTTATTGATATTGCAGAGTGCACCATATTCACTCTTAGATAACCCCAAGAGGTAATGATTACTGGGTGAAACATTGTATAAAAAAGGCAGAGCCACTTCTGACCCTGCCTTTCCGCGTCACCCTTTAGATCCCTATTTTGGTATTTCAAAAGTTTTCAACCACTGCGACGCATTATTGCTTGCTCATTGCACGAAATGTCTATCTGTTTCTTTCATCGCTGGAGTGAAAATTGAAATAATTACTAACTCCCCACTACCTGTATTTTTTGTGGAATGGACTTTAGTCATCGGGTTAAAATGAACACTCCCGGGTTTGATATCAACCCACTTATCATTAATCATCTGTTGCCCTGTGCCTTTAATTACATAGACGGTTTCATTATGGGTTTTGTGAAAATGAGGCTTTACTTCAGCCCCTTCGATTATTCTTCCTACAATTATTGTTATGGTATCGTCCTGGGCAATGTTAATCAGTTGAACTTTCTCGCCAGCTTTTAAGGGATTCTCTTTAAGAATTTCGTCCACATGGGCAACGATTTGCGAGGTTGTATCTGCTGCATTCGTAAGGGTTAAAGTCGCAAAGAAAAGAAATAAACAAAAAACAACTCCACAAATAAAAATATTTCTTTTTGATAACATGTTATTACCTCCTGTCTATTTGATTTGCTTTGGTGAGAAAATACCAATTTTGAATGAGAATGTCAATAAGATTTACAAGTATTTGGAGGCAACACAAACCGCCTTTATTTTCGGTGCCTCGTCATCCAGATGTGCAAATTTATTTTACCGATTACTGTTTGAAATGTTGTATTCCGTGACAAGATTTGAAAATCTCGCCTTCAGGAAGGAGTCCTCACAGCAGCCCCCTCCTGATAAATTTATATCCCAAATTGCAGGCTCCGAATCGCCTCCACTTTCCGGTCATCCGTGCTGTGGAGATACGTCTCCGTAATGCGGATATGAGAATGGCCCATCAGAGCCTGGACGGTTCTAAGGTCATTCCCGTTATCCAAAAGGGTCGTGGCAAAGGTGTGCCGCATTACATGAGGATGGATTCTTTTTTAAATCAGAGCCTTTTTTGCGGTAGACTTGATAAGGCAGTCAACGGCCTTTGATGTTAGGTCCCTTTCCTGGTAAGGTCCATGCTTCCCCAATGTCTGAAAGAGGTGATGAGTCGGTTCTATCCCATTCCCGGTGGTTTTTAGGTAATCCTTGATGGCGAGAAGCGTCTCGGCCTTGAGGGGGATGCGCCGAAATCTCTTCCCTTTACCGATGATGTCGATAACAGCCTGATTCCGGTAGGTCTTGAGATCCTCCAGCTTGAGCCTGCAAATCTCAGCCTTTCTTAGTCCTGTGGTGAGAAGGGTGAGGAGAATGGCATAATCACGTCTGCCTTGGAGGGTTTTTCGATCCGGGACTCGGAGAATTGCCTGGGCTTCTTCCTCGGTGAGAAATTCGGTCTCTTTCTTCCTCATGGTTCAACCTCCTTCCGTAGTTAAACAGAGTTAGATTTAATGGTAGATTTACTTCTAAGTGGGCATCATCCCGTTCCTTCCAGTCGTGAGGCGCAATCTCATGGCTTTGGAATGAAGGCTCACTCACTTCTTTTTCATTCCCCCTCCCGTGATAATCGTTTCGTTCATTTTCATGTGCCAGACCCCAAAAGTAAGATCCAGCCTGATGTCGGAATAAATTTGGTGTTGAAGTAATAGCTCATCCTAACAAAATTGGAATTACACCTGGAGATGTGGATTTCCTAATCTTTTTTCTTTTCATTCGAGCTTTTGGAAATTGGATTCAAAGGCTTCTATCAATCTTAAATGAGCTTCCGAATCAAATGGTGAACATGTGAAGAAGACATGTTCATCAAAAGGAAAGCCTTCACGGGGTTCGATTGTTAATGGTTTCGGAACTAAATGGATTTTCTGTTTTTGGAAAAGAGCGAAATCTTGCTCAAAAATAATTTCGAAAGCTAATTTGTTTGGGTTCGTCGCAGCAACAGGACGGTCAAACGTCTTGGGCAAGATATCGCTGACGAATCGCTTCATCTTATCGCTAAATACATCCCAATAATCGATTTCTAAACTAACGTTACACTTTGTCTCCTCTGTCTTAATAAGCGCTTTTTCTTCGCTTACGAGTTCATCCCCTGCCATTTCGTTGATGAGACGTGCAATATCCAAAAATACACTATTTGCGATGCTTGAGGAAGCTGCAACATCAAGTACCATTTTCCGTCCCTCGAATTGTAGGCGGTCAATAATCGTCGATTTGTCCTCGATTTTTGTCTCTCCCATCTGGAAAATCATTAATTTGGGTGCATTAGGCATGTGAAGAGGAAACGGAATTTCTTCACCACCAAAATGATAACGATCCTTTAGTTGTTTCAACCTATCAGGAAGGCTAAGAACCTCATAAGGGATTGTGCCTTCCGGAAAAATCCTAACCTGACTCACATGAAGGTCTTTAATGTTCTTCATCTTTCACCTCGATCAGCAATTTGTCTATGCAGTCACTTCTTCTCCTTCTTTGTCTGATGGTTCTACACATTGTTCCTTTGGCAAAGAGGCAGTGAAATATCCGATTTCACTTTTAGCCAGGAAAGTTTGAATTTTTCCTGAACTACCTGTCAATATCGATGTTCCTGAACTGCCTATGATCATTGTCGAAATCGGCTCCCCTAAAGAATACGCAGGATAATAACGCAAAACTGTCGATGTTGATTTTACGCTTGATTCTTTTAAGGACTGGATTTCGTGTTCGATTCGTTCAAGACGCTCCGAGATTTTGGACAAGTCAAGTCTTGTTTCCAAGAGATTTCGGATGAATTGGTTGAGGCTTAATCCTGCCTGACGTGCATGCTTATTTAATTGGCCGTGTAACACAGGAGATATTCGCAGCAAAATCCTACCGCTGTAATCTCTGCTCGGTTCTGGTATTGAAAGTTTTCGATTCCAGCTTTCTTCAATCCAGATCTCCTTTGCTTTTTCAAGATTCTTTCTCGCCTCCTCCAAGGTATTTCCCTGTGCTCCGCATCCGGGTAAATCGGGAATCTCAGCGACATAAACTTTTTCCGCGTCTTCCTCCTCCTCTTCAATTGTGTATGGGTAATTTAAATTCAAGTAATACTCTAAATCTTTCTCTCCTTTCATGACTCCTCTCCTTTCATCCTTTCCAAAGCGTCACACGCCCTTTTTCTGTCCCACTTTGAAACGAATGGCTCACGCCCGTGGGGTTCATGGGCAGTAAACCTTATTTCCCCTTTAATGAAAAGCCGAACTGACCCAGGTTTGTTAGCCATTTCGAATCCATAATCAAGAAGAACTGCTACAAAGGAATCCCACGGTAACCTCTCGGAAAAATCGGAAAACTTCTCCCTCCAGTATTCCTTATTCTTTTTCGGCATTATTGATTAATTCCTTTAATACATGATATCATGAGCGATATCACTTTTCAACTCGGCAGGCTAACATTAATGGAATCTCATGTCAATAGGAAAGAATTTCATACCCTTGGACATAAATAACGGGACCCAAGTCTATTTGATTATATTAGACTAATAATCCGTTAAGTTTCAATGAATTACAATATTGTGAAGGGATTCCTCTTTGAGCTCTATTTTCTGATGCGTTCTCTATAGGTTTGGTGGGATGTCGAGAAAGATGGAGGAGGCAACAAAATTTTCCGCCCATGAGGTGTCTGGAACTCCATGGGAGTTCTGCTGTCGTAAGCTATGAAAGATTTACTTAGGAGGATGAATTGGTAATCAGCAATGAAAAGTTCATTAGATGAATCTGCCTGATACTATCTAAATACTATCCATGAAGATTACTCTTGAAATTTCCTTTGCAATATCGAAACGTTGGAAACAGAGGCGCTTATTCGATTCCCGCCGCCTCCACCGATTTACAATTGAAAAGCTCCTATCTTAGCAGAGAATCCCCTACAACTTTTTCTTCCTCCTACTGAAATGTTGTTTCTAAATTTTTGTCCCACAATGCAACGTTTCAGCCCATAATCGATGATTTTAATGGGTGTTTTTCGGTGTCCTAATCCAATCCTATATTGTGAATAAAAATTTGCGTCATCCTGTCGCTTTTTTATATAATAGATAACAGACGGAGAGAGGGGAGAAGATATTTTTATGAAATGGGAACCAATATCTAAATCAAAATTTGCAAAATTTCATAAAATCTTCAAGGGCGATAGCGAGGACATTTTTAAAATTTGTTTCAAATGTGGTGGAATTTGTGAGTATAGTTTTATTGGAACATTGTTGCCAGGAGAGCCGGAGTATATAGCTAGTAAGATGGGGATATCACTAAAAGAATTCAAAGATAGGTATCTCGATGGCATTGACTGTAATGGAGTAGTCATGGATGTTTTAAAAATGGTTAACCCCTGTCCCTTTGTAAATAAGAAAACAATGAGCTGCTCTTGTAGAGAATTTAAAGTAATTTATTGCGATATATATCCAATTAGTATAGGCACTCGTGGGGCTAAAATAAGTTATTCTATAGATGATTGTCCTTTGGGGAAAAATAAGAAATTTAGATCATATTTTTTGACAAATGGAATTCAGGCTTTAGAAATGTTGGATATTCCGGTAACTTGGGTGAATGTGGTTTTGCTATATGACAATGTAAGTGTTGATTATGATATCTTTGAGAAAATAAGAAAAACCCCTAATTATGAGGTATTTAAGCTGGAGACTATATTAAAATACAACAAAAGGGGGAGGTTATGGAGAACGGATTAGAATTATTTGTATTGATTCCCTTCAGGGAAGAGCCCTTTTCCTTTGTATAAGAAAAAATTAAAGAAACAGCGGCAGCTAATGGCTTCCGTTGCCTAAATGCTTCTGAAATCGAAAAGCCCGGGATCATAACCGACAAAGTAATCCGTGAAATATTTAATTGTGATGCAATTATAGCAGACATATCCGAATATAACCCTAATGTTCTTTATGAACTGGGAGTTGCACACTCTTTTAGAAAACCTACTATACTTCTGTCACAAAACTTGCTTAGAAATGGAAGGTTAAACATTGATCTCCAAGGAGTTGAGACAATTGGATATTCAGTCGATGTGAAGGGTCTTCAAAATTTAAGTGAAAAACTCAGAAATTATTTAAAAGTTATTAAAGACGAACACGAATTTGGGAATCCAGTGACCAACGCACTTAAAGGGAAAAAAATTTTTGTAAGTGATTTCCACGATTGGCTATGGGGTGCTCTTAGGACTTATAAAGAAGAGGAGAGGGCAAACACGATCTGGGAGATAACCTCTAATCTATATTTCTATGATGTTGACAGATACTTTTCATGCCTATACCGTTCCGATCAAAAGTTTTATGTTTTAATCCCAAACGACGAAGAACAGATAGAAAGAGCTGAGCGAACCCGATACGATTTGATCAAGAGTGGGGAAATTAGTAGCAGTGAACAAATTAACGAATGTTTAATGTTTATACCAATTGATAAGAAATATTTCGGCTTATGGGCAGTTTACTTAGTAATTTATGATGGTAATACCAAAAATGTCAGAGGCTATATTGCCGAGCCTATGTGTAGTCATGTAGGGGAAGATAAAGCGTATGATGAATACATTTTAAATAAATACACGGAGAAGCAAAAAATTACGAAATTAGATTTTTTTGGTGAAACCACTTTTGACATCAAACTTGCTGAGGATTACGCTCAAAACCTTGCAATCAAATTTACATTACTGTGGAATAGCGAGATAGAAAGGTATGAGAAAAATAAATATCTGGGAAAGAACTTTTCTAAAGAGTGGTTGGTAAAAAATTGGAAAATTTGATGAATTAAGAATAATTTAGGAATCTCGAAAACATCTATACCCTACCCTGCCAATACAAGCGAGAACCATTAAGCGACGACG
>Ga0315282_10011321_pt1 | contig 13844 bp, 5 predicted proteins | sample YL17G07_20_MG_FD_203693 | JGI IMG/M metagenome (GOLD analysis project Ga0315282, IMG submission 203693) | Sediment microbial communities from Yellowstone Lake, YNP, Wyoming, USA - YL17G07_20 | ecosystem: Environmental > Aquatic > Freshwater > Lake > Sediment | place: USA: Wyoming | collected... | reverse complement strand
TCCTGGGAGAAGTGTCCGAAACGATATAGAGATCACCCCCTATTGGCAGTATCCAAGCACGGGTCAATGGATGGCATAAATCCTACCCGATGACGCTGCGCCCACAAGGGCGCTAGAGGGCGATCGCCCCCGGCAGGAATCTTATCACAACTTGAGTACTTCTTCTCTTTTCGAAACGTTTAAATTTCGCTTGACAAGGGCCGATTCAAGTAGCATACTGCGCGCCGCGTTGGGTTCGGGTTTGCGTGCTCCTTTCTGAGGTGGGCGGTGCGGGGGGTGGTGGCCGCGCCGCCAGCGTCTTCCCCCACGCTGGCGGGAATCTTCAAGCCGGAAGAAACCAGCAGGGAGGGATCTACGAATTCCGTATCAGCCAGTGTGCGGACCTAGGGGGCAGGTCAACATGTGAGACGGAACGTGGTAGCAAGGGTGCATCTATCTAACATTAACGATTGCGGGGGTGCAAAGAACACATGTACTGAAGGCGGCTAGTACTTGGGAAGCGTGCCCCAAAGTCAAGACCAATTGTTTGCTGCAATGAGTTAGCGCGGGGGTAAGCGTTGTTTGTTATTGGCGTCGGGTTTCGGGTCGTGTCTATCGGACGCAATCACATAACTAATTGAGGTGAGTCATGAGGCACAGAAACTTCTCGTTGTGGGGTTCCATGCTCCTGCAAAATATGGAGCTGCGAAAAAACGTTCTCCGATTGGCATTGTGCTGGGCGCTTTTTCTCTTGTCACTTCCCCTTGTAAGCTACGCGCAAATCAACACTGGAGCCATCCTCGGAAGGGTTACGGATCCTTCGGGAGCCGTGGTCGTCACTGCCAAAGTGACGCTCCAGAATGTTCAAACCGGCGTTAAGGTTGAGGGTAGCGTCAACCAGACGGGTGACTACGCTTTTCGGGGACTAGCGCCGGGGATGTACAAGCTCACCGTAGTGGCGCCGGGTTTCAGCACAGCGGAAGTGACCGATATCCCGGTGAGAGTTGCGGAGATTGGGAATAAGGACGTGCAGCTGACGCTCGGTCCAACCACAACCGCAATTTCCGTAGCGGCCAGCGCGGTGGCTCTCGAGACCGCGTCAGCCCAGCTGGGAACGACGGTCGACGCACGCCAAGTGCGCGACCTGCCGCTTAATGGCCGGAATTTTACCCAGTTGCTGGCCATGACGGCCGGGGCGGCGAGTGCGGGGACGACGGGCATTTGGGGCAACCCCCAGGCGGGTGACTACCGACAGCCCTCCATCAACGGACAGGACACGAATTCGACCGGGTTTGTCCTGGACGGAACCAACAATCGCTCCAACTTTTCAGGCGGCATTTCGGTAGCGCCTGTGGTGGATGATATAGAGGAGTTCAAAGTGGTGAGCCACTCGGACTCTGTGGAGTACGGGGGATACCTTGGTGGGTACGTGAACGTCGTCACCAAGGGCGGGACGAACGAGTTCCACGGGGCCGCCTGGGAGTTCCTGCGAAATGACAAGCTGGATGCAAGAAATCCCTTCAAAGCGAAGGTTAACATGCTAAGGCAAAACCAATTCGGCGGCAACATTGGCGGGCCCATTCTCCGTAACCGCCTTTTCTTCTTCGGCAGTTACCAGGGCTTCCGTCAGCGCATTGGGAGCACAGCTTACTACGCGGTTCCCACACCGGCACAGATCGCTGGCGACTTCACTTACAAAGTGGACGGAACGACGCCTGAATTGCCCATCTATAACATTTACAGCACACGGGTTGACCCCAATGACTCGACCAAGTACCTCCGCGACCGATTCATGTGCGACGTGGGCGGAGCACCGATCGCGCCGAATCCGGACGGTACTCAAACGGGTGGTACCCCTTGCAACAAGGTCCCGACGCAGTTGCTCAATCCATTCGCGCTACACTACGCCACCCTCTTTCCTGCTCCTATTTCTACGCCCGTCCCTCTTACCAACGGGCTCGACACGGCGCCCCAGAAGCAGAGGCAGGACTTTTGGACGGCCCGGGGCGACTATCAAATTAATTCCGAACAAAACCTCTCGGTGCGGTACAGCCACATCAAGAGCCCGAACACCGTGACCGGCGGGATCATCGGCTCATCGTTCCTGCGCGATAGCTTCGGATACAACCTTGCATCCAATTACACCTACACGATCACGCCGACGACCGTGTTCCATGCCATGTTTGGGCACACGTGGGTGAACCTACACCTCAGCAGCGTGTGGGACACACTCGATTACGACAATTTCGTGTTTCCGGTATGGCCCTGGGCTTGCAACCTGAGCTCCGGGTTCGGGTCACATAACTGCTGGGCGCCGTTGCAGAATATTCCGGGCTATGCCCAGGTCAATAACTTCGATACCTATGTGGGTCAGACCAACATCTGGGAGGCCACGCCGACCTTGGACCATATCCGTGGAAATCATTTCATCAAGGTCGGGGGCACCTTTGCACGTCACAGGATTTGGGCGGTAACCCAGCGCATGTTCGCGAACTATGACAGCCGCCAAACCGCAGACCTGAACAACCTTGGCAACACGGGCGCTTCCGTAGCCTCCTTCATGCTCGGTATACCGGTCGGTGGCGAGATGGCTGACACCTACCCTGGTACACAGCAACCATCCTGGACTTGGGGGGGCTTTGCCCAAGACCAGTGGAAAATCAGCTCGAAACTGACTTTCAACTACGGCCTGCGCTGGGATCTGTTTAACCCCGGACAGTATGGCACGAAAGGGACAACCAACTTCTATAGTGGCCGCATGGACGTGTTAAAGGGAATCTACTGGATTCCCGCCGATCCCGGATCTTGCGCTGACAAGGGCCAGGCACCCTGCATTCCCACTCCAGGCGGAGTTCTGCCTGATCACGTCATGGTTGCTCCTAGCGGCAAAATCTCTCAGAAGGTGTGGGACAACTGGGCACCTCGCGTCGGAGTGTCCTACCGGCTGAAGCAGGATACGGTTCTGCGCGCGGGCATCGGCCGCTACTACGACACCTGGGGCAACGTCGATGTGTTGATTGTTCAATCGGAAGGCTTGTGGCCAGACAGCAAAGCGGTGGCCGCCGCCAACAAAAACAACATCTTCTTTGACGGTACCACAACAGAAAACCCGTTGGGCATCGTCATTGGTGCGGGCCAGCAACCTGATCCCAACGGGCCCTTTAACCTCGTCCGAAATTGGCTGGATCCTGACTTCAAGAACCCGGCCGTGGACCAGTGGAACGTCGGAGTCCAGCAGCAGTTTGGGCCGTCCACGATGGTCGAGGTCAACTATGTCGGTTCAAGGGGCGCCCGGACTGTCTGGAATGGTTATTTGGGCCAAGCAACCACGCCGGCAGCAGGCGATCCGAACCTTCGCAAGACATACCCGTGGGTCCCTGCGGCGACTGTTTACACCGATCATGGTCGAAACTGGTATAACGCGCTTCAGGTAACTATGAAACGGCGGGCAGTTGGTGGGCTGTCATACCAATTGGTCTATACCTGGTCGAAAACCCTGGATCTGAACGGTAACCAGAACGGCTACGACCTCTCACAGGACAAGGGCCGGTCGGGCCTTGATCTTGCCCACATGCTCTCCATGGGCTGGACGTATGAAATGCCCTTCGGCAAGGGGAAGAAGTTCTCTTCAAGCCGGGGTGCTAACGCCGTTATTGGCGGCTGGCAGCTCAACGGTCTCCTCCAGGCTACGTCGGGTGTTCCCTTCGGAGTGTATTACTGCGGGGATACCGCCAACGTCGGCCGCACCGACTGCTACATGCGGCCGAACCTGGTGGGCAACCCGGAGGTCTCAAATCCCACGATTAAGCAGTGGTATGACCGGAACGCATTTGCGGTCGCGGATAATTTCACTTTCGGAAATGCGCCGCGGAACTTCATGCAGGGCGATGGTCTCCTTAACCTCGACCTCTCCGTCTTCCGGAATTTTGCGATTACGGAAAAGACTAGCCTGCAGTTCCGTTTTGAAGCCTTCAACGTAACCAACACTCCAACGTGGGGCCTCCCGAACACGAACATCAAGTCAGGTGCGGCCGGCACTATCGGCGGCACGCGCTCCGTTGAGAGGCAGTTGCAGTTTGCGTTGAAACTGTATTTCTAAACGAAAGGGAGATAGACGAACCTGAACAGAGCAAAACGTAATTTGTAGATGCTGTAGGTTCCTAAAGGTAATGGTGGCAGGGATGGAGTTGCCGGGGCAACTCCTCCCAACCACCAGAGCGTCCATCGCTGGCGAGTAGAGTGCGAGCAAAGCAAGCTTCCTTCGTAGGAGGAGGGGTGCAAGGCTACGGTTCGAAGCGATGGCGACTAGCATGTCACATCCTGCCTTTTATAACGCTGGGGATATGGCTGCAAGGCCGCCTGGCGTTATCCCAGGCAACCGACCAAGAACCCTTCCAGAACGGGCCGGGAACCTCCGTAGCAGCTGAGCTTGATCGTGCCACTCGCGGGCTCATGTCTCCGGACTCCCTAGCCCCGACAGCACATCAACAACAGTACCAAAAAGCGCTGGCAGACTTCAGGGCGGGTAAACTGGAGCAGGCCGCCCGGGAGCTAAGGCCACTGGATTCCGCCGTCGCCCGCAACGCACTCGGTGTCGTCCTCGAAACTATGGGGGACCATGGCGGCGCGCGGGCGGCTTTCCAGGACGCGTTGAGACTCCAGCCAGACTTTGCGGTCGCGGAGTACAACTTGGCGAAACTCTTATTGGAGCAGGGTAGAACCTCCGCAGCGATCTCCCAGCTTGAGTCCGCCCTCCAAAGGCGTCGCGGAGACAACGACACGACGTTTTCGATGCGGATGCTGCTGGCCAAGGCTTACGCTGCGGACGGGCAAGACAAACGCGTGGCCGAAACCCTGGAAGGTCTCTTGGTCGAGAGGCCAGATTCCGCTGAAGTTCGCTTTTACTTGGCCATGACCTATGCGTCCTCAGGCTCGCTCGACGCAGCCGTCGGACATTATCGCGAAGGACTGCGTCTCAAGCCCAAAGATTGCACGGGATTGATGGGGCTCTCTAAGGCGTTGCTTGAATTGAGAAAGGGTTCTGAGGCTGCGCCTTACCTCCAAGAGTATGTTCGCCTCAGGCCCAACGACGCCGAAGGGTACTATTTCTTGGGGCGCGCTTTGCGCGACACGGGGCGCTTGAAAGAAGCTGCCGACACGCTCTTGCAAGCTACCCGTCTCAGCCCCGAAGATTACCAGATAAGGTATCAAACAGGAATGGCGCTGTGGCGAACCGGCCAGCTGGAAGCAGCTTTGTCACAATTTGAAGCCGCCAAACGGCTGAAACCGGATGAGGTCCAGGCACACGCTGCGCTGGCCCGCCTGCTCCCGTTACTCGGCAGAGAAGACGAGGCACGGGAGGAGAGCGAGGCGGCCGAACCGCTAGGCTCACGTAAAACACGGCGGGATCAGGCAGCTTTCCATATAGCTAGCGGCAATTTGCTCCTTGAGCGGGGGGATTTGAAGGGTGCGGCAGAGCTGTTTCGTCAAGCTTTGGAGCTTGACCCGGAAAACGCCCGTGCGCGGAACAATCTAGGTCTTGTGCTTGTTCGTCTAAATGATCCACAAGGTGCCAAGTCCGAACTCCAAAAAGCGATTGCGCTAGATCCCAAGCTGGCGCTCGCATACAACGCTCTGGGCATCGTCTATTGGCAAGAGGGGCAACTCTCGGAAGCCAAGGCCACCTTTCAACAAGCGATTCGCATCGATCCACAGTATGCCGAAGCCAAGAATAACCTTGGGACGCTCTATGCCAAGCTTGGCAAGAATGCCGAAGCGGTGGCTCTTTTCGAGGAGGCCATTGAGGATTCTCCCCAGTACCCGCAGTCTTATCTGAACTGGGGTTTGGTGCTTGCCAGCCAAGGCAACCTGAGTAAGGCGAAGCCGTTGCTTGAGAAAGCGCTGCAAATCTCGCCGAATCTTGCGGAAGCCCGCAAAGCTCTGCAAATCGTGGAGGAAACTCTGAAAGGGCAACATTAGGAGTTTTAAAGAGGGATCCTCGCCTGAGGGAGGAAGAAATGAAAAGACGAGATTTTCTAACGGCGACCGCGTTGACTGGCGGCGCATGGGTGGGTTTAGAAGCGGGGCAGTCCGCCATGGAACGAAGCGTGAGGAAAACACCGCTGCCGCGCCTGGGCAAGTCTGCGTATTACGAATTCTCTCCGGACAACAAAGAATGCGTCATCCTCCGACACGATACGCCCGTACCCTGGATGAATCTTCTCGGTAATGACCGGTTTGTAGCCTGGGTCTGTCACAATGGGAACATCGTCGAGAGCTGTCTGATCAACAGTGAGACCAATCGGCTGACCAACAATCAATCCGGCTACTTATATATCAAGGATGCTGATAAGGGGGAGTACTTCCTACTGAATGAGCCCAGAAAGGGATCTCCCTGGCAATCCGTTCAAGGACTCGGTTATACGGGAATTACTACCACCGATCTGGAGTTGAGCGTTACGGGGACCTACTTTGTACCTCGAGATGAGGACGTCTTGATCTGGCTGGTCACGATTAAGAACAACGCTTCGCGAAGCCGGAACCTGGACACCTTCGGCTTGGTCGAATGGGCTCTGGGCGATCCATATCGATTCACCGTGCTTCCCGGCGGAGATTTCCTGGGGCTCATGAACAATTTCAAGAGGGTTCAATTCAGCAACGGCGTGCTCTACGCGAACAACAATGCCTGGGGCACCTTAGGGCAGTTCATGGGCCAGAAAGCGTGGCCGTATACGGGTTTTTTTGGCAGTAGCCTGCCCGTGAAGAGCTTCGACAGTGACAAATTCCTGTTCCTTGGACCCACTGGCGGTTTCAACAATCCCCGGGCAGTCCGTAAGGGAAAGTGTTCCAGCAAACCTGCCTTCGGCTTCTCTGATTTTCCCCTGGGAGTACTTCACTGTTCGCTCAAGTTGGCTGCCGGCGAGAGCCAGACGCTGGTGCTCATCTTGGGCATCGTTAGGGAAAGTGCGGATGCGCTCAGGATACGCGATAAGTACGGGAACCCAGCCGCGGCGGAAAAAGCGTTGCTGGAGGTCAAGGACTTCTGGAAAAAGTATGTCGAGCAATCCTTCGTTATTGCGACTCCAGACCAAGACATCGACCGCCTTATAAACGTTTGGATCAAGTACCAGCACCGGGCGTCCATGCTGCAGAACCTCAACACGGGACGAAGGGGATTCGGCGTCTGGGCGCCCGCTTATGGGTATGGCGGGGGAAGGACTTCGGACATTCGCGAGGTCGGCAATGTACCTTGTGACCTTGAACTGATCAAGGAGGATATCCTCGATTTCCTTGAGTGGAGCGGATCGCTCCTGCTGGAAAGCGATGTGGATCTGAAATGGAAACCGACGCCCCCGCCGCGGCCGCCCATGCCGTACCCCCACGATGGGCGTGGATTGTGGCCGTATCCCGTCTGTTGGTATGTCAAGGAGACGGGGAACTTCTCCTTCCTCGAGACTGAACTGCACCCCAAGTCAAAGCATCCCTGGATGCCCAAGACCGGACCCAAAACAGTGTTCGAGGCCATGAAAGGCGCTGTGGAATGGGCCCAATCCGGATTGAGCGAGCGCGGCCTTCCCCGCCTAGATCCTGGTTGGGGCGACTGGAACGATGCCCTCAGTCTCATTAGCCGGGAGGGCAAGGGAGAATCGATTCTGACGGCGTTGGAAATTTGTTACATGCTCAAGCAGTGTATCGAACTGGCGAAGGCGTGGGGCAAATCGCTGGAAGCCGAGGAGTGGACCAAACAGTATGAACATATCAAGTCTGCCGTGAACACGTACGCCTGGGACGGCGAGTGGTATTTGCGCGCTTTCACCGACGAGGGCAATCCGGTGGGCAGTTCGCGCTGCGAGGAAGGAAAAATATACCTCAGCGTGCAGGCCCTGGCGGTCTTGAGCGGGGTGGCGGATGAGGAACGCGCCGCCAAATGCCTGAAGTCCGTCGATGATTTGTTGCTGACCGAACTCGGCCCCCGCCTGTGTGCGCCGTACACGAAGCCGCAGTACGATGTCGGCCTCGTCGGCGATTTTGGCCCCGGGTGGCGAGAGAACGGTGGCATCTGGAATCGGACCACAGGCTGGACGGTGATGGCCAATTGCGTGGCCAATCGTGCTAATCAAGCCTATGAGATGTATCGACGTGCCTCGGTGAGCAATCCGAGCAAGGATACTGAACGCTTCTGGTTGCCGCCTTATGTCTATCCAGAGTACTACGTGGGCGCCGGACCAAATTTTGGCCGCGGACAATTCCAATGGTGCATGGGGAAGGCGGGGACGATGTGGCGGGCGTATGTTTACTACATCCTCGGAGTCAGGCCTGTGTTTACCGGCTTACTCGTTGAGCCCAAGATACGGAATGACTGGGCAGGCTTCAAATTTAGTCGAACATTCCGCGGTGCCAAGTACACAATCGAGGTCGCCAACCCCAAGGGCGTTAGCTTCGGTGTGAAATCCATGGTGGTGGATGGGAAACCCATCCAAGGCAACGTCGTTCCCGCGTACGCAGATGGTAAGACACACGATGTAAAAGTGGTTTTGAGTGTATGAGGGCGGCACGGATGCCCGAAATGAATCGGATACAGTGCAAGAATGTTCTTCGCGCACGGGTTTGAAACGGGGGGCTCTTTGTCTGCATGACTAGTGCATCTTCCGATTAATTATTTATGGCATGTCACCCCCCAGCCTTCGTTATTGACACGTCGTGCTTTCAGAGGTTACGGATCACTCTCAGTTTGGGATTCGGGTTGAAACCTGTCGTCACATCTGAAAGAAATCGAGGTCCTGGCCTGCGATTCTTTGGTGACAGTAATCCTCTATCGCGTCTCTGTTGAGGTCCAGAAGCCATGCGGATTACTCAAAACGGCAATTCTCGTGTGGGAAGCTACCTTGCGCCTGTCTGCGGGACACTGACGATCTTGTGCGCGCTCGGGCCATTGGCGGCGGGAGCAAAACCGATCGTGCTGAGTGGGGAACGCATTCGCATTTCGATTTCGACGACGGCATCCAAGCAGAGGGAACTTGTGGAGATTCGAGACGGCGCACACTGGGTTGCCGCGCTTGATACGCAGGGGTCTGTGACCCGGGTAAGAGTCGCGGGGAAAGACCGCGGCTGTCCTTCACTGAATGCCCGGGTGGTTGGCACAGCGATAGTCACAAGAGGAGACTGTGGGAACGGCACGGTTGAGCGAGAACTCCGGCTCGGCCCAAATGGGGAAATGATAGCGGTTAAGGTTCGATTCACGCCCAATGCCGGGGCACCGCTATCCTCGGTCGAAGATCGAATGTCCTTTGCCCCTGCCCCCCCCCGGACAGACACTCCTCTCCAGGGGCCCCTGGATTTTGTGTGGAGCCAGAATATCAAGGCATCTCAGGACGACCTGGTACCGCACTGGGCCTTCAAGGCGCCCACGGTTATTTTCCAGCAGGCCCGAGTCTTCGCGGCGATTGTCCCTCGGGTTGATTTACTAACTGCGAGCGGCCTCCGAAAGGCGCCCCCAGCTCTCGATCTTGATGTGACTTCAAACGAACATGCTTGGTTTTCTTATGGGATTACACCGACAAAGCCGACCGGGCATAGTTATTTCCGCAAAGATGACGATTCCACACTCGATTCTTCCGCCGGCCCTGTTCAATACGAGTATTGGATTTTGGCATCGGCCCAACCTGAGAGACTGGGATATCAAAGGGTCTCCCAATTCTTATGGGAAATGTTTGGTAGCCCTGCGTTGAAACAGTCGATGGATGTCCAGCGCAACGCCCATCGACCGGAGTTATTCCTCTTTGACGACTGGCGCAAGGAAGCCTGGACACGATATGCAAATAAGAAGTATTGGGAGTTCGATTGTGGTGGCGCACGGTGCGGGGGGTTAACGAGCAATCGGAATCCTTGGGGTAAATGGGACGACGCTCCAAGGGAGGATGCGTGGTTTAACTCATGGTTGCAGAATCTGCGAACTGCCTACGGTTGGTATCTCCACGCCCAACGAACAAATGACTCTGAAATAAAGCGCAAGGCCGAGCAAGTTCTCAACCTGGCTTTAGGAAGTCCGCAACATAATGGTGTCTTTTCAACAATCTACTTGCACGATACTAATACTTGGCTTCGGGACGACGGCTGGGCTGGATTTCCGGACGACTATCACACCTTCTGTATGTCGTGGACGGGCTACTGGATGCTCTGCTGGGCTAATGACTTAGTCCCTGCTCGTAAAGCGGAGGTTCTCGCCTATTTGCGCCCCTATGCGGATTTCCTGGTAAAGGTTCAACAGCGGACTGGCTGCATACCGTCTTGGTTTGACGAGAGCCTCCAGCCTCGGCCGGAATTCCGCGACTTTAATGCCGAGACGGCGGGGTCAGCGTTATTCTTAGCGAAATTTGCCCAGGTTGTTTCTGATTCAAAATACCTCAGTGCCGCTATCCAAGCCCAAGACTTCATCTCGCGTGAGGTGCTTCCCAGGCAACGCTGGTATGATTTTGAGACATTCCTATCCTGCGCCCGCAAGCCATTTGACTTTTACGACCCATGGACTGCGCAGTATCCGCAGAATAATCTCTCGCAGATGCAAGCAGTACAGGCTTATCTTGAGATCTACCGATTGACAGGATGGGAGCAGTACCTTAACAGAGGGGAGCAGCTTGTCGATTACCTCTTGCTTACGCAGCAGGTATGGAATCATCCGCTGTTCTCACCCAAGTTGCTGGGCGGCACCACAACGCAGAATACGGACGCCGAATGGAGCGATGCACGGCAGTGTTATCTGGCACCCATACTACTCGATTATTACAACACTACAGGCCGCATAGACTATCTGGAACGCGCAGTAGCCGCGGCAAGGTCCGGGTTTGCGGTGGCGCCGTGGGAGAATTGGGCACACACCGGACATGTTAATGAACCCGGTGCGCTGTCAGGATTCCACTGGGGCACTGGCAGCCAAATGACCAGCGTGGAAATGATGTCCGGCTCCCTGGGGGATGCGTTTGTGAATGTTGCGCGTGGTCATGGAGTGGGGTTCAATGCCTGCACTTTGGATAATCTTCATATTTCCGGTACAACCATTGCTTTTGCCCTTAGAGTAGCGCGATCACGCCGGCACTTCCTGCGGTCCCGGAGGCATTTGCTCGTTCGGTTTGCCTCACTCGATCCCAACATTAAATACAAGATAATCGTGAATGGAGGCCGACCCGTGTCAGTGGGTGGCCAAGAACTGCTCTCGCAGGGGCATTGGATTTCGGTGAAAACAGAAAAGTGAGAGGCATTTTACACAACCGGCGACAAGCTGGGTCGCAGACCTATCTTAATTTAGAGCCACGGTCCGTATGAACTTATGACTTAACTAACTGATGAATAAGTCATGACTGGTGGGGGGTTCCAGGGTGGTGATGTTGGCGACCACACATCTTTGCTGGGTTCGGCTCGAATGAAGTTGCTCATCCCTCCATGCGAGTAAATCTAACCTTACGGCCATTGGTCTTCGTTCTGGTGACCGCGGTTCTTGCGTCATCGGCAGTGTTTGCCTTCCAGCAGCAAGGCGGTCGTTGCCGAGTTCAGGAGCAGATCGATCGACTGCTTAAGCAAGTGCAGGGGGATATCGCAAAGGGGAATTACGACGCCGAAGCGGATAGATACGGGGCGCGCCGGAACCCACATCGGCGCCTTCTGCCGGGCCATTCATCGCACGCAAGGGGAACGGGGGTTGCGCCGCATTCTGGGTGTACTAGCCTTAGCCAAGGAGTTCGGCCTTACGCACCAATGCTCCTGATCCCATACACCTAGACGCTGAGATCGGCGTCCGGAGTTGCAGGACACCAATGAAAAATCCAAACAAAAAGAATGGCAGCAAACGAGGCCGCAGACGGTTCTTAAAGGCCGTGACACTTGGGGTGGGCGGCTTGGCTTTACCGGGAAGTGCAGTGGACGGTATTGCGGGAGGCCATGGCCAAGCTAGTGTGCTAGGCGAAGGCTCTACCTCGCACGGAGCGATTGAATATCCTCGAATATTCACGGGACGCCAGCTCAAGATGATCGCGTTCCCTCTGGGCGGAATCGGAACAGGTAGTATCAGCCTCGGAGGGCGTGGCCAGCTTCGCGATTGGGAGATCTTCAACCGGCCCGACAAGGGCAATTCACCGCAATATGCATTTCCGTCCATTTGGACCGAGAGACCGAATCAAGGGCCGATTGCGCGCATTCTCGAGGCGCGGATCCCACCCCCCTATGAGGGCCCCACCGGCCTTGGTTTTGCAAACGTGCCAGGACTTCCTCGGCTCGAGTCATGCACGTTTACCGGCGAGTTTCCACTGGCTCGGATAGATTTCGTGGATTCTAATCTAATGGTCAAAGTCTCACTCGAAGCCTTCACGCCCTTCATTCCGTTAGATGCGGACGATTCTGGATTGCCCGCGGTCGTGCTGCGCTACCAGATTTCAAACCCCAACTCTTCAAAGATCAAAGCCTCAATTGCGTTCTCCATAGAAAACCCGATTGGGGAACAGCGAACTAAGGGTGTGGACTTTACCGGATCCTACGGTCGCGTTAACGAATACCGCAAGAGCAACGAGCTTGAAGGTCTGCTGATGCGAAACCCGTTCCTCTCAGCCGTTGATCCGCTTGCCGGCACATTCGCGCTCTTGGTACTAGGGACGGGTACGGGAAAGGTAAGCTATTTACGCGGATGGCCCAGCGCTCGATGGTGGGAGAGCGCTTTGCTTTTTTGGGATGATTTTTCGACTGATGGCGAGTTGGGACCCGAAAGCGCGATTCGGACCGCTGTAGGGTCGCTTTGCCTTTTGCAGGAAATACCCGGTGGGGCCAAAAGAGAATACACATTCTTGCTGACGTGGCACTTCCCCAATCGAACTCCGGCAAGGTGCGGATGGAGTGCGCCCAAGGGCCACGAGCGCGACGTGATCGGCAATTACTACTGCACGCGCTTCAGCGATGCGTGGAAAGTGGCGGAATACGCCGCCGCACATTTACCGGATCTTGAGGCCCGCACCAGGAAGTTCGTGGCCGCAATGCACAAGACCACTCTGCCTGACGCGGTACTCGACGCGGCCATGTCCAATCTCTCAACGCTGGTGACGCCGACCACTTTTCGCACAAGTGACGGCGTATTCCATGGTTTCGAGGGTTGTGCCGACCACGCCGGCTGCTGTTTCGGCAGTTGTACGCATGTCTGGAACTACGAGACGGCAACCGCGCACTTATTCCCCAGCCTGGCCCAATCATTCCGCGAGCAGCAATGTGGCTTCTCCACAGACGCGGAAGGCAGAATGGACTTCCGCGAACTCCTGCCAGGGGGCATCGAGCACTTCGGCATTGCCGCTGCCGACGGGCAGATGGGCACGATCATGAAGCTGTATCTGGACTGGCGGCTCTCCGGCGATACGGAGTGGCTCCAGCGTCTCTGGCCCGCCGCTAAACGCGCCCTCGAGTTTGCCTGGATCCCGGGCGGCTGGGATGCGAACCGGGATGGGGTGATGGAAGGCGTGCAGCACAACACCTACGATGTGGAGTTTCATGGTCCCAATCCTTTGTGCGGGATCTGGTACTTGGGTGCACTGCGGGCTGGGGAAGAGATGGCTCGGGCGCTCGGTGATACGCACGCCGCCGCCGAATACCGGAGGTTGTTTGACAGTGGGAGTAAATGGATCGATGCCAATCTCTTCAATGGTGAATACTACATCCAGAAGATTCAGGCAATTCCAGCTGACAAGATTGCTAAGGGATTACAGGCTGGCATGGGATCCGTCAATCCCGATAAGCCTGACTTCCAGATGGGTGACGGCTGTCTGGTTGACCAACTGGTCGGCCAGTATGCAGCGCAAATCGCCGACCTCGGCTTGCTGCTTGACTCCGATCACATT